>Ga0326597_10003634_pt1 | contig 22091 bp, 15 predicted proteins | sample RVTome_12_FD_203789 | JGI IMG/M metagenome (GOLD analysis project Ga0326597, IMG submission 203789) | Soil microbial communities from uranium-contaminated site in the Upper Colorado River Basin, Wyoming, United States - RVT100D185 | ecosystem: Environmental > Terrestrial > Soil > Contaminated >...
GGGGCTCGGCATCGCGGCGATCGAGGCGCTCGCGTCGGGCGCCCCGGTGCTCGCGTCCGAGACGGGCGGGCTCCCCGAGGTGCTCGGAGACGAAACCGCCGGCGAGCTCGTGCCGGCCGGCGACGCGGGCGCCTGGACCAAGGCGATCGTCCGGATGGCGAACGACTCCGAGCTTCGCGCCTCCCGCGCCCGCGCGGCGCGCCGGGCCGCGGAACGCTTCTCGCTCGTGGCCACGCGCGACGCGCTCCTCGATCTCTACGGCGAGTTCGGCGGGGGCGCCGCGGAGCGCGCGGCATGAGGCGCCTGCCCGGTCCCGAGGCGACATGGATCCTCGGATTCGCGTTCCTGCCGCTCGCCGGAGAATGCGCCGCGCTCGCGGTCGGCGGCCAGAGCGGCCGCATTCTCTGGGTCGATCTCTGGATCGCCGCGGGCCTCTTCCTGCTGCTCTCGCGCCGCGGCTACGCGCTGGACATTCCGCGTGCGCCGTTCCTCATCGCCTTGGCGCCGCTCGTCGCGTGGGCGGCGCTCACGCTCCCCTTCGCGCTCGACCCGCTCACCTCGCTCGCCGAGATGAAGGAGTGGATCGTCGCCGCGGCGGCCGGGGCGCTGGCGCTCCGCTGGGCGCGGGACGGGCATCGCGCCCGGTCACTGCTCGGTGCGGTCGCTCTCGCCGGCGCGGTGACCGCGGTCCTCATGGCGGCTTCGGCGGTGCGGCATCCGCTCGGGCCCGCCGCGGCCGTGCTCTTGAAGCAAGTCGATCTGCCGATCGGCCGGTCGAACTACCTCGCCGGCCTTCTCGCGCTCTCCCTGCCGATCGCGACCGGGCTCTTCGCGGCATCGAAGGGCGCCGGCTTCCGCCTTCGGTGGTTCGCCGTGACCGCGGCGATCGCGTTGGGGCTCGCGCTCTCGGGATCGAAAGGCGCCGTCCTCGCGGCCACGCTCGGATGCGCCGTCGCGTTCTTCGCCCCGGGCGCCGGCCGGCTGCCGCGTGCGCCGCGCGTCCTTCTCATCTCCGCGGCCGCGCTCTTCGTCCTCGCCTTCGCCGCGGGGCCGCTCCGCGTCGCGCTCGACTACAGGCTCCAGGCGAGCGCGCTCGAATACTCGGGCGGCGAGCGGGAGGCGCTCTACCGGAAGGCGCTCGAGGTCGCGGCGCAACGTCCCGTCTTCGGAGCCGGATTGAACGGATTCTCCGTCGCGGCGCACGGAATCCACGGCGTGGACACGGTCCCTCACAACTTCGAACTCGGATTCCTCGCGGAACTCGGCGTGCCCGGGCTCTTCCTCGCGCTCTTCTGGGCGTGGTCGGTGCTCGCACCCGCGAGAGGCGCCGCGGCAGCGGCCTCGCATCCACGCTCGCGCGCCCTCGCGCGAGGGGCCTGGGGAGCGCTCCTCGGCGCCTTCGTGCACAACCAGGTCGAATCGACACTCTACGGAGAGCACTTCAAGATCCTCTTCATCCTTGTGGGCGCGGCGGCATTGCAACTTGCACGACCATCCACCGCTTGTCTTCCTTTGGTGAGTTTGATACACTCATCAGGCAGACAAACAGCCACCGGGCGCGCGCCTCTCGCGCCCGGCAACGGCTCGACCGCCGAATGAGCCCTTCCGGAGTGCCGGGAAGGGAACGCCCAAGCAGGCCATAAGGCAGAGCACGTTGCACGCTCCGGCCCGCGGCCGCACCCTTGCCCCTTCGTGCGTCGTTGTGGTGTCGTACGGCCGCACTCCTCGTCATCGCCGCCTGGACCGGCGCGGATCGCGCTTGCGCGTTCGCTCCCGAAGCGGGCGAGGCCCTCACGGTCCGCCTGCTGCACATCCACGCGGTCGGTCCCGCCGGATCCGCCGCGGGCGCAGCCGGCCGCATTCTCGACGCGCAACTCGACGACCCGGAGCTCCTCGGCGCGCGGCTTCGATGTGACGGCGCCGCCGGCGCCCGGCCGGGCGGCGGCGATGCTCTCGATGAGTTCGCGCGCGCGCTCGATGCGCTGGAGCGCGCGTTCGCGATCGGCGCTCCGGCCGGGGCGATCGACTCGCTCGCGTGGTTCGCGCGCGTGACGGCGAACCTCGCCGATCCGTTCGAGACGGTCCCTCCCGCCGCGAGCGAGCTCGAGGGCGCCCGGGCTCGATTCTCGGACGATCTCCCGGCGTCTTTGTCCGCCGCCGTCGGCGGCGCGCCCGCGCAGGCTCTCGCACGTGACGACGCGATCGCCGCCGCGCGCGACCTCGCGCGCGAGAGCGCGTCGCTCAGGACCGAGGCCGAGCGCGTCGCGCTCGCGGGAAATGGTGCGGCGCTCGAAGCGCTCCAGCTCTCGCGTCTCGAGCGCGCCGCCTCGCTCGCCGCCGGAGCGCTCGCGGGCGCTCGGGCGCGCGCGGGCGCGGCCGCCCCGCCGCACGCTCCCGTCTTGGTCGTCCCGTGCCCCGTCCGCGATCGGGCCGCCGTGTCCTTCACACTCCCGGGCGCAGGGACCGCGGAGATCGCGCTCTTCGACGCCGGCGGCCGGCGGCGCCTCGCGTTTCGCTCGGGGCCGCTCGCCGCGGGCCGGCATGCCGTCGAGATCGAGGCGAGCCGCCTCGCTGCGCTTCCGGCCGGCGTGTACTTCGTCCGCGTGACGTGCGGTTCGACCGGCCTCTCCGGCCGCTTCGTTCGCGCCGCTCCGGATCCGTGAGGCGTTGACACCCGCGGGCAGCCTGCTAGAGTCCGCTCCGATGAAGACCCTGCTCGAGCGACGGACCTGGCGGGCCGTGCGGGTTGCCGCGCTCCTTCTCATCGCCTCCTCGTGCCTCGCCCGCGCATCGTTCGCGCGCTCGCCGTCCACCGCCTCCGCGCCCAACGCCGCGCCCGCTTCCTCCCCCACGATCGTCGTCACGTACTCGATCCTGGGCTCCATCGTCGAGGCGCTCGCCGGCGACCACGCGCGAGTGATCGTCATGATGCCGAACGGCCGGGATCCGCACGAATGGCAGCCCTCCGCGAAGGACATGCAAGCGATCATGGACGCGGACCTCGTCGTCCAGAACGGGCTCGGGCTCGAGGCGGGCATGGAGAAGACGCTGAGCCAGGCCCGGTCCGCGGGCGTGCGGTTCTTCACCGCATCCGACCACATCGCCATCCGGCGAGTGCGCGAGAGCGAATCGACCGCGCACGGCCATCCCGAAGAGGAAGCCGGCGCGCCGGACCCGCACTTTTGGATGGACCCTCTCGCGATGAAGGCCCTGGTCGCGCCCCTCGCGGCGGAACTGCAGAACGAATCGGGAATCGACTTCTCGATGCGCGCAAGCGAACTCGAGCGCGGGCTCGACGACCTCTTCGAGGAGATCTCGAACGACGTGAGGACCCTCCCCGAGGACGACCGCGTGCTCGTGACCGGACACGAGTCGCTCGGATACTTCGCCGACCGTTTCGGCTTCAGGATCGCGGGCACGGTCGTTCCCGGCCTGACGACGCAGGCAGACGTGTCGGCGCACGACCTCGCGGCGCTCTTGAGAGTCATTCGAGAGCACGACGTGAAGGCGATCTTCACCGAGATGGGCACGCCGAAGTCGGTCGCGGTCACGGTCGGCGAAGACGCCGGCGTGCGCGTCATCGAGCTCTCCACGCATCTGCTTCCTCCGGACGGATCGTACGCCACGTTTCTGAGGGATCTCGCGCGGCGCATCGTCGAGGGCTCGAGGCGATGATTGCACGCAGATCACCGGCGGGGCGCGCGCGCCCCGATCCGCGTCGGAGACCGTCGTGAGCGTGTTCGTCGATCCCTTCGTCTCGAACGCGTTCATGCTGCGGGCGCTCATCGCCGGCGGGCTCGTCGCCGTCGCGTGCGCGATCGTCGGCACGTTCGTCGTTCTGCGCGGGATGGCGTTCATCGGCGACGCCCTGGCGCACGGCGTGCTGCCGGGCGTGGCCGTCTCGATCCTCCTCGGCGTCCCGGGAATCCTCGGCGCCGCCGCGGGGGCCGTCGTGATGATCGGCGGCATCAGCCTGATCACGCGGCGGTCGCGGCTCCCCACGGACACGGCGATCGGGCTCCTCTTCGTCGGGATGCTCGCGCTCGGAGTGCTGATCGTTTCGCGCGCGAGTTCGTTCAGCGGCGATCTCGTGAACGTGCTCTTCGGCGAGATCCTCGGGATCAGCCGCCGCGCGATCTTCATCCAGCTCGGCGCGACGGTCGCGGTCGCGTTGACGGCGGCCGTCTGCGCGCGCCCGTTCCTCCTCCTCTCGTTCAGCCCCGAACAGGCGCAGGCGGCGGGCTTCTCGGCGCGCCGCTACCACAACATCATGCTCGCCTTGATCGCCGTGACGATCATCGTGTCGTTCCAGACGGTGGGGACGCTGCTCGTCTTCGGGATGCTGCTCGCGCCGGCCGGCGCCGGCGCGCTCGTCGCCCGGCGGGTCGGATCGATGATGGCCTGGGCCGCGGTCTTCGGCCTCTTCTCGGTCTACGCGGGACTTCTCGCGAGCTACCACTTCGACGTGGCGGCCGGATCCGCGATCGTCCTGACCGCGACCGTGATCTTCTTCGCCGTCCTCATCGTGACGAGCGAGCGAAACCGTCGCGCGCGCGGCAAGGTGCCGCTCCCATGACGGGCGGGCCGCCGGGCGCGCCGCGCCTCAAGGCGCGCGATCTCGACATCGGCTACGGCGGCGAGACGGTCGTCGCCGGGCTCACGTTCGAGGTGCAGGCCGGAGAATCGCTCGCCCTCGTGGGCACCAACGGCTCGGGCAAGTCGACTTTGTTGAAGACGCTCGTCGGCCTCCTGCCGCCGCTACGCGGCGACATCGACGTGCTCGGCGCGCCGCCCGGCCGCGTGCCGAAGCGGATCGGCTACTTGAGCCAGTTCCACGCCTCCGGCTTCGTTCTGCCGCTGCGCGCGATCGACGTCGTGCGCATGGGCCGCTTCCCGGCGCGCGGACTCCTGGGGAGGATGAACCGCGAGGACGACGAGTGCGTCCACGAGGCGATGAGAGCGATGGGGGTCGAGGAGATCGCCGGATCGCCGCTTCGCTCCCTTTCGGGCGGCCAGCAGCAGCGCGTCTACATCGCGCAGGTGCTGGCGCGCCGGGCGGACCTCCTCGTGCTCGACGAGCCGACGGCGGGGCTCGACGCCGGGAGCCGGGAGAGATTCTCGCAGGCGATGCGGTCGGAACTCGCGCGGGGCGCATGCCTCGTCACCGCCACGCACGACGTGCAGGAGGCGGCCGAATGCGACCACGTGCTCCTCGTCGCCCGCCGCGTGATCGCGGTCGGACCACCGCGAGAGGTCCTCAAGCCCGAAAACCTGCTCGAGGCATTCGGCATCGTGCTCGTCTTGCGGGACGAGCAGCTCGGGATCGCGGTGGTCGAGCGCGAACACGGGCACGACGCCGAGCACCACCATCCTTCCCATTAGCTAGCAGGCTGCTGAAAAACTGGTCTCGGCCGCGCCGGCTGGCACTTGCGAGCGGATCGAGGAACGAGGAGGAGTCGATGCCGGTGCGCATCGGCGACGACGAGTGACGCGGAGCCGCGACGCAAGTACCGCCGGCCCTCCGGGTTCGAGCGCCGGACGCGGCCAGATCCAGTTTTTCAGCAGCTTGCTAGAGTTCAACCGGCGCGCGTCCGGCTTCAAGTCCGCACCCCACCCTGCCGATATCTCCAGATTGGCGTCACATCAACACCCCACGGCGTGGAAGCCCCGATGGCTCGTTCGATCAGGCAAGAACCGGCCGCGCGCCGGACCGGACCGGTCCCGGCGACGGAGAGCCGCGCGGACGCGCGCCGCCCCGCGGACGTTCCCGGGCGCGCGAGCACGTCGCGCCAGGTCGCACGCGGCACGCTCCAGCTCCTCTCCGGACAGATCGCGGCGCGTCTCATCGACTTCGCGCTCTATCTCATCCTCGCGCGGAGCCTCCCGGTCGAAGGCTTCGGTCTCTTCACGTTCGCACTCTCGTTCGTCCTCCTCTTCAACGTCGTCGCCGACCTCGGGGTGAGCACGGTCATGACGCGCGAGGTCTCGCGCGCCCCGGACCGCGCGCGCGCCCTCGTCGGGCATGCGCTCGTCTTGAAGGCGGGCGGCGGCGCGCTCGCCGTCGTGGCGATCCTCGCGGCGGCTCTCGCGCTCGGCACGCGCGGAGAGGCGTTCGTGCTCGTCGCCGTGTGCGGCGCCTCGCTCGCGGCGCGCTCGACGACGCTCGTCTTCGAAGGGCTCTTGAAGGCGACCGGCCGCGCCGGAGCGGTCGGCACCGCCACCTTCGCGGGGAGCCTCGTGGGTCTCGCCACAGCTGGGGCGCTCCTCGCGGCCGGCATAGGGCCACTCGCGGCGGCGATCGCCTGGGGGACCGGCGGGCTCGTCCACCTGTCGCTCTCGGCGTGGCTCGCGCGCAGGCTCTACGCGCGGACGCCGGGCGCGGAGGCCGGCGCCCCGGGCGCGGGGACGGTGCGGGCGCCGGGCGGCGCACCGGCTCGGGCGCTCGCGGCGCCGCCGGTGCTCGGCCGGCACGCGATGCTCCGCGAAGCTCTGCCGCTCGCGCTCTCCTGGGTGTTCATCGCGCTCTACTTCCGGATCGACGCCGTCATGCTCCAGTTCCTCTCGGGCGAGCGCGCGGTCGGACTCTACGGAGGCATCTACCGGATCTTCGAAGCGTTCACGATGCTCGCGGTCGCGTACCGCTCGGTGCTCTTCCCCGTGATGGCGCGCGCCGCGGACGGCCCGCGCGAGGCGCTCGCGGTACTCTGCCGGAAGTCGATCCGGCTCCATCTCGTCTTCACGATCGCCGTCGCGGTGTTCGTCTCCTTCAACGCCCGCGCGCTCGTCACGCTCGTGCTCGGACAGCGCTACGCCGATGCGGCGCCCGGCCTGGCGATCCTCGTCTGGGCGCTTCCCGGGTCGTTCATGGCCGACACGCTCCTTCACCTCCTCATCGCGCAGCGGCGGCAGAAGCTCGGCACGACGGCCGTGAGCGTCACCGCGGCGCTCAACATCGCGCTCAACGTGGTCTTGATCCCGAAGTACTCGTTCGTGGGAGCGGCGGCGGCGACCGTGGCCAGCGAGGCGCTCTGTTTCGTCCTCTTGCTCGGTCTCTTCCGTCGCGGCGCGCCCGCCGTCGGAGTGGCGCGCACCGTCTGGCGGCCGCTCGCGGCCGGCGGAGCGCTGGCCGCGGCGATGGCGGCGCTCACGCCGCTCGTGCCGTCCGGGCCGGCCGGGCTCGCCGTCGGCGGAGCGGCGGCGGCCGCCGTCTATCTCGCCGCGCTCGTGGCGCTCGGGGCTCTCACACGCGACGATCTCGTGCTCGCGCGGTCGATCTTCAAACGGGAGGCGTGATGCAGGAATCGAACGCTGCGAGCTTCGGCGCGCGGCTTCGCGCGAAGGGAGACGCGCGGAACATCGCGCGCCTCGCGCTCAGGCTCGCGTCCACGCGCGCCGCGAGCCTCGTGCGGAGCGCCTGGCTCCGCGCGTCGGGCGTGCAGATGGGGCGCGGCGTCCGGCTCTACGGACCGGTGCGGATCCTCGGCGATCCGCGCCGCGTGACGATCGGCGACGGATGCTCTCTCCATCGCGGCGTCACGCTGTGGACGCACGACTACGGCCCCGGGCACGGAAGGATCGTGCTCGGGAAGGACGTCACGCTGCTGGCGAACGTGACGATCAACTCATACGAACGGATCGAGGTCGGCGACCACACCGCGTTCGGCGACGGCTGCTACGTGCAGGACAACGATCATGGCACCGAGCCCGGGACGCCGATCATGCACCAGCCGTCGCACGGCGCGCCGATCCGGATCGGGCGCGATGTCTGGTTCGGCGCGCGCGCGATCGTGCTCAAGGGCGTCACAATCGGCGACGGCACGGTGGTCGGCGCCGGAAGCGTCGTCGTGAAATCGCTCCCCGAGGGCGTGGTCGCCGTCGGCGCGCCGGCGCGGCCCGTGAAACGGCGCGGCGGCGACCCAATTCCGCGCGAACGGGCGGCGTGATTCGGACCGGCGGGTGCGCTGGACACGCTCGCGGTGCCGCGCGCCTTCGACGACCCCGAAACAACATCGGCCATGCCGCGAGCCGACACGCTTCCGATGAATCCGACCGCCCTCCCCCGCACGTAGTCCATCCGAAGGTCCCGACGGCTCGCATGGGGCGCCCCGTCGCGCCTTCCGGAGGACGTTCGACCATGCGGAGCTTGCGCGGAGGTCTCGTTGCGATCGTCTCGGGCCTGTGCCTTCTCGCCGTCGCGGCGTCGGCGGGCGAGACGCCGAAGAAGGCGCCGACTCTCTACCAGCGTCTCGGCGGATACGACGCGATTGCCGCCGTGACGGACGACTTCATCGTGCGCTTGGCGACCGACCCCACGCTCTCGAGGTTCTTCGTGGGAGTGGGCGAGGCTTCCGAGAAGCGCATCCGGCAGCTCGTCGTCGATCAGATCTGCGCGGCGACAGGCGGTCCGTGCCTCTACATCGGCCGCGACATGAAGGAAGTGCACAAGGGGCTCGGCATCAGCGAGAAGGACTGGCAGACCTCGGTCGACCTCCTCGTCGCCACGCTCGACAAGTTCGAGGTCGGAAAGCAGGAGAAGGACGAGCTGCTCGCGATCGTCGGAACGCTGAAGGAGCAGGTCGTCGAAGCGCCGCAGCCCTGACGGGCGGCGAGAGCCGGGCCCGAGTCAGAAGCGCGGCGGCAGTTGACGCGTGAGCGCGTCAGCTTCGGCTGAGCGGCGCCGAGGCCGGTGCGCTCCCCGCCGCAACCCAGGAGGGCCTGGCACGTTCGAGACCCAGACTCGGTGGCGCTCGAGCCCCACGAGACCGGCAGACGCGACGAACTTCTTCAAGAGGAACGAGACCGCCGGCGCCGATCGCCGTGGAGCGATCTTGCGAGCCGGCCCCGGTCAACCGAAAGCCCCGCGGCACGCGCCGCGGGGCTTCCCGTCGAACGCAACTCCTAGTGGATGACGACGAGCTTCCTCGTCTCGACGGCGTGGAACGCAGACATCTCTCCGCGTGCCTCGATCCGCAGGAAGTAGATGCCCGGCGCAAGCGTCCGTCCGTCCGCGCGCCGCGGATTCCAGGCGACCGAGCGCGAGCCGGCATCCTGCGAACCTCCCGCGATCGTCGCGACGCGGCGGCCTTGCACGTCGTACACGGCAGCTTCGACGACGCTGCGCTCGGACAAGGCGTACTCGATACTCGCGGCCTCGCCGGCGTTCACCACCGGTGTGGTGGAGAGCGAGATTCCGTCGGCCCCCGGATCGCGAAATTCCGCGTGGCCCTGTCCCCGTGGATGCCGGAACAGCTCGTAGATCGTACCGTCCGAGAGCGACACGACGTAGACGGTTCCATCCGGACTCATCTCGATGTCCGTCACGACTCCGAACCCCTCGCCGATCACGAGCGATTCACTTTCCGTCACGTCGTGAAACGTGAGGTTGTCGGCCACGCGATCCTCGAGCTCCGGGTCATCGGTCCCTATTTGGCGCCGGTTTCCGGTCAGGTTGAAGTGGTACAGCGCTCCGTCGAGAAGCGCCGGGTCCGCCAGTCCCATGAGTAGGTCACCCTCGAACTGCGGCCCCAGCGCGCCCCCATCCACGAATCCGATGGCCGATGGCGCGACGACGTGTTTCCAGCTGAACTCGGGATCGCTGTAGGTTGCGCCCGGGAGCATGAAGAGCCGCGACATCGCCTCCTGCTCCGTGTCGGCGATCCGCTCGGGCCCCCAGCGGAATTGCTGCAGGTTCGGGAAATCCTCGTGGTGGAGCGAGGTCGTCTCGATCTCCTTGTATTCGAACAGACGCGAGAGCGGACCGGCCACCTGGATCCAACCGCTGTTCATCCCGGGTTCGACGAGGTTCAACTCGTCGAACGCATCTTCTCCGTTCTCCTCGAGCCAGAGGTTTCCGGAGATCGGATCGAACGCCATCCCGAAGCTGTTGCGGATGCCGTACGCGAAGATCTTCTGCACGTTGGCGCCGACCTCGCCGCCGAGCGCGGCGCCCGCGGCGTAGAACGGATTGTCCGCCGGCGTGGAACCGTCGTCGTTGAGCCGGATGATGACGCTGGTGAAGTGCGCGTTGTCCGGCTCCGGCCCTCCGAACTGGTCGTCCGGAACGGTCTCGCCGAGCCCCGTCATCGTGGGACCCGAGGGGAGGTTCTGGAGCTGCCCTCTCCGGCCGACGTCGCCGAAGAGGATATAGAGCTTCCCGTCGGGGCCGAACGCGATCACGCCGCCGTCATGGTTGCCGCGAGCCGGCTGCGTCTCGTCATCCTGGCCCGCGGGCAACGGAGCGCCGTCGGCTTGGTAGGCGCGCAGGTGGATGAGGTTGTGGTCGTACTCGAGCGCGGAGCCGTTCCACTCGAACCGGTCCACGCGGTTCCCGAGGAGCGGCACCTGGTTGATGTCTTCGATATCGGGCCCGAACATGTTCGCGTCGGAGCTGACCGTCTCGTTCGGGAAGAACGGATCGGTTGGCGCGGTCGCGCTCGGGGCCGTCCAGAACAGGTAGACGCCGGGATCCTCAGGGAAGTCCGGGTGGAGCGCGATGCCGAGCAGCCCGCGCTCGGACGCGTTGTTCACGCCGAGATCGAGCACGGGTCCGGTCGTGACGCCGTCCGTGACACGCAGCACGCGGCCCGAGTTCTTCTCGAGAACAAGGAGATCGTTCGTTCCGATGAACGCGATGCTCGTCGGAAGCTCGAGCCCGGTGACAACGGTTCGGACAGCGAGTTGCGGATGCGTGACAACCGGAGCTGAGAGAAGCGGAGCGGCGAAGAGGCACAACGCGAGAACCGGCAGCGTCGTTCCGAACATGGTGCGAGCAGTCATCGCTGTCTCCTTCGTGAGTCGCAACGAGCGCATTCACGTGCCTTGGTGGGATCGAGATCCAGCAGAGGAAGCGACCTGGTGCGTTGGATCGTGCCGCGAGGCCGCGAGCGCCGTCCAGGAAACACGGGGGGGCACGCAAAGACTAGCATCCGGCGGAGGAGCGTCAAGACGCGAGTTGGAACTTCTGAGAACGCGCGGCGCCCGCCGGCGGGAGGCGGGCGCCGCCTGTCTCACCCCGCGGCCGGCGCCGCCGCCTCCTCGCGCACCGGGTCGAGGTTCACGCCGCGCGTGAGCCATCCCCTGAAGATGATGGCCACGGACAAGCCCGCGAGCGCGAAGATGCCGAGGATGAGCCACATCGCCTCGGGCGATCGCCAGAACGGCAGCGTGCCCGAGAGGATCTGCAGCCGGATCCCCTCCGGGCAGAACCGCGCGAGCATGTGCCCCGACATGAGGCTGATGAACGTCTTCGCGACGAAGTACGGCATGAGCGACATGCCGAGGTACGACCCCTCCTGCCCGGGCGGTGCGACGGCCGCCGTGTACTCCTGGAGCTTCGGGGACCAGATGATCTCCCCGATCGAGAGGATGACGAGCTGGATCAGCGTCATCGTCGTGTACGCCGTGACGATGTCGCTGCTGATCCAGCGCCATGGAATGACGAGCGCCGCGAGCGAGATCGAGGAGATGAAACCGCCGAAGACGAGCATCTTGTAGATGTTGAACTTGTTCGCGAGCGGGATGAAGAGGACGAGCCCGGCGACGATGAGGATCGGGTTGATCGCCTGGAAGAGCCCCATCGGCGCGTTCTCGCCGATCACGCGGAGCCAGTACTTCGGCGATAGGAGCGCCATGTAGAGGAAGACGGCTCGCACCCCGATGACGCAGCTCACGAGAACGATGAAGCGCCAGAACGCGCTCTGCGTGACGACTTCCTTCACGATCTGCCACGGCTTCCGCCGCTCGGCGGGCTTCGGCGCCTCCTCTTCCGCCCTCTCGCCCTCGGCGCGGACCTGCATCTCGTGCCGGATGAAGAGGAGCGTCAGCAGCGAACAGAACACCGCTGTCGCCACGCCGATGTTGATGATCCAGGTGTTGTCGGCCTTGAGATCGAGGCGGACGACGTCGATGACGATGCCGCCCAGAGCAGCGCCGATGTTCATGACGAGGTACCACATGCTGAACCCGGCGCCGCGCGCGCGCTGGCTCGTGTACCGGCGGATGGCGGACTGGAAGACCGTCTGAACCATCGCCGTCCCCGGCGCCAGGAGGAGGAAGAGGAGCCAGATGAGCGCCGAGCGGTGCGGCACGTTCGGGAAAAAGCCGCAGAGGACGATGCCGCCGCGCGTCAGGAGGAGGAGCGCCATGGCGAGGTACATCGCCTTCCGGATGCCGAGTGAGTCGGTGATGAACCCGGAGAGAAAGAGCATGAGCGTGGTCGTGGTCGAAAAGACCGTGAAGACGTAGCCGGCGCGCACGTCCGAGAACCCGATGTTCTCCGATAGGAAGACGACCGCGATGTTGAGGAAGGCGAAGTACGCGAGACAGTCGAGCAGGTTGATCGCCTGGATCGCCCAGTATTCGCGCGGGCAGTCCTTGAGGATCTTGAAATCGAGGAAGTAGCCCCGGATCATCGTCCAGGCCGACTTCCGTCCAGCGGTTGCGGCTCGGTCCACGGTCGTTTCCTCCGTGGGCGGGAATGCCGAGGAGAGTACCACGAACGTGCGGGCGGGCGGCGCTACGGAAACGGCGTGCGCTGGACGAGCCAGTACCCGCCCGCGGCGATCGCGAGGAGCGATCCGTAGTTCACGACGCCGGCCGCCGCGCGTGACCGGCGCGCCCGGAGAAACGCGAGGACCGGAGCCGCCGCGAGCACGATGACCGCCTGCCCGATCTCGACGCCGGCATTGAACCCGAGCAGCGACCACCCGAGCGCGTTCGCGGGGAGCCCCATCGCGCGGAGCACGCCGGCGAAGAAGCCCGTCACGATCTTGAGGAGCCGCCCGGCGGTTCCGCCGAGGAGGAGCAATCCCAGGATGAAGAGGATGTGGTCGGGTCCGATGAAGATGTGATGGATCCCCGCCGGAACGAAGCGGCCGAGGACGTCGAGCGCTCCTTCGCGTCCCGCCGTCTCCAGTTCGACCGACGTCTTGCCGCGATGGAGGATGTCCTGGAGACGATCTCCGCGGCGCGCGCCGTCGCGACCTCCGCGACGAGGAGCGCCTTCGGATCCTCGAGCCCGATCTCGTGCGCGAGGTCCTCGATGTGCGCGGTGACCACGCCGCCCACCGCGCCGCGTTCGATCCGCACGTCGATGAAGCTGTACGGCTGGTCGTGCGCCGCCGAGCGCCCCGGCGCCACGAGCGCGAGGATCGCCGCGAGCGCGGCCACGGAGGTTCGAACCGGAGCGGCGATCAATCGAGGAGTGCGACCTTCGCCGAGGCGCGTCCGGTAGGCGTCTCCGCGACGACGAAGTAGACGCCCGAGGGAAGGCCCGGCAGATCCCAGGCGGTCCGGCGCGCCTCGCCGCGCGCACCCGGCGCCAGGGCGCCGGCGCGAAGCACGCGGCCCGACACGTCCACGAGCCGCAGCGCGACCGGTCCTTCGTGCGCCGCCCGGACGCGGATCTCCACGGAGCCTCGCGCCGGATTCGGCGACGCCTCCACGAAGAGCGCGACCCTCGGCGCGGCGTCCGGCGCCGCGAGCGCGGGGCCGTCGGCGTCCGACTGATCCGCGCCGCGGTCGGTGTGCGCGGGCGCGCCTCCCGGACGGGACTGCCGTTCCCAGTCGTCGAAGACTTGCCCGTCGCCCGCATCCGGCGCGCCGCCCGGAAGAGCGACGCCGAAACGCGACGGCGTGTGCAGCGGGCCGCCGCCTTGGAGCGAGAGGTATCCCGCGTTCGCGTCGTTCTCGATCCACTCCGTCGATACGAAGCTCGCCGCGAGATCGATGAAATCGAGGCGCGCGAAACTCGAACCGCGGATGTCATCCGGACCGCCCCACTCGTCTCCGGCGTCCGCGAAGACGGCGTTGTGCGAGGCATGCAGCGAGAGCCCCGGGCCGATGTCGGCGGAGTAGCCGACCGGATCCGGGGCGATCGCCGGTGCGGTGACGACGACGTTGTTCCTCAGATACACCTCGCCGGCCGTGCCCTTGAGATTGATCCCCGACGCGTAGAAGCCCTCGACCGTGTTGTGGTACACGCGAAGCCGCGAACCCGGCGTGTCGTGGTGCACGACGACGATCGCCGTCTGCCACGTTCCCGGCGCGGCGGCGAAGACGATCGTGTTCCGGATGGTTCCGTTCAGCGGAAACGACCAGTAGACGGTGGAGCAGTTCGGGATGCCGGCCTCGGGCCAGTCGGATCCGATGCGGCACCGCTCGATCACCATCTCGGAGCAGTTCTCGTACACGACGAGGAACTCCTCGTTGAACGCGTGGCGGACGACGTCGAGATCCTGGAGCGTGACGTGCGACGCGGCCGAGGCGACGATCGCCGGCTCGATGCCGGAGAGCATCCGGAGCCGCGCGCGGTCCCTGCCGGCGCCGGGCCGGACGACGAGCGCATGCGCGGCGCCGAACCCCTGCGGGATGACGGCCGCCGCATCGAGATCGACGTCGGCGTCGAGGAGCACGGTCTCGAGCGCGTCTCCTCCCGCGGCCGCCGCATCGAGCGCGGCCTGGAGCGTCGCGTACGGCGCCGGCACGTGGTATTCGCCCGCGCCGGCGCCCTGGCCCAGCGCGAGGACGAGAAGAGCGGCTAGGACGGCCGGGCTTCGCACCGGCGGGTGAACCGGGACGGCGGGTCGAGGCGGGCGGCGGATCATCGTGTCATCTCCTCGGGGGGGACGCTTTGCGCAATCGTACTCCATGAGCGGACGCGTCTCATGATACCCTCCTTCCGATTCGAGCGGCACCCACACCGTCACGGAGGACTTCGATGCGCTTCGTCGCCTCGTTCGCTGCGGCTTCCGCCTGGTTCCTGGTCCTGGCCCCCGCGGCCGCGTCCGGCGGCAGCGCGCCGGAAGGCGCGGTCACCGAAGAACTCGTCCGCCGTCTCCAGACCCGTCCGCTGACCCCGGCGGAGCAGGCGATCGCGGACATCGTCGCGAGCGGCGACGTGAACGCCGTCGCGCTCAACCGCGAGCGTCTCATCGCTCACGACGGCTTCGTCAACTTGAAGATCAAGCGCGGCGACATCACGAACCAGAAGAGTTCGGGGCGCTGCTGGATGTTCGCGGGCTTCAACGTGCTCCGTCCCGAAGTGATGCGGAAGTACAAGCTCTCCACGTTCGAGTTCTCCGAGAACTATCTCCTCTTCTGGGACAAGATCGAGAAGTCGAACTTCTTCCTCCAAGGCATGATCGACCTCGCCGAGAAGCCGCTCGACGACCGCTACCTCCAGACGCTCCTCGACGAGCCGCTCGGCGACGGCGGCTGGTGGAGCTACTTCGTCGATCTCGCGAACAAGTACGGCGTCGTGCCGGTGGAGGCGATGCCCGAGACCCACAACAGCTCCTCGACCGGACGGATGAACGGCCTGCTCACGCTGAAGCTGAAGGAGATCGGGCTCGAACTGCGCGAGATGGCGCGCGGCGGGGCCTCCGCATCGACGCTGCGCGAGAAGCGGGAGAGCGCCCTCGAGGAGATCTTCCGCTTCCTCCTGCTGAACCTCGGCCGGCCGCCGGAGACGTTCACGTGGCGCTACGCGACGACCGACAGCACCACTATCGTCACGTATCCGGGCACGCTCACGCCGCGCGCGTTCCTCGAGGACGTGATCGGCGTCGATCTCCAAGCGTACGTGGCTCTGTTCAACTACCCGGGGAAGGCGTACGGCAAGCCATACGCGTTCGAGCTGAGCCGGAACGTCTACGACCGCGCGAACTTCACCGTGCTCAACGTCCCGTCGGACTCGCTCCGCGCGTGCATCTACCGTTCGGTGCTCGACTCGACGGCCGTCTGGTTCGCCTGCGATGTCGGCAAGGAGAACTACGGCGAGAAGGGCGTGATGGGTCTCGGCATCTACAATTACGAGCAGATCTACGGCACGCGGTTCGGGCTGCCGAAGAAGGACCTGATCCAGCTCGGGCTCATCACGCCGAACCACGCGATGACGTTCGTCGGTGTGGACACGCTCGACGGCGCTCCGGCGAAGTGGCTCGTCGAGAACAGCTGGGGCGACGAGCGCGGCGACGACGGCCTCTGGTACATGTACAACGATTGGTTCGACCGGTACCTCTTCGGCGCGGTCGTCCATCGCCGCTACGTCTCGGACGCGATGATCGACATGACGCGCCAGGACCCGATCGTCCTGCCGCCTTGGGATCCGATGTACGGCCTGAGCGATCTCCAGTGACCCTGCGCGTCCGCGCGCGAACCAACCATTGAAGCGGGCTGGCCGCTAGGGCAACCAGACGACCCTGGCGGAGGCGACCTTCATTCCGGCGCGCACACGGAACCAGTACACGCCCGCCGGCAGCGTCCGGCCCGCCGCGTCTGTTCCGTCCCACACGAAGGCCTGTGGCCCCGCGCCGATCGGACCGGTGTGGATCTTCCGCACGAGGCGCCCCGACGCGTCGAACGCCGAGATGTCGGCGTCCGTGGCCTCTTCCGAGTCGATCACGAGTCGCACGGCGCCGGACGCGGGATTCGGCATTGCGACCAACCGCGGCCGCACGACGGGCGGCGCTCCGTCCGCGACGTCCACCGCCGCCGCGGGAAGCGTGACGACCGCGAGCCCCTCCCACCCGACGTCGTTCGCGAGGTTCGTGAGCAGCGTGGCCGCGCCCGTCGCCGGATGGATGCTGTAGAGCCGCCCCGGCCCGTTCGCCATCCCGATGAGACGCGCGGTGGCGGGGTCGTAGTCGAGGCCGCGAACCCACTGCGTGCTGCCGACGACGGTCCCCGCGCCCGTGTCGCGGTTGATCCGGATGAGCTGTCCCTCCGAGGAGACGCCGTAGATATTCCCGGTGGCCGGCTCGAATGCGATGTCGTTGAGATAGAACCCGACCGGGCTCGGGAGCATCGTCGTGTTACCGTTCACGGGGTTGACCGAGTGAATCTGATTGCCGTTGATGACTTCCTGGCTCGCGTAGAGGACGTCGCGCTGCGTGTCGTACGCAAGGCCCCAGACACTCATCGGTCCGGTCGCATCGACGAGCGTGGCCTGCCCGTCGAGCGGTCCGAACTTCCAGAGCGTGCCGTCGTTGAACTCGTATCCATAGACCTTCTGGTCCGTCGGGCGATACGCGAGCCCGAAGAGCAGTCCCGGCGCGGTTTGGTTGGGCGGCGGAAAATCCTTCCAGAGCGGAAGATTGCATCCGGGGACCGGCCGCTGCAGGTAGCCCTGCACCCCGCCCGCTCCCACGATGTAGGACGTCGGTGACGACTCGACGAGCATCGTCCAGATTTGCGACGAGCCGCCGTCGTTATCCACCAGGTAGAACGTGCCCGCCGCGGGATCGACGGCCATCCCGGTGAAGGCGAACGGCGCGATCGTCGCGTAGAGCGGATGGTCGGACCAGTAGAAGTCGTCGAGGAAGTTCCCCTCGTTGTCCACGATGACGAAACCGGTGTGCTCGAGCGGGATCAGGAACCGGCCCGGATAGACCACGGAGTTGGCGGGCAGGTAGAGAATGTCGTCGAAGAGGCAGTCCGGGTTCATCTGGAGGTGCGACTTGAGCGCGGTGGACTTCGACGACTTGACCGGCGCCCCGAGGCGTGTGAACTTGAACCACTCGTTCGATTCGATCTCGCCCGAATTCGGCCCCGCATCGACGATGTACACGTTGTTCTGATCGACCGCGATGCCGCGCACAGACTCGAGCGTGTCGGGCCCGCTTCCCGGCACGTTGAAGATCTGCGGGATGACGAAGGCGGTGTCCACGAGAGCGGCGCCGAGCCAGCGGCGCACGGTCCGGTCGTTCGTGATCTGCCAGTAGTACCCGGTGAACAGATCCCACGCGAGCCCGGGCGATTCATCGGGACCGTCGGAGAGACGGTTGCCGCACTGGTCGCGGATCGATCCACGCGAAGCGACCCGCTTGTTCCCCGGATCGAACGCGATCGACTCGAACGCCTCGAAGCCGCGGCTCACCGCGAAGCGCTTGCCGCCGAAGGAGACGACCGGTCCGGCATGATCGGCGAGGGCGGGCACGTTCGTGAGCGGCGGCACCAGCGCGAGTGCCAGGAACGCGGCGAGAACACGGGGCGACAGGCGCCAAGGGATCCGTGAGCGGGGCATGAGCGGTCCTCCTCGAGAGTCGCGTGTGTTGTCGATGATCCAACGGACGTGGTCGATGGAGCCTCAGAGGGGCAGCTTCGCTCTCGCGCGGCCGCGCGAGAGCGGCATCCCGAGAATCGTGTCGATGAGCCGGTCGGCAGGGCCGTGTTTGCTCAAGTAGGCCCGCGCGCCGGCTCTCTGCATGGTGGCGGCCATATCCTCCGAATCGTGGATCGAGAGACCGATGACGTCGATTCCGGGATAAGACGCGGTGATCTTCTCCGTCGCCTCGATTCCGTTCATGCCCGGCATCGTGATGTCCATGATGACGACGTCCGGTTCGAGATCGGCGGCCTTGGCGATCGCTTCCTCACCGCTCGCCGCCTCACCGACGACCACGATCGCGGGCTGCGCCGCGAGCAGGTTCGCGAGCCCCTGGCGGAGGATCGAGTGGTCGTCCACGAGGAGCACACGAATCGGGCGCTCACGCTTCTCACGAGGGCTCGAGAGTTCCGCCGGCCGCTCCCATTCGGCGCGTGGCGCGGCTCGTTCCGCGTTCCGCGCGGGCGCCGCGAGCCGCACGCGCGTGCCTCTCCCCGGTGCGCTCTCGATCTCCATCGTCCCACCGAGGAGCTCCACCCTCTCGCGAACGTCCACGAGTCCGAGCCCTCCTCCGGTCGAGGGGACCCCGGCGCTCGGGTCGAATCCGCGCCCGTCGTCTTCGACCGCGACCACGATCATCCCGTCGCGGGAGGAGACGCGGACGGCGGCTTCCTCCACGCCGGAGTGCTTCACCGCGTTCAGCAGGAGCTCGCGCGCCGCCTGGAAGAGGTAGAACTTGATCTCTTCGGTCGGCGTCCCGATCTCGTCCTCGACGACGACGTTCACAGCGAACTCGTGTTTCTCATTGAACCAGCGCGCGAGCCACTCGAGCGCCGGGACGAGGCCCGCGTCGCGCAGCACAGGCGGGCTCAGCTCGACCGTGAGAGAGCGCGAGGCGCTCACCGCGCCGTCGAGCAGCTCCTCCACGTTGCGGACCGCCTGGCGCGACGGTCCCGGCGGCAGGCTTCGGTCGAGCCGCCCGACCGCCATCTTCGCGGCGACCAGGATCTGCTGGAGATGATCGTGCAGGATGCCGGCGAGCCGGCGCCGCTCCTTCTGCTCGCTGAGCGTGAGCGCAACCGCGAGTTCGCGGAGCTTGTCCGCGCGTGCTTCCGCGAGCGCGGTCCGCTCCCCCACCTTCTGCTCGAGCGATTGGTTCGCGAGCACGAGGTCGCTCTGCGCCTTCCGGAGATCGTCAATGAGGTGGTGCTTCGCCTCCTCGAGCTGCATCCGCTCGCTGACGTCCTTGCAGACGCCGATCATCCGGACCGGCTGTCCTTCGGCGGAGTAGAACGTCCTGCCGAAGGCTTCGAACCATCGCGGCGAGCCGTCCGCGAAGAGCGCGCGGTATTCGATGTGATACGGCTCGCGGGCCTGGATCGAGCACTCGATCTCCTCCAACACGCGGCGCCGGTCGTCCGGATGGATGCCGCGCCGGAAATCATCGAACGTGCCGCCGAAGTCGCGCGCCTCCACCCCGTGGAGCTTCATGAGCCCCGGACTCCAGTAAAGCTGCGAGGTCGGCATGTCCCACTCCCACGTCCCGAGCGAGGCCGCTTGGAGCGCCAGCTCGAGCCGCTCCTCGCTCTCGCGCGCGCTCGCCAACGCGGATCTCTTCTCGTTCACGGCGGCCGCGAGCACGAGCCCGCTCAGCGTCATCGCTCCGGCGAAGAGCTGGACGTGCATGAGATCCCACCCGAACGCGTTCGTCGCCGGGACGAGCCGGATCGCCAGCACGACCGAGGCCACGCTCGCCAGAGCGAGGAATACGGTCATTACCCTCGTGCCGTGCCGATACGCCGACCAGACCATGAGCGGCACGTAGACGTAGGGCACCCGCTGATGCGAACCGTCGAACGTGAAGAAGGACGAGCGGACGATGAGCGTGGCCACGAAGAAGAGGAGGAAGAAGGCGATCCTCTCGGTCCAGCCGACCTGGAACGCCCGCGAAGGGCGCATGAGCCAGACGACGACGAGCGGCGTGACGAGGTAAGCGCCCACGAGATCGCCGCTGCACCATGTCAGCCAGCTCGTGAAGAGAGCCTGCCCCTCCAGCATCCCGAGCATGTAGAGGGCGGCGACGCCGACGGTCGCGGCGACCGTACAGGAGATCGCCGCGCTCACGGCGAATCCGTAGACCCTGCGGACGCTGCCGAACGTCTCGCGCGGGTCCAAGAGCGCGAGCATCCGGCCTGCGATGAACGTCTGGAGCGTGGAGCCGGCCGCGATGCCGAGCGCGGGCGCGAGCGCGTGCAGCGTGAATCCGCCGTGGAGGAGCCACGACGTCTGGAGGTTCACCGCGAGCGACCCCGCGAAGACCGCGGGGAGGATGCGCGGGCCGATGAGCCAAACGGCGGCGAACGCGATGCCGGAAGGGGGCCAGACCGGAGTCGCGAATCCCGGCGGGATGGCGAGCGCGAGTCCGGCGATCCCCGTCGAGTAGTAGAGGGCCGCGACGACGGCGTTGTACACGGCGAGGCGCGCGCCGCGCGGCGCTTCGTTCAGCCGTAGTCGAAAACCGATCGGCGCATCGATCGCTGGTGGCATGTCGGCTCCGGTGGAAGTGCTGGAAATCAAAGCTTACGCACGGGACACGCGCACCGCGATGCAAACTTGATTCTCGGTCGAGAATGAATTCCGATCCGGTAATCCGATCGTGTCGGCCGCGTCGGCGGCTCGCTCCAGCTCCTCGACGACCGCGGCGACCGCGCGGATCGTGCCGGCGTAGTCCCCCGCCGGAGTGGGCACGCGGCGGCGCGCCAGCTCGCGGCCGTCGGGCGCGAAAGGCTGACGTGACCACCGCCGCGCGGCCGCGCGCTTTGACCGTGCCGCGGCTGCATGATACGCTCTGCCCTGCTTCGTGCGTCACATGGAGGACCCGCCCGGTCCATCGAGACACGTCCGCCCTGGGAGGGATCCATGCGCAGGCATCCCGCGTACCTCGCTCTCGCCTTCATCCTCTCCGCGGCCGCCGTGTCAGCGGGCACGATCGGCTACCCGCTCACCCGGACGTCCGACCAGGTGGACGAGTACTTCGGCGAGCGCATCGCCGATCCGTACCGGTGGCTCGAGGACGACACCTCCGCCGAGACCGCGGCCTGGGTCGCGGAGCAGAATCAGGCCACCTTCGATCACCTCGCCGCGATCCCATTCCGCGACGCTCTGCGCGAGCGCATCCGCGCGCTGTACGACTACCCGCGCTACTCCTCCCCGTCCCGCATTGGTGAGCATTACTTCTTCACGAAGAACGACGGGCTCCAGAATCAGTCCGTCATCTACGTCCAGAAGGGGCTCGACGGCGCGCCCGAAGTGTTCATCGATCCGAACCGGCTCGCCTCCGACGGCACGGTGGACATCGACCTCCTCGCGCCCTCGGGCGACAAGACGCTCGTGGCGATCTCCCGAAGCGAGGCCGGTTCCGACTGGAGCGAGATCCGCGTCATGGAGATCGCGACGAAGCGGGAGCTTCCCGACCGCCTCCGGTGGGTGAAGTTCTCGGGAGCGGCCTGGTGGCGGAACGGATTCTTCTACAGCGGCTACGACGAGCCGAAGCCCGGGACGGAGCTGTCGGGCGTGAACGAGAACCGGAAGGTGCTCTATCACACGATCGGGGAGCCCCAGGAGAAGGACGTCCTCGTCTACGAGGACCGCGCGCACCCGAGGCGCTTCCACGGCGTCTCCGTCACGGAAGACGAGCGCTTCGCGATCATGACGGTGAGCGAGGGGACAACGGGCACCGAGCTGTACTGGCGCGATCTTACCGCCGCCGGCTCCGAGTTCCATCTCCTCGCCGAGGGGTTCGAGCACGACAGCTACGTGATCGACAACGTCGGCGAGGCGTTCCTCGTGCTGACGAACGACGGCGCGCCGAACAAACACGTCGTCCGGATCGATCCGGCGCATCCGGAAAGGGACCGCTGGCAGGTGCTGATCCCGGAGAAGCCGGCCGCGTTGAGCAGCGTCTCCTCCGCCGGCGGATACCTCTTCT
>Ga0326597_10003635_pt1 | contig 22091 bp, 2 predicted proteins | sample RVTome_12_FD_203789 | JGI IMG/M metagenome (GOLD analysis project Ga0326597, IMG submission 203789) | Soil microbial communities from uranium-contaminated site in the Upper Colorado River Basin, Wyoming, United States - RVT100D185 | ecosystem: Environmental > Terrestrial > Soil > Contaminated >...
CGTGTTGCTAAAGATCCTGGCACCGTTTTCATATTCGTAGGTCACGCTGTGGTGATCGTAAATGTTGCCGTACACCGCGTCGGTTCTGACTTGACGACCGCCCATGCCAATAGCCTTGGCGGGATAGCCGTTCATGATCCACGCACAGACATCCAGATAATGCACGTGCTGTTCCACGTTAAAGTCGCCGGACAGCCACGTAAAGTAATACCAGTTGCGCATCTGCCAGGTTGTTATGGAGGCGTTCAAAAACAGAATTATCTCATCAACGAACTGATTTCTTTTTCAGCGGTCGGATCTCGGAATTACGGAGTTTCACGCTTCCCCCAGAGTGACTCCCGCGACAACCGATTCCAAAAACTCGCGGACCCGTCGCGCCAAATCATCAACGCCTGCTGGCTGCGCGGGACGGGGAACGAGCGGGGCGAAAATGTTTTCGCAACACAGCGGCATGGTTCGTCCCGTGAAGGCAACCGGATGCAACAAGCGGTAATGGTCAATTTCACCAAAACCAGGACCACAATCCTGATCTTTCGGCCAGTTGCGATGGTCCTTCATGCAGAAACTGTGTACCATGTCGGCACATTGCTGGATGTCGGGAATTGGATCAACGTTCAGGTAATCCATCACATTGCCGGCATCATAGTTCACGCGCACGCCGGGGTCATCCACCTCGTGGATAATTTCAGCGCATGCCTGGCCCGTGCCGGTCGAACCGCCATGTTGTTTGACGACCAGCAGCACGCCATTGTAGCGGGCGATTGGCCCCAATTGCTTGAATCGTTCGATCCACACCTTGCGATTGCCCCCCGCCGTGTGCCCGAAGGTAAGGACTTGCGAGACGCCGGCGGCACCGGCCTGTTGGAGCCGGTGGGTGAGCACTGCCAACCCATTTTCCGCCTCGGGATAGACCGTGGAAAACATCATCACCGGCTCGAGTCCCAGGTCTCGGCATCGTATGGCCAACTCTTTTGCTTTCTCCGGAGAAGCGTCCGCCGCCAGGACCGGAATGGGTTTGCCGTCGGCTGTTTCTCGATGCGATGTTCCCCAAGCCACGAAGTCAAAGCCGGCGGATTTGATGCCGGTGAGCGCTCGCTGAAGCGGGAACGCCGACTACGGCAGCGTCATGCAGGCGATTTGAAACTCGGTCTGCTTCCGCGGAAGGAATTCCGCGGCGGTTATCGTAGGGAGACCTCCCGTCAACACGGCACCCGCAACACCTCCTGACGCCATTTGAAGCATCGATCGGCGCGTCAGTGGTCGTGTTTCGATCTTCATGGTGTTTTCTCCCTATCGAACAAGATGCACTAACTTATCGCCTCGTCCAGTCTGACATAACGACAGGGCGTCGTGCAACGGAGGGAGATTCCTTGACGCTCAGCCCGAAAGGATGTTGCGCCGGTTCGAGTGCCCTGGGTTCTTGCCGCCAAAACGCGGAGAGTCGTGACGAAGGATGGAGCGTGTGATGTTACTCCGCTGACTCACGCTCCCCCATCCGATTCATGGACTCGCGTAGGCGGTCGCCGGAATATCGGCGCTTGATATACCGATGGTATCAAAGCTCGGAGGTGGAATGCGCACACAGCCAAGTGGACGACCTACTATCCACAATTCCAGATAATATCGCCTTCCGATCCACCGTAATCGCTAATTCCACACCAAGTACCAGAGGGGGGACTTGAACCCCCACGACCTTGCGGCCACTGGATTTTGAATCCAGCGCGTCTGCCAATTCCGCCACTCTGGCAAGTGATCAAAACCGTTTCTACGCCCTGTATTTTGTCGCTTCTGACCGTTCCTTTGCCGGGCATCTGTAGTGGGTTTGAATGTCCCATGATGTCCGCGATTTGTCCGCGATTTTTAGTTTCTGTTTTCGTCATGGACACATTGTACTCAGCGGCGTCGGAGTGTGCTACTCTCTCCGTGCTGACGCTCAAGCCGCAAGAGGTGCCCTTCGATTCTGTTGAATCGAACAACATGTTCCAGCCTTCTGCTGAAAAGCCTTTGCTGGCGACTCCAGGTGCAATCCAAGAGCACACCTTGGAACGGATCATGGCGTGTCTGGAACGACTCCAGCAAGGTAGAACTCGCTCACGCTGCGGCGCTCACTCGTCTCCACCTTGACGCGCCGATGGCGTCCATCCTAGTAGCTGCGAAGCAATCCACTGTGCTGCTGATTTCTTCGCCGCGGTCTTGATGATTCTCGAACTTTGTTTCGAGAACGAGGCCTTCTATCCGCTAACCCCAACTTCCCATGCCCCGCGCACCGCCCAAAGAGAGAACCAGATATCTCTATCCAACTCCCTCTTTCAAAAATGCTTACGCACACTATCACACCATCGGCTCCCAGGGCAATCTCCGCCGCCGCCGAAATGTACTCGGCCGTCTTTGAGCGGTCGATTTGAACAGCAGACCGTTGCATCACCAACGATTGGCAACGCCGTCAGTCGTGGCCACGGATTTGAAGGGCCTTCGACGCGTTCCTGGAGTCTGAGGCCAAAGACGTTTTCGACACAATCATGTGTGAATTGACTTCCCACGACGCCGAGTGCGGTAGTTGCGCAATAAAACCACGACGCGGGGTGCGGTAATTTGTGGGCGAGACCGGGGCGAGACAGCCAATCGGTTTTCGCCCCACGGGCTCATTCAGCGCAGGTGACGGAGCCCGGCGTTGAGGCACCGACGCGCGCAAGGGGCTGTCAAGTCGGAGGTCATCAAGCAGCCCTAATGCGGGAGTTTGGCGGCTTCACACGCGCGTAAGCCCCAGATCGTGGCTGTCATCGTCTATCGTTTCGAGGGTGGGCCGCGATAACTTCCGGCTCGTCTGGGGGGCTAAAACCTGATTTGAACGCGTGCTGCGAGCTTACGTTAACTTGCCGAGGTGTGCGCCACCTCCGCAGGTTAGGGCAGAGGCACAAATGTGTTTGGTCTGGAAGACCTGAGCGCACAATGGCAACACGGGGCGGACGCCGAGAAACGGAATGACGCGCAGTCATATTGATGACAGCAGCGGTGTTCGTCGCCCCCGGTCATGATGTGAGCGATGCGCGTTAGTTGCGACTAGACCTGCTTGCAACGCTCGTTTTTTTGCAAAAAACTGTCAGGAAGCGGTCCTATTTATTCTCCTTCCAACCCAGAACTCGTAAGGACCCTCCATCCAGCATGTACTTGTACGCGTCGATCTCGAAGACCTTGCGCGACGGTTTGGCATTGCTGCACGATCTGAACATTAATTTTAACCTAACTGATCGTCCTGCGTCGTGTCACCGTCGCCAGCGGAGCTATGTCGGCGGCGAGTATATCGAGCAGCTCGCTGAAATCCCTCTCATCCTTAGTCTGGGGGTGAGTGCGAGATCTGATCGAACGTTCGCGCTCGCCAATTAAACGGAAGAGGTTGTCGTTTCTACCGTACACTGTCGGGCGTTTGGGTGTGGTCACAGAAGCCCGTCGCTGCCCTGACTCCGGAATGGTTGACTTTCCCGTGTCATCAGTGACGTTGGGAATTGGCCCGTTCGTGAATCTTGACTCTCCCTCGAGCTGCCCTGCGAACAGACTGTTGAGATCATTGACAACAATTAGAATGTCGAGCGGACTCAAAAAGCCATCTCCGTTCACGTCGTAGTAAGGAAGCGTCGAACTGGCGGGACGAGACCTAGGGAGTTTACGGTCCGCGGAAAGCAGCGGATTACCGATTTCGTTGAGTAGATTAACACCGACTAACGCATCGAGCGGAGAAACTGATCCATCGTCATTAGTGTCGAGCGAGTCTGCCCGGTTCTGCCATGGGAACGCGTTTTCGACAACCGACAGCACTATCGATTCGCGGCGGCTCTGAGTTGGTTCGCCAGAATCGAGGGCGGTGAGTTCGATCGTAACGGTTGTCTCTGAGTCGTGTGTGAGGAAGACTCCCTCCTTGAGTTTCAAGGATGCGCCAACGATCTCAAACCTAGAGTCATTGAGCGAAAGCTGATGTGTGTCGGTAGAGTCTTCGTCGATGACTGTGACTTTTCCGATGATCGCTCCTTCGAGGTTCTCAGTCACATCGAGGGAGTCCAAGGTGATTTGGGTTGGAGCTTCATTGATGTCGTTAATGACTATTAAGAATGACGCGGTAGCGGTTTTCGTAGGCGTACCAGAGTCCGTTGCAGAGAGCACGAGCGGGTATAAAGGAATCAACTCGTAATTGAGCACTGCGTTAGCTGTCAATGTGATTTTGCCCGCGGCATCGATCTGGAAAACGCCGTCTGTGTTTCCTTCAATGATAGCAAAGGACAGCGATTGGGAAGTGTCTTGATCGATCGCCTCGACAATACCGACCGCATTCCCTGACGGACTGTTTTCGTCGACAAGAAAGACTTCGCCAATGATTTCGGGACTGAATTCGTTGATATCGACGACGGTAATCTCAAACCGCGAGGTGAGTGACAGCGGTGGGCTGCCCGAATCGGTAGCTGTTACATTCAACAAGATGGTCTTCTCCGCTTCGTGATCGAGTGACACACTCGGCTTCAGCTTTAGCGTTCCATCAACGACCTCGAAACGCGGGTCAGAGACAGTGAAGGTGTGGGAATCGCCGCCATTTGGGTCAACGACCGACAAGCTACCAATCACTGCACCGGCAGAGTTTTCGTCAACCGAAATCTGCGAGAGTGTGATCATCGTAGGAGCCTGATTCAGATCGCCAACATCAATTGAGAACCTCGCGGCAACAGTATTCTCATTCCCTGCTGCGTCCTGGGCCACGCCTGCTGCGATATCCACCGTGATCGCTCCGTTACTGGTCGGGGTCATGTCAACCGTGAAGATCCGATTGTCGGTAGTTGCAAAGTTGCTCAGCGTGCCGCCGCTGATCGTTAGATCAGCCTGCACGAAGCCGACCACCACTTCCGTGAACATCACCGTTACATCGATCGGACTGGCGTTGGTCGGACTCGTCTGGCTGCTAGTGATCGTGACGCCGGGTGCCGTACGATCCGAAGTCACCGAAGCTGTGGCCGCAACGTTGCCGTTGCCCGCTTCATCCTGAGCCGCATTCGCAGCAACACTTGCCGAGACGAGGCCATCGCCGGTGGGAGTGACCGCCAATGCGAACGTATTACCGTCCACCGCAGTAAACGTGCCGGCTGAACCGCCAGTCAGGGTGACGTCACCGACCGCAAAGCCGTTCACGGTCTCGCTGAACTGGAACGTGAAGACGATCGGGTTGTCGTTGCTCGTGGTACCATCTGGCGTAATTGTCAGGCCAGGTGCCGTCCGGTCGCTGACAATCGAAAACTGCGTGGCCGCAAGGTTGTCGTTGCCTGCCGCATCCTGTGCCATCGCTGCGGCGATGTCGATCGTGATCGCGCCGTCAGCCGTGGGTGTCACGTTGAAGGTGAAGGTCTGGTTATCGCTACCGACGAAGTTGCCGATCGTACCACCAGTCACCGAAAGATCTTCTCGCACGAAACCGCTCACCACTTCGCCGAACGTCACCGTGACATCGATCGTGGCCGCGTTGGTCGGGCCGACCGCCGTGGAACTGATCATTGGCGTGGGTGCCGTGATGTCGATCGTCACGGTGAGATCGTCCGACACACCACTCGTATTCCCGGCACCATCGGTGACCATCGCGGTAAACGTGTGGGACCCTTCCCCCAGGGACGTCGCCGTGTAGTCCAATTTCCAGTTGCCCGAACCATCGGTCGTCGCGGCGCCGATTACGCCATCGCTCACACGCGTCACCGTGACCGCTGTGTGCGCCTCGGCCATCCCCGATAACACCAGTGTCTGATCGCTTGTCACGCCGTCCCCCGCCGTACCCGTGTCCTCAGCCACGCCTGTGATCGCCGGAGCCGCGGGTGCCGTGTTGTCCACCGCGTACGTTTCGTCGGTCGCCGGCTCGCTGTCAGGCAGCGCGTTGCCGGCCAGGTCGGTGATGTCTTTTCCGCCAGCCAGATTTAATCCCACCGTGGCGTTCAGACTCGCGAGATTGCCGCCCGAGACCGTAAGGTCATACGTGCTGCCGTTGACCTTGTCGACGCGGGTGATCGTGCCCGTAGTGCCAGTCACCTCGAAGTCGCTGGCGTCGACCGCCAACACATCCTCGTCGAAGGTAGCACGAAAGATGAGCGCATCCGCGTTCGTCGCTCGGCCGGCCGGAGCGTGACGTGAAAAGGAGAGGAGCGTTGGAGTTGGAGTTCCCGGGCCGGGAGAGCCGACCTCGCCGCCCACGTTTCCCCCTGCGGCGGCGCTTTTATAAATGTTGTTTACGGGCGTCGACAAGGTGGTTGTTGTGGGGGCCGTGCTGAGCATCCAGTTCGAGTCCACGCTGTTGTCCGCAGCCAAATCCGTTAGATAGATCGAGGCTCCATTTGTCGACGTTGGCCACGAATCACCGCTGCCATCTCCAAAACTCACCTCGTCGATCACGTTGGCAAAGTTGCCGCTGTCATAGTTGGCATGGCTGTCCCAAATACCAATTCGATCACCATCGTTGCCGAGATCCGGCCACGACGCCACGGCAATGAGGTTGATGCCGGTTCCCCACGCTGCTTGAAAATTGGGAGCATTGATGCCGGCATCGTAAAAAATGGCGGAACCGCCCGCGGGAATTGAACCGGATGTGATATTTGCCGCGCCCAGCGCTGACCCGTCGTCGTCGTCCAAAACAAATCCTGTCAAATCGACTGTGGCCACTCCTGCGTTTACGACTTCGATCCACTCCCAATCGTTCTCGTTGCTGGCCGGGTTGTACATGATCTCGCTGATCACTAGCGAGAGGCTCGGTACAACATGGACCGTCAGGTTGCGGAAGACGGTCGGAGCGGCTGGATCCGACAGAGGGTTCAATGTGCTGTTGGGGTCCAATCGCACGACATAATCACCTGCTGCCGCGGGCGCCGTCACCGCCAGCGTGCCCAGGAACAAGCGATCGTCGGTCACGGTGACTGGGCTGAACGTAGCGTACGTGACGGTCCCGTCGGAGATATCGGAGTCGATGGAGACGTTGAATGCCGCGTTCGATGTCCAGTCCGTTGCCGGCAGGATCGCTGCCGTGGAGTTCGCGATATCGACCAGGTACGAGGTAACCTGCGTCACACTTGGGAATCGTGCATAGACATCGAAGGTCAGTGCCTGATCCGTGTTGGCTGAGAAGTCGGTGAGGAAGGTCGTCGTGGCTGCCAGGGCCAAATCGAAGCTGAAGGCTTCGTTAATCAACCCCGCGTCGATCGTATCCACGTCTTGGTTGGCGCCGAGCGTGATCACGCCGGTGCGGCCAGTTACGGAGTCGGCATCGCTGTCGATCGCGTCATCGGCGCCTTGATCTTGCAAGCTGAAGACCTTTCCGTCCGGCGCCACAAACTCAACGACGTAGTCCGCCGCGCTGAAGTTTTCGAAGCGGTACAGTCCGCCGCCCGAGGTGACTTGCGTATCCACCACGCTCGTGCCGCTTGCATCCAAGAGGTTCACCGTCACGCCGTCGATGCCGAATTCGCCGGAGTCCTGAACTCCGTCGCCGTCGGCGTCGTCCCAAACAAAATCACCGATCGTACCGAGGGTGTCGGGCGCCGCCGTGACCGTAACCGGCGTTGAGACAAACTCCCACCCCGCTGCTCCGGAGTTTCTCGCGAAGCGGAGAGTCGTGTCGCCGGTGGTGAACGTGGGAGCCACGTCGAACGTCACGGTAAACAACTTGATCGGCAGGGGCACATCCGGCCAGGCCGCGGCACTGGCCCAGGCAATGTTGATCTTCTTATCCGTGTTTGGATCGCCGTCTGTGTTTCCAGTATCATCCTGGATTTGGACCTGCACGAATCCGGTCTGGAAGGTGTCCTCAATCCGCGCCACATTGGTCGCCAGCAGGCTGGAGTTGTAGTGCAAGAAAAAGCCAATCCCGGTTAACTGATTGTTCTGCGGCGCTGTGTCGTACGTCACGTCGATGCTGAAGGACGTATCTGGCTCGACGACATGCGCCACCGACGACGGCACAACGATCTGATTCTGCTGTTCCCCCGAATACCCCGTTCCAGAACCTGGCGCCGATGCACCCGCAGGTTCTGCTTCCGCTGCTTCGCCTCTCGAGGCTTCGCCGCCCAGAGCATTGGCGCCCCCCAGCGGAACATCAGGATCGAAGCCTTTCAGGAAGGTGATGATTTCCGTCGCGTCGGTGCGCGTGGCATCGGATGCCAAAGCTCCGTCGGTCAGAGCGCTGCTGGTGAAGCCGAACAAATAGCGCAGAATCAGGATCCCGTCCGTCAGGGCATCGGCGACGCCGTTGGCGTCCGGGTCGAGCATCGTGTCTCGTCCATCGTCGAGAAACGCGATGATCCGCGCCGGATCCGTGCGGCTGGCGTCGGATGCGAGGGCCCCGTCCGTTAGCGCCGTTTCCGTGAAACCGAACAGATATCGAAGGATCAGGATGCCATCGGTCAATGCGTCGGACTCGCCGTTCTCGTCCACGTCCAGGCTGACCGGCGGGGCCACGATGATCTGGATCGGCTCAGCTTCCAAAGTGTACCCGGTCGCCGTCGATTCCGCCGTAAAGCGAACGAAGCTTGAATTCCCGGCCGCCAGCCCGTCGGCAAGAGTGAAGTTCCCTGTGAACAGATCGCCTGGCAGCGAGCCGGGCCAATCACCCGCGGCCGACGCCCAGGCGATACGAATGAACTTGTCGGTCGCTGCATCATCATCGTGATTAGCCGTGTCGTCCAACGGGCCTTGCTGGGCGAGGTAACCGATCGCCAACCAGTCGGTCCAAGCGTCGTACGTCATGAAGGTCGAATCGTAATGCATTCGCAGCCCCAACCCGGTCGACGTGGGATCGTCGTCCGAGGTGGTGTATTCGACGGTGAAATCCAGCGGCATGCCCGCGGGGGCCGAGACACTGGCCCCGCTCCCGCGCACAATCTGGAACGGGCCGTCCGTGATGTCGATCGTCACGGTGAAATCGGACGAAGCAACGCTGGTGTTGCCAGCCGCATCCGTCGCCGTGGCGGTGAACGTGTGCAATCCCTCGTCCAGCGTTGTCCCGGTATAGTCGAAGCTCCAGCCGCCCGCACCGTCGGCCGCTGCGACGCCGATCTCGCCCACTCCCAGACGGGTAACTGCCACCACACTGTTTGCCTCGGCCGTCCCCAACAACACCAGCGTCTGGTCGTTGGTGATTCCGTCTCCCACTGTACCGGTATCTTGGTCGATATCCGTGATCACGGGAGCCGCGGGCGCTGTGATGTCGAAAGTAATGGTGGCCGCCATAATACTCCCAACATTACCTGCCGTGTCCGCCGAACGCGTTCCTACCGTATAGCTGACTCCGTCTGCCAGTCGAGTGTCGGGAAAATCAAGCGTCCACGTCGCGGTGCCGGTGGCCGTCAAGAATACCTCGCTGTCGCTGTCAAAGCCGTCCCCGTCCCAGTACCGGTCATCCGCCAGACGCCGGATGCTCACCTCGACGCTCGCCAGCTCGGCACCGCCGGTATCCGCGGCGGTTCCGGTAATGGCATCCGTCCAGCCGGTCGCATTGTAGAACGAGCCATTCATGGGAAACGCGAGCACCGTAGTCGGTGGTGTGCGATCACTGACGATGGACGCCACTGCGCCCAGGTTTTCGTTACCCGCTGCATCCTCAGCCGCGCCGGTTGGAATCAGCACGGAGATTGTGCCATCTTCGTCTGGCGTGACGTCGAACGTAAAGGTGCGGCTGTCGTTGGTGGCGAAGTTCTCTACCAACCCGCCCGTCACGACCAGATCTGCCGGCTCAAATCCGATCACCACTTCATCGAAGTCCACCGACACCGGAATCGTGGCGGCGTTGGTCGGGCCAGCTACCCCGAAGATAAGGAAAGGAAGTGGTCCTATGACGTCAACCGTATAGACCTCATCCCTCGTGGGCGTTGTGTCGAGAGCATTTCCGGCCAGGTCTTGGATGTCGGTGTCTGCGCTGAAATCCAATCCCAGTGTCCCGTTTCCGGCGATGATGCTGTTCACCGTGACCGTGTAAGTTGCCGCATCGGCGTCGCCTGCGTTACCGACTTCCACAGCAGCATCGGCAATCACGCTACCCGTCACCGCGAGCGCAAAGTCAGCTGCGGTGACGTGCTGCACCGCCTCGCTGAACGTCAGGTTGAATACAACACTGCCCGCGTTGGTCGGATCAGCGCCGGCGCGCTGGATGGACACGGTGGGAGCCGATGACGCGACTTTTTGCCAAACATCCAGGGCATCGTCGGCGAAGGCGTTACCCGCGGCATCCTGGATCTGCGAATTCGTCGCCACCAGCTTCAACTCATACGTGCCGTCATTGGCCGTGACGGTGGAAAGATCCACCGTGTACTGGGATGCGCTGACGGTCGTCACCGCCCGGTTGCTGATGTCAACCGTGTTGCCGTCAAGCTTCAAAGAGAAGTCGCCGATGCTCACACCAGCAACCTCTTCGCTGAAGTTGATGGTTACTGCACCTGCAGCGGTACTGCGCGGATCGGGCGCAACGTTCACGATATCGGCGGTGGGAAGGGTGATGTCGATGGTCACGGCGAATTCGGCCGAAGAACCACTGGTGTTCCCGGCCGCGTCGGTTGCCGTGGCGGTAAACGTGTGCGACCCTTCGGCCAACGTGGTCCCCGTATGATCGAGACTCCAGTTGCCCGCACCGTCTGCTTCTACTGTACCGATCTCACCAGTTCCCAAGAGTGTCACGGCCACCGAGCTGTTGGCCTCGGCGGTTCCCGACAGCAGCAAGGTCTGGTCGTTCGTAACCCGATCACCCGCGATGCCAGAATCGTCACTGATGCCCGTGATGGCGGGTGCTGCGGGCGCACTGTTATCAACGGAATACACCTCATCATCTGTGGGTGTTGCGTTGACAGCGTTGCCATCCAAGTCCTCGATGTCGGTGTCGCCGGCCAGGTCGAGTCCCAGTGTACCGTCACCGGTGATACTGTTGACGGTAACTGTGTATGTCGCTGCATCGGCGTCGCCAGCGTCACTAACCGCAACGGTTGCATTGGCGCTCACGCTACCCATGGTCGCCAATACGAAATCAAGCGTATCGACGTTATCGACCGCCTCGCTGAACGTCACATTGAACGCAACACTGTCTGCGTTGGTCGGACTCGCGTCAGCACGAGTGATGGCTAGGGTGGGAGCGGTAGCGACACCAAGGGTGAGGATGCCATCGATGGGATCGTTGTCAGCATCGGTTGGTGCAGGGGCGAGCAGGAGCTCACCGTCACTCTCATCGTTCAGTTCCGTGGTACCCACGACACCCGTGCTTCTTTCCTTCAAGTTGATCCGTGTAATCCCATCTGGAGCGTTCGCCTGAACATCGAATTTAATGTTGACAAACTCTTCATTAAATGTGCCCCCAGCAGGCGTCGTTGTGGTGATGACGATGATGAGTTGCCCTGCGACTGTCGAGTTGACTGCAGCGATCTGCCAGCCGGCGCGATCTGTGATGAATTGTCCTGGGGCAACTGAGTCAAACGTCAGGACATTCGAGTCGAAGCCGACCACCAAAGTTGCTCCGAACAGGCGATTCGGCTCCTGCAAGTCCACGACGCTGTCAATCCGAATTGGGACGACAAAGTCCTGTGTCCCTGCTGCGGCCGTCAGATCTGTTGAGATGCTGAGTTTGGGATCAGGCCCCACGAGCGAGCTGGTGACTAGCCCGACCGGAGCGTCGGGAAGATGCACCACCGGCAGTCCGGCGGCGGCCTGCGCTACAAAAGAGCCATCGGCCGCGTTAATCCGTTGGTTGCCTGTGACGTCGCCAACGATCATCGGGTCCGTTAGCGGCAGGTTAGCGAACCCCTCATCAAGTGCCGCGGCCAGCCGGGCAACTAGTGAAGCATCAACGGCGTTGATTCTGCCGTTTCCAGAGACATCGCCAAAGTAGGTGACGAGATGGATGGCGTCGTTGTCGATTGCCGGTATCTCATGCTCCAGACCATCCATGCCGTCCGTGACTACAATGTCATGAATATCCAGCATGTGCTTCTCACGATAGATGTCATTAGGTGCATCGGCAGGTACCATTGCTTCGAGACGAGCGACGATCTTCACACCTGATCCCAACTCAGTGGGGCTTGCGATCACGACCTTGATCAATCCTGGAGCTAGTTCGTTCAAGACCGGGTCCACACCCGCAGGCACGTCGAGGCCAGCTCGGATTCCCGTGATTTTCAGGAATGCCGGATTGAACCGAACCAGAAACTCGACTGTTCTTACACCACTACCATTGTCGAGCGAAATTGGGATTCCAGTTTCTGAGGCTGGGACATTCACGGCCTGACCTGGCCCGCGAACGAAGTCGGGAATGCCCACGGTAACTGCATTGGCAGGTTCTGCCGACACAACAAAAGTCCTCACAAGATCGCCAACCGCCTGGCCATTGTCGGCTCCTTGTAGAGGCCGACCTGCCTCATCGACGAACGAATTGACGCCGCTTCTTAAGACTGCCGAGTATGTCCCTGGAGCAAGTCGCTCGCCGGTGGAGACAAAGAACACCTTCTGGGAAGTCGCGACGAGTGATCCCGCGATCCGCGTCTGCGGGTCGGTACATGTCGCCGGACATACGAGAACGTCAGCCGCACCGAAACCAGCGAATTCCGTGTCGTACAGGTTTAACGGCGTGCGCTCGAAAGCGCGACTTAAGTCCGCGCTGAAGCCTGATGAGGTTACTTGGAAAGAATCAACAAACAACGGCGTGTCATTGACGGTGATTTCGAGCGGTACTTCCTCCGTGGTCGCGCCACCCTTGTCGGTGAGTTTCACTTTGAGATGGGCGACACCACTGCCGGCGTCGGTCGGCTCGAGGTACAGGTGGCCGGTGCGCGGATCGATGAATGGCTGGCCCTTGAACAGCGTCTTTTCATTTTCGTCATCATACGTAATCACGAAATCCAATTGTTGATCCGCTTCATCGGGCGGACCGGCAGATATGTTCTGTGCCCAGTTCTTGATAGTCTGCGGCCCTAATCCGGCGAAAACAGCAATATCGCCGACGTGGGTGAATTCCGGCGCGTCATTAGCGGGGATCACGGGAATTTCGACTCGGACTGCCCCGCGACTGGTCTTTGCCGGATCAGCACCGATGGCGGCACGAACCAGAAAGCTCCCGGTCTTCGTCGAATCTGCCGCCGGTTTGAACTTCAGGCCCGCATTACCAGCAACCAGAGTGACGAAGTCGTTATTGCTTACCGATGTCACCCCGTCGTTCAAGAACAACGTTCCGCCGACAATGTTGGTCACGCGGAAGTGCGTGACTTCGTCGCCGTCCTCGGCCACCCTCGTGATCACCAAGCCGCCGGTGTTTTGCTGATCTTCCAGCACGCCTGCCAGCGTATCTTGGCCACTCAACGTTGTGGCCGGCGTGATGCTGGGTGTATCTGCCACCGAAGTGACGCTGACGATCAAATCGTCCGCGAGCGTCGTGACTTGTCGATCGTCGTCGTCATGCACGGAGAGCTTCGCCGTGTAGAGTTCGATGCCGCCGATGGCCTTGTTGTAGATGTGCTCGACGTCAAACGTGTGCAGGCTGGTGTCGGTCGGATGCGGCTTCAGCATCAGCGCCGACTGCGAACCGTCACCAAATTCGATGCGGCCGGTCAACGAGTCATTCGTGGAAGGATCGGAGATCGTTCCCGTCAGGCAGAACGGCTTGTCCTCGATGACTGTCGACGAGGGGAGTCTAGTTGCGCAGTCGATGACCTGGACAGACGCTTCGACAAATGCCGGCCTGACGTTGCTGACCAACACCGTCGTTGTCGTCTGACCTTTGCTGGCCGGATCGGCCTTGTCTTGCACGAGCAGACTGACGATATATACGCCGTTATCATCGGGCATCAAAGCGAGCATCGAACGGTTCGGATACACGTATTCGTCATTCGGATATCGTGTCCCGCCGCGCGTGACCGTCCAAAGGTAGTCAAATGTGTCATCCGGATCCTGCGGCGAGGCATTGATCGTGATGCCAGTTCCTTCTTTGCGATCCGACATCGGCGTTGCCACGGTCAGCGATGGCTTCGGCGCCACATTCAAGACCGTCAACGTTGTCGGTGGCGTTTCTTCCGCTTCCAGGTTCTGGTCGTCGCTGACCTTCACACCTACGTTGGTCGTCAGCGGCCCATCGTCGATACCAAGGTCTTTGAGTTGCTGCCAGGTGAACGTTAGCGACGCCCCGTCGAGTGTGCCTCCTGTCTCGTCACCGTATGTTCCGTCGCCGTTCACATCCCAGGTGTAAAACAACGGATCGCCGCCAGGGTCGATAGCGGAAGCTGTCAGAGTGACGCCGCTGCCTTCGTCGATCGTATAGGGCCCTCCCGCCGAAACTTCCGTTGGTGCAGCATTGGCTGCATCGAAGCTGAGCGCCGCCGTCAGTTGGCCGCCGTCATCATCTTGAATTAGTAACTGCACATCGTACGTGCCGTCGTCGGGAACGAGGAAATCGAGGGTTGTATTGAGCACGTCGGCGACGGTTTCGGTTCCGCGCGTCACGATCCAGCGGACTGTAAGCGTGTCGTCTTTACCAGGGTCCTCAAACTCCCCGGCCCGCAAGACGACCCGTTCACCTTCCTTGGTTGTATTCAGGTCACGCCCGCTCAGGTTGATGATTTCCGGCTCGGCGTCAACGAACAAAGGTGCCGCGTTGACGACGGTCAATGCTTGGGAAAACGGGAGTGATTGGGCCCCGTCTTTATCCGTGACAGTAAGTTGGAAAACATACTCGCCGTTGTCCGTTGGGGTGTAATCAAACTGGTCGGCATTTTCGGCGCTATCTGCCGTACCGCTCAGCGTATGGACTGTCTGGCCGTCCCGCGTCACAATCCACAAATAAACCATCTCTGCAAGATCGGCGGGTGAATCGAGCACTTGCCCGGCGGTCGTCACATGGATCGGTGTCCCCTCGTCGATTGGTCCGAGGGGCAGATCGCCGAAACCAGCCAGTGGGACACCATTGGTTACCTCGATCGTGGTGGTGGCCGTATCGGAACCGCTGGTATTATCTGCATCCGTAACCTTCACCGTGATCTCGTAGAGGCCCTGGTCATTGGGAGTCCACGAGAAAACCTCGTCGCTGCTACTATCAACTTGCTGTCCGTTTTGGTCCGTGACGGTCCATGCATAGTCGTACGTGTCTCGATTTCCACCGGGATCGACGACGTCGGCAGAAAGATCGTGCTTTCCTTCCGTCACTTGCGTCGGCAATCCGGAGAGCGAAACGGAGGGCGCGACGTCGAACACTCTGAGCGTGAAGCTGTCGGAATATGGACGATTGTCGTCGTCCGGATCGGTGACAGTCAGCGCGACGGTGCAATCGCCTTCGTCGTTGGGTGTGACTTCCAGCAAACCATTTCTTTCTATGGCTACGCACGGTCCACCTACCGTCCACTGAAGTTGTGGTTCAGCGCCTCCAGGACTCGGGTCGGCAACCGTCGGCACGATCTCCAGCGAAGTACCTTCGCCCATGCGCCGGTTGGGCCCGACTTCGACGACACGGAACAGTCCAAAGTCGTTACCAACGGCGACCTGGTTAGCAGAGACGATCACCGATCGAATCCCGGTTGCGGGTAATGTATGTTGCAACGTCGGCCCCGGATCGACGCCCACCTGATACGTTCCCGCGGTGGGAACAGGCAGTAAATATGATCCGTCTGCCAACGTTTTCACTATTTCACGCGGAGATTGTGTCGCCAACAGCAGCGACCATTCTTCAAGCGTGCCATTGTCGGAGAAACCGTCGTCATCGGTTACATCGAGTGTCCAGGTTCCATTCGGTTCCAGCCCGTTCAGCGTCGATAATGATCCTTCCGGTCTGTACCGACCGGTCAGGACGGAACTGGATGTTGCGGAACTGATTGAAGTGGACGCTTGGTCATCCAAAACCGTGCCCAAGAAATTATCGCCAGAGCCACCGACGTCAGTGAACAATTCGATGCGGGTGCCGTCGGGCGCGACCAAGAACACGTCCAGAGCTTCCCGGAAGGGATGGTGGATCGTGACCGCCACATCAACATCGACGATGGTGCCGCTTTGCGCCGCGACGGTCAGCGAAGACGTTACCGTTCCATTGTCTGGTATCGCAATATCAACGCTGCCGGAATTGAACTCGCTGGCGATATTGGAGTCGCGGAACACAGAGATCCCCTCGATCCCGTGTTCATTCGGATCGCGAACTCCGTCGCGATTGTGATCATTCCAAATTACGCCCGCTATCGGACCTGTCTGCTCAACGTGGACATCAAAAAACCGCGTCCTCGATCGCCCACGATAGTCGCCGGCTGACGTGCGCCCGTCGGAGGCGGTGACGTACACTCGATGCGTGCCCGGAAAGGCATTGGTCGTGACCAGCGTCAACTGGTTGCCATCGATTGTCGAAGTGATGATGGGCTGGCCAAAGACGTCGAAAACGTCCGTAGCGGTGAAGGAGATGTTGGCAGTGCCGGGCAGAGGCTCATCGGGGTCGTACGCATCAAGCGTTATCGTCGTCTGATCGTTGGCACCTATCTCCAGCGGCGCGATCGCAGCAAACTCGGGAGCATTGTCGTTGTCGTCAAAGATCACGGTCGCCGTCGGATTGTCGAACCACCGACCAATGCCGCTTGGTTGTTCGCGGTACAGGAAGACTTCGTGGGCGTAGTTACCCAATGGGTTACCGCGGAGGTCGAGGGATTGGAGCTGAGGCAGGGAGGGAATCGGCGTGGGGTCGGTCTTGCTGGCGACGCGCACTAATCGCACGGCGTCGGCGGCTACGGTACCGTTGTTGCTAGCCTTCAAGCTGACCTCCACACTGGCAACGGATGACCCCAGGACTTCGATGACTCGCAAACTCTGCCAAGGTTGGTCATAACCTGGATTTTCGCCGGGGTTCGGCCAACCGGGCAAGTTAACTCCGCTGGCAAGAAAACGCTGGTCAACGGTTCTCACGCACGACGTTTGACCTTCGCACTGCTCGGCAGTGGGTGGTGCGCCATCCACGGTGATCGAATACATCGCCTGCTCCGAACGGCTGTCGTGAGCAGGCCAGGTGACTTGGACGTCGTAGACCCCAGGGGCAATGCCGGCAAACCGCCAATTCGCGGTCTCGCCGCTAGTGGACTCGATATGCACCCGGTAATCTTGATCGAAAGCCGCGTCGTTTGCATCTCCCAGCCATCCACCAATTTCGCTGTAACCAACGTCTCCGTTGTCGATCAACCGCACAGTCTTGGCAGCGAGCGGCGATAGGTCGGTGATGAGGTTGTTGGTTAGGCTGAGTGTCGCTAAACCTGGGCTCGAAGCGAGATGAGTCACATCGGATACGCGGATGTCTGAATTTAGACGGACTACTGCTAGCGCTGATTCGCTACCGTTGTAAGCTGAGCCGGCGAGCAAGACCTTTCCATCGGGTTGAATAATGAGACCACTCGCAGTTGTAGTCGACGTCACTAGTTTCGTGACGCCATCGTGAAAGCTGGTGTCTAAGGTGCCATCAGGGTTCAGTCGCGCGACGGCAAAATTCACCTCGTCGGAGGCTAGGTCGTATGCACTTCCAGCAATCACCAATTTGCCATCTGGCAGAATGCCAACGTCGACGGGGCCATAGGCAGAACTCCCAAACGAGATCATTGCTTTGCCGTCCGAGCCGAAGTCGGTGTCGATAGTGCCATCTTGCCTAAGGCGTACGATACCAAAAACTTGCCTGTTACTCGCAACATCACGGGCAATACCAGCCAGCACGATCTTTCCATCCGGCTGTACGAGCCCACTGTAAGCGAAATCGTTGCCAGATCCGAACGATATCGTTCTTGTCCCTCCGGACCCGAAATCAGTGTCGATACTACCGTTCGAATTCAAACGCGCGACCGCGAAATCGTAAGTTGAAGTGGCGAACGATGCACCGCCTATTAAAACGACTCGTCGGTCTTCCTGAAGGACAACATCGACGGCAACATCATCTCCATTTCTAATGTCGATCGTCGCCTGACCATTCGTCCCAAAATCATCATCTAACTGGCCGTTCGGCTTCAATCGCAAAGCGGAAAATTGATCACTTTGGCGTTTCACGAAACCGGCCAAAAGAAACTTTCCATCTTCGGGCTGCATGATCGTACTGCTCGATCCGCGAAAACTGAATCCGCCCAAGTCACCTGCTAAGATTCTCTGTATTCCGGCTGCACCGAATTCTTCATCCAAGCTGCCGTCGGGCATCAAGCGAATTACACCAGGACCACTGCCGGTGACATCGACAGTGTCGCCCGTGATCAGGAATTTCCCGTCTGGCAATAGAACAACGTCGGTTGCTTCATCGGTGTAAATGCCCACTGGTACTGACGCAACTCCGCCTTCGCCAAATGTAGAATCCAAACTGCCGTCTTGATCGAGGCGAACGATGGCGAAATCCTTGTTCGTCGCGTCGTTCCAACCTACCAATACGAGTTTTCCATCGGGTTGGACGACGATACGGTTGGCAACAATCGACTCATTCGCAATCCTAATCGTCGCGATTCCGCCTTCGCCAAATGTACGATCCAACGACTCGAAACGCTGTTGGTCGAGACTGAAGAAACCAAGGGAATGCCCCGAGAGCGGCGACAGATCGAAGATCGGGTTGTAATCGGCACTTACCGTTTGCAACTGCGTTAGTTGTTTCAACATATCAAGATTGCTGACGCCGTTTCCGTCGATGGCGAGGAATTCTAGATTGGCGGCACCAGTCGATGCGCCGATGTTGTCGCCCTCAGTCTTGCGGCCCGGTTTCAGCGGTGACAAGTCCGAGATCAGGTTGCCGCTGACATACAGCTCGCGGAGGTTGGTGGCGTTATCGAGTCCGTCGAGCGTCGTGATATCGCGGTAGCCCGCGTCCAGCCGGACCAGGCCAGCGAGATCACTGGCATGCAGCGGATCGGCGATATCACGCTGACCGCTCGGTTGTGCGGTGATCGGCTCGCCTAATGCTTCCGCAATTGCCAGACGCAAATCGTTGTCCGGAATGTTGATGACCGGGTCGAGCTTGGCGTAGCTTTTGGAGAACTTGTCGTCCGAGTCAAAGCCGACAGTCTCCGGATCAACTAGGGAGTCGTCGGCGTTCGGATGTTGCTCGTCGCGGATTTCCAGTTGCTCGTCGCGGATTTCCAGCAGCGCGGCGACGAACTTGTCCTCACCTTGCCCGCCAATCAAACGGTCGCTGTCTTCGTTACCGATCAAAACATCGTCTCCCTCGCCGCCGAAAATGTTGTCGCGGTCGGGATCGAAGTAAATCGTTTGCAGTTGGCCGGCGGACGGGGCGGTGAATGCCAGTTTGAACGGTGTGTCGGCATCGACCGGTGTGTCGTCGGGCTGGTGAACTCGCACGTAGTAGGTACCCGCCGTCGTTGTCCGCAGGTCAGTCGCTTCACGGTCTTCGGAGATCAATGCGCCCTCAGCGGAATACAGATCCGCGACCAAGTGTGGTGGCCGAGTGACGTTTAGCGTCGCACTCACAACTTGCAAACCAAAGTCGGCATTTGAATTGTCCAAACGCTGCAAGCGTACCGTCAGTCGAGTCCGACCTGACGCGATCGCGGCGCTGACCAGACTTCTGATGTCGACCTCAAGCTCGCCGGCGGCCGGCGTGCCTGCAGTAAAGGTAAACGTCGCAGCGAGCGTCCCCGTTGCGCTGGTGGCCGCGTCCTCCGCCGTCACCACGGCATTACCTTCGTCGTCCAGGATGGTGAGCTCCAGCTCGTCGCCAGGGCTGAATGAAGCGTTTTCGTAGGCAAGGCGCAGTCGAACATCTGTTAAGCCCGATATCAGCGAGGAACTATCGGCCAACAGCGATGAGGCATCGAATTCAAAAATGCCAACCCGATCGTCGCTAGCACCGACATGGACGGCTCCGTCTGTCGTCACGATTGCACCAGGGCAGTTGAGTTTTTCATTGTCTGGTGTCGCCGGGCTTTCTGAGAATTGATGTGCAAGTTGACCCAACGCGTCGTACACCCGAATCACTTGTCCCGTTGGAACGAATATTTGATCGGAACTGCCAACGTGAAGTCCATATGTAAAAACAAATCGTGAAAGTCCTTCGAGGAATTCCGCGACGATATTGACGTTTGTTGGGTCCGCGGGCCAAGCTTGCGCCAGATTGCCCGGGTCACTCAAATCCACATCTCGGAACCGAAGAACTTTCAGGTTTCCGCCGCTGTTCTCCTTTAGTGATGCGATCAATAGGTTTCCATGATGGTCGAACGCGATCGCGGCGGGATCCATGAGTTCGCCGGCGTTGATTGCATTCACAAAAGTTCCGATGTGGTCGCCGGCGTTGATGCCATCCGCCGATTCTCGTGCATAGACGAGTACTTGATTGGATCCTTGCGAGACATACAGGTGCCCATCGGGACCGATCGCAACGTCTCGAGGATTCAGGACTTGGTCGGTGGCGAACGTCGCGCCGCTCTTGTTCGGGGCTGGCGCGGCATTACCCGCTGCGTCGAACCTGAGAATGGCGCCTGCCGTGACTACGTAGAGATTGCCGTCGGGACCAAATGCAATTCCGCGAACGTCTTCGAGCTCGCTGACTTCGGTACTCTGAGCGTGGCCAAATGGCTCTGACTCTCCGGTGAGCGGATCGATACGAATGATGCGCTCCCTGGTTGGATTAGAAACAATGTCACGAGCGTAAACCATCCCGTCGGAACCGACAGCAAGGTCGAAGGTATTCGACTCATGTTGTGGCAACAGCAGGCCCTGGTGCGATAGGGTCTCGGCGTCAAATCTCACGATGTTCGAATTACACTCGTCGCCAACAAACAAACTTCGTGATGGAAACACGTCGAAGCTGTTGCCGTCATCGGGAATCAACGTTCCGGCTTCGACGGGTTCAATCGATTCATCCGGCGCGTTCGACGTCACCACCAGCGAATTCCCCGGCAGCCCGTCGCCCAAGGTTGTGAACTTGAACCAGGTTTCGGCTTGGCCGGCGGACAACGTCGCTGCGGGGAATTCATAGGGCCGACCGGTGGCCTTATCTACGAGGTAGCCACCGCTGCCCGTGATGAAGCTGTTTTCCAATGGATCCAACGACGCAGTCTCGGGAATGAGATCGGCATCCACATTCACGGTCGGCTCGCCGTGCACGACATATACGCGCCCGGCCCCAGCCTTGTTGCTTCCCAAACTGCCCGTGGCACCGGAAGCACCGATCAATAAGTCGTCGACACCGTCGTCATTCAAGTCCAACTGGGGTGTGGCCGACAGTGTCCCTAATCGATCGGTTCCACCGACGCCTTGGAACGTTGGCTGTGCGGCAAATGAAATGACCGATTTCGATGGCACCGCGGCACCCAGTCCCACGATGTCATTGACCACATACACTTCGCCGCGCGTCATACCTCCCAGTGGAATTGCATTCGTTGGATCATCCAGCGGGGCGAAAACGCGGTGCCCGGAATCTCCGAAAGCCAAATCGATCTTGCCGTCGCCGTCGTAGTCACCCGTGGTCAGCGCAAAAGCCCCCACATAGCGAACGTCGAGTGGCCGTTGCTCCGCCCCGCTGCGCCGCAACGTCATATCGCCGAAGAAGGGTTCGCTTCGGGTACCAAAGATTTGTGGCTGCCAGATTTCCTTGCCGTAAAACACTCTCGCACCGGCACCGTCATAATCACCCAAGGCAAAGTCGTCGTAGCCATCGTCGTTGATATCACCCAATCGATAGGGCAATGCACCAACCAATCCATCCTGGAAAATGACGTCGGCGAATTCGAGCGACAGGCTGGCGTTACCGCCAGCACCCATCACCGGCGAACCCAACACGAGATAAGCACGACCGGCAAGGCGGTAGGTTGCGTTACCGACCGTCAGCGAAAGCGCGTCGGGATCAACCACGATCACATCGTCCAGTCCATCTCCATTGACGTCGCCGACAGAAGTCGACATGCCAAATTCATTCCGCAAAAAAGGTATTCCGTTGCTGGGTGTGGTACCCAGGGGAAGCTCAACGCCAAGGAAGTCCTTGTACGTCTGGCTACTCAGCACATCTTCCGTATCGAACGCCAGCGAACGTTTGCTCGGGCTGGCTTGCGTTGGGTTGATCAGAATTCCCTGACCGGCCAGAAGGTCGGGAAACTCGTCGCCGTTCCAGTCAATGAGGGAGG
>Ga0326597_10003636_pt1 | contig 22089 bp, 22 predicted proteins | sample RVTome_12_FD_203789 | JGI IMG/M metagenome (GOLD analysis project Ga0326597, IMG submission 203789) | Soil microbial communities from uranium-contaminated site in the Upper Colorado River Basin, Wyoming, United States - RVT100D185 | ecosystem: Environmental > Terrestrial > Soil > Contaminated >...
CTTCAGCAACCAAGTTGTTGTCTCCATCATTGACCCGCGTCCGTAGTAACAGAAAAGCCTATTCTCTTTGTAGTGATATCTGCCGAACCCTTCAGCGATATTCGCAGCAATTGAGTCGGCCGAACGGACCAACTGTTTGCCAATGGTATCCTTTGGAAGATCTCTCCAACCATCCACCAGAAGCCACACCTGTTCTCCTATCCGCATGGCAATCTTGTAGACTTCAAGGTCATCAAGTTTGAGCGTAAGGTCTCCACACACCAACGACCAATGACGGATGACTAATGACCCTACTTCCTCCCGAGCCACTCCAACGCTGTACCATTGAACAACCTCCGTTTCGTGCTTTCACTGAGATCCGGCATGGACGCAATGAGCTTCCCGGGTTCCGCCTCGCCCAGAGGAAATGGATAATCCGAACCGAGAGCTATTTTCTCTTCGCCCACAAGGTTGATCAAGTATCGCAGCATGTCCGGGTCATGCACCAGTGAGTCCAGGTAGAACCTGCCGAGATAGGATCGCGGACTGGCCTTGTTTTCGACAGCGCAGAGGTCGGGACGCACCTTGAAGCCATGTTCAATCCGGCCGATTGTTGCAGGAAATGACCCTCCACCATGTGCAAACGCAACGCGCAGTTTCGGCAGGCGTTCGAACACTCCGCCGAATATCATCGAGCAAATTGCCAGCGAAACTTCCGCCGGCATGCCGACAAGCCACGGAAGCCAGTACTTCGGCATGCGTTCCTTCCCCATCATGTCCCAGGGGTGCACGAAGATTGCGGCTCCAAGTTCCTCTGCTGCCTGAAACACAGGAAAGAGGTGCTCATCGTCGAGGTTCCAGCTATTGACGTGCGAGCCAATCTCAATACCGGCAAGACTCAGATCCTTCACACAACGCTCCAGCTCTTTGATGGCCAGGTCCGGTGCTTGCATGGGCACAGTACCGAGGCCAATAACCCGTGATGGGTGAGAAGACACAACACCTGCCATGTGATCATTCAGGAATCTGGAAAGGTCAAGCGCGTCCGCGGGCTTTGCCCAGTAGCTGAACATAACGGGGACAGTCGAGAGCACCTGCACGCGGACACCGTGCTGATCGCAATCTTTCATCCGGACGTTCATATCCCACAGGTTTTCCCGAACGTCTCGGAAGAATTCGCCATCGATCATCAGGCGAGCACAGCCGGGTTTGTGGTGCTCAATGCCGGCAAACCCACCGTACCCGTACTTCTCCTTCAGGTTCGGCCAGTTCTTCGGAAGAATGTGGGTGTGGATATCGATTCTTGGAGGACTATCCTGCAAAGTTGGATTCTACAATGTTATTGATGGATGGAAACAAAGAAGTAATGAGGAAACAATGTACCATTCGTCCGCATCTGATTTCCTTTCCCATTTATACATCAAACCGGCTTCGGCGGCCTCTCCATCTTCGTCCCGCACTTTTTGCATGTGGAGTGTTCGGGGTTGTTGTAAAAACGCTCGAAGATGGGAGGAAGCTGCGTAACGATGTTCGTCAACTGCAGAAACTCCTCATACAACTTGTTTCCGCACTTCTCACAGAACCACATGAAGCCGTCGGTTTCATCAGGTGTGCGTTTGCGCTCAATAACAAGTCCAACGGTGTTTGCGGGACGCTGGGGCGAATGCGGTATACGCGGCGGCAAGAGGAAAATCTCACCCTGACGAATCGGGATAGCTTTGGGCTTCCCGTCCTCAACAACCTTCAGCGTGATGTCCCCTTCGAGCTGGTAGAAGAACTCCTCCCCCTCGTCGTAGTGGTAATCCTTTCGCGCGTTCGGTCCACCGACGACCATGATGATGAAGTCTGCGTCTTCATACACCATCTTGTTGCCCACGGGCGGCTTCAACAGATGGCGGTGTTCATCAATCCATTTCTTGAAATTAATGGGTGGCGCAAGCTTTCCCATGGCATCCTCCGGTGAATAGTTGTTCAGATTGTCGCAATCACTTTCAGTTCGATAGCGATGGGCGTTGGCAACGCCCCAACTTCGATCGTTGTTCGACAGGGTTGGTTGGCCTTGAAGTACTCAGAGTAGATACGGTTGAACGTCTGGAAATCATCCTTCATGTTCGTAAGGAAAACCGTAACGTCGACGATTTTCTCCCAGCTTGAACCTGCATCCTCGAGAATGGCCCTGACATTCTTGAATACTGAATGACATTGGGTTTCAATGTTGTATGAACGTACATTCCCATTCACATCGAGATCAACTCCCGGGATCTTCTTTGTACCGCGTTCCCGCGGACCCACACCCGAGAGGAACAGCAAGTTACCAACCCTGCGGGCATGCGGATACAACCCCACGGGCTTGGGCGCACCACTTGATACTATTCCCTCGTTCGTATCCATCACTCTACCAATACACTTATCCCACCAGCTTTTGCCCGCGCTAGCGGGGTTCCGAAAAAAGGGGGTTCATATCATTCTGAACGAGCGTAGCGAGTGAAGAATCTCTCCTTTGAATCAGATTCTTCGTCCCGAGAAAAACATCGGGACTCAGAATGACGTTTTGTTTGGTTTTTCAACAGCCCGCTACAGCTTGATACAGACATTCTTCGGCTCCGTAAAGAACCGCAATGCTTCGAGGCCCCCTTCTCTACCCAGTCCGGAATTCTTCATTCCGCCAAACGGCGTTCGCAGATCGCGCAACATCCAACAATTCACCCAAACAATACCTGACTGTACTCTTGCTGCAACGTGATGCGCCCGCTTCAGATTCTCAGTCCAGATAATTGCAGCAAGACCGTATTGAGTGCTGTTGGCATACATCAGCACTTCATCCTCTGCGTCAAAAGGCGTGAGCGTCACCACTGGGCCGAAGATTTCTTCCTGGTTCGTACGGCAATCATAGGGGAGACCTTCAATCACCGTCGGCTCCACGAACCAGCCATTCTTGCATCGACCTTCAAGCATGACACGCCGCCCCCCACACATGATGGTTCCACCTTCCTCCTTCGCAAGCGAAATGTAGGAGAGGATTTTCTCCAGGTGCCCCTTTGAGACGATGGCACCGAGCTGACTTTTGTCGAGCAGTGGATCACCAACATTCAGTGCTTTTGCCCGCGCAACGAAGTCGTCTCTGAACCTGTTATACAGTGGCCGTTCAATGAAAATCCTGGAGCCACAAAGACATATCTCGCCCTGGTTTTGAAATGAAGACTTGATCGTTATTTCCAGCATCTCATCGTACTTTGCATCTTCAAAGATAATCGTCGGGTTCTTCCCGCCCATCTCAAGGGACAGCTTCTTGAACATCGGCGCGGCCGTGCTGGCAATCTCGCGCCCCGTCTTCGTGCCCCCCGTGAATGTAATGACAGGGATGTGAGGATTGGCGGAGATCGCAGTTCCGACTTTGTTGCCGTACCCATGCACAACATTGAGCACGCCGGGTGGAATTCCCGCCTCGATGCACAGCTCCGAAAGCAGGTACGCGGTCATGGGAGTCAGTTCCGACGGTTTGCCAACAAGGCAATTCCCTGCAGCCATTGCTGGCGCCAACTTCCACGTAAACAGGTACAGCGGCAGGTTCCAAGGTGAAATACACCCCGCCACGCCGATCGGGCTTCGCAAGGTATAATTGATGGCGGCGTCCTCCATTGCATGCGCTTCACTGGCAAAATGACCTATGGCGCCCGCAAAGAAACGGAAGTTGCTGGATGCACGCGGAATGTCAATCGCGCGGGCAAGCCAGACGGGTTTTCCGGTATCAATCGACTCAGCCAGAGCCAGCTTCTCGATGTCTCTGTCGATCAGGTTGGCCACGCGCATCATGATCTTCGCGCGTCGCTCGGCTGGAGTTACGGACCACTCCGGGAAAACAGCCTGCGCGGCAGAGACCGCCTGCGCCACGTCGCGTTCATCGGAGTCCGGTGCGTATGAGTACACTTCCCCCAGAGCAGGATTGAGGTTCTCGATGCACTTACCTGAAACCGGCCCAACTAACTCACCGCCTATGTAGTTCTTGATTGTCTCCATAATATTGGAAACGGGACCCCTCCCCGGTTTCCGTCCTCAGGTTTCCGGGCCTGCTTTCACAGACACGTCGTCCTCCCGCCATCAATTGCAATGCTCTGGCCGGTAATGTATGAAGCTGCGGGCGATGCGAGGAACGCCATGACATCGGCAAGCTCTTCCGGCTCACCGAATCTCCCCGCGGGGATTTCGGCGATCATGTCCCTTTCGATCTCGCCAACCGTTTTGCCTGATTCTTTCGCGCGTGCTTCGATCAGCGATTTCAAGCGAGCTGTCTTCGTCATTCCCGGGAGGATGTTATTGACCGTAATGCCGAACGGCGCCAGCTCACCGGCAAGGGTCTTCGCCCATGATGCGACGGCCCCTCGGACAGTATTGGAAACGCCGAGCCCCGGTATCGGTTGGCGCACTGATGTGGAAATAATATTGATGATGCGTCCGTAGCCCTCCGCCTTCATGCCGCCAATAACAGCCTGCATCAGGATGTGATTACAAAGAAGATGACTTGAGAATGTATTGAGGAAATCTTCCGGCGATGCATCAACGATTGGACCGCCTTTGGGCCCGCCCGTGTTGTTGACAAGGATGTGGAACGCCGGCACCCTGCGAACGAACTCATCCACCCTCTCCTTCAGTTCACCCGGCCTGGAAAAATCAGCAACGAGCCACCCATGATTCTGCCCATCCACAACACTAAGCTCGCTCCGTACCGTTTTTAACGCATCTTGACTGCGCGCAACGAGCGTAACAGTTGCGCCCAAACCGGCAAGCGCGACTGCCGCTGCCCTGCCTATCCCCTGCGTGCTGCCACAAACGATAGCACGCTTGCCTGTCAGCCGGATGTCCATTACCGCCGGGCGTACGTGAAACCGAGCGTGCGCCTGACTTCTGGAGGCAGCTCGGGGAGCCGTGAACGGGGGATCAGGAAGGTTGATAGATTGAATAGGTCGGTGTAGACTTTGTATTTGTCCGTTGTTGCCTTCAGATAATTGTAACCCGTCGAGCCACCTGTGCCGATCTTGTTGCCGATCATCCGGTGCACCATCAACGCATGACGGTAGCGCCATGTGGTGAACTGTTCGTCAATATCCATCAATGTTGAAAGCAACCTGAACGGCAGATGGAGAATTGGTTCGTCGCGGTACAACTCAATGAGCAGGGCGGCCTGCGTAGCCTTGTGAGATAACCTTCGCCGCCCTTTCGCGATAAGCTCATCGTGTTTCTGCTTGTCAAGAAGCGCGGTGAAGTTCTCTTCATTGGCCGATAGTTCCTTGAGCTGGCGTTGCTTCTCGTCTTCACTGGTGAGCGTGCTGCCGAGGATTGCGTCACGGTCGGTTTGCAGCATATCCTCAACCGCCTTCCGGTAATGTGCCCAGAAGCTGAATCCATGGAACTCGAGGAATGGCGTCCTCTCAAGCCACCGCTCGATAAGGTCGAACAGCGAGGGCTCCTGTTCCGACTTCTTGATCAGTTGCTGGTGCTCAGGAGAAAGGTGTGTATAATATGCTTCCTTGTTATACAGCAGCCTTTGGTCGGGGTTCATCCCCATTTTGTTTTCAATAAGCCGGAACTGGAAGCTCTGGAAACCGGAAGCAGGATACAGCACATCTCTGAAATCGAGGAAGTCCAGTGGAGTCATTGTTTCGAGTACCCGAAGCTGGTCGATAAGAAGCTTCTGAATCTCCGAGATGCGGCCGAGCCGCAGCACAGCAACCCCCACTCTTCGTTCATCGACATAGTCGTTCCCGAAGTCGGTAATCACGGAATCCATTTCGTGGAGGATTTGCTTGAACCACAGTTCATACACCTGGTGGACGACGATGAAGAGATGCTCGTCATGGGCGGATCGACCGTGTTCTGCGCTTCTCAGAAGCTGACTCGAGAGGAGTCGGTCAAGATGGAGGTAGTCTGCGTAGTAGAGGGGAGAACTGTTTTTTGCCATTCCGGTTCGAGTTGTATTGGGTCTCCCACCGTCGTACGGCAGGAATTGACAATCCGACGGGGAGCGTTTGGCTCAATTATGGCTTTAGATAACCAAAACTCTTTGATAAAGTCAAGCCTTCTGCACGGCCCAAAAACTGCGAAGGCCGCCCGACCGTGGGCAGCCTTCGAATGGTGTGAATAGTAGAACCACTTATCGAGCGAGCGCTGTCGCGCCGCCATATACCATCGCCTCCAGTCGCGCTACGCGTTCATCAACCGGAGGGTGCGTACTGAAGAGTTTCATCAGTCCGCCGCCGGTAAGCGGGTTCACAATAAACATGTGCGCGGTTGCGGGATTTGCATCCATGTGCACAACCTCCGCTTTCGCATGAAGCTTTCTGAGCGCACTCGCAAGCGACAGCGGGTTACCTGCCATGTGTGCACCTCCTTCGTCGGCAAGGAACTCACGAGATCGCGAGATCGCCATCTGAATCAGCAGGGCTGCAATCGGTGCGAGAATAATCATTGCGATCCCGGCAGCCGGGTGGCCCTCGTCATCACTGGAATGTCGTCCACCACCAAAAATCATCGCCCACTGTGCCATGTGTGCCAGCATGCTGATGGCCCCCGCAAACGTCGCAGCGATTGTCCCGACAAGAATATCCCGGTTCTTGACATGCGCAAGTTCATGAGCGATCACTCCTCGCAGCTCATCCTTCGATAGAAGGTGCAGAATGCCTTCAGTCACCGCCACGGCTGCATGCTCGGGGTTTCGGCCCGTTGCGAACGCATTCGGTTGCGCCCCGGGAATCAGGTAGAGCTTTGGCATCGGCAATCCTTCCCGACTTGCCAGGTCTTCAGTGATCTCAAAGAGCACCGGGTTCTCCTCTTTGCGAAGCTCCTGCGCCCTGTACATGCGTAGCACGATCCTGTCGCTGAACCAGTACGAACCGAAGTTCATAACCACGGCAAACAAGAACGCCAGCATCATCCCTCCTTCGCCGCCAAGCAGTCTGCCGACAAACACCAGCAGAACAGTAAGAACGGCCATAAGCAGGAAGGTCTTCATTGTATTCATTGTGCTTCAATCCTCCAAAAATAAGTGTTTGCTTGAAAGCTATAACAACAACTCATATGGGAAAAGTTGGGAAAAGTTCTCCAATCGTGCACGGAAGAAAAAGATTCAGTCGGCTAGCTTCTGAAGCTCTCGAAGATGTGCCTCAACGCTTGCCGCAAGAGCCTCCAGATTATACCCGCCTTCGAGAACCGAGACTATTCTGCCCTCGCATTGGTTCGCAGAAACCTCATTCATGAATGCCGTCATGGCAGCGAACGAGCCGTCCGTCAGCTTCATTCCTGCCAACGGATCGTCCTTATGGGCATCAAAGCCGGCCGAGATCATCAGGAGATCCGGCTTGAACTGCGCGAGTGCCGGAACAACTTCCTCCCGGAAAGCCTGGAGGTACCGTTCTTCCCCCGTCCCGGCAGGGAGCGGGATGTTCAGTGTGTACCCTTCTCCTTCGCCGATCCCGCGTTCCGAGCGGGCACCCTTCCCCGGGTAGAATGGGTACTGATGCAGACTGATGTAGAGCACCGATGGGTCTGCCTCGAAGATATGCTGGGTGCCGTTCCCGTGGTGGACGTCCCAATCCACAATGGCGACCTTTTTCAGGTTGTGCTTCTGCTGTGCATAGCGGGCGCCAACTGCGACATTGTTGAAGATGCAAAACCCCATCGGCCTCTTGTATTCCGCATGATGCCCTGGAGGACGAATGGCGCAGAATGCTGTGTCGATGGTCTTCGCAGCGACGGCATCAATTGCAGCGAGCACAGCTCCAGCAGCATGCAGCGCAACTTCAAAGGAGTCTATTGACGCGTGGGTATCACCTTCATCCAGCAAACCTCCACCAGCCGTGCAAATGCTTTTCACATATTCTATGTGCTCTCTCGCGTGGACAGTGATCAACTGCTGGTCCGAAGCAGCGAATGGAACAATGTGACGGAGGGTGTTCCAGAGACCGCACTGCCGAAGGTGCTGCACAATTGCCCGCAATCTATCCGGGCGTTCGGGATGACCCGGCGGCGTCAGGTGTTCGAGGAACACATCATCATACACAAACCCCACCGAGCGCGATACACTCATTTCATACTGAAAGAACGATGGCAATCACGAGGTTCACAGCGTGCGAGATGAGACACAGCGGGCACATAACCTTCACCACGAAGTACAATGAATAGACCAGGTAGATGCCGAGGCCGACCGTCAGCCAAGACGCATACGTCAGTATCATATCGAGCCATGGCATTGGTGCATTACCCACGTAAAACAGTATCAGACTGTAGTATGCCAGACCAATGACAAAGTTCGGCGCGCGGAGTACTCTCGCATCCTTGTGATGAATGATGACCGAACAACTGATCTGATCGAGGCGGCAGAACCGCGGCATGAACCTCGCGCTGGACTTGATCACACTATAGTAGACGAGCGTGAAATAGAGTGAGATGTACATTCCTGCACTCGACAAGAGAATCAGCAACAACGATTTCATGGGACTACTACAAGGTGTGGGTTTTCTCAAAGATACGAAGCCAACAAGACTTCTGCTACCAATTTTTCAAGTGTGCCGGCGCCATGACACTGCCTTGATTCTGATAAGCATGCTGGCTATATTTTCCCATGAACCTGCTGATGCCACCACCCGCTACGCAGCAAACCTCGTGAAGCTCCATACCCCCCTGTTGAAAGGCACGCTGGTCAAACGTTACCGCCGCTTTCTGGCCGACGTCAGGCTGGATGACGGACGTGTGGTAACCACCCACTGCCCCAACTCAGGAACGATGGTCGGTTGCAGCGAGCCGGGGAGACCCGTCATCGTCTCTGACAGCGGCGACGACAGCCGCCGGCATCCACTGACGTGGGAGATGATAGAGATGAACGGAACCTGGGTTGGCATCAACACCAATATCGCCAAGAAGCTCGTGGCGGACGCCATAGAACGAAAGCTGGTACCAAAGCTTACCGAGTACACGGAACTCCAGCGGGATGCAACATACGGCATCAGGACAAAGATCGATATCATGCTGCATGGCATGGATGAGAACTGCTTTATCAATGTGCACGGAGTGACATGGGCGGAAAATGGTGTGGCGCTCTTCCCTGAGGTCGTCAACGAACGCGCGCGAAAATCATTGAACGAACTGACTTCCGTGGCAAGAAAGGAGCACCGTGCAGTCGCATTTTACCTTGTGCAGCGCGGCGACTGTACCATTTTCAAGCCTTCCGAACGGGTGGACAGAGAATACCTGAAGGCTTTCCTTGCTGCCAACAGTGCAGGTGTGGAGATCATGGTTTACCGGGCCGAAGTCACGCCAGAATCGATCGAGCTCGGTACGCCCATCCCATTCTCAATCGACTGAATGGGCCGCTCATGGTCGATGTACCTCGGCAGAAGGAGTTGCGGGAAGTCCTGGCCGACATCGTCGAAGGCCGAATTGTAAAGCGCTCCAGGCATGAGCTAACCTGGGGGACCAGAGATGTGTCCCTCGAGTTTGTTGAAGTGCTGAAGCACCATGGCTATGCGGCTGTCCTGGTGAAAGATGTCGATGTGAAACCCGGCGAGCGGGTACCCGGGTTTTTTCTGGATCAGGGGATGGCATACTTCGGATGGGTCTTCTGGGAAAAATTCACGCAGCTCAGGCTCCGCAAGCTCTTCGGGTCGATCATACGAAATGCGAAGGGCGATTGGGCGATTCAAATCCCGGAACAGCGCAAGACCGTCGTGTATGTGAATCTGGCCCTCAAGACCGAGATGGATATCGATAACCCCTCGGGATTCTAGTCATGCCGGAACTCCCCGACCTTCTCTACATCCGCAAGCATCTTCGGAAAGAGGTTGTCGGTAGGAAGATTGTCGACGCGGCCGTGAAACAACCGGTCGTTATCCGGATGGGCGTGGATACACGGTTCGAGCGGGCCATCGTTCATCAGCAGATTTCCAGTGTCGACTTCCACGGCCCGTTTATTCGATTCGAGCTTTCCGGCTCTCTCGACCTCATCCTGAACCTGATGCTGATGGGAAGGCTGCAGCACCGAATGCCGTTGCAAAAAGCCGAGGGTCATGTTTGCTTCTCGATCTCGCTTGATGACGGCTCGGTGCTAAATCTGTGCGACAAACAGAAGATGGCGAAGGCATACGTCGTCCCGCATGGTGAGTACGATCTGATACCGAAATACAACAACCAAGGAGTAGACATCCTGTCGACATCGTTCACGCCCGATCTCTTCGGACAACTTGCGAAGAAGCACTCTCGAAAACAGGTCCGTGTTTTCATCAACGACCAGACGATCCTGAGTGCAATCGGTAACGCGTACGCTGACGAGATTCTGTTTGATGCACGGATCCATCCGAAGACGTTTGTGGCCAGACTCTCCCCCGAAGAAATCGAAACTCTCTACCATTCCATCCGCTCTGTGATGGCGTGGGGGATTGAGAAGGTAGAAGGTGCACAGGAGCCAATCCATGTGAAAATACGCGACCACACGAAGGTCCGCTGGCGGCGTGGTGAGCCATGTCCCCGTTGCGGAACCTCGATTCGTCGTGAGGGCGTACACGGGCATGATGTGTTCTTCTGCCCCGCCTGCCAACCCGCATCGAGAAGATTGTTTATTGATTGGAAAAATACTTGAGCCAAGACTAACGGAGGAATCATGATCCTTACTCGCTTCTCATTCTTCTTACACCTCGCTGCAACTGTCTCCGCTATCGCACAACAGTTCACTCCAACACAGGAGGCTTTGCAGGCGATGGGTGCCGTCAGCCCGGGTTCCTTCATGGGCCACATCCGCTTCTTTTCCGATGACCGGCTTGAAGGTCGGGGGCCGGGAACTCGTTCCGATCGCCTGACTCAGCTCTACATTGCTTCTCATATGGAAATGCTCGGACTGAAACCGGCTGGTGAGAACGGGACATACTTCCAGCGCGTTCCCATCGTTTCCATGCAGACTGACCCTTCGACCACCCTGTCTGTCTCGGGGACAAAGGGAGTTCTTGACCTGAAGTATGCATCTGAGTTTGTCGCATTCACCGGTAACCAGCAGACCGAGGTCAGTGTGAGCGATGCGGAGATTGTCTTTGTCGGCTATGGCATTGTCGCGCCGGAGCAGGGGTGGGATGATTACAAGGACGTCGATGTTGCGGGCAAGGTATTGATGATGATGAACAATGATCCTTCGCCGGACGACCCAAGGATTTTCGGTGGGAAGGCACGCACATATTACGGCAGGTGGACGTACAAGTATGAGATCGCAGCGAAAAAAGGTGCGGCAGGGGCGATCATCATACATACAACCGAGTCTGCAGGCTACGGATGGAATGTGGTTGAAAGCTCTTGGTCCGGCGGACGCGCTGAACTCGGTCTGAAACCCGGAACCCCGAGGACCAAAGTCAATGGATGGACAACTCTTGATGCAACCAACAAAATACTCTCCCTTGCCGGGAAGTCCCTCGACAAGCTACAGTCTTCGGCACAGAAGAAATCTTTCAAGCCTGTCCCGCTCGGTATTAAGGCTTCGATTACCGTCCGCACAAAAATAGGTCAGCTCGAGACAGCAAACGTGCTGGGCGCCCTTCAGGGAAGTGATCCGCAGCTCAAAGATGAAGTTGTAGTTTTCGGTGCACACCATGACCATCTTGGAATAGGTAAGCCTGTGAAGGGCGATTCCATCTACAACGGGGCTGTGGATAATGCATCCGGTTCGAGTGCCTTGCTGAATATCGGCCGCATGTTCACCGCGTTGAAGGAGCAACCCCACCGCTCGATTCTGTTTGCAGCGCTGGCTGCGGAGGAATCCGGACTCATCGGCTCGCAGTATTACGCAGAGAACCCGACATACCCACCCGGGAAGATCGCCGCGTACATTAACATTGACGGCATCAATGTCCTCGGCAAGACGAACGACATGGGAGTGATCGGGTTCGGCAAGTCTTCAATCGACAAGATCGCCGAGGCCGTCGCCGCGTGGCAGGGCCGCGTGTTGAAACCCGACCAGTTCCCCGAGCAGGGTTCGTTCTACCGGTCGGACCAGTTCAACTTCGCGAAGATCGGTGTGCCGTGCATGTACCTGAAAGTCGGCACCGACTATGTTGGAAAGCCTCCCGGTTTCGGTCACGAGAAACATGATGAGTATATCAAGAACGATTATCACCAACCGAGTGACGAGACTAAACCTGAGTGGGATCTCTCCGGCGCCGTTGTCGATGCACAACTCATGTTCCTCGTCGGACTCAAGATTGCCGGTGACGATGCGATGCCTGTATGGAACAAGGGAGATGAGTTCGAAGCTGCGCGGCTGAAGGCGCTCGGCCAATAGCCGAAGAACGCGCTGGTTTGCTTTTCTTGCGTTCTATGCCGTATCTTTGTGTGCGGCGTTACTCAATTCATCATTGTACCTTCACTCAGGAGGCTTAATGCACGCCCATCGTATCGGTTTTCATCTGCTTGTTTTGTTTTTTGCCACTACTTGCGAAATGTCCTTTGCGCAGGATAGGCTCCGCGGCCAGCTGTTTGACGAAACGGACAGGGTCATGGCACAGGCGCGCGAGAAAAAGGCCGACCTGTATAGTCCCACGAATTTCGGCAAGGCATTGGAGTTCTACAAGGATGCAGAGGACGACTTCAAGCGTGGCAGAAATCTGGACGACATCAGGGGAAAACTCAAGGGTGCTAACAGCTACTTTGCGAAGGCTATTGACGCGTGCAAGGTTGCAGAAGTGACGTTCAGCTCGACCATGGCGGCACGGACAGATGCATTGAGTGCCGACGCTCCGAAATTCTCCGTTGAGATCTGGAAGAAAGGAGAAGAGCAATTCAAATCGGCAGCACAGGAATTGGAGGGCGGCGACATCAACGATGCCCGCAAGGAGGCCGGGGGTGCCGAAACATTCTATCGAACTGCCGAGCTTGAAGCAATCAAAGCAAACTACCTCTCTCCCGCACGTCAATTGCTGCGTCGTGCAGATGACATGGACGTGAAAGATAACGCGCCGCGCACGCTGGACAAAGCAAAGAAACTCTCCACGCAAGTCGAAACCCTGCTCAAGCAAAACCGGTATGACACGGACGAAGCCCGCCAGCTCGCGCAAGAAGCAAAATACGAAGCGTCCCATGCCATTTATCTGCACCAGGCCATTGCGAAGCTCAAGAAGGATGACAAGGATTTTGAAGAGGTGATGCTTATGGCCGAAGAGCCGGTCAAACGCATCGCGGCATCGGTTGATGCGCCGGTAGAGTTTGACGCGGGTTTCGAAGGCCCATCGAAGGAGGTCATCAATGCGATCAACCAGCTGAAGAACAAGGCTGGCCAAGACGGCCAGACAATCAAGAGCCAGGAAAGCGAAATAGCCAACCTGCGGCAACAAGTCGCTTCGATGGAAGGCAGGCTCGGCTCCCTCAGCGAGACGGAAAAGGACCTGCAGAGGAAACTCGGCAGGCAAAAGGAACAAGAGGAGTCAATTGCGCAGGTGAACCGACTGTTCTCTGCGGGCGAGGGGAACGTCGTACGGGATGGGAACAACATCGTGATTCGGTTGTGGGGATTGACGTTCCCGGTGGGAAGGAACACGATCGAACCGCAGTACTTCCCGCTTCTGACAAAGGTGCAAGACGCCATACGAAAATTCCCCGGCTGCCAGGTCGCCATTGAAGGCCACACAGACTCCCAGGGGAGTGACGAAACCAACCAGCGTCTGTCCGAAGCACGGGCGGAGGCAGTTTCAGAATATCTCAAAGCGAACATGGTGGCCGGTTTCCCTATCACCTGGGCTGGATACGGCGAGAGCCGTCCAGTCGCCAGCAACGACACCTTTGCCGGCCGCGCAAAGAACCGCCGGATCGACGTAGTGATTGTCCCGGAGTGGGTGATAGTTGGAAAGTGATGAGATTGACTCATTGGATCACTGACGAGGCAAACCAGGTGCTCTCGATGGTTGGCTCCTTGAATCAATAACCGATCTCACAATGGTCCGATTGCAGGAATAATCGTTGATACTCCACTCAATCTCAGATTTCGAACATCTCTGGTCAGCACAGATTGAATCCACGCAGAAGGTGTTCAAGCATCTCACAGACAAGTCACTAACGCAGGAGTTCTCACCAAACCTGCGCACGCTTGGGCGGCTGGCATGGCATATCACCATATCGATCCCTGAAACGATGGAACGGACGGGCTTGAAGGTCGCAGGTCCAAGTCCTGATGAGCCGGTGCCGGCAAGTGCGAAGGCAATCTTTATCGCGTACAACCAAGCCGCGATTGGACTGCTGGACGAGGTCAAGTCCAAATGGGACGATGCTACTCTGGAGATGGTTGACGATGTTTTCGGCCAAAAATGGAAACGCGGCAAGTCGCTCATGGCCCTTATCCATCATGAGATCCACCACCGCGGCGAGATGATTGTGCTGATGCGGCTGGCAGGACTTCCAGTACCGGGCTTATATGGGCCAACCCGCGAAGAGTGGACAAAGTACGGCAAGGAGCCGCCAAGGGTCTAGCGTCGCAGCAACACTTCTGCACACGATAGTTCATTCTGATGAAGAGTATGAGATCTCTCTCCCGACGCATTTGGTTTCCTTTGCTCCTGGTGACTTCTATACAATTGTGTCCACCTTCTCTTGCCCAGGATGACTTTTCATTCGATGGCTATGTTGCCACAACTGCCACCACCGTCTACAAGGCGCTCCACCCGGAGATCTTCTACCATGCCAAGGTCGAGGTCCAGTATAAGGTGAACAAAATGATGGAAGCACAACTGGAACTGAAGGGACAATCGAATGAAGGCGAAAGGATCCGCTTCCGCGAAGCCAACATCCGCGTGAAATTGGGAAAGGAAGACAAGATCAAGGTGGGAAACATGAAAAAGCTCGTTGGCGAGGAAGAGATGTATTCCGAGGAAGACCTCGTCACCATCGACCGCACGTACATCTACACGTACATCTCTCCGATGAACCATGTCGGCAGGGACATCGGTGTGCAGTATGTACATGAATCGAAAGAGAGTGACCTCGATTACAGCATCGGGGCGTACATGAACAATAGCAGAACGTTTGCCGCGGTGGGTAGGATCTCCTCTGCGGCACTCCTCTCTTCGACCACCCTCGCAGCCTCCGCCGTGATACAGAATCAACAGCTCGATGAGGGCACTTCGGTTGCAACGGTGCTTGGAAATCTCAGTGCGTCCCACAATGACAAGGCGTTCTACTGGAATGTCGAGGGGTTTGCGGGAATTGATCCTTTCGCGTCAAGGTTTCGACAGCTCGAGGAAGGGTCAACAAAAGCCAGGGTCTGGCTTGCTGGAGGGAAAGCCGTTGGGAGCTACTTCTTCAGGTTTGACGATGAGGATCATCGGGGTATCGAACCGGTGTTCCTCACGGGGTACCTTGTTCCAGACACGAGGAACTCTAAGGTATACACGCTGGAGCTCCTTGTCGGGGTAAACTACTACTTTGATAAGCACACCCGACTTCGACTGAACATACATCCACTTCTTACAGCAAACGGCGTCAACAATGAATTCTCCCAGGTCGGCTCTTCGGCGATACTTGAGTTTCAGCTTCGCTGGTAAGATACTGCACCTCTGGCTGCTGGTCTCCCTCCCGATGGTGTTCTGGTCGGGTTGCGATCTTATCGACACCGATCCCTCTCCGTCCCTCCCCGGCCTGGCAACGATCAAGCTGAAGCTCACCGCAGAAGCACAGCAAACGTTGAATGCGAACAGGAACCTCAATGTCTTCGTACCGGCGGACCTCGTGTATGATTACCCCGAAAAGGGGATCCGTGAGCGCCATTCCGTCGAAATACGAAACGCCGGCCAGTTCTCGCGCCGATACTTCAAGCATAGCTACAGACTCCGGATGCCTGCCGGCAGACCATTCCGCGGGAAGACCATCCTGAACCTCAGCAGTCAACCTACTGATGACACGAAGCTTCGATCTGTGCTTGGCTACACAGTGTTGCGCGCGGCAGGATTTGAAGTGCCCGAGCTGGAACCCGTTGCGGTGTACATCAACGACCGATACCAGGGATTGCACTACCTGATTGAACCAATAGACAGGTCATTCTTCGACAGGCGACACATCCCGATTACGGCGCTGTTCGAAGCGAGAATGCTTGAGGCACGTTGGTCATATTCAAATGGTTTCAACCTCCGGCTTGGTTATGCCAAAGTTTTTCCGGAAGACGAGAACTTCAGCGAGCTGGACAGGCTCATTCGCAGGATCACGGATTCGACGCCGGAGAACATCGAACAGAACCTCGCGTCCATCTTCGATCTTCAAAGTTACATCAATTACACCGCCGCGCAGGTCGTCATCCAGAACTTCGACAGCTGGAACAACAATTTCCACCTGTACCACGACGACGGGTTGAACGTAATGCGCCTCCAGCCGTGGGATGTCGACCATGCGTATGATTCAGAGGTGGCGATCCATCCATCAACAGCCCTCAACGACTTGATCGCCGCGAACCTAACACTCCGTCAACGGTATCTGTCCAGGTTGCTTGAGTTGCTTGACGGGCCTGCCAATCCACCATCTCTTATATCAATTGTCTGGGCGGAAGCACCCCGGCTTGCGGAGGCCTACGACCGCGATCCTTACTACAGGTCTGCAGGCAAGACGATGGTAGAGCAGGCGCTGGAGCTGGAAAACCAAATAGTCGCATCGCATGGCAGGTTGAGGGCTGAGGTCGTCAGACTACTGGCGGAGTTGCCATAACCCGTAAACATGCCACCTTTTTTCCTGTTGCTTCAAAGTCTGATTGTCCGTAACCTATACCAGAGTTGCAAACTGAGGGAGAACACCTCAAGGGGAACTCACATGATGCTCTGCCGTCCTGCACTCCTCGGCCTTTCGATGAGCCTTGTTGCAGTGCATTCTTATTCCCAGGCCGACGACAAAACGAATGCGGATGCGTTCAGAACTGGCTCCCAGGGTGGACAGGAATTTCCATTGTTGCTCGGCGAGGGGTTTACCAGAGCGGTTCGATCATGGGACCTGGCGCTTGTAGGATTGGTGGGGCTGTCATTCAGCCGACCGGAAGATGCAAATGACAAGATTGGCATGCGTCCGCTTGGTGTCGACCAGGAGATCAGCAGATCGTTCAGCAGCAACGACAAATCGCTCGGGTCACGCGTTAAACCGAACGCGGTCGCAGCACACATCTTTCTCGGACAACTCGGCGTCACCGCGTTCCTAGATCTTGCAACCGACACGAGGATCACTTCCTTAGACTATGAGCGCTCATTTGTATTCGCCAAGACGGTGCTCTACACATTCAGCATCACGGAGATTACAAAGAACGTGACGTCACGGACCCGCCCCGATGGCTCGGATGATCGGGCTTTTTTTTCAGGGCATGCATCAAGCTCATTTGCGATGTCAGCGTATGTGTATCGTGAATTCAATCATTGGGTGGATGGAATGACCTTTGCGCGCCGTTCGTCAGCCGTTACAAGTCTTCTGAAGGGAACCAGTTTTGCAGCCTGTTACGGTTGGGCAACGTACGTCGGCTATTCGCGTATCCACGATAGGAAACACTACCTGAGCGATGTTGTCGTTGGAGCGGCTGTCGGGACGGTAATCGGCAACCTCATGTACGACTGGCATTTCGGAACTCGAGCAGCCGATGATGAATCCTCCTGGCAGATCACGCTGCGGCCTTCTTCGCAACCAATGGTTGGACTGGCGTACCACTTCTGATAGCTCGCGCGGTACAGCTATCGCGTCCCGTATCTTCGGCGCAACTCTCTCTTCTTACAGTTATCATTCTTTTTCACACGGAGCCTCCATGAAAACTCTGGCAGCTACAATCCTGTCTCTCACCGTGTCGACAACTGCCTTCGCGCAGACTCGTCCTGTCCACACCTATTCGATCGTCGCAAGAGATACCGTGACGGGTGAGATGGGCGTCGCCGTGCAATCGCATTGGTTCTCTGTCGGCTCCATTGTCACATGGGCAGAGGCGGGAGTCGGGGCAGTTGCCACACAGTCGTTCGTCGATCCTGCCTACGGTCCGCTTGGATTGGATCTGATGCGAGCGGGTAAGACCGCAAGTCAGGCTCTTGAAGCATTGGTCGCCACCGACCCTGGGAAGGACGTACGCCAGGTGGCAATGATCGATGTGAAAGGAAATGTCGCAGCACACACAGGAATGAAATGCATTCAAGGTGCGGGGCACATCGTCGGCAGGAATTACTCCGTCCAGGCGAACCTGATGCTCAACGACAAGATCTGGCCTGCGATGTCAAGGGCGTACGAAAGTGCGAAGGGTGACCTCGCCGAACGCATGCTTGCCGCGCTCGATGCAGCAGAAGCGACAGGCGGCGACATCAGAGGGAAACAGTCGGCAGCTATCCTGATCGTGAAGTCACGGGGGACGGGGAGACCGTGGGTCGACAGAGTGATGGAACTTCGGGTGGAGGACCATCCGGAACCGTTGAAGGAACTAAGGCGACTGGTAAATGTGCACCGTGCATACGAACACATGAACAGCGGCGACCTGGCGGTCGAACACAACGACGTCGAAGGCGCACTCCGCGAGTACGGAACGGCCGAGGCGATGTTCCCGGAGAATGTCGAAATGAAATTCTGGCATGCTGTGGCGCTTGTGAACGTTGGACGGGTCGAGCAATCCCTACCGCTGTTCAAACAGGTATTCAGCAAAGACCGGAATTGGGTGACACTGGTTCCGCGATTGCCGCAAAGCGGCGTCCTGAAGGATGACGGAGATGTTGTTGCGAGAATCCTATCGGTTGCCCCAAAGAAGTAGGCCGGTTCATCTCTGAACACAAAAGCAACGACCCATCCTCTTCATGAGAAGAGACGCAATGTTGTCGTGACAAGGCCTGTAAGCGTTCCTATGTCCACTCCCTTTTCAGGCATATTAGAAATCGACTCGAAACGATTCGGGTTTGTGCGGATACTGTCATCAGGACTGAAACTGAGCACATCGGATCCGTTCGTCCCCCCGGCGCTGATTACAAGACACAACCTCCGCACGGGTGTATTCATCAAAGGCACCGCTGAGATGAGGGGAAGGAAGAGTCCGGAGGTGGAGAGCATCGAGAGCGTCAACGACCTCACCCCCGCGGCATGGAGCAAGGTGAGGGACTTCTCCGCCCATGAGGTAATCCAGCCGAATGAAAAGATACGTCTCGAGGGACCGGACAATAACGTCTCGATGCGCATTGTAGACCTCTTTTGTCCCGTCGGAAAAGGACAGCGGGCACTGATTGTCTCACCGCCCAAGGCCGGGAAGACGATGTTAATGCAGCAGCTCGCACACGCGGTCAGCACAAACAACCCGGAGATCGACCTGTTGGTGCTGCTCATTGACGAGCGGCCTGAGGAGGTCACAGACATGCGGCGGTCGATCAAAGGAGAGGTGTTTGCAAGCTCAAGTGACAGCGAACGCGGCAGTCACGTCCGACTCGCGCAACTTGTCCTGGAATATGCGAAGCGCAAAGTAGAAACGGGAAAGGATGTCGTTGTGCTGTTGGACTCCCTTACGCGTATGGGACGGGCGTTCAACATCCATCAGAAGAGCAGCGGGCGCACAATGTCCGGCGGCGTGGATGCACGTGCTCTCGAGGTGCCCAAACGTATCTTCGGCGCTGCGCGCAAGTGCGAGGATGGCGGTTCCCTGACTATCATTGCCACTGCACTTATTGACACGGGCTCACGGATGGACGAGCTGATTTTCCAGGAATTCAAAGGCACGGGTAATATGGAGCTTGTGCTAAACCGCGACCTTGCCAACGAACGGATTTTCCCAGCGATCTCCCTCAATGAATCAGGTACGAGGAGGGAAGAGCTGCTCTTCGGTCCGGACGTGGCCCAGCATCAGGCGCTGCGCCGATCCGTTGCCAGGAAATCGCCGAGAGAAGCAATGCTCGCTATTCTCCAATTGGTCAAACAGTTTCCCATGAACGAGGCTCTACTGGGAAAGTTCTGAACTACCTCCGGTTGAAGTTCTCTCCTCGGGACAGTACATTTATTTGGACAACCACTCTCATATGCACCAATGAAAATCCTCACATTCCCCTTTTCCCTAATCTTGATTGCCCTTCTCATTGGATCCTGTTCCCCTGAGCGCCAGAAGGATACTGGACAGGTCGACTCCTTGCGGACGGCGGCAGAACAGCTCATCAAAGCGCAGTCGTTGATGGGTTGGAATAATTGGGCATTCGGCAAGCCCTCCAACCAGGATTCGCTCTACAAGTCGAACGCCCACCTATTCACAATCGACAACATCAACCTGGTCCGGGAAACCGAAGAGGCAGAGCCCGACAGTGTTCAGAAAAAACGCCTGCGCTATTTCCGCCGGTATCTCACGACCGAGTTCATTGCAAAAGACATTGCTCCGCTCACGGACAGCGTGAGCAACATCGAGGCTTCTGCGACACTGACCTTCGAGGGAAAGACAATCCCGTACAGGCAACTCTCATCCCTCCTTTCAAACGAAAAACAGCAGGGGCGTCGCAGGGGACTGTACATTGCCGCAGGAACAGTACTGGACAGTCTAAATGCCACCCTATCGACTGTTGAGAAGAAAAGTCGAAGCATTGCGCAGGATCTGGGCTACGCATCGTACAATGCGATGGCCGAAGACCTCAAGCAATTCTCACTTGATGAATTCAAAGTCGTTGCTGAGAAGGTCCTCGCTGACACCGATAGCCTCTACACAACTCTTCTCAAGGAAATGCTTGCACGGCAGCTCGGGTTGACGGTAGAGAGGTTCTACCGCTTTGATATCGGCCGGCTCTTACGAGTCCAGCAGTTTGACAAGTATTTCACCGCGGCATCCATGATGGATGTCGTGAGAAAGACATACCTCGGGCTCGGGGTGAACATCGAGGCACAAACCAATCTGAAGATAGATGCCGAAAGCCGGGAAAAGAAGAATCCCCGTGCCGTCTGCTATCCGATTGACGTGCCGAACGACATACGGCTCAGCATCAGGCCAATCGGCGGTTTCGACGATTACTCATCCCTCTTCCATGAGATGGGACATGGCCAGCACTATGCCAACACGAAAGAGAACGCGTTTGAGTTCAAACACCTTGGGGAACCTACTGTGACCGAGTGTTTCGCATTTCTTTCGGAGTACATACTCGTCAACCAGGCCTGGCTCCGCCAGCATTCCTCAATGCCGACACCCGTGTTGAAGGACTTTGTGCGTGCACGGACGTTCCAGCGACTCTATCTCATACGTCGGTACGCCGCCAAATTTCTCTATGAACTACAACTCCACGGTGGAGCACCCAATCCGCAGGTTATCTATGCCACAACCCTCAGCAATGCAATGGGCTACCAACGAACTGGCGACGACGAGAAGCGGTACCTGACCGATGTCGATGCGTTATACTACTCGGCGGGGTATCTGCGCGCCTGGTTCCTCGAAGCTCAGCTCAATGAAAAGCTGTCCCTGCAGTTCGGCGCAAACTGGTTCGAGAGCCCCCAGGCAGGAGAATACCTTCGAACACTCTGGGCAACCGGCGACCGGTATAACGGCGACGAGTTTGTGCGGTTGATCGGCCACGACCGTATCTCTCCCGACGTGCTTCTTGCTGCAATCAAACGGATGGTCTTGTTCTCCACGAAGTCCGCAGCGTGACTCCTCGTCCGAACCACCATGCGCACGTTTACCATTATCATCCCTTCTCCGGCTGATTTCAACTTCTGGCGAACGGTGTACAGCCACGGGTGGTGCGCATTGCCACCGTTCTTACACAACCCTGACCGCCGCCAGCTTGCCTGTGTGCTTCGTCTGAAGGACAGGACAATTGTCCAATGCCTCCTGACCGGCAAGGCCCGTTCCGTGATAGTGGAGGGACGGAGTGACACGAAGCTCTCCGCGGCACATCGGTCCGAGTTGACCGGCCTGCTTCGTACCTGCTTGCGGTTGGATGAAGATTTGTCGGTGTTCCATCGTGCATCACGGAAGTATCCCGGTTTTCGCTGGATAGGGGCAAGCAAATCCGGCCGAATGTTGCGGGCACCAACAGTCTTTGAGGACGTCGTCAAGATGATCTGCACAACCAATTGCACATGGGCGCTGACCACATTGATGGCGAGGAACCTCGTCGAACATTTGGGTGAGGGGTTCAACGGAGGCTCGAC
>Ga0326597_10003637_pt1 | contig 22080 bp, 24 predicted proteins | sample RVTome_12_FD_203789 | JGI IMG/M metagenome (GOLD analysis project Ga0326597, IMG submission 203789) | Soil microbial communities from uranium-contaminated site in the Upper Colorado River Basin, Wyoming, United States - RVT100D185 | ecosystem: Environmental > Terrestrial > Soil > Contaminated >...
CCGGCGTCCTGTATCCGTTCACCGGCTGGCTGCTGTCGCCCGTGCTCGCGAGCGCGGCGATGGCGTGGTCCAGCCTCTCCGTCGTGTTGAACAGTCTCTCGTTGCGGCGATTCAAGCCGGTGTGGGCGACTTGACGCACGGTCGGATAGTCGGACCGTCGGAAGGAAGCGAACGATGAGATACTTTCATCGCCGAGGTGCACAAGCTTGTCGAGGCCACGCACGACGTGCGCGGCGCGTAGTAGGCTGTCGGGCTTTACGGCGTGTCGCCCGCCCCCATGTGACCGCTCAGAATCGATCCCGCCATCTGCTTCCGACGCACCAGCACGATGCGTTGCTCGAGCAGGGTGCGGCCGACCCACACCACGTAGTCACCGCACATGATCGCGTCCACGGCGTAGCGTGAGAGCACGAAGGACGCGGCGTCCGAGCTGGCGACACGCGTCGAGGGGAAGAAATACCAGCAGCGCTCGCCTGTGGGATGGGTGTGGATCACGCCCACGGTGCCGATCCATCCCGCGTCCTCGCACGACCGGTGCGGCGACACCCAGGTGGCCGTGGAGTGCGAGGGCTCGACGTCAGCCGGCGCGATGCGGTGGACCACGACCGTGCCTTCCCGGATCTGGCCGATCATGCACCCCATGAACTCGGTCCGCAACGACCGATGCTGCAGCACGAGGAGCCGCCGCGCCTGGTCGGAGAGCACCAGCGCGTTCATGATCGGGAGCGACACGGCCGCGGGGGCGGGTCTGGGATCCCCCGTCGCCAGGGTGGTCAGAACCGTCGCGATCGCCACTCGGCGAAGCACGGGATTCGTCAACCAGCGGATGCGAGCTTCCATTCTTGCAGCAACACACAGGCAGGCACGACGCCTGCCGGCTGTGATCCTCCTGGGTCCTTCCCAAGAGCAAGACGCGTGCCCGAGCGCGTCGGTAACGCGTCGGCCGGTAACGCATTGGGAAATCTAGGGATTGTGGGGATGCTGCGGGCGTGACGCACGTCACGCCCACCCTGAAAACTCGCCGCGAACGGCCACTTGTCGGGCGGGTCGCCCCGATCCGGGGCCAGCGCGAGGCCTCCCTTGACACCCCTCCGGGGGGCGGGCAGGTTAGCCCTCCATCAATACGGTCAAACGCGAGCTACCCGCATAGCCGGGACCGCGTGGTTCCGCGGATGTCGCCACGCTGCTCCAATTCCGCATTGGTAGTCAATCGATGACGCTTGCGTCAACCACATTCGCATCGGGAGGGCGCCATGGCAGCGGATTTCTTCATCGGCGAATCGCTGGTGGGCGAGGGGAATGAAGTCGCGCACGTCGATTTGATCATCGGCTCGAAGGGGGGCCCGGCCGGGAGCGCCTTCTGCCACGCGCTCTCCAACAACAAGGATGGTTTCACCACGCTGCTGGCGGTCGTCACCGCCAACCTGCCGGCCAAGCCCGACACGCTCCTCTTCAACAAGGTCACGATCAAGAACGCCGGCCAGGCGGTGCAGATGTTCGGCCCGGCCCAGGCGGCGGTGGCCCGCGCGGTGGTGGATTCGGTCGCCTCCGGCGTCATCCCGCGCGACCGGGCTGACGACTACTGCATCCTCGTCGGCGTCTTCATCCACTGGGAAGCGAAGGACAACAACAAGATCTTCAAGTACAACTATCAGGCCACCAAGGAATCCATCGAGCGCGCCCTGAAGGGACTGCCCAAGGTCGATCAGGTCATCCGGGACGCCAAAACCGCCAAACATCCCTTCGCTGGCGGCGCGGACGCCTGACGTCCGAGGGCGTGCGGCGGCTCGGCCCGCGGTCGAGGGCGGGGACCTCCCGCTCCTCGACTGCCGCCGCGGGCGCGGCTCGAGGGGTGGTGCCGGATGCGTAAGCTCTTGGTGCAGCTCGACAGCTCCCGGCTCCCGAGCGTGTTCGACCGGGTCGTCGCCGTCGACGCCGGCGCCGACGAGGTGCTGAGCTACGGCGGCGTCACCGAAGCCGACGTCCGCGACCTGATCCACGGCTGCATCTTCACCCGCGGGCCCAAAGACCTGAAAGACACCGCCGTCTTCATCGGCGGCGCGGACATGACGGCGGGCGAGCAGCTGCTCGCCGCCGCCCGCAAGGCGTTCTTCGGACCCTTCACCGTGTCGCTCATGCTCGACTCCAACGGGTCGAATACGACCGCCGTCGCCGCGGTGGCGAAGATGGCCCAGGCGGCAGGCGACGTGCGCGGTAAGCGGGTGCTGATCGCCGCCGCGACGGGGCCGGTGGGGATTCGGGCGGCGGGCCTGTTCGCCAAAGCGGGGGCGGAGGTGATCATTACGTCCCGCAAGGCTGAGGCAGGCGAGCGGGCACGCGATCTCGTGATCAAGCGGTTCGGCGGGACGGTCCGCACGGTGACGATGTCGAATGCGGGTGAGGCCGTTCGCGCGTGCCAGGACGCGGAACTGGTGCTCAACACGGGTCCCGCCGGTGTGATGCTGGTGCCGAAGGAGGCGTGGGCGAACCGCCCGGCCTTGAAGGTGATCGCGGACGTCAACGCCGTTCCTCCCCCCGGCATCGAAGGCATCGAGCCGATGGACGACGGCATCGCGAAAGCGGGCGCGATCTGCTTCGGGGCGCTCGCCATCGGCAACCTGAAGATGAAGGTGCACAAGGCGTGCATCGCGCGCCTGTTCGAGCGTAACGACCTCGTGTTAGACGCCGAGACCATCGCCGACGTCGCGCGGGAGTTTATCGCGCGGAAGTCGTAGCGCCGATGCCCCGAGTCATCGGCATTGGCCTGGCCGGCGGGAGGCACCGGGCGCTGGTCGAGTTGCTAGGGATCCGCGCGGCGCGCGGCACGACGCTCGACCACCTCTACTTCATCACGCCCGCGCGGGCGCGCGAGCGCCTGGGGCGCGCCTGATGGCGCCGCGGGTGTTGATCGCCGGCATCTCGACGCGCGCGCTCGCCGAATCGGCCGCCCGGGCCGGGTACCGCGTGCTCGCCGTTGACGGCTTCGGGGATCTCGACCTGCGCCGCGTCGCGGAGGTGCGGCTCGCGCGCGACGCGCGCGGCCGCTCCTCGCCCGGCGCCGCGGTGCGCGCGGCGCGGGGTGCCCGCGCCGAGGCCGTCGTGTACGTCGCGAACTTCGAGAACCACCCGCGCGCCGTGCGGACGCTCGCCGCGGGGCGCGCGCTCTGGGGCAACTCGCCGGAGGTGCTCGAACGGGTGCGCGACCCGCTCCTCGTCGCCGCCACGCTCGCGCGGCACGGCCTGGCGACGCCCGCGGTGCGTGCCGCCGCGCCGCGCTCCGGGGGGGGGGGCGGCCGCTCGTGGCTCGCCAAACCGCGGGCCTCGGGGGGCGGCTCGGGCGTCGTGGCCTGGCGCCCCGGCCGGCGCGCGCCGCGCGACGCCTATTTCCAGGAGCGGATCGCCGGGGTCCCGGGCTCGATCGTCTTCGCGGCCGATGGCCGCCGCGCCGTCCCGCTCGGCCTCTCCCGCCTGCTCGCCGGTGAGCGCGCCTTCGGCGCGGCGGGATTCCGGTACTGCGGCAGCATCCTGCTGGGGAGGGGCGACGCGGCGTTCGCCGGCGATGTGCGGCTCTGCGCCCGCGCCATCGCGCTCGCGGATACGATCACGCGGGCGTTCGGATTGGTGGGCGTGAATGGCATCGATTTCATCGCGCGCCGCGGCACGCCCTATCCGATCGAAGTGAATCCGCGCTACACTGCCGCCATGGAGCTCGTCGAGCGCGCGTACGGTCTCTCGATCTTCGACATCCATGCGCGCGCCTGCGCCGGCCGCCTGCCCGCGTTCGACCTGGCCGCGGCACGACACGCCCCGAGGGCCATCGGTAAGGCGATCCTCTACGCCCGCGGGAACATCGTCCTACCGGACACGCGCCCATGGCTCGAGGACGACAGCGTGCGCGACATCTCGGCGCCGGGCCAGCGCTGCCGGCGCGGGCAGCCGATCTGCACGATCTTCGCCGCCGGGAGCGACGCGGCCGAGTGCCGCGCGGCGCTCGGGCGCCGGGCCGCCGCGCTGTACGCGGAGATCGAAAGTCACGCCCCCTGCGCGAGGACTGCGTGAGCGCCGAGCGCGTCGTCGAGCACGTCACCTGCCTGGGCTGCGGCTGCGCCTGCGACGATATCGCGGCGGTCGTGCGGCAGAACCGCATCGTCGAGGCTCGCAACGCGTGTTTCCTCGGGCGAGCCTGGTTCGGCGACGGCAGGGTGCCGCAGGAGACCCGCGCCGGCGGGCGCACCGTCTCGCTGGAGGCGGCCCTCACCCAGGCCGCAACGATCCTCACCCAGGCGCGCCGGCCGCTCGTCTACCTCGCAGTGGAGCTTTCGTGCGAAACGCAGCGGGCGGCGGTGGGCATCGCCGATCGGCTGCGCGCCGTGCTCGACAGCGCCACGTCTGAGATCGCGGCGGCCGTGCTCGCGGCTCAGCGCCGCGGACGGGCCACCGCGACCTTGGGCGAGCTCCGCCAGCGCGCGGACCTCGTGGTGTTCTGGGGCGTCGACCCCGCCGAGCGCTACCCGCGCTACGCCAGTCGCTATGCCGTCGCGGCGGGCGGGCTCCACAGCCGCACGGTCGTGGCGGTGGACGTTGGTGGCCACCGCGGGCCTGGGGACGCCGACGCCCGCGTCACCATCTCGGCGGACGTCGAAGTCGACGCGCTCGGCGTGATGCGGGCGATCGCGCTCGGCCACCCCCTGCCGGACGTGCTGGCGCTCCGCCCCGCCGTCCAGCTCGCGCGCCGGATGATGCAGGCGCAGTACGTGGCGCTCGTGCATGACGCGGAGCCCGACGGGACTCCGGCCGACCCCGACCGAGCCGAAGGGCTCATCGCGCTGGCGCAGGCGCTGAACGGCCCGACGCGGTGCGCGCTCTCGACGCTCCGTGCCGGCGGCAACCGCTCCGGGGCGGATGCCGTGGTCACCTGGCAGACCGGATTCCCGTGTGCCGTGGACTTCGGCCGCGGCTACCCCTCCTATCGACCGCACGATGGCGCCGCCGCGCTCGTCGCCCGCCGGGAGATCGACGCGACGCTCGTGATCGGCTCGCCCGGTTCGGTGCCTGAGCGCGTGGCGCGCGGCCTCGCGAGCGTACCGACGGTGGCGATCGGCCCTTATGCCAGTGCCGCGGCGTTCGAACCGGCCGTGGCGGTGGACACGGGCGTGGCCGGGATCCACGAGGGGGGGATGGCCTTCCGCATGGACGACGTCCCCCTGCCGCTGCGCCCCTCGGTCGCAGGCCCCCCAGTCGCGGCGGTCGTGGTGCGCGACCTCGCCACGCGGCTCGTGTCCCCATGACGACGGCCCAACGCCTGCGGATCACGGGCGGCACGGTGTACGATCCCGCGAACGGAGTCGACGGCGTCGTGCGCGACGTCTGCATCGAGGACGGGAAAGTCGTCACCGGGCTGCCAGCCGGTGCGCCGCGACTGGATGCGAGCGGCATGATCGTGATGCCGGGCGGCGTGGACATCCACTCGCACATCGCGGGATCGAGCGTAAACCACGGGCGCCGGCTCCAGCCGGAGGAGCACGCGGTGGATCCGGTGCCTGCGCCGCGGCTCGACGGGCCGGACGCGGGGGAGGGGGGGCCCGCGCGCTCGGGGACCGGGGGCACGATCCCAAGCACGTTCGCCACAGGCTATCGCTACGCCGGGCTGGGCTATACGACCGTGATGGAAGCGGCGGTGGCGCCGCTCTTCGCGCGCCACGCGCACGCGGAGCTCGATGACACGCCGATCATCGACGCCGGGCTCTTCGCTCTGCTCGGCAACGACGAGTACCTGTTTCGGCAGATCGCGGCCGGCGAGCGGGCGCGCGCGCGGGACTACGCCGCCTGGGTGCTGCGCGCCGCCGGAGCGTACGCCATCAAAGTCGTCAACCCGGGCGGCGTGGAGCTGTGGAAGCGCGGAGCACCGCCGCGCAACGTCACCGGACTCGACGACCCCGTCGGCTCGACCGCAGTCACGCCGCGCCGGATCCTCGAGACGCTGACGGACGCGGGGAACGAGCTCGGGCTGCCGCACCCCGTGCACATCCACTGCAACGCCCTGGGCCAACCGGGGAACGCCGCGACGACGCTCGAGACGATGCGGACGCTCGCAGGTCGGCGCGCCCACTTCACGCACCTCCAGTTCCACAGCTATGGCGGCGGGCGCGGCAAAGGCTGGCAATCGGGCGCGAAAGACGTGATCGAGTACGTCAACGCCCACCCCGAGGTGAGTGTGGACGTAGGCCAGGTGATGTTTGGCCCCGCAACCACGCTGACGGCCGACGCCCCCGTTGGATACTTGCTCCACGCGAGCAGCGGGCGGAAGTGGGTCAACGTGGACGTCGAGCTCGAGACGGGCTGCGGCATCGTGCCGTACACTTACAAGGAGAAAGCCGCCGTGGCCGCGCTGCAGTGGGCGGTGGGGCTGGAGCTGTTCCTGCTCGCGACCGACCCCTGGCGCGTCGTGCTCTCGACCGACCATCCGAACGGCGGCTCGTTTCTCTCATATCCCGAGCTGATCCGGCTGCTGATGGATCGCGCCTATCGGGACGAGCAGATCAAACGCGTGAACGCCAAGCTCCTGAAGGGCAGCGCGCTCGCCGACGGGCTCGCTCGCGAGTACACGCTGAACGAGATTGCCATCGTCACGCGCGCTGGGCCCGCGCGGTTGCTCGGTCTCACGGAGAAGGGCCATCTGGGGCCCGGGGCGGACGCGGATGTGACGATCTACGCGACGGGCGGAGACGCGGCGACGATGTTCGCCACGCCGCGCTACGTGCTCAAAGGGGGAACGCAGGTGGTCGAGGAGGGGCAGCTACGCCGCGCCCCAGCGGGCCGCCGCCTCGCGGTGCGGCCCGAGTACGACGACGCCGTGCTGCGGGATCTCAAGCGCTACTTCGACCTGCACGCCACCGTCTCGTTCGAGAACTATCCCTGTGCGGGGAGCGCGTGACGTGCAGATCGACGGCGTGACGATCGCGGACACATTCGCTGAGGCGTTCACGATGCGTGCCGCGCGGGTCGTCATCACGGGGAAGAACGCGCGCTGGGCGCGCCAGGCCGCCACGACGATGACCGGCTTCGCGACGTCGGTGATCGGCTGCAAGTGCGAGGCGGGGATCGAGCGCGAGCTCTCGGAGCGCGAGACGTTGGACGGGCGCCCGGGCGTCAGCGTATTGCTCCTGACGATGGATAAGGAGAGCCTGCCCCAGCGCCTGATCGAGCGGCTGGGGCAGACCGTGCTCACCTGTCCCACCACGGCCTGCTTCGACGGGCTGCCGGACGCGCCCGACCGGCTGCGCGTCGGGAAGGCGCTGCGCGTGTTCGGCGACGGATTCCAGGCGAGCAAGGTCATCGGCGGCCGGCGCTACTGGCGCATCCCGGTGATGGAAGGCGAGTTCCTCGTGGCCGAGACGTTCGGGATGCAGAAGGGCGTCGGCGGGGGCAACTTTCTGATCCTCGCCGAGGACGCGGACAGTGCGCTCGCCGCGGCGGAGGCGGCCGTGGACGCCATGAGCCAGCTCCCGGGCGTGATCCTCCCGTTCCCGGGCGGGGTGGCGCGCAGCGGCAGCAAGCTCGGTTCGAAGCGCTACGCCGGCATGATCGCCACCACGAACGACGCCTTCAGTCCCACGCTCCGCGCGATCACGGAGAGCGAGCTCCCCGACGGCGTGAACAGCGTGTTGGAAATCGTGCTGGACGGCCTGGACGTGCCGTCCATCGAGGCCGCGATGCGCGCCGGGATCCAGGCGGCCTGCCGTCCCGGCGTGCGGGTCATCTCGGCCGGCAACTACGGCGGGAAGCTCGGCCCCCATCACTTCCCGTTGCGCCGCATCATGGGCGCCGCTGCTCCGGCATGAGCGACCAGGTGATCCTGACGCTGCGCGCGCCACTCGAGCACCGGCTCGAGGCGGACGCGATCGTGCCCGATCGCTTCCCGGCGCTCGGCGCGCGAGCGATCGCCGGGCTGTCCGCGTGGTACGGCGGGCGGCCCGCGGCACTGGGCGATTTCTTCACCGTGACAGGCGAGCGCTCGGACCGCGTGCTCGTGCAGGGCGACCTCGCCTGGGCGGCCGGGCTGGGGTCGGGGATGGTGGGCGGGGAGCTCGTGATCGAGGGGGCCGCGGGGCGCGACGCGGGCGCCGCCATGGCAGGCGGCGTGATCGAGATCCGCGGCACCGCGGGCGACAACGCGGGCGGCGCGCTGCCCGGCGCGTCGCGCGGGATGACCGGTGGGGAGATCGTGATCCGTGGCACGGCCGGAGCCGACACCGGCGCCCGGATGCGGCGCGGACTGATCGCCGTGACCGGCGACGCGGGGCAGGGGACGGGACGCGCCATGATCGCCGGCACCGTGGTGGTATTCGGGGCGGCCGGCCCCGGGACTGGACGGTGGATCAAGCGGGGCTCGATCGTCAGCTTCGGCGCGGTCGTGCGTCCGGCCTCGTTCCGCTACGCCTGCACCTACCGTCCGCCGCACATCCGCTTGCTGCTCCGCTATCTCGCGACCCGCCACGGCCTGCCCGTGACCGAGAGTCAGGTCGCGGGCCGCTATCACCGCTACAGCGGCGACCTCGCCGAACTCGGCAAAGGAGAGATCCTCGAATGGGCGGGAGCCTGAACGAGCGCGCCTGGACGATCGCCGACCGCATGGTGACCCAAGCCGATGAGCTGCGCGTGGCGGCGCGCACGCTCGGGAACGGGGCCCGGGTGATCGACGCCGGCATTGACGTTCCTGGCGGCTGCGGCGCCGGCCTCGCCCTCGCCGAGATCTGCATGGGCGGGCTCGGGCACGTGACGTACGCGCCGCTCGCGATCGCCGGCGAGACGTGGCCCGGGGTCCACGTCTGGACGGACCACCCGGCGGTGAGCTGCATGGCGTCGCAGTACGCGGGCTGGGCGATCCACGTCGAGCAGTACGTGGCCATGGGGTCGGGCCCGCTACGGGCGCACGCGCGCGTGGAGCGGGAGCTGTTCGGCAAGTTGGGCTACGAGGAGCGGGCCACGCGCGGAGTGCTGGTGCTCGAGACCCGCAACCCGCCGACGGACGAGGTGGCGGCCTGGGTGGGACAGAAGGCGGGGCTCGAGCCCGCGCGGCTCACCTTCGTCGCCGCGCCTACGGCGAGCGTCGCGGGGGGCGTACAGATCGCGGCGCGCATCCTCGAGACGGGACTCCACAAGATGGACACGCTCGGGTTCGACCTGAAGAAAATCGTCGGCGGGATCGGAACGGCACCGCTCCCGCCGGTGGCGAAGAACGATCTGTGCGCCATCGGCCGCACGAACGACTGCATCCTCTACGGCGGACAAGCCCACTACACCGTGCAGGCGGACGACGCCGAGCTCGCCACGCTCGTTCCGCAGATCCCGGCGTCCGCGTCGCGGGACTACGGCACGCCGTTCTCCGAGATCTTCAAGCGCTACGACGGCGACTTCTACAAGATCGACCCCCTGCTGTTCAGCCCCGCGGAGGTGTGGATCACGAGCGCCTGGAGTGGCAAGACGCATCACGCCGGGCGTCTGAATCCCGACGTGCTGCGCGCGTCGCTGCGCGAGGGCTGACGCGGGCCCATGCGCATCGCGATTCTCAGCACGCGGCAAGGCTGGCACGTCGACGAGCTTTGCCGGGCGCTCGCCGAACGGGGGCACGAGGGGGTCGTGCTGCCCTACGGGGGACTTGTCGCGTGGCTGGGCGGACGCGGGTCCGAGCTGCGGAGTGGCGCCGAGCGGCTGGATGCCTGCGCCGCGGTCCTCGCGCGCATCATTCCCGCCGGGTCGCTCGAGCAGATCGTCTTCCGCGTGGACGCCCTGCACCGGCTGGAGGACCGCGGGGTGCCGGTGGTCAACTCGCCACGGACCATCGAGCGCACGGTGGACAAGTTCTGGACGACGGCCCTGCTCGAGCAGGCCGGGCTGCGGGTGCCGGAAACGGTCGTCTGCGAGGGCGTGGAGGATGCCGTCGCGGCGTTTCGCAGGCTCGGCGATGTGATCGTGAAGCCGCTGTTCGGCTCGATGGGGCTCGGGATGGTGCGGGTGAGCGACGAGGACGTGGCGTTCCGCGTCTTCCGCGCGCTAGAGACGATCCGCGCCGTGTATTACATTCAACGCGCGATCGATCACGACGGCCGCGACGTGCGCGCGTTCGTCGTTGGGGGGCGGGTGATCGGCGCGATCGAACGCCGCGCCTCCGGCTGGCGCACCAACCTGGCGCGTGGCGGCCGGGCGCGGGCGGTGACGCTCGACGCCGAGTGGTCGACGCTCGCGCTCCGCGCGGCCGGGGCGGTCGGTGCCGAGTACGCGGGCGTGGATATACTCCCCGCGCGGGACGGCACGGTCTACGTACTCGAGGTGAACGGGATACCGGGATGGCGCGGCCTGCAGGAAGCCACTTCGGTCGACGTCGCGGCAGCGATCGTCGAGCACGTCCTCGGGCGCCTGGCGCGCGCGTGACGGCCGCCCTCCGCCCGGAGGAGGTGACCGCCGCGGCGCAGCTCGCCTGCCTGCTCGAGGCCAGCGCCCCCAAGCCCGGGAACGTCACACCTGCCGCGGGCTTCCATGACGCGCGTTACGAGGATTACCTCGCCAGCGCGATCGCGATCGGTCCCGCCATCACCGCCGCGGGGACGCAGCCGCTCGGCGCGACCATCCGGGCGGCCGTCGCTGCCACGAGCCGCTGGGTGCCGAGCAACACGAACCTCGGGATCGTTCTGCTCCTCGCCCCGCTCGCCAGTGCCGCGCTCCGGCCCGGGCGGGAGCCGCTCCGCACCCGCCTCTCGGTCGTGCTCGCCACGACCACGGTGCTTGATGCGCGCGAGGCGTACGCCGCCATCCGGCTCGCGTCGCCCGGGGGATTGGGCCGGGCGACGGAGCAGGACGTCGCCTGCGAGCCCACGATCACGTTGCGTGAGGCCATGGCGCTCGCGGCGGAGCGGGACGCGATCGCGCGCGAGTACCTCACGGACTTCGCGACGACCTTCGAGGTCGGCCATCCGGCGCTGCGGCGCGCGCTTGCAGCCGGCCTGGGCTGGAGCGATGCGACGCTCGAGACCTATCTGACGCTGCTCGCCGCTGCGCCCGACACGCACGTCGCGCGCAAGCTCGGGGCCGAAGCGGCCGCCGACGTGCAGGGCCGCGCGCGCACCGTGCTGGAGCGCGGTGGGGTGCGCACACCCGCCGGGCGGGACGCCATCGCCGCGCTTCACGGCGACCTGCGCGACCCCCGGAACACGCGGAATCCCGGCGCCACCGCGGATCTCACGGCCGCGGCGCTCTTCGCCGGGCTGCTCGAGGGCGCCTGGCGCCGGCGGGAGGGGGGGGGGGGGGGGGGCCCGCCAGACACGCATGACCGGCCGTAGCGAGTTCAGGGTCGCCGTGACGAAGGACAACCTCATCTTCGCCTCCGCCCATTTCATCACCTTCCCCGGTCACCGCTGCGAGACGCTGCACGGGCACAACTACCGCACGCGGGTCGTCATCGAGGGCGGGCTCGATCCCGAAGCCCACTACGTGTTCGACTTCGTCGAGCTCAAGCGCCTGATGAAGCGGCTGACGGATGAGATCGACCACAAGGTCCTGCTGCCGCTCCAGAACCCGAAGCTCCAGATTTCCGAGCAGGACGACGCCGTGACGGTGGGCTACGAGGGTCGGCCACGCTACCGGTTCCCGAAGATCGACTGCGCCCTGCTCCCCATTCCCAACACGACCGTCGAGATGTTGGCGCAGTACCTTGCCGGGCGTGTGCGGCAGGAGCTCGTGGCCTCCGGCGCCGTGCACCTGCGCGCGATCGAGATGGAGATCGAGGAGACCTTCGGGCAGTCCGCGACCTACCGCGAGTCGTTCGGGTGACGCCGGAGATCGCTGGCCGTCAGCCGCCCGTCGTGCAGCGCCGAGGCGACCAGCACCGCGTCGCACCCCGCCGCGGCCAGCCGCGCGAGATCCGCCGGCCCCGCCACCCCACCACCCGCGAGCAGCTCGACGTCCCGCAGGGCGCGTCTCAGCTGGCGCACCAGCTCCAGGTCGACGCCCGCGCCGGTGCCCACGCGGGCGAGATCGAGGACGAGCAGCGCGCGCACGCCGGCAGCCACAGCGCGCCGGGCGAGCTCCAGCGGCGAGCCCCCCCCCCCCCGCCCCGCGTGCGGCGCCCCGGGACGCACGAGCGGGGTGCCGCCACGCAGGTCGAGGCTGAACACGACGCGCGCGCTCCCGACCCGACCGACGATCGCCTCGAGCTGCGCGAAGGTGTCGAGCGTCTCGAGCCCCACCACCACGCGGTCGGCCCCGGCGGCGATGGCCTCCTCGCCGCGCTCCACGGTGGTCGTCGCGACGTCGAGCAGCAGGCGCCCCCCCCCCAGATCCGCGAGCGCGCGGACGAGCGGCCACTGCGGTGCGCCGCCGCGGATCGCATCCAAGTCCGCCACGTACCACTCCACGCACCCCAGCCCGTCGCGAAAGGCGCGCGCGAGGGCGAGCGCGTCGCCCTCGCCGGGCGTCAGCACCGAGCGCACCGGCGCGTAGGTGGCGCGCTCGCCCCGGCGCGCCGCCACGGCGCGTCCCGCCATCAGATCCAGCACGGGCGTCACACGCACGGCGCCGCTCGGCCCGCGCTGCGATGAGATCGATCGTCGGGTGGGACATCGGTGGGGTGAACACGAAGGTGGCGCGCGTCGTGGGCACCGACGTGGTCGCGAGCCGGGTGCGCCCGTTCGCCATCGAGCGGGATCGCGCCGGGCTCGCGCCCCTGCTCCGCGAACTCGCCCGCGCCGCGGAAGCGGAGGCCGCCGACGTTCACGCCGTGACGATGACGGCCGAGCTCTCGCAGGTGTTTCGCACCAAGCGTGACGGGGTGGCGTTCCTGCTCGACGCCGTGGACGCCGCGTTCCCGGGCGCCTGCGTCCGTGTCTACACCGTGGACGGGCGTTTTGTCTCCAGCGACGTCGCGCGTCGCGAGCCGCTCGCCGTGGCCGGGGCGAACTGGGCGGCGACGGCGCGGCTCGTGGCCCGCACGCACCCCGACTGCATGCTCGTGGACATCGGCTCCACGACCACGGACGTCATCCCCATCGTGGGCAGCGAGGTCGTCGCGCGGGGCCGCACGGACCCCGAGCGGCTGCGGGAGGGGGAGCTCATCTACACCGGCGCGCTGCGCACGCCGGTCGAGGCGATTACGCCGGTGGTCGAGCTCGACGGCCGCCCCACGGGCGTCTCGGCCGAGGGATTCGCGATCGCGGCGGACGTGCATCTGTGGCTCGGGGCGATCGCTGCGGAGGACTACACCTGTCCCACGCCGGACGGCCGGCCCGCGACGCGCGCGTACGCGGCGGAGCGGCTCGCGCGCGTCGTCTGCGCCGACCGGGACATGCTGGACGACGCCGCGATCGACGCGATCGCCGCTGGGGTCGCGGACAGGCAGGCGGATCGCGTCGCCGCCGCCCTCGACGCGGTGCGCCGCCGTCACCCCGGCCTCCAGTTGGCCGTGGTGACCGGACTCGGCGAGTTCATCGCGGTCCGCGCCGCGCGCCGCGCCGGGTTCGGGGTCGCCTCCCTGACGGGCCTGCTGGGGCCAGCGGCGCGGCACGCGCCGGCCGCCGCCGTCGCGCTGCTCTGCGCCTGCGCGGAGCTGTCCCCGGCATGACGAACGGCCCGAGGGTGGTCTACGCGGTTGTGAAGCTCGGCGGCGGGCTGCTGGGCCGGAACGGCGCCTTCGAGCGCGTCACGGGAGCGCTCGCGGCCTTCGGTGCCGGCCGGCCGCTCCTCGTCGTGCCCGGTGGAGGACCGTTCGCCGAGGTCGTGCGCGAACGGTGTCGTCACCTCCAGATCGACGCCGACACCGCGCACTGGATGGCGATCCTCGGCATGGACCAATATGCGCACGTCCTCGCGTGCCGCATCCGGCGTGCGGCGCTGGTGGAGCGGGAACGGGACATCCCGGTGGCGCTGGCCGCGGGCCGGATCCCGGTCCTCGCCCCCTACCACTGGCTCCGGGCCGCCGACCCGCTGCCGCATTCCTGGGACGTGACGAGCGACAGCATTGCGGCGTGGCTCGCCGGCGCCCTGGGTGCCGCGCGCCTGATCCTCTTGAAGCCCGTCGCGGGCGATCCGGTGAAGCTCGCGGACCCCTATTTCCCGCGCGCGCTGCCGCCCGGCGTGGAGTGTCTGGTCGTCGCCCCGGATGACCTGGAGGCGCTCGACCGTGCGCTAGGCGACGGCGGCAGCCACGAGGGCTGAGAGCGCCGCGACGCGCGCGACCGACACACGTCCCGTGCGACCGCCGTCGCAGGCGGCACCGCGCACGCCGACGATGTCCGCTCCCAGCGCGAGCGCGGTGCGCACGCCCGGTTCGCCCAGGCTGCCCGCCAGCGCGGTGAACAGTCCTGCCGCGCGCGCCGCGGCGAGCCACTGCGCGACACGCGCGATATCGAGGAGGTCGAACAGGCTGCCTCGGTCCTTAAACGCCGTATCGAGCAGGACACCGCGCGCGCCGGCGGCCGCGGCGATGTCCGGGACCGCGAGCGGCGGCAGGCTCCCGGCCCGGGAGGCGTCGGCGTAGGCGACGAGCACGAGCTCCGCGCCGGCCTCGGCCGCTCCCTGAGCGGCCCGGTGGGCCAGCGCCCGGGCGTGCCCCGCGTCTCCCACGTCCCGCAACCCCACTTTCACGTAGGCCGCCCCGCGCGCCGCCGCCAGGCGCGCTGCCCGCGTCACCACCCGCTCGGCCGTGGCGTCGCCCAGCGCCGCGCTCACGGGGATGCCGGGCGGGACGGCGGCGCGGATGCGGGCCAGGGTGCGCGGGGTGACGGGTCCGAGCGCGCCGCGGCGCGGGTCCTTCGCATCCACGATCTCCGCGCCGCCCCGGACCGCGGCACGCGCGTCGTGCACGTCGCGCACGCTCACCAAGAGGCGCATCGCGCCATCCTCCCTTGTCGCCCTCAGGAAACTGCTGATAGCTTACGGATCGGGGTTGGGGATGTCAAAACGCCGCGGCCGGGAGAAAGACGGTTGCCCACCACTCGCGCCACTCTCCTGTCGCTCGAGGGAAAGACCGTTCTCGTCACCGGCGCCTCGCGCGGCATCGGGCGCGCCATCGCGCTCGCCTGCGCCGCCGCCGGCGCCGATGTCGTCCTCACCTACCGCACCAGCCAGCGGGGGGCCGAGGAGGTCGCCGCCTCGATCCGCGCGCTGGGCCGCCGCGCGCAGGTCCAGCGGGCCGACACCGCGGAGCCGGAGGACCTCGACCAGTTGGCGCGCGCCGCCCGCGCGGCCTTCGGCCGCGTGGACGCGTGGATCAACAACGCCGGCGCCGACATCCTGACTGGGAGCACGGCGCAGCGCACCCGCCTCGAGAAACTCGACCTGCTGCTCGCCGTGGATCTGCGCGGGACGATCCTCGCCTCCTGGGCGGCCGTCGAGTTGATGCGTGCGCAGGCGGGCGGCGGCACGATCATCAATCTGGCGTGGGATCATGTCGCCACCGGGCTGAAAGGCGAGCCCGCCCAGCTCTTCGCCGCCGCCAAGGGGGGCGTGGCCAGCTTCAGCAAGTCGCTGGCGCGCTCGGTCGCGCCCGAGATCCGGGTGAATGTCCTCGCGCCTGGGTGGATCGAGACGGCCTACGGCGACGAGCTGGACGCGGACGTCAAAACGCGCATCGCGAAATCCGTCCCGCTCAAGCGCTGGGGGATGCCGGACGACGTCGCCCATGCGGCCGTCTACCTGGCCTCGGACGCCGCTGCGTATGTCACTGGCCAGATGCTCATGATCAACGGTGGCGCGGTCCTGTAGCACGCCGCCCGAGGAGGAATCACATGCCCAAAAAGGCCCCGACCTTCGACGACGCCCAGATTGCCGAGAAGCTCAAGAACCTGCCCAACTGGTGGTACGAAGACGGGTGGATCCGCCGGACCTACAAGACCGACGGGTGGCCGACGACGCTGATGCTCGTGAACTGTATCGGCTATGTGGCGGAGGCGGCCTACCACCACCCGGACCTGGCCGTGACCTGGGGGCGCGTGATCGTGAAGCTGAAGAACCACGCGTCGGGCGGCATCACCGACAAGGACTTCGAGCTCGCGCGCCACATCGAGGACACGGTGCTGTGGCGGCCCCCGGCGGGCGGCGCGCTCGAGGGAACGCCGAACAAGTTCGTGCGCTCCGGCGATCCCCGGTGACCGCGGGTTCGCCCGCCCCCCCCCCCACGCCGCGACGCGTGCTGTTCGTCACGGGGCGGCTCGCCGAGCCCGCCCTGCGGCGGATGCTCGCCGAGATGGCCCCGGCTTTCGCCTGCGAGGTGGCCGTCATGAAGATCACGGTGGCGGCCTTGATGACGACGCCGTGGATCGCGCGGTTCCTCGAGGTGCCCGCCGACACGGACCTCGTGCTCATCCCGGGCCTGTGCGAGGGCGACCCCGCGGTGATCGCCCAGAAGGTCGGGGTGCGGGTCGAGAGGGGCCCCAAGGACCTGCGGCAGATCCCGGCCTACTTCGGCCGCCCCCAGGCGGCGGGCGGCTACGGCGCCTTCGACATCGAGATCATCGCCGAGATCAACAACGCGCCGCGGCTCCCGCGCGAGGCGATCCGCCGCGAAGCGGCCTATTACCACGCGAGCGGCGCCGACGTGATTGACATCGGGTGTACTCCGGGCCGCGACTTCCCCGACCTCGGCGCCGTGGTGCACGAGATCGTGGAGGCCGGGATGCGCGTGAGCGTCGATTCGTTCGATCCCGGAGAAATCCGCACGGCGGTCGCCGCCGGCGCGGAGCTCGTGCTCAGTGTGAACGGCTCGAACCGCGACGTCGCGCGCGAGCTCGCGGGAACGAATGCACGGGTCGTCGCGATCCCCGACTTCGGGACGGGGCTCGAGACGCTCGAGCGGACGCTCGACGGGCTCGAGCGCTGGGGCGTCCCGTACCTCATCGATCCGATCCTCGAGCCGATCGGCTTCGGCTTCATGGCCTCCCTCGAGCGCTTCGTCCACGTGCGCCGCCGCTATCCCGGGGTGCCCCTGTTCATGGGCATCGGGAACATTACCGAGCTCACCTCGGCCGATTCCACGGGGGTCAACGCGATCCTCCTGGCCATCTGCCAGGAGCTGGGCGTGCGCGCCGTGCTCACCACGGAGGTCATCCCGTGGGCGCGTGGCTCGGTGCGGGAGGTGGACATCGCCCGGCGCCTGATGCATTACGCCGTGACGCACCGAACGCTCCCCAAGAGCGTGGACGACCGGCTCGTCACGCTGAAGGATCCGGAGGTCCTGGTCTACGGCGAAGAGGAGCTCCGCACCCTGCAGCGAGCCGTGACGGACCCGAACTTCCGCATCTTCGCCGACGGCGCCACCATCACGATCTTCAACAACACACTCTTCGCCCGCGGCACGGACATCGACGACCTGTTCGCCCGGCTCGGCGTGGACGAAGCGACGCATGCCTTCTACTTGGGGCGCGAGCTGATGAAGGCCCAGATCGCGATCACGCTGGGCAAGACCTACCGCCAGGAGGGGCAGTTGCAGTGGGGGTACCTGACGCCGCCCGAGCAGCCGTCCCGGCACGTGCAGCTGACGCAGCGCTCCAAGCGACGGCCCTCACGCGCGAAGGGCGGCCGGTGAGCGAGCAGGCCCCGCTGGTCGAGGAGCTCACGGCAGTCCCCGACCCGCTCGACAGCTGCGTCCGTTTCGCCGACCTCCCCTACGTTCTCCTGCTCGACAGCGCCGCGAGCCCGGAGCGGCTTGGGCGGCATTCGTTCCTCGCGGCCGATCCCGCGGTGGTCGTGCGGAGCAAGAATGGGCGGACCGAGCGCGCGGACCGGCGCACCGGCGGGCGCTGGTCGCCCGTCGCGGCCGACCCGCTCGATGCCGTGCGCGAGCTGCTCGCGCCCTACGCCGCCGCTCCCGTGCCCGGCCTGCCGCCGTTCCAGGGCGGCGCCGCGGGCTACATCGGCTACGACTGGGGCGCCGGCCTCGAGCGGATTCCGCGGCCGCGCTACGACGATCTCGCCGTGCCGGACGTGCTGCTCGGGCTGTACGACTGGGTCATCGCGTGGGACCACCAGGCGGGGTGCGCGTGGATCGTCTCCACGGGGCTGCCGGACCGGGACGGCGCGCGGCGCGCCGCGGCCCGTCTCGAGTGGGTGAGGGGGCGGCTGAGGGGACGAGGAGGTGCGCCGCCGGGTCACACGGTCGGACCGTCGGGCCGGGCCGCCCGGCAGCGGGCGCCCTCCTATCCCGTGACCGACCCGCCGGCGGCGTCGGAGATCGGCCTCCACTCGAACTTCACGCGCGACGGCTACCTCCATGCCGTGGCGCGCGTGGTGGAGTACATCCATGCGGGCGACCTCTTCCAGGCGAACCTCTCGCAGCGTCTCGAGGTCAAGCTCGCCGAGCCGCCGCTCGCGCTCTATCGCCGGCTGCGACAGCTCAACCCCGCACCCTTCGCTGCGTATTTCGACTGCGGCGGCTTGATCGTGGCGAGCTCGTCTCCGGAGCGCTTCCTCCGGGTGCACGAGGGCCGCGGCGTCGAGGCGCGCCCGATCAAGGGCACGCGGCCGCGGGGGGTGGGCCCCGAGCACGACGCGGCTCTGGGCTTGGCACTCACGGAGAGCGAGAAGGATCGCGCCGAAAACGTGATGATCGTCGACCTGCTGCGCAACGATCTCTCGCGCGTGTGCGTGCCGGGGACGGTCCGCGCTCCCGAGCTCTTCACCTTGGAGCACTACGCCACGGTCCACCACCTCGTCTCCACGGTCGTCGGGGAGCTCGCGCCCGAGCACGACGTCGTGGACCTGCTGCGCGCGGCGTTTCCCGGCGGCTCGATCACCGGGGCCCCCAAAGTCCGGGCGATGCAGATCATCGCCGAGCTCGAGCCCACGCAGCGCGGCGTCTATTGCGGTTCGATCGGCTATCTCAGCGTGACCGGCGCGCTCGACACGAGCATCGTGATCCGCACCTATGTCGTGCTCGGCCACGAGGTGTATTTTCAGGTCGGCGGCGGGATTGTCGCCGACTCGGATCCCGAGCAGGAATACCGCGAGACGTTCGACAAGGCGCGGGGACTCATGGCCGCGATCGCCGGCGCGACCGAGGACGGGACGTCGTGATCCTCCTCATCGACAACTACGATTCCTTCGTCTACACCCTCGCGCGCTACGTGCGCGAGCTCGGCGAGACGCCGGCGGTCTACCGCCACGACGCGATCACGGTTGAGGACGTCGCCGCCCTGCGGCCGACGCACATCATCCTGTCCCCCGGCCCCTGTTCCCCCGCCGAAGCCGGGATCTCCACCGAGGTCGTGCGGCGGCTGGGCGCCACGACGCCGATTCTCGGCGTCTGTCTGGGACACCAGTGCGTGGGCGCGGCCTACGGCGCCGAGATCGTTCGGGCGCGGCGACCGATGCACGGCAAGGCCTCGCGCATCCACCACGACGACCACGGCCTCTTCGCGGGGATGCCGAATCCGTTCGTCGCCGCGCGGTACCATTCGCTCGTGATCGCCCCGGCTTCGCTGCCGCCGGACCTCCGCGTCACCGCCACTGCCGAGGACGGCGAGATCATGGCGGTCCAGCACGCCCGCCACCCGGTCGTCGGCCTGCAGTTTCACCCGGAGTCGGTGCTCACCGAGCACGGCTACTGGATGCTCGACCGCTTTCTCCACGGGGCGGCGGCGCGCGTCGAGCTGCTCCCGGACCGCGCCGACAACAAGTGGGCGACGCCCACGCAGGCCGCCAGCGGCGCGCCGTTCGTACCCCCGCCGGTGGACGTCGTACGCTGAGCGGCGCATGATCATCGAGTCGATCCTCACCACGCTGGACGAGCGCGGCACGGCGCACGTCGCCCCCATGGGGGTCGAATGGGGCGAGGAGACCATCGTCATCAAGCCGTTCCTCGAGACCTCGACGTTTCGCAACCTGCGCGCGACGGGGGTGGCCGTCGTGAACCTCACCGACGACGCGATGCTCTTCGCGCGCGGCGCGATCTCGGATGTGCAGTTTCCCGCCGGACCGGCCGCGGTGGTGCGCGGCGTGGTGCTCGACGCGGCCTGCTCGTGGCGCGAAGTCGAGGTGCGCTCGGTCGACGCGACCCCACCCCGCTCGCGCATCGTCACCGCGGTGGTGCATCGCGGCACCCGCCGCGAGTTCATCGGCTTCAGTCGCGCGCGCCACGCCGTCCTCGAGGCGGCGATCCTCGCCACCCGCACGCACTTGATCCCGGCCGATGAGATCCGCAAGGAATTCGGGCGGCTCCAGGTAATCGTGGACAAGACCGCCGGTCCCCGGGAGCTCGAGGCCATGGCCCTGCTCACCGAGTACGTGCGCACGGCCCCCGGTCCCGTTCCGCCATGACGGCGGTCTTCGTCGAGGCGCCGGCGCGTCTCCACTTCGGGGTGCTCGACCTGCGAGGGGACCTCGGGCGACGCTTCGGCGGGATTGGCGCCGCGGTGCCGGCGCCATCGCTACTGCTGGAGGTTGCCCCCGCCCCCACGCTGCGGGCGGAGGGGCCCGACGCCGAGCGAGCGATCGAGTTTGCGCGGCGCTTCCTGGCGCATCACACGCTCATGGGCGGCGCCCACCTGCGGCTCCACCGCGTCATTCCGCCCCACGCCGGGCTGGGCTCCGGGACGCAGCTGGGGCTGGCGGTGGCCCGCGCGCTGGCGGAGCTGTACTCCCTCCCGACGGACGTGACGGCGCTCGCGCGCGCCGTCGGCCGCGGCCGCCGCTCCGCCATCGGCACCTGGACGTTCGCGCTCGGCGGCTTCGTGCTCGAGGGCGGCCGCCGGGACGATGGTGCGGACCTCGCACCCCTCCTCGCGCACCTCCCCATGCCCGCCGCCTGGCGCTGCGTGATCGCCGTGCCGCGGGGCGCGCGCGGGCTGTCCGGCGAGGAGGAGACGGCGGCCTTCGCGCGCCTGCCGCCGCCCGAGCGTCGAGAGGTGGAACGCGTGGCGCATCTCGTCCTGATGCAGCTGCTGCCCGCGCTCGCCGAAGCCAACCTGCCATCCTTTGGTGCCGCCCTGGCAGAAGTGCAGCGCGTCACCGGTCGCTGGTTTGCGGCGGTCCAGGGCGGCCCGTTCGCGCCGGGCGAAAGCGCCGAGCTGGTGCGGCGGCTGCACGAATGGGGCGCCGTGGGCGTGGGACAAAGCTCTTGGGGCCCCGCCGTTTACGGGCTGGCCCCCGACGCAGGCGCGGCGCGCGAGCTGGCCGCCCGGGCGCGGTCCATTCTTGGACCCGGGGGCGTCGTATTCGAAGGCGGGTTCTCCGTGGCAGGCGCCCGGATCACACGGGGTGTCCCCCCTCCCGCGCCCCCCGAAGCCGAGGTCGTCCAACCACCCTTTTCGACGTGATTGACAGCGCCGAGAACGGGCTGTATTACCAATCCTCTGGACCGCACTCCGAGAGGGATCTGAGGTGGGACTATGATAGAGACCTGCTGGCTCGCGCGGCCCCCCCCTCCCCCCTTCCCCCCCTGGAATGTGAACCCAGGGTCGCCAGCGCCGACAGACGAAGGTGTGAGCCATTCATCTGCAACCCGAGGTCAGCTATGAACCGCGTGAAACTCTCGACCGGTGGGCTCGCTGCGAGTCTCCTGATGCTCGTGACGGTGTCAGCCGGCGCCCAGAGTCCGGGCGAGTGGACCATGCCGGGTCGGACGCCCGACCTGCAGCGATACAGTCCGCTCACCCAGATCACCACGGCGAATGTGAGGAACTTGAAGGCGGCCTGGTCGTTCTCGACCGGCACTCTCCGTGGGCACGAAGGCAATCCGCTGGTCATCAACAACGTGATGTACGTCCATTCGTCCTTCCCCAACAAAGTCTACGCACTCGATTTGACCAAGCCGGGCGCCCCGATCATCTGGCAGCACACGCCCGTTCAGCCCGCGGAAGCCATCCCGATCGCCTGTTGCGATCTCGTGAACCGCGGCCTGGCCTACCATCCGAGCGGCAAGCTGTTCATCGAGCTGCTCGCGGGCGACCTGCTCGCGCTTGATGCGAAGACCGGCCGGCAGCTGTGGCGCGTTCCCAACGCCGATTACCGGCAGGGCTCGACGATGACCAACGCCCCGATCGTGATCAAGGACATCGTGATCGCGGGAATCTCGGGCGGTGAGTTCGGCGTGCGCGG
>Ga0326597_10003638_pt1 | contig 22077 bp, 21 predicted proteins | sample RVTome_12_FD_203789 | JGI IMG/M metagenome (GOLD analysis project Ga0326597, IMG submission 203789) | Soil microbial communities from uranium-contaminated site in the Upper Colorado River Basin, Wyoming, United States - RVT100D185 | ecosystem: Environmental > Terrestrial > Soil > Contaminated >...
CACCCGCCCAGAACAGTTAATGATCTGGGGGACACCCCCAGACCCCCGCCAGAGGGGGCGAGCCCCCTCTGCACCCCCGCGTGCTCTGATAGCTCGATGCAGCCTAACGGATGTGTCCTCTCCGCCATTGGTGGCGTTCATGATGGACTCCGCCTGTAGCAGGTGGGGCCGTGGACGAGCTCGACGAGGACGCCGTGGAGGGCGCCGGGGTGGATGAAGGCGATCTCGCCGGTGAGGCCGGGGCGCGGCGTTTCGTCGATGAGCTGGACGCCCTTCGATTTGAGATCGGCCAGGGAAGCGTGGATGTCGTCGACCTCGAGGCAGACGTGATGGAGGCCCTCGCCGCGGCGCTCGAGATAGCGGGCGATGCCGGTGTCGGGCACGGTGGGCTCGAGCAGCTCGAGGAGGCAGTTACCGAGATCGAGGAGCGCGGCGCGGACGCCCTGGTCGTCGATCGCCTCCTCCTTGATCAGCGCGAGGCCGAGCGCGTCGCGGAAGGTGGCGTAGGCATCGTTGAGGCTGCGCACGACGACACCGGCGTGGTGGACGCGGCGGACGCGGGTCATGGCACAGCGTCCTCGTGGAAGTCCCAGCCGTACTGGTGGAGGCGGAGCAGCTCGCGGAAGCCGAGTCGCTGGTAGAGCGGTTCGCCCATGTCGGAAGCGTACAGGATGGCGGTGCCGTAGCCGAGGTCGCGCGCGTCGTGGAGCGGCGCGATGGTCAGGGCGGCGCCGATTCCGCGCTTGCGCTCGCGGGCGAGCGTCGTGATGTGCCAGAGGCCGGCGAGTGCGCCGTCGAGGAACATCGTCGAGCAGGCGACGGGCTCTCCATTGAGGAGGCCGACGTAGTGCCGGAACGGCGCGTCGTCGGCGAAGCCGATGCGCAGATAGGCGCCGCCGAGTGCGTCGACGAAGCCCGGCGGTAGATCGAAGCCGTCGTTGTAGGCGCGTGCCCAGAGGTCGAACGCGGCGGCGTCGCGGACGCGCTCGATGACGAGGCCGCCGGGCAGCGCGGACGGCGGGAGCGCTTCCGAGATATCGAGCGTCATGCCGGGCATGCTGCTGGAGCGGGCGGGGCGGCGCGCTTCGAGTCGCGCGGCGAGATCGACCGGTCGGGCCGAGGGACCGAGGTTCCAGCAGAACGGGAGCCGGCGGGCGCGGAAGCGGTCGAGGAGGGCGTCGATCGCGGCGTCCACGTCTCCGGCGAGGGAGGCGCGCAGGACCTGGTTGAACGGGAAGAAGGGAACGGACGTCGCGAGCCAGGTCGCGTCGTCGTCGTCGTGGAGGTACGCGTCCGGGAGGTAGCGGCTGACCGTGCGCCAGTACTCGACCGGGTGGCGCTCCAGCGCGGCGGCGAGCGTCTCGGAATGGATGGTGGGTGAAGTCATGACGCTGCGCGTGGCCTATCCTCTGGGAAGGGACGTTGATCTTGCCCGCCCTCCCGCCCAGAGCCCTCTTCCCAGCCGGGGCAGAGCTCCCTCTGGACTCCCCCAGCCATGCGCAACACTACGGTGCAGGTGGAAGCGGCCATTCCTTGGTGACACCCTCCACCGCGATCTCTCTCACCGCTTCCTCACCAGCACCATATCGATTGGCAAGAGGCTCCGGTCGCCGGGGGTACAGGGGGCGGAGCCCTCTGTCGGGGGGTCTGGGGGGTGTCCCCCCAGGTTCAATTACCTCCCTGGGCGGGCGGGTGGGAACGGAAGACATCTGTTTTTCAGCACCCTGCTAGAGGCCTGCGCGCTGGCGCCAGTCGCGGATCTGGGCGGCGTGCTCGCGGTAGTGGCCGAAGCCGCTCGTCTCGAGGAGGCGGTTCGCGGTTTTCGGCTTGCCGTCGGTCTCGCCGAAGCGGTCGTCGGGGAGGGCGCGCGCGGCGTTGACGAAGGTCATGTGCGTCTGCTCCCAGCCGGCGATGAGGGTGCGGGCATCGACGGCGCGGGCGATGGACGCGAACTTCGCGTTCCAGGCGTCGGAGTCGGAGTAGTCGACGCCATCTGGGGTAGGGCGCTCGCCGAGGGCCATGCGCTGGAGGGCGACGGTCATCTCGCGCTCCCAGCCGGCGACGTGGGCGATGATGTCCTTCACCGACCACTGGCCGAACCAGATGCGCGAGAGCTGCTCCTCATCGAGGCCGGTGAACGCCTCGTGGAAATTGCGGTACTCCTCATGGAGGGTGTTGAGGGTGGCGGTTTTGTCCGACATGGTGAACCTCACGAGAGTGTTGCGTGCTCAGATGTCCTTTGTACCCAACCGTGTGCACGGAAGGCCAGACCCCGAAGGCCAGGCTTTAGCCTGGCACGCCCTCCCGTAGATAGGTCAGCAGATCATGCGCACCGGCGGCGGAGCGCCCGGTTCACGATCCGTGTGGCTCCGGATCTGCGCGATGATGGGTCTGTCCCTAAACATCGAGAGGTCATCCATCCCACCCACCCGCCCAGAGGAGTAAAGAAATCTGGGGGACACCCCCAGACCCCCGGCGGGGGCTGCGCCCCCTGCACCCCCACTCCGATTGGCAACGCTCCGAACAGCGCCGGCAGCGTCGGGATGGATGCGTGTTCCCATGGCGTGTCACCTGCCAGGCTAAAGCCTGGCCTTCGGATCGCTTCAGATCGCCAGCGCGCCCTGGTATTCGCCCCAGACGTTGCGCAGGACGGTACAGATCTCGCCGAGGGTGACGCCGGCTTCGACGCACTCGATCAGGTGGGGCATCAGGTTCTCGGTGCCGGCGGCGGCGGTCTCGAGCGAGGCGAGGAGCGCGTCGACCTGCGCGGCGTCGCGGGCGGCGCGCAGCTCGCCGAGGCGGGCGCGCTGGCGTTCGCCGACGCTGTGGTCGACGCGCATCAGGCCGCTGATCGGTGGCTCCTCCTCGACGTAGTCGTTGATGCCGACGACGATGCGGCGGCGCGATTCGATGTCCTGCTGGTGGCGGTAGGCGCTCTCCTGGATCTCGCGGGCCTGGAAGCCCTGCTCGATGGCGGTAAGCGCGCCGCCCATGGCGTCGATGCGGTCGATGTACTGCTGGGCCTCGGCCTCGACCTGGTCGGTGAGCCGCTCGATGACGTAGGAGCCGGCGACGGGGTCGATGGTGTCGGCGACGCCTGTCTCGAAGGCGATGATCTGCTGGGTGCGCAGGGCGAGCTCGGCGGCGTCCTGGGTGGGCAGCGCGAGCGCCTCGTCCTTGGCGTTGGTGTGCAACGACTGCGTGCCGCCGAGAACGGCGGCGAGCGCCTGGAACGTCGTGCGCACGATGTTGTTGTCGGGCTGCTGGGCGGTCAGCGTGGCGCCGCCGGTCTGGGTATGGAAGCGCATCATCATCGAGCGCGGGTCCTGGGCGGCGAAGCGCTCCTTGGCGATGCGCGCCCAGAGGCGGCGGGCGGCGCGGAACTTCGCGATCTCTTCGAGGAAGAGGCTGTGGCAGGCGTAGAAGAAGGCGAGCCGCGGCGCGAACTCATCGAACTGGAGGCCGGCGGCGAGCCCGGCCTCGACGTAGGCGATGGCGTTCGACAGGGTGAAGCCGACCTCCTGGGCTGCCGTGCAGCCGGCCTCGCGCATGTGGTAGCCGCTGATGCTGATCGTGTTCCAGGACGGGAGGTTGTCCTTGCACCAGGTGAAGACATCGGTGATCAGGCGCATCGACGGGCGCGGCGGGAAGGCGTAGGTGCCGCGCGCGATGTACTCCTTGAGGATGTCGTTCTGGGTGGTGCCGCCGATCTTCGCGAGGCCGGCGCCCTGGCGCCTGGCGACGGCGACGTAGAGGGCGAGCAAGATCGACGCGGTGGCGTTGATCGTCATCGACGTGGTGACGTCTTCGAGGGAGATGCCGTCGAAGAGCGTCTCCATGTCGCGGATGGAGCAGATCGAGACGCCGACCTTGCCGACCTCGCCCTCGGCCATCGGGTGGTCGGGGTCGTAGCCGATCTGGGTGGGCAGGTCGAAGGCGACGGAGAGCCCGGTCTGGCCCTGTGAGAGGAGGTAGCGGTAGCGCTGGTTGGACTCCTCGGCGGTGCCGAAGCCGGCGTACTGGCGCATGGTCCAGAGGCGGCCGCGGTACATGGTGGGCTGGCTGCCGCGCGTGTAGGGGTGGGCGCCGGGGAAGCCAAGTTTCTCTTGGTAGTCGAAGCCGTCGAGGTCGTCGGGGGCGTAGAGCGGCTCGACGGGCTGGCCGGAGCTGGTGGCAAAGGCGGCGTCGCGCTCCGGCGCGCGCTCGCGCGCCGGGCGGTAGGTGTTGTCGAGCCACTCCTGTTTGGATTCGCTCATGATCTCTCATGCGAAACAGCGCGACGGAGGCGCCTGTTTCGCTTGCGCGAGTTAGTGTAACGGCGGTTCGGAGAAGGTGTCAACGAAGGAGGAACCGCGCGAGCGCGGGCTGGAGTGGCGCGACGTCTTCGCGGGGGCCGGACAGAGCTGAAGCTCCGTCCCTACTTCCCCTTCGCGCGTCTCGCGGGTTAGGAAGCGAGAGGTCTCGGTGGGGCGATGTAGGGGCGCATCGCCATGCGCCCCTACTATACTTGTGCCGATGTCGATGCGCTCGTTGGTGCTATGGCTCGTCGTACCGCTGTGCGGCATGTTGTTCGCCTGCGGCGGTGGCCGCGATGGCGGGCTGAGCATGGAGGCGTACGTCGAGCAGGCGGCCCGGGCGCTGGCGAACACCGATGCGAGAGTGGAGGAGATCTCGGGGCCGCTGAGCGAGATCGGTGGGGCGCAGCCCGTCGATCAACAGATCGAGGCGGCGCGGGCGTACCTATCGGACCTGGTGCCGATCGCGGATGAGTTTGTGCTGGCGCTACGGGCGATCGATGCGCCATCGCAGGCGGAAGAGGCGCACGAGGCGTTAATCGAGGCGTGGGAGGGGCTGCGCGATCGCGGGCAGGAGGCGCTGGACGTGCTCGAAAGCGCGGAGACGCAGTCGGAGCTGGAGGGAGAGTTCGGGCTGTTCCTCCAGGACAGCTCGGCCGGCGTGTTCGCGGCGTGCCGGGAGCTGCAGGACGTGGCGGACGCCTCGGGGCTGGCGGTGGACCTCGCATGCGAGACATAAGAGTAAGACGGTTCCCCGTACTCGCGCTCCCTGTTAGACTTCCCAGCAAGCTTGGACGATGGACAGGGAGGGAACGATGAAGAGATTCGCAGGGTTGGCGCTGTTGACAGGACTGCTCCTCGCGCTCGGCGTGGCGGCGGGCGCGTGCAAGGACGGCGGGGGAGGTGCGCTGACGCTGGAGGAGTACTTCCGGAAGCTGGACGAGCTGGACAGCGAGTTCAGCACGGGGAGCGACGCCGTCGACGCGCAGATCGAGGGCTCGCAGGACCTGGACGAGATCCGCGGCCTGATGGACGAACAGGTGACCGTGTTCGACGACTTCATCGGCGGTCTGGAGGACCTGGAGCCGCCGGACGAGGTGCAGGAGCCGCACGACAACGCCATCGAGGGTCTCAGCGACTTCCGCGACGAGCTGAGCGCGGCCGTGGACGAGGCGGGAGACGCGGAGACGGTCGACGAAGCGTTCGCGGCGTTCGACAGCCTGGACTTCACCGGCATCGAGCAGGCGCAAGCGGCGTGCCGGGAGCTGGAGCAGATCGCGGCGGATAACAACATCACCGTCGATCTGGACTGCGAAGGCGACAGCAGCGATGGCGGAGACGGGACGGACGGCACCGACGGCGGCGACGATACGCCCAGCGGCGACGGCCCGGATGGTGGCGACGGCGCGCTGGAGGAGTACTTCCAGCAGCTCGACGAGCTGGAGAACGAGTTCCGCGTGACCAGCGATGCGGCGGACGCGGCGATCTCGGCGCTGGACAACACGGCGACCGGGTCCGACGCGGCGGTGATCCTGGAGGACGTCGTCGCGGCGATCGACACGTTCGTGGCGGGGCTGCAGGACCTCGATCCGCCGGACGCGGTGGCGGAGGCGCACGCGGAGACGGAGGCCGGCTTCCAGGTCGTCTCGGGCTTCCTCAACGACGCGATCGACGGCGCGAGCGAGTCACAGACGCTCGACGACTTCTTCGCGTTCTTCGACGATCCGGAGGTCGCCTCGGCTGACGAGTCGCTGGACGGGGCGTGCCAGGCGCTGCAGAGTATTGCGGCTGCGAACGGGATCAGCGTGGACCTGGGGTGCCCGGGGGACGAAGCATGACGTTCCGCGCTGCCTGCGTGGGACTGGCGCTGATCGTGCTGCTGGCGGGCGCCGTCGCCTGCACGGACGGCGGCGGCGGCGTTCGGAGCGGGCCGCTCACGCTGGCGGAGTACTTCGACGAGCTGGAGGGGTCCTCGACGGACCTGGACGAGCGGGCGGCATCGCTGGTCGAGACGCTGGAGGCATCGGACGACGTGGAGGAGCTGAAGGAGGCGGCCGGTCAGTACCCCGACGTGCTGGGGGACTTCCTGGAGGACCTGGAAGCGCTGGAGCCGCCGGGCGAGGCGGCGGCGGCCCACGAGGACGCGCTCGACGCGGGTAGGGAGTTCCTCGATCTGCTGGCGGGCGCCGTCGACGACGCGGAGCAGGCGGAGACCGAGGCCGAATTGCTCGAGGTGTTTGGGAACGATGAGCTGGTGTCGGCGACCACGGCGTTCAGCGAGACGTGCGTGGCGCTGCAGACGATCGCGGACGACAACGGGATCGACGTCGACCTAGGGTGTGAGCTGTTGTAGGGGCGCACCGGAGCCTGCGGCTTGAGCGCGGGCGAGCGGAGTGCGCCTGCCTGCTCTGGTGAACGCCGTAGGGGCGCACAGCTGTGCGCCCCTACGATTCCCGTTCCTTAGGCGAGGCGAAGCCAGCGGCGCACCCGGTCCGGGTAGTCGCTGGTGATGGCATCGACGTCCGCTGCGGCGACGCGGCGGACGTCTGCGCGCGTGTTGACGGTCCAGGTGGAGCAGCGCAGCTCGCGCAGGTGCGCGGCGCGGACGAGCGCGGGGGTGACGCTCTGGTGGTTGACGGCGACGCCCTGCGCGTTGAGGGAGAGGGCGAGCGCAAAGAGCTTCTGCGGATCGTCCGCGGCCGGGCCGCCCGTCAGGAGCAAGCAGGGCATGCGCGGCTCCAAGCGCCGGACGCGCTCGACGATGCGCGGACGGAACGAGTGGACGGCGCACCAGTCGAGGGCCTTGGCGCGGCGGACGGCGGCGAGCACCTCCTGCTCGATGTCGAGGGCTTTGATCTCGAGTACCATGAGGGCGCGGCCGGCGACCTCATCGAGGACTTCGCGGAGGGTGGGGATGCGCTCGCCGTCGCCGGCGTCGAGGCGGCGCGCCTGCCGGAGTGAGAGGGCGGCGATGGGGCCTGAGCCGTCGGTGGTGCGGTCGACGGTCTCGTCGTGGATGAGGACGGGAACGGCGTCGCGGGTGCAGTGGAGATCGATCTCGATGGCGTCGGCGCGGAGGGAGATGGCGGCGCGGATGCCGGCGAGGGTGTTCTCGGGGGCGTGGCCTTTGCAGGCGGCGTGGGCGGTGATGATCATGGAGAACCCAGAACCAAGAACCTAGAACCGGGAGCGGCGGCGAGCCGGAACCATTGAACCAGAGAACACAGAGCCGCGGAACCACTGAACCTCGGAACCGGGGGGGGCCGATGCCCGCCCCTACGGCAGCGCCGGCTCGTCGAGAACGGTGATGACGGCGCCGGGATCGCTGGGTTCGAGGGGTGAAGTGAAGAGGAGGCCGGCGTTGCGGAGGCTGCCGCTGAGGTCTTCGCCGGCCGGGCGAAGGTCGTGCTCGACCCAGGCGACCAGGTCGTCGAAGGCGTGGGTGCGCTCCTCGAGGCTGAAGTTGCAGTGGCCGGCGCGGCGGACGGCGCGCTGGACGAGCAGGTCGCCGCGACCGGCGGCGCCGACGGTGCGCCGGTAGGACTGCTCGAGCGCGATGGGCACGAGGAGGTCGCCGGTGCCGTGCAAGGTGAGGAGCGGCCGCTCGATGCGGCCGGTCATCGGCTGGAACTCAGGATAGGCGGTGGCGTTGGCGTACGCGGGCGCCGGGGCGAAGCGCTCGATCCCGCCGTTGAGCCGATCGGCGGTCACGGGGAAGGCGGGGGCGATAGTGTAGAGCGTGTCGATGTTCTGGGCGGCGGCGCCGGAGGGGCCGGCCAGGTCGACGGCGTGGGCGATGATCATGAAGTTCCCGACGAGGTTGGCGGCGAGACCTTCATCGAAGAACGGGCGCGGGCCGCCGGTCAGCTGCTCGATCGCGTTGAAGAAGGCGCTGCCCGTCGCCGTCGGCTCGTCGACCGTGCCGAGTGCGGGCAGCACGCGCGTCGCGATGATCGAATCGCGGTCGGCGGCGGAAGAGCCGGCGTCGATGAAGTCGACGCCGGTCAGGTACTGGCCGAGGACGGCCCAGCTGAGAAAGTAGTCGAGGACTTCGGGGCCGGCGACAACGCCGCATTCGGTGACGGCGCCGTCGTAGACGAGAGGGTCGTGTTCCAGCAGGTACGTGACGACGTTGCCGCCCATGGACTCGCCGTACAGGTAGCTGCGCTGCGGGATGCCCACCCGTTGCTCGACGATAGGTCGCAAGGCGAGCGTATCGCGGGCGCCGACGCCTGGCTCGTAGCCGTTGCGGCTATAGCTGGAGGCGACCCAGGCGAAGCCGCGCTCGATGAAGTGCCGGCGCAGGACGGGCTGGCTGACGACGAGCGCGGGCGGATTGCCGCGGAAGCCGTGGGCGAAGTAGACCACACTGCCGTTCCAGTTGTCGGGGACTTCGATCTGGTAAGCGCCGCCTTCGTACGTGCCGTAGACGGCGCGCGCGCCGGCGAGCGGCTCGAACGCGGGATCGAGGGCCTCGTACTGGACGAGGACGGGCGTGATCGGGACGGCGCGGGGCGCTCGCCAGACGCGGGGCGTCGCCGAGGGAGCGGGCGCTTCGACCGGGAGCGAGCTGCCGAGGACGGCGGCGCGGGACGGGGAATCGACGACACCGGCTGAACGAGAGGCACCCAGGGCGCCAGCGAACAATCCGATGGCCAGAACGGCGATTCCGAGAGGCTTCACGAAGCGTGGAGCCCTAAGAGTTGAATGAGGATCACCCTACATAAAGGATAGCATGCCATATGGCAGTCTGCCGGGCCACGTATGCGGAACTGCAACGCAAGAAACCTGCCCCCAGCACTATCCTTATTAGATAGGAGGTAACGACGATGGCTATCTCCGACCGACCGCGAAGACCGCTATGGCCGGCGCTGGCGCTGGCGGCGCTGGTTCTCCTTGCCGGCGCCTGCGCTTCGGAGCAGATCCGCGCCGTGCGGGAGTTCAACGAAGAGGCCGAGCTGGTCCAGATCGCCTGCCTCGATACCAACCGGGACGGAGTCGTGAACGCGGCCGACGCGGACCCGGCGGCGCTCCCGGACGTCACGGGCGACGGCGAAGTCACGGAGAGCGACGTGGCGCTGGTCAACCAGGTCGAGTTCACGCTGCCGGGCGGGCCGTTGCAGGACTGCGACGGCGGCCGCGGGCCGGAGCCGGACTGGCAGGTGTCGACGCCGCCGGCGCTCGATTGCGCGGCCGGACAGCGCGGGGTGCTGCTCCTCGCCGTCGGCGGAGGGGCGGTCGATCTGGAGACGCTGGATAACGCCGCGGGCGCGCGCTGGATGGTCGAGCAGCTAAGCAGCGATCTCGACGTGCCCGCGCAGATCGCGTCGGTGGCGCCGGGGCTGAACGATACGAAAGACCCGCAGCCGGACGCGGAGCGCTGGGCGTTCGCCTACCTCTCGCAGCGGCTGGCGGAGGCGCCGTGCCTGCAGCTGGTGATCGTCGGCCACAGCCACGGCGGCGTGCTCGCGACGGCGACGGTGGCTCGATTGGAGCAGGCGGGGCTGACGGACCAGATCCTGCTGACGGTGCTGATCGACCGCGTGACGGTGCTCTACGCAGGCGACAAGGAGTCGATCCCGCAGAGCTCGCCGGTGTTCAACGTCTACCTGCCGCCGGCGGGGGAGGAGATCCGGGGCGCGGTGATCGAACAGCCGAACGTGGAAAACTGGGACGCCTCGGGTCTGCAGGCCCCGGAGCGCGGCGAGCAAGGCGGACCGCTGAAGCCGGCGACGCACACGACGATCGACAACTCGGAGCAGGTGCTTGTGGAGGTGCGGGCGCGGGTGGAGGCGGCGCTGGCGGCGGGGTAGGGTTTTCTTTCCCACCCGCCCGCCCAAGAAGGTAATCGAATCTGGGGGGACACCCCCCAGGCCCCCCGACAGGGGGCTCCGCCCCCTGTACCCCCCGGGTGACCGGAGTTGTTCAGCACGCTGCTAGTGCTGAAGCTCCGTCCCTACTGCTGTTCGTAGCAGCTCTCGAGACGATGTGAGGCTGCCTCGAGGGGCCAGATTCTTCCCGCCGAAGGCGGACAGGAGCTGCGCGACAGAGAGCCGCCCAAGACGCCGCCCCTACAGCAAATCGCCGGTGACGGTGCGGCCGGTGTGCTCCCTCACCCCAGCTCCACTACGCAGCGGTGCATGCTAGCGTTGCCCCTCTCCCGCGCGCGGGAGAGGGGAGCGTGCGTGGGGTGGCGCGAGGCGTAGGGGCGCACAGCTGTGCGCCCCTACGTGTATGGTTGCTCTGCCCCAGGACCTCGGAGAGGGATACAATGGCGTCGCAATGTTTCCTTGGCGGCTCGCCTGTCGCAGTCTCCTTGTTGGGATCGGTCGTTGATTGTCGGCTGCGGCGGAACTCCGATGCCACTGCACCCGCGGAACTCAGGATCAACCCTCAGCCAACAAAGGTGGAGGCTCCTGCGTCGGCGTTCGGTCAAGAGGAGATTGATTACCTGGTCGACTTGTTAGAAGAAGACGCCGGTACATACGGCTGGGTCGCCGGCTGCATCTGGCCGGAGGGGACGGAGGACAAAAACACGCTGTACCCAGGTGAACTGATTGGGATGAGTGGTGGTCGCGTGGCTTCTGGAACTTGGGGCTTTTCGTCAGGGAACCACGTCGCAACTGTCTATCAGCCAGAATACCGGCGCGCGCCCGTCGTTGAATTCGAAAAGATCGAAGGCAGCAACTATCTTTGCTACAGACCTAAGTAGGAGACAGTATTCGAGAACCGCCAGGCGGACGGAGCTGAAGCTCCGTCCCTACGGCCCCAAGGGCGCACACGCAGGTGCGCCCCTACGGCGGTCGCCCGCGGCGACAGGGCGGGAGAGCGGCCCCAAGGGGAGTAATCGGCGTCGCGCGCGGAAGTCTAGCTAGGCGAAGAAGATGCCGACAACCGTAGCAGCAATCTCCGCCGCCGCCAGAGATGCAACGATGACAGCTAGTGCGATGTCAAACTTCCGGCGCTCGCCTTCAAGCTGCCGTTCCCACCTCGTGCGTTGGGCTTCCATCTCCTGTTGGAACTGATACTGCCTTTGTTCCAACTCTTGTGCAGCCAATCCGCCGAGGTGCTGCTGCGGAGAGAGGCCGGGAGTGTAGGAAAACCACTTGGCGCAACTCCGGTCCTTGAGAAAGACTCGAAAAGCCGCCCGCTCATTACCCATATCCGGCAGCCTGGTCTCTTCGATTACTTCTTGGCCGAGCGCATAGGCTCCTCGGAAACAGATTGGGGATGTGAGGACAGGCCCGCCGAACGCGTCCGGTGTGTGCGTAAAGACAGTCCCTTCGGCGCGTTCGGCCGTTTCGATCTCGAAGTACGTGGCCGGGCGTTTTCCTGGGGAGGAGTGCTTGGCCAGGAAGCCGCACGAAATGCACCGACCGCGGAGTTCAAGCCTTTCATCGAACCCCTTGGCAGGTATGGGAGGCAACGTTGACGGGCCGTCCTGGTGTGCCATGAGAAAATGTTACGAGAAACGCGATTGGAGACTCCAGTGCCCGCGTCGACCTATGGTCAGGAGGCCAGGCGCCGCCGCCGCGCGGCGAGTGTATGGCCTCTACAGCAGTTCCCCTGTCGCTTTCGCGGTGCGGCCGGTCTCTTTGTAGGCGGCGATGACGTTGCGCGAGATGGTCTGCTGGTGCACTTCGTCGGCGCCGTCGACGAGGCGGGCGGAGCGAGCGTGCTTCAGCATGTCGGCGAGCGGGGTGTCGGTCGAGTAGCCCAGCGCGCCGTGCACCTGGATCGCGCGGTCGACGATGCGCCAGAGGGTGTTCGCGACGTGGTGCTTGGCGAACGAGACCTCCTGGCGGAACTCCAGCTTGTTCTCGATCTTGTAGGCGGCGTGGAGGACCATCAGCTTGGCGGCGTAGAGCTCCATCGCCGAGTCGGCGATCATCCACTGGATCGCCTGCTTGTCGGCGAGATAGGAGCCGTGGGTGTAGCGCTTCAGGGCGCGGTCGACGAGGAGCTCGAGGGCGACCTCGGCCTGGCCGATCCAGCGCATGCAGTGGGCGAGGCGCGCCGGCCCGAGGCGGTACTGGCCGAGCTTGTGGCCTTCGCCCTGGCCGCCCAGCATGCGGTCGTTGGGGACGCGCAGGTCGGTGATGCGGATCTCGCAGTGGTTGCCCTGGCCGGCCATCGTCTCGATGTCGCGGACGATCTCCCAGCCGTCGGCGGGGAGGTCGACGAGGAAGGCGGAGTTGCGCGCCTGCGGCGGGTTGGCGTCGGGGTCGGTGCAGGCGATGAGGATGGCGAACTGAGCGCCGCGGGCGCCGGAGATGAACCACTTGTGGCCATTGACGACCCAGTCGTCGCCGTCCTTGACGGCCCTGGTCTGGATGAGCGTGGGGTCGGAGCCGGAGACCTCGGGCTCGGTCATGGCGAAGCAGGAGCGGGCGCGGCCGTCGGCGAGGGGGCGCAGGTACTTCTCGGCCTGCTCGGGCGTGGCCCAGTGGTAGAGGGTGTGCATGTTGCCTTCGTCCGGGGCCTGGGCGTTGAGGATGTAGGGGCCGATGCCGCCGACGCGGGCGGCCTCGGCGGAGACGAAGGCCATGGCGGTGGGGCCCAGGCCCATGCCGCCCCACTCGGCTGGAAGGTGGGGGTTCCAGAGGCCCTGGCTCTTGGCGCGCTCGCGGAGCTTGACGATCGCCTCGACGTAGCCGCGGCGGTCGGCGCCGTTCTGCTGGAGGCCTTCGGCGACGGGGCGGACCTCGGCGTCCATGAACGTGCGCACCCTGAGGCGAAGTTCTTCCACGTCGGGCGGAAGGGCGAAGTCGATGGGCATCGTGTTCCTCCTTGGGGCGAGGCGGTGGCGGCAGCGGCGTCGCCCGCACATTGTAGTAAGCGTGCTATATAATGTCACGCCGAGCGCGCCCCGGGGCGCGCGAGAACCAAGAACCCAGAACCAAAGGAGGGTGTAATGCCGCACTATCTGCTGCAGGTGTCCTACACGCCCGAGGCATGGGCGGCGATGGCGAAGAACCCACAAGACCGGGTGGAGAAGGTGCGCCCCGCCATCGAGGGGATGGGCGGCAAGATCGTCTCGGCCTACTTCGCGTTCGGCGACGACGACTTGATTGTCATCGTGGAGATGCCAGACAACGTGAGCGCGGCGGCGTTCGCAATCTCGGCGACGGCGGGCGGGGCGGTGAGCTCGCTCACGACGACGCCGCTGCTGACGACGGCGGAGGCGGTGGAAGCGATGAAGAAGGCGGGGGGCACGGGCTACAGGCCGCCGAGCTAATCGGAATCGAGAAGCGGGACGCGAGAAGCGAGACCCGACCTTGCGCACGCGCAGGCCCACCTCGTCGGCGTCGAGCACGGGGTCCTAGTAGTGGTACGCGTGGTTGCTATGGAGACGCGCATCGTCCAGGCGTCGGATGGGGTGGGGCTGGCCGTTCATCGATCGGGCTCCGGGCCGCCTCTCTACGCCCTGCACGGCGGCCCGGCGGCCGATCATCGATGCTTCGGTGACTACCTCACGCCAATATCTGAGTGCCGCGAGCTGCTATTGCTCGACCAACGCGGCTGCGGTCAGTCAGCGGACGCTCCAGCGGAGAGCTACACGCCTGAGAGGCTTTCGGAGGACATCGAGGACATCCGCAGCGTGCTGGGGCACGAGAAGATCGATCTCCTCGCCTATTCCTTCGGCGGCGTCATCGGCGTAGACTACGCGCGTCGCTGGCCCGGACGCGTCGGGGCGCTCATCCTCGTCGACGCGTCGGTGAGCGGCTGGTATGGCCCGCTGGTCGAGCCGAGGGGTTGGCCGCTGTGGTTGAGGGCGATGTTGTTTCCGGGCCGGAAGGATGTCATGGCGTTTCATCTCACCCACGAAGTGGGGAACAGGGCGAAGCAGGAAGAGGTCCGAAACCTGCTTACGATAGAGATGCGTCATGATGAGGCTCGCGTCCGGCCATTGGTGAGCGCGAGCATGCGCCGCGTCCGGCTCGAAACGCTGGCGAAACAGGTCGCGATCTTCGGGATGTACGGGAAGCAAGACCGCCGCTTCCTGGGCGATGCGAGGTACGCGCAGCGAGTGGGTGGCACGGTCGTGTTCATCGATCAGGCCGGGCACTTTCCATTCGTCGAGCAGCCTGATGCGTTTCATCAGACCCTCCGACAGTTCTTGGGATGCGGATCATCGGTGAGCCGGTGAACGAGAGTCCTCCGGGTGTAGACCTCCAGCGGCTGTTGCCGTGGTTCGGCGAGCGCGTGGCGCCGGTCGACGGGCTGAGCGCGACGCTGGTCGGGCACGGGCGGTCGAACCTGACGTACCGGATCGACGGCGGCGGCCGGAGCTGGGTGCTGCGGCGGCCGCCGCTGTCGCACGTGCAGCCGACGGCGCACGACATGTCGCGGGAGTTCCGCGTCATCGCCGCGCTGGCGCCGACCGCGGTGCCGGTGCCGGAGGCGATCGCGTTCTGCGACGACGCGGCCGTCATCGGCGCGCCGTTCTACATCATGGAGCACGTCGAAGGCCTCGTGCCGGTGAGCCCGGACGAGGTGGCGAGCCGCTTCGACGAGGCGCAGCGGCGCGCTCTGGGCGAGGAGCTGATCGATACGCTGGCGGCGCTGCATACGGTCGACCCGCAGGCCGTCGGGCTGGGCGACTTCGGGAAGCCGCAGGGGTACATCGAGCGGCAGGTGCGCCGCTTCACGGAGCAGCTCGAGCGGATCAACGAGCGCGAGGTGCCTGAGCTGCAAGAGCTATCGCGTCGGCTGCCGGCGGCGATCCCGCCGGAGAGTGACCACACGATCGTGCACGGCGACTACCGGCTGGACAACTCGATCGTGAACGAGCCGGGGCACATCGCGGCGGTGCTCGACTGGGAGATGGCGACGCTGGGCGACCCGCTGGCCGACCTCGGCATCCTGCGCATGTACTGGCGCGACCGCGACAGCGACCCGTCGCTGGTGGCGACGGTGGGCGGGGCCGGCGTGATCACGCTGCCGGGCTTCCCGACGTGGCGCGAGGCGTCGGCGCGGTACGAGGAGCGCACGGGCCGGGACCTGAGCCACCTCGATTTCTATATCGTGCTGGCGCATTTCAAGCTGGCGGTGATTTTGGAGAACATGCACGCTCGATTCAAGGCGGGCGGGACGGTGGGGCCGGGCTTCGAGACGATCGGGCAGCAGGTGTTCGTGCTGGCGCGCGGGGGCCTCGCGGTGGCGGAGCGGTCGGAGGTGGCGGCGCTGCGGGGGTGAGGGAAGAAACGTCTTTCTTTCCCACCCACCCGCCCAGAAAAGTCAATTTACCTGGGGGACACCCCCAGACCCCCGGCAGAGGGGCTGCGCCCCTCTGCACTCCCCGCTGAGCTATACTCCAATCGATTCTTCCAGAGGAGTGTCGAGATGGCTACAAAGACCAACGGCGCGATCGATTACGCGGGGTTCGAGTCGGCGATCGGGCTGAACTGGTACCTGGTCGACCCGAACCTGCGCTTTCTCATGGACAAGCATATCGCGGCGGAGGAGCGCGATTGGGTGGAGGAGCAGCTCGTCCGCTGGGGCGAGCTGTGCGGCGGGCCGATCGCCGAGCGGGCGGAGGTGGTCGACCGGAACCCGCCGCGGCTGGAGCGCTACGACGCGTGGGGCAACGAAGTCAACCGCATCGTCCACCATCCCGACGCGATCGCGAACAAGCGCGACATCTGGGAGCAGGGCGCGAACGGGCTGCGGCGCGGCGGCGAGCAGGTGTCGTCGGTGCTGGGGACGGCGTTCACCTACCTGCTCAGCCAGTCGGACACGGGGATGGTCTGCGCGACGGGCATGACCGGCGGCGTCGAGGCGCTCGTCGACCGCTACGCGCCGGCCGCCGTGCGCGAGAGTGTGCTGCCACACCTGCAGTCGGTGTCGTTCGACGGCTCGTGGGACGGCGCGATGTTCATGACGGAGATCCGCGGCGGCTCCGACCTGGCGAGCAGCGAGACGGTGGCGACGCGCAACGGCGAGACGTGGCTGCTGAACGGGTCGAAGTGGTTCTGCTCGAACATCGACGCGCGCGCGATCGCGACGCTGGCGCGGCCGGAGGGAGCGCCGGCGGGGCTGGGCGGGCTGTCGCTGTTCCTGGTGCCGGCGGAGCGCGCGGACGGGTCGCGCAATGGCATCGCGATCAAGCGGCTGAAGGACAAGCTGGGCACGAAGAGCGTGCCGACGGCAGAGCTGGACTTCGTCGACGCGGAGGCGTACCTGCTGGGCGGGCGCGGCGGCGATGGCGGCGCGGACGGGCGCGGGATCAATCGCATGATGAGCATGGTGCAGGGATCGCGGCTCGGCGTATCGACGATGGGGCTGGGGATCATGCGCCGGTCGTTCCTGGAGTCGGCGATCTACGCGGCGCACCGGACGGCGTTCGGCAAGCGGCTGGACCAGCTCCCGATGGTGCAGGAGACGCTGGTGCGGATGGCGGTGGAGGTGGAGGCGGCGTCGGCGATGGTGTTCGAGGCGACGTCGCTGGCGGGCAGCGCGGGCGACGAACGCAACCGGCAGCTCTACCGGATCCTGGTGCCGCTCTCGAAGTTCCGCGGCGCGCGCGGCGGACTGGAGCTGGCGAGCCAGGCGGTCGAGGTGCTGGGTGGCAACGGCTACATCGAGACGTGGCCGGCGGCGCGCCAGCTGCGCGATGCGCAGTGCCACACGATCTGGGAAGGCACGGAGAACATCATCTGCCTCGACGTGCTGCGCGCGATGCGCAAGGAGCAGGCGCACGACGCGTTGCTCGACCGCGTCGACGCGGCGCTGGGAAGTGCATCGCACCCGGTGCTGGGGGCGATGCGGGACATGGTGGCGGAGGCGCGTCGCGAGGTGCGCGAGGCGCTCGACTTCGTGTTCGAGGCGGCGGATGACCTGCGGCAGCTCCACGCGCGCCGGGTGACGGCGTGGCTAGCCGACGTGACCGAGGCGGCGCTGCTGCTGGAGCAGGCGCAACTCGAGTTGGACGCGACGGGCTCGGCGCGGAAGGCGGCGGTGGCGCGGCTGTTCATCAACGACCACCTGTCGCGCGGGAGGATGCGTGGCATCAGCGACGACCGGTCGGTGTTCACGCTGTTCGAGTCGGTGACGCGCTACGCGCCGCTGGAGGTGGGGGCGCTGGGGTAGAACCTAGAACGTACAACGTAGAACCTAGAACCTAGAACCCAGAACCGGCTACGGTGGAACCTCGGAACCTCTGAACCACGGAACCGGGCCTGCGCGGGCCCGAATTCCTTCAGCAGGCCGCGGCTAGACGTCGAACCCTTCCGACAGCCAGTCGTAGATGCGCAGGGCCACGGTGAGGCGAGGCTCCCAGCTGATCTCCGCGTGCTGGGGGAACTTCTGGCGGATGCGCGCCCAGGCGGCGTCTCGCTCCCCGCCGACGATCGGCTCGGCGGTGCAGCGCAGGAGGACTTTGCGGAGCTTCGACCAGTCGTCGTGGTAGTCGTCGATGAGGACGGTGATCCTGGGCGTCGAGCGGAGGGCGGCGGCGGTGACGGAGCGCGGATCGAGATCGACGTGGACGGTGGTGTCGCCGTCGAAGACGGGGCAGACGGGGATGACGTGCGGCTCGCCGCTGGGGCGGACGGTGGCGATGCGGCAGACGCGCGCTCCGGCGATGTACTGTTTGATGGCGTCGGGGAGCGGTTCCATGGCTTCCAGTATGACAGACGCGGAGCGAGTTTACTGGAGGGGCCAGCGGCCTTCCTCCGGCGTGCCGACGGACTTGAAGACGAACTGCAGGCCGGAGGCGCCGGTGGGCACGTCGTAAGCGGCGGTGGCGGTGAGCGTCTCGCCGGGCGGGACGTCGCCGTCGAGGGGCAGGGCGGGCGAGGCGTCGAGCTGCTGGACGTAGCTGTTGCCTGCTCCGTCCTCGACTGCAGCCTGGATCGACCCGTAGAGGAAGATCTCGGCGACGCCGAGGTTGCGCGCGCTGGCCTTGACGAGGAGCCAGGCGCGCCCGGGCGGTGCGGGCGTATCGCCGAGGGCGGAGACGAGCTCGAACGTGTGCGGCGTGATCGCGAGATCGCCCATCGTGAGCGGCTGGCCGAGCGAGGCGGATCGCACTGCGATCTCGGGTGCCTTCCATTCACCCACGATGCCGCGTAGGCCGAGACCGAGCGTGAGCGCGGCGACGAGCGTGGCGGCGGTGAGGGTGGTGGCGACGGTCGCCAGCGGCCGAAGCCGCCAGTGACGGCCGATCGCGGCGCGATCGACTACCGCGCGGCCGGCGGCGGTTGGAAGCGCGGTAGCGAGGATGGCCATGAGGGGCATGAGCGGGAGATGGTACCGCGGCTCAGGTGTCAGGAGCGCGAAGCCGACGGTCCAGGTGAGCAGGACGCCGGCGAGAAACCAGGCGCGGCGGTCGCGGGCGGCGGCGAGGAGGGCGAGGCTGGTGAGCGCGATGATGCCGAGCCCGAAGTAAGCGGCGTCGGCGAGGATCTGCCAGCGTTGCGTTTCGGCAGCGTCGAGCTGCAGCTCGCCGTCTTCTTCGGGACGCTCACCGAGGAGTTCCTGGAAGAGCGGTTGCCCGCGACCACCACGCACCCACGAAGCGATGCCACGGTCGTTTCGATAGAGGTCGCGCATCTTGTGCTGGAGCAACGTGAGCAGCTCCCGGGGGTCATCTCGGTAGATGCGCAGGTCATCGCTGAGCGTTGGTAGGGGTTGTGGAGGGATGAACCCGCTGTAGGCGCGGTAGCCCGGGTGCAGACCGATAGCGATGGAGGTCGACGGGGGGCCGTCACGGATCAGGGTGAACTCGCCGAGCTGAGTAAGGTTGCGCACGGTCCATGGCGTGAAGACGATCGCCGCTCCCACAAGCACGAGGCAGACGCTGCGCGCGGCCGCGGTACGGTCGCGCGAGGCGATGGCCCAGACGACGACGGCCGGCAGGAACAGCCAGACGCCCTCGGCGCGGGTGAGGGCAGTGAAGGCGACTGCGCCGCCGAGGACGAGCGAGCGCACAGGAGTTGGGGCGGCGGGCGCCGTGAGGCCCCAGTGCGCCATAAGGAGCACGACCAGCACGAAGGCCGGCACGAACAGGTTCTCCGCCAACGAGATGGTCGAGACGTATACGTAGCTGGGGAAGAGCGCGATGATGCCCGCTGACATCAGGCCGGCGCGCGTGCCGAAGAGGCGCTGGGCGAGGAGGTAGGTGAGCCAGACGGCGCTGGCGGCGAGCAGTATGTTGACGATCTTCATCGCGATGAGCGAGTCGCGAAGGATGACGAAGGAGAGGGCGAGCGTCGCGGTGTAGGCGGGTGGCCAGCCCGCGGTCGGTTCGGCCAGATACGGGCCGATATAGCCGCGCCCGTCGGCAAGCTGCTGCGCGACGCGGTAGTAGAAGACCGTCGTCAATGCGGCCGTCGAGCGGGTCGACGTTGACGTAGGCGATCCAGCCCACGCGGACGCAGACGGCCATGAGCACGATGAGCGCGAGCAGCAGGCGAGTATCGCGCGTGAGCCGGCGAAGCGAAGCTACGGCCAGCATGGCGGTTTAAATGGTGGCGTGAGGGCGGACGGTGGCGATGCGGCAGACGCGCGCTCCGGCGATGTACTGTTTGATGGCGTCGGGGAGCGGTTCCATGGCTTCCAGTATCTCATAAGCCGGTCGAGCGGGCCGAACGGCCCGTCGGGAACGCTCGCAACGGCCCTGTAGCCACGATTGTACCAGGTGTACGCTGGCAGCGGATGGACCGCTCCGCGCCGAAGAGGCGGCTGAGAGGGGGATGGGACATGATCGATGATAGGCTAGCCAGCGTGATGGATGAGATGCCGTACGGGCTCTATATCATCGGCTCCACGGCAGGCGGGGACGTCAACGGCATGATGGCCGACTGGGTGATGCAGGTCTCGTTCGACCCGCGGCTGGTCGCCGTGGCGTTCGAGAACGATGCCCGGACGCTGGAGAACATCCGGGCGACGAGGGTCTTCACGGTCAACGCGCTGTCGCAGGACGCGGACAGCATGGAGCTGGCGGGCCGGTTCGCGCAGCCGTACTACGGCGCGAAGGTGAAGGGCCGGACGCGGACGGTGGCGGAAGAGATCCACCACAAGCTGGAGGGGATCGGGCATGCGACGACGGCGGCGGGCTGCCCGGTGCTGGACGCGGCGATGGCCTGGCTGGAGTGCGAGGCGGAGCAGTTCGTGCCGGCGGGCGACCACACGGTGGTGATCGCGAAGGTGCGCGACGGCAAGCTGGTGCGCGACAACGCGCAGCCGCTCACGTCGTCGTACACGGGCTGGAACTACAGCGGCTGAGCCACGCCCCGACCGCGCGCGAGGGCCTTACTCCACGGTCAGGTCCAAGTCGGGGCGATCGGCGCTGCCACGCCCCAGATCGTTCAGGGCCGTTTCGATGGCGGGCTCGCCATTGAGCCGAAACGTCAACGTTGCGCCTTCGGCGCAGCCCGGGACGGACTCGGGCCCGGCGACGACCAACGTGTAGTAGCCCTCGAAGCCGTCGCCATGTCGAAGCGAGATGACGCCGCAACGAACGTCACCGGCGAACGCCTCAATCACCGTGCCGCCGGGAAGCATGCTTCCATCGCGATCGAACAGGTGTCCCTTGAGCTCTGTAGCTGGCTTGCTTGCGCCCTCGCGTGCTTCGGACGAGAAGCTTGCGTCGAACGTTACCGTGCCACCGCTGCCTGGCCAGGGCACCGTCTGCTCACTGAAGATGAACGCGTCCCTTGCGAATACCCAGAGCAGGAGTTCGGCGCCAGGCGCGCCGCATCCACGCACCTCCGCGTCGGCGACCACCTTGACTTCGTAGCGGCCCTGGATAACGGCGGGTATGGTGTACTGGCAGGCGGCAGACAGGCCATTGCGGACGACACGCACGCCCAGAAACTCGGTCTCCAATGGGGCGCCATCCAACGTCAACGCGCCGCGCAGCGTCGCCCGCTGAGCGGCCCCCGGTACAGCCGTCGGAGCCCTCGCGACGGGAGTGGCAGTCTTCGATGCGCCGTCCTGCCCTGTGTCGCCACACGCAGCCGCAGCAAGGATGAGGATGGCAGCGCTCATGACCATGGCGCGCAGCGCTGCCGGTGTGGTCCTCGGTCTTCGTCGAGTGCCCATCCCTCCTTGGTACACCGGTAGGGCATGAACGGTTCCCGTGAAGCTCAGCCCCTGCGTGCGTGGCCCCCCCGACCCTGGGGCCCGACCCGCTCCGGCGGCGGTACTGGCCCATGGATATTCGCCGCTGAGCTTCGTACCTGCGCCTCTCTTGACCCCCTCCGCCCACAGGCGCTAAGGTAGCGCTGCCATGGCCGCAAGCGATTACTTCATCGCGGCGTCGGAGTGCCACCTGGTCGGCGGGTTCGAGGAGGTGTCGTACTACCCCGACCTGCGCGGGTGGTTCCGCAGCGCGATGCAGGGCGTCGCGCGGGTGTGGGGCGCGCCGAACCCGCCGGCGCCGCCGCGGGCGTCGGAGCTGATCAAGCAGATGGACGAGGCGGGCGTCGACGTGGCGTTCGGGCTGCGCGAGTCGATGATGGACGTGACGGGCTTCGCGGCGCCGATGTCGACGAACGGCTTCATCATGAAGGAGATCGAGCCGTACCCGGACCGGCTCTACCTGGAGTGCAACGTGGGGCCGGTCCTGCATCGCGGCGTCAAGCACGCGATCTGGGAGCTGGAGTACCTGGTGACGGAGCGCAACGCGAAGCTCTGCAAGGTCTACGCCTGCGAGGACGGGCCGCTCAACGACCCCGAGATGTGGCCGTTCTACGCGAAGGCGAGCGAGCTGGGCGTGCCGCTCACGATCCACACCGGCATGTCGTACGTGGTGCCGCAGCCGACGAAGTACACG
>Ga0326597_10003639_pt1 | contig 22064 bp, 19 predicted proteins | sample RVTome_12_FD_203789 | JGI IMG/M metagenome (GOLD analysis project Ga0326597, IMG submission 203789) | Soil microbial communities from uranium-contaminated site in the Upper Colorado River Basin, Wyoming, United States - RVT100D185 | ecosystem: Environmental > Terrestrial > Soil > Contaminated >...
ACGCTGCCGGAGTATTTCCCCGCACCCCCGGTCCTGGTCTTCGACAACCCGCCGGCCCTGTCACGAAAAGCGGCCGAGTTTTGGGAGGAAATCGAAGACGCGCACGCGCGCCACAGCGGGAAGGATGATCGTAAACCCTATCCCGAACCGGACCGGCTGTTTCTGACGTGGGAGGAGATTCCGGCCCTCACCTCGGCGTGGCCCTGCCTGGCCACGGCGCCGATCGCCTCGCTGGATGAATCGTGGCAGCCGGCGATGACCTTCCCCGTTCAATCGCCCGTGAGTGTCGGCCTGGCGCAGCGCGGCACGCCCTTTACCGAAACACTGGCGATCCTGAACCGTCTGCGGAGCAACGGACCCGTCGTCCTCGTGGCCCGCAGCCGCGGCCAGGTGGACCGCCTGCTGGCCCTCTTCGGCGAGCACGACCTGCCGGCCGCGCGCTGGACGCCGCAGCACTGGACCGCACCGGGCCCGCAGAAGCCCCCCTTCTATTTGATGCAGGGCGAACTGTCGGCCGGTTTTCTCTCGTCGGACGGCCGGTTCGTCGTCATCACCGAAGAGGAACTCTTCGCCAAGGGCGCCCGCCACCGCCCGCCGCCCAAGAGCAAGAGCGCCGCGTTTCTCTCGTCGCTGGAGGATCTGAACGAGGGGGATTTCGTCGTGCACGTCCAGCACGGCATCGGCCGCTACCGCGGCCTGCGCCGCCTGACGGTCCAGGAGTTCGAGAGCGATTTTCTGATTCTGGAATTCGGCGGAAGCGACCGGCTCTACGTGCCACTGGATCGGCTCAATCAAATCCAGCGCTACTCCGGCGCGGAGGGCCATGTTCCGCGGCTGGACCGGCTGGGCGGATCCAGCTGGGCGCGCACCACGGCCCGCGTGAAAAAGGACATCGAGGAGATGGCGCAGGAGCTGGTCGAGCTGTACGCCAACCGCGAGGTGGTCAAGCGCGCCGGCTACGGGGGCGACAGCACGCTGACGCACGAGTTCGAGGCGGCGTTCGAGTATGAGGAAACGGAGGACCAGCATCGCGCGATCGAGGACATCAAGCGCGACCTGGAATCGCCCAGGCCGATGGACCGCCTGGTCTGCGGCGACGTGGGCTACGGCAAGACGGAAGTCGCGATGCGCGCCGCCTTCAAGGCGGTCGAGGACAACCGCCAGGTGGCCGTGCTCGTGCCGACGACGATCCTGGCCCAGCAGCATTATGACAATTTCTCGCAGCGCTTCGCGCCGTTCCCCGCGCGCGTCGCCATGCTGTCGCGGTTCCAGACGGCGAAAGAGGCCCGGGCGATCCTGAAGGATCTCGCGGCCGGCACGGTGGACGTCGTCATCGGCACGCACCGCCTGCTCCAGCAGGACGTGCAGTTCCGCAACCTCGGGCTGGTCGTCATCGACGAGGAGCAGTGGTTCGGCGTCCGTCATAAGGAGCGGCTCAAGCAGATGCGGACGCAGGTGGACGTGCTGACCCTCACGGCCACGCCGATCCCGCGCACCCTGCAGATGGCCATGTCCAGCCTCCGCGATCTCTCGATCATCGAGACGCCGCCGGCCGGCCGGCTGGCGATCAAGACCCAGGTGCTCCGCTACAACGAGACCGCCGTCCGCGAGGCCATCGTGCGCGAGCTGGGACGCGGCGGCCAGGTGTTCTTCGTCTACAACCGCGTTCAGTCCCTGGAACGGATGGGCGCGACACTCCAGGCGCTGGTTCCCGAGGCGCGCATGGTCATGGCCCACGGCCAGATGGACGAGCGCCTGCTGGAGTCGGTCATGCTGAAATTCCTGCGCCGCGAAGCGGACGTGCTGGTGACTTCCGCGATCATTCAATCGGGCCTGGACGTGCCCAACGCGAACACGATCCTGGTGCATCGCGCCGACACGTTCGGGCTGGCGCAGCTCTACCAGCTGCGCGGACGCGTCGGCCGGTCCGGCCAGCAGGCCTACGCCTATTTCCTGACGCCGGAGGAGGGCGAGTTGACGCCCGAGGCGCAGAAACGCCTGGTGGCCATCCAGGAATTCACGGAACTGGGCTCGGGGTTCCGGATTGCCGCCGCCGACATGGAAATCCGGGGCGCCGGAAACTTACTGGGCCGGCAGCAATCGGGCCACATCGCCGCCATCGGGCTGGACCTCTACCTCAAGATGGTCGAACACGCGGTCCAGCAGATCAAGGGGACCGTGGTCGAGGAGGAGCCGGAGCCGACGCTGCATCTCAACGTTTCGGCCTTTATCCCGGAGGAGTATGTCGGCGACTCCCATCAGCGCCTGTCCCTCTACAAGCGGCTCTCGTCCTGCCGCCAGGTGGGCGACCTGGCCCTGCTGCACGGAGAAATCCAGGATCGCTACGGCACCCTCCCCGAACCGGTGGAGCGGCTCTTCGAAGTCATGCAGGTCCGGATGCTGGCGCAGACGCTCCGGCTGGCGCAGGTGGAGGTGAAGCCCGGCCCGCCGGCCACCGTCATGCTCACCTTCGATCCCAAAGCCACCGTCCCGGAAGCCGGCATCCGGACAATCATGGACCGGTATCAGCGGCGGTTCCGCCTGCGCTCGCCCCTTTCCTTTGAAATGCAGATGCCGCAGCCGGGCTGGGCCTCGGTGTTCCCCGAACTGACCGCTGCCTTGCAAACGCTCGCTGTCTGTGATACCAAAAAGCCCGTTCACTCAACATAATCAACACCGTGCACATTCCACCCAGCACCCAGCATCCGGCATTCGGCATCGCGCGCACGGCCTTGGCCTGCGCGATGCTCGCCGCGTCAGGTTGCACGCAGGCCTCGTCCGATGAGTCGCACGTCGTTGCCATGGTGAACGGCACGCCCATCACGCAGAGCGAATTCGACGTCCGCTGGGCCGAGTTGCCGGAATCCCGGCAGGCCCGCTATCAGCGCGAAGGGGGCAAGAAAAAGTTTTTGGAGGACATGATCGCGCGGGAACTGCTGCTTCAGGAAGCGCGCCGGCTTGGCCTGGACCAGACGACGGAGATACGCGAAAAGGTCCAGCGGTTCCGGGAACAGCTGGCGTTGGACGAACTGGTGCAGGAGATGGCGAAGACTCAGGGACACGTGAGCCAGGAGGAGATGGAGGACTACTACATGGCGCATTCCTCCGCCGTGCTGGCCACGGAGCACATCCGGGCATCGCAGATCATCGTGCCCACCGCCGTGCAGGCGCTCGAGGTGAGAAAACAACTGGAGAACGGCGGAGATTTCTCCAAGCTGGCGCAACAGGTCTCGATCGATCAGGCGACCAAGTTCCGAGGGGGGGACCTGGGCCCCTACCGAAAAGGCGCCGCGCCGCCCGAAATCGAGGCCGCGATTCTCACGCAGACCCCCGGCACGGTGAGCGAACCGATCAAGGTGGCGGCGGGCTTTGCCCTGGTGAAAGTCACCAGCCGCGATCCGCTGGATGCCCGGAGCGCACACATCGCCCGGGAACGGCTCAGGCAGGAGTTGTACGCCGAGAATCGGCGCAAGCAGTTCGAGGAATTTCTGGAGGCGCTGCGCCGCAAGGCGTCCATCCGCATGATGGACGCATCCCGAATCATTCCTGACGCCCCCGGCCAGGTGCCCGGCGTGCCCACCGTCCAACAGTGATTCCGGCCATGGCTCCACGGCTCGTTGCCTCTCCAAGCGTTGCTCACCTGTCGCTCCGCGCCCGACTGCTGGTCGGCGTGGCCCTGATGGCCGCCGCCTCGAGTCCGCTCCGGGCCACTGCCGCGGACCTCACGGACCGGATCGTCGCCGTCGTCAACAAGGAGGTCATCATGCTTTCCGAGCTCCGGGTGGAAATGGAGCCGGAACGCAAGCGACTGATGCAGCAACATCGCGGCGCCGAGCTTCGGAGTCGTCTGCAACAGGCCGAATACCAGATCCTCACACGCATGATCGAGCGGCGGCTCCAGATGCAGCATGCGCAGACCAAGGGCGTGGACGCCTCCGACGAGGACATTCGGCGGATGGCGATGGACCTGGCACAACAGGGAACACCGGTGAACCTCGACGATCCCAAGGTAAAGAAGGCGCTCAAGGAACAGTTGATCCTGTTCACGCTCGAGAACCGGGAGGTTCGGAACGGCGTGATGGTGTTCGACTCCGACATCCAGCGCTTCTACGAGCGGCACCTGACGCTGTTTATGCTCCCGGAAGAATACCGGATCAGTCAGATCCTCCTGCTGCCCGGAAAGACCGAATCACGGAAGGACCTCCAGACGCGGGCGCGCGAGATCTACGACCGGCTGAAAAACGGGGCAGCGTTCGAGGACCTCGCGTTACGCTACTCGGACGCGCCGGATGCGACGCGCGGCAGCGCGCTGGGCTTCATTCGCCAGGGCGAAATGGCACCCCCTCTCGAGCGGGCGGTCGCCACGCTCCAGCCAGGCGAGGTCAGCGGCCTCGTGGACACGGCTGAGGGCATCCACATCATCCGGCTGGACGAGAAGAAGCCGGCACAGTTCCGCCCGCTCGAGGAAGTGAAGACCGAGATGCAGGGGCTTGTGTTTCAGCAGAAAAGCGCGGACCGCTACCAGCGCTGGCTGACGGATATGAAAAGCAAGGCCTATATCGAAGTAAAACTATGAAGCAGGCCATGGGCTATAGGCGATGGGTTATGGGATCGGAAATTTCTAATTCGTCTCTTGCCTATCGCCCATTGCCTAGTGCCTCGTGCCTGACGATGCGACGAGCATCGTTCTGATTGCCTGCCACAGTTGATCCCGTCCCTCGTGCGTCACGGAGGAATAGGCCACCACGTCGGCGTCCTGCGGAAGACCCAATGAGTCTCGAAACGCCTCGAGGCAGGCCGCCCGCTCGCTGCGCGAGAGCTTGTCCGACTTCGTCGCCACGACCAGCACCGGAGACCCGTTCCGGATGAGCCAGTCGACGGCGTCCAGGTCTTGCCTGGTAATTCCGCGTGCATCGACCAGCAGCAGCACGGCCCGCACCTCTTCGTTGCCGGTCAGAAACTGTTCGATCAAGGGCTGCCAGCCGGCGCGGATGGTCTTGGACACCTTGGCGTACCCGTAGCCCGGCAAATCCACCGCGTGGAAGCGCCGCGCCTTCGGATCGTCCGTTGTGACGAGAAATACATTGATCGCCCGCGTCTTGCCGGGCGTGCGGCTCACCCGCGCAACCCCCTTGCGGCGCAGCAGCGAATTGATCAGCGAGGACTTGCCCACGTTGGACCGCCCGACGAAGGCGATCGCAGGGATCCGGTCCCGAGGAAACTGATCGGGCTGCTCGCAACTCTTAATGAAGTCAACGGAAAGAATTTTCACGGACTTTTACGTTTCACGCCTCGCGTCTCACGTGTTACGTTTGATTTGCTGTATCATCGGACGCATATGAAGTCAAATCGCCTCCGTATCCTTCTCCGCATTGCGCTGGCCCTCGCGCTCCTGGTCGTGCTGCCGACGGCCGGACTCGCCCTCTACTGGTGGGCGACCTTCCCGGACGTGAAGAGCCTTGTGAAAGCGAATCCCAGCACCACGGCCCTGATCGAGGCGCGGCTGGCGGAGGCACGCGGAAAAGATCCGGATGCCGAGCCCTCCCGCGTGTGGGTGCCGCTGACGGAGATCGCCCCCGAGCTCCAGTTCGCCGTGATCGTCTCCGAGGACGCCTCGTTCTATTTTCATGACGGATTCGACTGGGAAGGGATCAAGGACGCGGCGCTGCGCAACGTTGAGGCCGGCAAGCTTGCGCGAGGCGGGAGCACGATCACCCAGCAGTTGGCCAAGAACCTCTACCTGTCGTCGCACAAGACGCTTCTGCGGAAGGCCCACGAAGTGCTGATCACCTATGCGCTGGAGCACTACTTGACCAAGAAGCGCATTCTTGAGCTGTATTTGAACGTCGTCGAATGGGGCAAGGGCGTCTTCGGAGCCGAAGCCGCGGCCCGCCACCATTTCGGCAAGCACGCCTCCGACCTCTCGCCGGAGGAAGCCGCGCTCCTGGCGGCCATGCTGCCCTCGCCGAGAACCTACGACCCGCTCAAGATGACCGGCTACCTCTCCGTCCGCCAGCAACAGATTCTTCGGTTGGTGGAGAAGCGCAGGGGAACGAAGTCCTTGACCGGAAATCGGGAAGTGCCCAGAATCACCCCGCTGAAAGCGAACGCCGGAAAGAGCATGCCGCCACCTCTTCTCCCTCCCGAAATGCCGTCTCCTCCCGTTTCCGAGACGCCCGTCCCCGAAACGCCCGCACCTGAAGCGCCCGCTCCTGAAGCGACGCCCCTCCCCTCTCCCCAAACCGACTGACGGGCGAAACGCATGCGCCGCATACCACGGAGGACGAAATGGATTGGACCCTGCTTGTCGTCTCCGGCTTGAAACTTTCATGGGCTCCGTAACCCCGTGCCGTCCCGCCGACTCGTTCATCTTTGGCTGATACTGGCGCCCGCCTGCGCCGCGTGGGCGGCTGAATCGGACACGGATTCCTATCGCATCCCCGACGTCGTCGTCTCCGCCACGCGCTCGCCCGAATCGCTCGCAAAAATCCCCGCCGCCGCGACGGTGCTGACCCGCGAGCAGATCGAGCGCACGCCGTTCCGCGAGGGGCACCAGGCGGACGACCTGCTGCGCTACGTGCCGGATGTGCAGCCCAGCAACCTCAGCAGCCGCTACAATCATCCCACCGCCCAGGCGGTGTCGCTGCGCGGGCTGGGCAACCGCCGGGCGCTCGTGCTGCTGGACGGCGTGCCGCTCAACGACGGGTTCGGCGGCTGGATCAACTGGGGGATGGTCCCCAACACGATCGAGCGGATCGAAATCGTGCCGGGCGGCAGCTCGAGTCTCTACGGCACCTGGGCGATGGGCGGCGTCATCCACCTCATCACGGAAAAACCAGGAGCCGGCACAGGCGTCCGTGTGGAGAGCCGCGCCGGCAACCTGAACACCTACAGCAACTCGCTCTCCGCCCGGTACGGCACGAATCGATTGGGCGTGAGCGTCGGCGCCCGGTGGTTCCATACCAACGGCTTCATCACGGTGCCGGAGTATCAGCGGGGAGCGGTCGACCGCACCGACGACTCACGGCACTTGAACCTCCACGGGACCGTGACCGCGGCGGTCGATCCCCGCACCACGCTCTCGGTCGCGGGCAACCTGTTTCGGGAGGACCGGACCTTCGGCACGGCGCTCGATCTGGCCACCCGCACCATCGGACGGGTCACGGCCGGCCTTGACGGCGACACCGCACGCGGCGACCAATGGTCTGCAAAATTCTTCGCACAATGGCAGACATTCCGTAATGCCACGGGCCAGGTGACCCCCTCCCCGCTCAACCGGCAGGCCGAGTTCCGCGACCGGCAGCAGGAGATCCCATCCGACGACTACGGTGGGATGGCGCAGTGGACGCTCCGGGCTGATGCGCGAAACAAGATCGTGCTCGGCGCGGACACGCGCGCCATTCTCGCGCAGTCGGGCGAGGATACGTTCTCCCTGACCGGCATCACGGGGCACACCACGGCACGAGGCAAGCAACTCGGCGGAGGCGTCTTCGGCGAATGGATCGCCACGCCGACCGATCGGCTGACGCTCATTCCGGGCTTCCGCGCCGACTGGTGGAAGAATTTCGACGGGCGGATCACCTCGGCGGCCGGCGCCACGGTTCCACGCGACAACGTGGAGACGGCGCTCAATCCCAAGTTCGCCGCGCAATATGCCGTCACGGAGCGCCTGCGCGCCGGGGCGTCGTTCTACCAGGCTTTCCGCGCGCCGACGCTCAACGAATTGTACCGGGGCTTCTCGTCGAGCGGTTTTTCATTCCTGGCCAACGAGAACCTCACGCCGGAGCGGCTGATCGGCGGCGACGTCAAGCTCGAAGCCGATCTGCTGCCCGACCGGCGGCTGACACTCCGCCTGACCGGCCACCACGATGAGGTGAAGGATCAGATCCTCTTCGTCACGGAGAACGCGCTGGCCGCGAGGCGGCGCAACGTGGGCCGCACGCGCACGCGGGGCGGCGGCGTGGAACTGACCGCGCAACCGCACGGACTGGTGTCGTTGAAACTCGGCTATGCCTACGCCGATGCCATCGTGACGAGCTTCCCCGGCAACCCCTCGAGGGAGGGCCTCCGCGTCCCGAACGTCTCCCGGCATCAGGTCACGCTGGGCGTGACGCTCGGCAGCCCGGAGACCGTTCAACTGACCGTGATGGGCCGCTACCTGTCGAAGCAGTATGCCGACGATCTCAACACCCAGGCCATCGCGGATTTCGTCGTGGCGGACGCGTCGCTTCAGAAGCACCTGGGCAGGCACTGGCGGCTTACGCTTGATGCGGAAAACCTGACGAATAAATCCTACATCGCCACGCAGACCGGCCCGGTCAAAACGCTGGGCGCGCCGCTACTCATTATGGGAGGAGTGAGATTCGAATACTAACCGCGCGCGACTGGCGGGAAAGGCGCGAAAAGCGAAACTGGTGAGAGTGACGAGCCCCGCAAGTCGCGCCCGTCCCGCGAGTCTCGCAGGTTTACTTATTTGGCGTCGCCGATCTTGGCGTCCCCCTGCTCGCCGAAGATGGCGGACACGTGGGTGTAATGCTTGAACTCGAGGAGATTCTGGGAAGGATCCTCCAGAAAAAAGGTCCGATGCTCGATCTTCTCGCCGGGATAGCGGTGCCGGGGCTCCTGATAAAACTTCAGGCCTTTCGCTTTCGCCCGGTCCACGAGCGCCTGCCAGTCTGTTTCGTCCGTAAAGACCAATCCAAAGTGCCGCGGATAGATGCCCTTCTGCGCCACGAACTCCTTCACGACATGCGCGACAATCTGGTGGCCGGCTATTCCGAGAATCAGGGCGGAGTCCGACCTGCGACCGAGCGTGCAGCCCAATCCCTCCACGTAGAACCGCTTCGTGGCGTCGAGGTCGGTGACCGGAAAGGCGAGATGAAAGATGACTTTATCCACAACATTACTCTACCGTGCCCGCACATCCTTCCGCAATCATCGTGCGTATCGGCCCTTCACAGTCGGCTCGCCGGTCCCGTTCCACCACCCAGCGGTCATACGCGGGGTCGTATGGTGGATGGCGAATCGGCCGTCCGGCGCGAGCACGAGCGCGCCGGCTGAGCCCTTCACGCGGGAGGCCAATTTGCGCAGCACCTGCCGAACCGCCATGGAGGGACTTGTCCCGGCCTCCAGCCGGTCCACGATTTCCTTGGCGACCGCTACGCGGATAATGCTCTCGCCCAGGCCGGTCATGGACACGGCGCCGGCTTCGTCATCGGCATAGACCCCGCAGCCGATCAGCGGCGTATCGCCGACCCGTCCGGGCAGCATGAGCGCGATCCCGCCGGTCGAGGCGCCGGATGCGACATGGCCGCGCTGGTCGAGGGCCACGGCGCCGACCGTCTCCCGTCCGAAGACCTCGGCCTGCCTGAGCGCGGAAAACAGCTCAAGGGTCCGGGCAGCCTCCGGTTCTCTCCGCCCCAACGATGCCTGTTGGACACGGGACGCGGCACGCTGTGAACGGCTCGGGGGCGGCCGGCGCTCCAGTTTGAACCGGCGCGCGAAACGCGTGGCCGGCTCGCCGACCAGCAGAACGTGCGCGGTCTGATCCATGACGAGCCGGGCCGCGGTAATCGGATGGCGGACGCCTTGAATGGAGGCAACCGCCCCGGCCCGTAATGTTTCCCCCTCCATGATGGAGGCGTCCATGCGGCAGGCGCCGTCGAGCTGGAGTTTTGAGCCGACCCCGGCGTTGAACAGGGCCGAAGCTTCCAGGACGCGGATCGTCTCCTCGACGGTATCCAGCGCTGTGACTCCGCGCGCCAACAGCCGATACCCTGCGCGCAATGCGCCTGCCAGGCACCGGCATTGCTCGCCGGTCATGGGCCGGGCGCCGGCACCGCCGTGGGCGAGGATGAGGGGATGCCTAGTCATAAAGTCGTAAAGTCCAAGGTCATCAAGTCGTCATTCCCAAGACTTTATGACTTGAGAGACTTGAAGACTTTCTGACGTTCCACTTAGTTGAGAAGGATATCTTTCGCCTTGCTGTAGGAGGGATCCTGCATGCGGTCGAGATCACCCCGGACGAAGCCGAGCCCCGCGACGCAGAGCTCGAAATTGTCGGACAGTTTCCGGAACAGCGGGGACTGATCACTCGAATCGATATCGCACCGGGCGACGATCCCGTAAGATCGTTTGCCGGTTTTGACATAATCGACCAGGAAGTCCTGGTGATAGATCATGCTCGCGGATTTGAGCCGCTTGAGGTATTCCGGGAAGAGACCGGCCATGAAGAGCGTGAAGTCGCCGATGTGGCGGTGCACGTCCTGCTCGCGGCCCAGTGACTGCGCGTCGAGCAGCACTTCCGACTCGTACAGCAGTTCGACGACGGTATCGAGGTGTTTCCCGCGCTGATTGCGGATCTTGTACAGCCGGTCGGTGTGAGCGAATTCAACGAGCAGGTTGGAAAGGTACCCGGTGACGTTCTGGTCCGTCCAGCCCAGCGTCTCGATGAAACGCCGCTCGGTCAGGGCGCCGAAAAGCCGTCTTAGCGGATGGTGCTCCGAGATCCGAGCTTCCATGGTCCCTCCTCAGATCACAAGGCAGTGGGCGAAGTATGCCAGCGACCGGCTGTTCTGGCAAGCCTCCATTGTGTCGCCACATATGCTCTGATTTCAGGATGTTCAAAAAGGTCTTCCAGCCAGGCCGCAGCGAGCGAACAGCCGAGGCGTACTGTTTCTAAGTACGTCGCATGATGGAAGCGAGCGAGAACGCCGCTGGAGGCCTTTTTCAACATCCTGTTACTCGGCTGTCCAGCACGAAGGTGACCGGGCCATCGTTCACCAGTTCGACCTTCATGTAAGCGCCAAAGACGCCGGTTTCCACGGTCAGGTCCGTCGTCCGCCGGATCTGCCCGACGAACTGCTCATAGAGGCGCTGGGCCGTCGCCGGATCGGCGGCCTGGTCGAATCCGGGACGGCGCCCCTTGCGTGTATCGCCCAGCAGGGTGAATTGGGAAATCGCCAGGATCCCGCCGCCGATCTCGGCCAGCGAGCGATTCATCTTGCCGGCCTCGTCGCTGAAAATCCGCAACGCGGGAATTTTCTCCACGAGATACGCGAGGTCTGCTTCCGTGTCGCCCTTGGCCACGCCGAGCAGCACGACCAGACCGGCACGAATCTGCCCGACGATCCGGCCGTCCACGTCCACCGACGCGCGCGTCACACGCTGGATCACAGCTTTCATAGGTCAACGGTCATCAGTCAATGGTCCTTGGTAAAGAATCGCCGGTCGTGCATTTCCTGCTCTCCCCCTATTGACCATTGACCGATGACATTTTTCTCCTGCCCCTGCGCAGCAGCGCCAGCGTGCCTTCCAGATTAAGCAGCTTTCGTTTGACCGCCAGCCCGCAGGAAAAGCCGCCCAGTGACGCATCGTGAGCCACGACCCTGTGGCAGGGCACGATCAGCGGGACGGGGTTGGCCCCGAGTGCGTTGCCCACCGCCCGCGCATAGCGCGTCCCGCCGACCTTCGACGCGATCCAGCGGTAGGATCGCGCGCGGCCGTAGGGAATCCGCAGCGCGGTCTGCCAGACACGGCGCTGGAACGGCGTGCCGCCGCTCAGATCGATGGGAAAGTCGAGCGTGCGTGACCGGCCGCCGAGATAGCGCGCCACCTGCCGCTGCGCTTCGCGCAAGACCGGTTCGAGGTTCGACGTTCGACGTTGCGGAAAGCTGTTGACCCTCATGGGGGACTTCGAACCTCGAACATCGAACTTCGAACCCAGGCATCCTGCCAACGCGCGTTCGACGGCGCCCCGGGACGGTTTCGCCAGCACGATTGCGCGCACGCCGTTCGCCGACGCGGCCAGGCCCATCCAGCCGAATCGCGTCGGAAACACCACCGATGCGAGGTTCGGGCCTGCGCGCCAGAGCGCTTCGGCCCGCGTAGGCGAGGTTCGAGGTTCGAGGTTGGGGGTGGGGCGGTCAGGATTCTTCTTCCCTAAACGTCGAACGTCGAACATCGAACTTCTGCTCGTTCTCATGCCCCCTACTTTCATACCTATTGCCGAGTGCCTATTTTTCGACTGACTATTCCCCAAACCACGTCCAGTTCCTCGGACCGCAATAACGCATGGACGCCGACATACCCCGTAACACTCAGGCCGATGCCGACGGCCAGCATGACGGTCTTGCCGATCCATTCGCCCTCGCGCGTCCACACGTCCGCACCGGAAACCCACAGGCAGACGAGGATCACCGGCAGCGCGGCGGCCACCGTGCGGACGGCCGACCGTCCGACGGAGTGCCAATCCACGCCGCCCAGCCGCCGATGGAGCACCGCGATGAGGATGCCGACATTCACCATCGAGGCGAGCGCGGTCGCCAGCGCCAGGCCCGCCGCCTCGAGCCGGTCCATCAGCAGGATGGAGAGGGCGAGGTTGGCCAGCACGGCGATCGCCGCCACGAGCGCCGGTGTGACGGTATCCTGTAATGAATAAAAGGCCGCCACGATGATCCGCACGCCGGCAAAGGCCCAGAGCCCGACCGCATAACAGAGGACGGCCGCCGCCGTGGCCGCGGTATCCGCCGCGGTGAACGAGCCGTGCTCGAAAAACAGGTGCACGATCGGCTGCCGCAGCAGGATGAGCCCCAGCATCGCGGGCAGGATGATGAAGATGATCATGCGCAGGCCAAAGGCCAGCGTGCCGCGCAATTCGTCCAGCGCGCCGCGCGCCGCCTGCGCGGAGAGCGTCGGCAGGATGGCGGTCGCCAGCGCCACGCCGAAGATGCCGAGGGGAAACTGGATCAGCCGCATCCCGTAAAACAGATAGGTCGGTCCGCCGGCAAAGAACGACGCCAGGATCGTGCTGACGGTGATGTTGATCTGCGTCACCGACAGGCCCAGCAGCGACGGCACCATCAGCGCGCCGATCCGCTTGACGCCGGGATGCCCGGGCTGGAACCGCCAGCCGAAGATCATCCCGCGAACGGCCAGCCCCGGCAGTTGCATGGCGAACTGCGCCGCCCCGCCGGCGACTACGCCGATCGCCACGCCGAGGATCGGCTCCGGAAACGACGGCGAGAGGAAGAGGGCACATCCGATAATGAAGATGTTGAAAAAGACCGGCGAGAGCGCGGGCGCGGCGAAGGCGCGCAACGAGTTGAGCATGCCCATGGCCAGGGCCGCCAGGCTGATGAACAGCAGGTACGGGAACATGATCCTCGTCAGCAGCGTCGTGATCGCCAGTTTGTCCGGATGGCCGTGAAACCCGGGGGCCAGGAGCCAGACGATTCCCGGGGCGGCCAGCATGCCGAGGAGCGTGACCGCGGTGACGATCGTGAGCAACGTCGTGAAGACCGCGCTCGCCAGCTCCCAGGCGTCCTTCCTCGCGCGCAGCGTATGGTATTCGGTGAAGACCGGAATGAATGCCGACGACATGGAGCCTTCGGCGAAGAGCTCGCGCAGGAGGTTCGGAATGCGGTAGGCGACAAAGAAGGCGTCGGCCGCGGCAGACGCCCCGAAGAGCCGCGCGAGCACCATGTCACGGATGAAGCCCAGGATGCGGCTGGCGAAGGTTGCCAGGCCGATCACGCCGGCTGATCTGACGACATGTTGATTTTCGTTCGGTGGGGGATGGGACGGCTCGGACAGGGGCGTCGGCTCGGGCATCGAGGCGGATTCTAACTGAAGGAACGGAAGCCGTCCACCTGCTTAGAGCTCTTCCGCCAGCTGTTTTCGTAACCAGCGGGATCGTGTGCTGCTGATCCTGCTGGCTTCCCTCTGGCAGGCTTCGCGCAGCTCCCCGCAGCGTTCACAGAGCATGGCGCAGAGTCCCGAGGCGTCACTTCGATGACGGTGCGGAGCGGGCCCGGTTCATGCGGATGCCTTGCGAGCGGAGCTCCAGCGGTTCGGCTTCCTTCTCGCGCTTCATCTGACGGAGCAGCATGGCCTGCTCGTCAAGGCTTTTGGCCAGGTCCGGGTGATCGGGACCCTGGACCTTTTCCAGGATGGCGACGATCCGCCTGAACAGCGGCTCGGCCTTGTTGAACTGTCCCTGGCTGGCATGGAGTTGCGCCAGATTCCTCAGCGTGAGCACCATCTCAAGATGTTCCGGCCCGAACACCTTCTCCTTGATGGCAACCGCGCGGACGAGCAGCGGTTCCGCATCGGCGTACTGGCCGTGCCGGCGGTACAAGACACCGAGATTGTTGAGCGTGGCCGCCACGTCCGGATGCGTCTCGCCGTGGACCGCCTGGTAAATCTTCAAGGCCCTCAGATAGACCGGTTCCGCCTCGGCATGCTTGTTCTGGGCCGCGAAGGCCTGGCCCAGGCCGCTGAGCGCCTGCGCGATACGCCGGTCCTCCGGCCCGAACTGCTCCGCCTTCACGACGGCGGCGGAGAAAATCCGTTCGGCGTCCGCATGACGGCCCTGCGCCGAGGCCTGCTGCCCAGCCGCCATCGCCTCTTCCCAGGAGGGCTGTGAACAGCCGGCGTGCGCGATGAGACACAGCGCCATGATGCAGGCGCCCACGCGGTGTTTTTTTCTGGTTTCGCGCATCAGGTTGACCTACGATCCCTGCCGATGTCCGATGACCCGATTCCCCCTCCGGCGCTCACCATCCGGCAGCAACTGATACATTTGCTCACCGGCGCGAAACACTCCTCGCGCGACCTGGCCGCGTTGGTCGGTGCGCCGGAACGGCAGATCGAGGAGCACCTGGCCCATGTGGTCCGGTCGCTCGCGCGGGACAGGACCAGGCGGTTCCTGCTCGAACCGTCGCGCTGCCACGACTGCGGCTTCGCCTTTCGCGAGCGTACCCGCCTGACCACCCCGAGCCGCTGCCCGGCCTGCCACAGCGAGGCCATCGCCCCGCCCCGCTTCGGGATCGAGTTGCGCGCCTCCAAGCGTTGACGGTGGAAGTCGAGCACCAGCGTGCAACCGGCGCGGGATTACGTGTGCGCCGATCCCTGGAAGGCCAGCAGGAACCGGCGCAGAATCACCTGTTCCAGACGCGAGGTGCGGTGTGCCGGCGTGGGAATGCGCAGGAGCAGATTGATTCGTCCCGGTTCGGGAATCTGGATCGAAACCCTCGGCTTGACCGACGGCACGTCCATCCAGTTTTTCCCCTCGAGTTTCTTCATGTGCCGGGCGGCCTTCTCAAGGAACGGCCGGCATTCCTCGTCGGCGATCTCCAGCAGCAGCCTCTCCGCCCTCTGCCAGTCGTCCGTCACAGCCAACGGGAACGTCATGACGTGGACGATGTATTCCTTCATGAACGTTTCGTTGATGAGCGGATGGGCCAACAGCAGGCTGTTGGGAAACACGATCGCGCGGCCGGAGTACTGGGAGGTCACATGGCCGGGGCCGATCTCCAGGATTGTCGTGGCCAGGAAGGTTTGATCGATGACGTTGCCGCGCACGCCGTTGATCTCGATCCGGTCGCCGATCGTATACGCGTTGGCGCCGATGCGCAGGGCCGTGCCGCTGAGACAGAGGATCAGTTCTTTCGTCGCCAGCACGACGGCGACGGCAATCGCCACCAACGACACCGCAAACGCCCGCAGCTCGTTCGCCAGGATAAAAAACAGCCCGAGGACGAAGACGAAGCCCAGGACGTTGCGGATCTGCACCGCCAGGCGGCGCCGGTCTTCCATCGGGACGCTTTCCCGCTCGACGACCGTACGCAGCAGGATAAACCGCAGGCTGACGACGGCGGCCAGCAGCGCCAGCACGGCCAGCACATGCGGCCCGGTCTCCAGAAAAAACGGCAGCCACTCTTCCTGCAGGGTGGTCGTCACGATTCGTCTCGCTTCTGCTTGTCATGATCGTCGCCATCCTCCGGCTCATGTTTCCAGCGGATGGTGCACCAGAGGGCATAACCCTGCGCGAGCAGGCCGGTCACGATCAGTCCCTGCGCCGTGCCCAGCCAGCCCGAGTCCGGCTGGTCCAGCCCCCGCATTCCGAGGACAAAGCCCAGCGCGATCGCCACCACCCCGACGGTCCGGGCGATCGTTGCGCTCTGTCTCAACCGCAGCGCGCGTTCCGTCATACGAATCGCTATTCGATGCCTTGCGACCGGAGATAGGCGATCAGGCGCCGGTCCTCGCGGGCCGAGCGAACGAACTTCATGCCGACCCCCTTGGCTCCGATCGAGCGGACCATCGCGGCCACCTCGATGGCCGGCTGCTGGTCATTCACGAACAGTTTCACGTGAAAGATATCGTCCGCCTTGACCGGCGTCCTCGTCTCGATCAGGCAACCTCCCAACGAGATATTGACGAGCGTCCCCTCGCCGTTGATCCGGCCTCCCGAAAAGGCCAGGGCCAGGCTGACCGGAACCCGTTCATGCGTTCGGCGTTCCGAGACCGGAGGGTAGTGCCGCCCCAGCCGGAAAGCCACGAACCGGTGGCCGCAGACCTGACAGCGGAAGGGCGATACGAACAGCAGGCGCTTGACCTGCTCGCCCAAGGAAAGGCTCGGCACCCGATGCACCGATTCCTTCCCGCACTCGGGGCACCGCAGTGCCGAGCCTTCTGATGAACCTTCGATGGCCATATGGGGCGTCATTCTACCTAAGTGCTGCGCCGAAAGGCGAGCGAGACAGATAATTTTCCGCTTGCTATAATCCCCGCGGGGTCAAATGGGCAGGAGCGGAGCGTGAAGTTCAAGGTCGCCACGTATAACGTCAACTCGATCCGCAAGCGGATCGACACCGTGCTGGGGTGGCTCGAGACGCACCGGCCCGACGTGCTCTGTCTCCAGGAAACCAAGGTGCAAGACGAGGATTTTCCGCTGCTGGCGCTGCAGCCGTCCGGTTATCACATCGCGTTCCGCGGGATGAAGGCTTACAACGGCGTGGCGATATTCAGCCGTGAGAAGCCCGAATCCGTCGCCTACGGCCTGGACGCCGGCAACGGGGACCCGGACGAGCCGCGATTGATCCGCGCCGTGATCCGCGGCGTTCCGATCGTCAACACCTACATCCCGCAGGGCTTCGAAATCGATTCGCCCAAGTACCAGTACAAATTGCAATGGTACAAACGTCTGAAGAAATATTTCGATACGCACCTCTCGCCAAAGAAGCCGGCCATCTGGTGCGGCGACATGAACGTGGCGCCGGAACCGATCGACGTCCACAGCCCGGAGAAGCATCTGAACCACGTCTGTTTCCACACCGATGCGCGGAAAGCCTACCAGGACGTCGTGGCGTGGGGGTTCGTGGACGTGTACCGGGCGCTCTACCCGGACAAGCAGCAGTTTACCTTCTGGGATTACCGCGCGCCCAGCTCGCTGGAAGCCAACAAGGGGTGGCGCATCGACCACATCATGGCGACAGTCCCCCTGGCACAGCAGTGCGTCGCGGCCGGCGTGGACATCGAGCCACGCAAGCAGGCCAATTCCTCCGACCATACCTTTCTCTGGGCCGAATTTGAGACCGAGCGGCCCTGATGGTACTGGCTGGCGTGGCAGTCGACCCGCACGGCTGGGCAATCCCTCCGACCGCGCATGTCTTCAGGCCGAATTCTCCCTGTAAGAACTCGTTTTTCTTTCCCGGTGCGAGTGCTATACTTCCGCCCCTCCATCATGATCTCTCAAGAAAGGCACCCCATGAATAGGTTGATGATCGCCCTGTTGGTTGTATTGTCCGGGGCCGGCTCCGGCCTTGGCCTTCCGTCAGCGTTCGGAGCCGGCACGCCGGCCGAACGCGCCTCCGACCGCGATGCCGCGCACCTGCACTACTCGCAGGGCGTCGGCTTGTTGTCGTCCGGTGACCTGCTCGGCGCCAAGGCGGAGCTTCGCGAGGCCCTTCGCCTGCAGCCGGATCTTGTCCAAGCCCGCTTCAGCCTGGGGACGGCCCTGTATCTGGGCGGCGACATCGACAGTGCCATCGACGCCTATCGCACGGTCATTCGCCAGCAGCCGGACCTCGCCCACGCCCACCTGCATCTGGGGATCGCGTTGATGGTCGCGCACGATTGGGCCGGCGCGCAAGCCGCCCTTCGGACCGCCGTGAGCCTGCAACCGGACTCAGTGCCTGGGCACTACAACCTCGGCCTGGTTCGGAACCGGATGGGCGATCGAAGCGGAGCCATCGAATCCTACCGGGAAGCGCTACGGCTCCGGCCGGACCATGCGGAAGCGCATTACCACCTTGGCCTGGCCCTCAAACATGACAAACAGGACGCTGAGGCGACCGGGGAATTCCTGGCCGCAGCCCAGGCCGGTGTGCCGCAGGCCCAATACCAGGCCGGGGTTGCTTATGCCTCCGGCACCGGCGTGGAGCGGAATCTGACTTCTGCGATCTCCTGGTGGTTCCTCGCAGCCGATCAGGAAATCCCGGAGGCCAAGGAGGCGCTCGCCCACTTGCGGAGGATGACTCTGCCGACAGACAAGCGGTCGGTCGGCGAGGCGCGCGTGGTGCAGGATGCCTTCGGAGCGTTCCGCCGGTCGCTCTGGCGACAGGTCTCCCATCTCAAGGGACGGGCTCCTGACGAGAGCGTGGGCGTCGGCCTTCTCCAGGCAGGCCGCGTCCGGGAGGCCGTGCCGGTGCTCCTCCACGAAGCGGCCGCCCTGAGCGAGCAGGCACAGGCGCAGCTGGAGACCCTCTATGCCAACGGCGTCGAGGGCCGGCTGGCCCTGCACGACCGCCGGATCCTCGAGTACTTCAAGACCGCTGGGGGTGAGAAGCTTCCCTATCCGCGCCTCATCCTGGCCCGGATATACGCCCGGGGCCTCGGCGTACAGCCCGACGTACGCAAGGCGCTCGCCCTCCTGAAGGGAAATCCTCTCGAGGACGCCCGGGCGCTCGCGAAAGAACTATCCGCTTCGGTCAAGAACGTTCAGGCTAAGAAACCCTAGCCGCCCAAGCGGGAGCCATTCAGTCCTCATCTCTCTTGCCGTAAGCACCCCGGTCGGCGACTCGTCGATACTTTCCAGGTTCGGTCGCACACTTGTTAACATCCGTTCTGTCATCTATCGCACCTGTGCATATGCAGAGGTATAGGCGTACCAGGAACGGCCTGGTTGCGGTCGGATGAGTCTGGATTATGAGGAGATTATGAGGAACAGCTCACGAGGATCTGCCGGCCCCAGTCGGGCGGCGGGGCGGCGTAGGATTCCATCTCCGGTTGTTCGGCGAAGGGGTCGCGAAGAAGCTGTCGAAGACGGTCGATTTCCGTATAATCCTTCTGCCGGCCACGCTCGATGGCGACCTGTGCAAGATAATTGCGGAGCACGTACTTGGGGTTGACTCGATTCATGCGCGGCTGGCGGTCCCCGTCGCGACTGCCTTCGGCCCGCAGGCGTTCCTTGTAGCGGGCCGCCCACCGGTCGAACCGGTCGCGTTCCACAAAGAGATCCCGCAACGCCTCATTTCTTTCACTCTCAGCGCTCCTGAAGCCCCCCAGCCCGCGGAAGAAGATCGTGTAGTCCACGCGGCTCGCTGCCATCAGCCCCAGCAGGTCGTCCAGAAGGGCCGCGTCTTCCGGCCTGGCTTCCTGCAATCCCAGCTTGGCCCGCATCAACTCCTGATAATGAGCCGCGTACGCGGCTTCGTAAGCGGCCAATGCCTCCTGTTCCTGCTGCGGCGTGACCAGCGAGGACAGCGCCTGGCCGAGACAGCGGAGATTGAAATAGCCGATGTCCGGCTGGTTCCGGAACGAGTACCGGCCATGATGATCGGAATGATTGCAGATGAACGCAGGATCGTACGCATCGAGGAAACCGAACGGCCCGTAGTCCAGCGTGAGGCCGATGATGGACATGTTGTCGCTGTTCATGACGCCGTGCGCCCAGCCGACCGCCTGCCACCTGGCGATCAACCGCGCGGTGCGGACCGCGACCTCGTGAAAGAATCGTGGGTACCGGTCCGGGGCCGAGCCCAGATGCGGGTAGGACTGCGCGATCACGTAATCGGCCAGCCGTTGGACATGCTCCGGCTGCCGGCGGGCAAAGAATGCCTGGAAGGATCCGAACCGCACGTGCGTGGGCGCCATGCGCAGCAGCATGGCGCCGGCTTCCGGCCGTTCGCGCAGGACCACTTCGTCCCCGGCGACGATGCAGAGCGAGCGGGTGGTCGGAATGCCCAGCCCGTGCATGGCTTCGCCGCAGAGGTATTCCCGGATCGTGGAGCGCAGCACGGCGCGCCCGTCGCCATCACGGGAAAACGGCGTCTGCCCCGCTCCTTTCAGATGGAGATCCCACTTCTCTCCGCGCCCGTTGCGCACTTCACCGAGCAGGATCGCCCGTCCGTCCCCCAGTTGCCCGGCATAGATGCCGAACTGGTGCCCCGAATAGAGCATCGCCACCGGCTCGCTGCCCGGGATGAGCAACTGCCCGCCGAACACGCCGGCAAACTCCGGCCGTTTGGCCTCGTCCGGATCCAGATCCAGCAGCGCAGCCGCGTCCGGATTGAAGCTTACGAGATGAGGATTCGGCAGCGGCGTCGGCTCGACCCGGGCGTAGAACGCCTCCGGCAACCGCGCGTAGCTGTTCTCGAACTGAAGCTCCTCCAATCTGTGCAAGCGCGCCATGGGTCATGATCGCACGGGACCCCGCGCCGTTCAACCGCCGCGGGGTTTCCGTGGGCCCGGCGGGCTGAGACAACACAGGGAACTTATGCTATAGTGGCCCCCGCCGGTGACCGGCCTAAAAGGGGAGGGAGCGCTCTTGCGACTTCTGGAACGGATCCTCGGCACCGCCCTTCAAACGTTCCGCCTCGACTCGGTCAAGCGACGCATCCTGGCCCTGGCCGTTCTGGCCACGCTCATTCCCACAAGCACAACGGGCTGGCTGCTCTACAGCCAGAACAAGTCCGCCCTGACCGGGAAAATTCACGAAGAACTCCGCAGCGCGTCCGTCAGCATCGCGCGTGAATTCGACCTCTGGCTCAAGGAACGCATCTACGAATTACGGGTGTTCTCTGGCTCCTACGAGTTGTCTGAAAACGTCGAGAAGGCGCTCCGGGGGGGCGCCACGCGCGCCCAGGTCCTCCGCCGCGCCCAGGACTATCTCAAATCGGTCCAGGGCAAGTTTTCCGATTACGAGGACCTGTTTGTGCTCGATATGACGGGCGCCGTGATCGTGGCCAACGCCAAACACGCGCCGCGCGTCTCGCTTCCGCAGAACTGGCAAAAGCAGGCCCGGGTGGACCAGCCGATCCTGACCGGCGCGCATTGGGACGAAGCCCGCGGCAAGACCGTCATGATCGTGGCCGTCCCCCTGAAAACCGCGGGGGGCCGATTCCTGGGCGCGCTGGCCACGACGATCAATTTCGGCTCGATGGAAGCCGTGCTGCGTCAATGGTCCCAGGGGCAGACCCGCCACCTCTACATCGTGAAACCCGACGGGACTCGCGTGCTCAGCTCCCTGCTTGTGCCGCAACCTGTGCTCCAGACCAGGCTCCCGGAAGAAGCCACGCGGATATTCTTTGCCGGAGAGACCGGGGAGCTCCGGCGGATGAGCTACGACAACCTGGAGGTCCTGGCGGTGATGCAACCGGTTTCCCGCCTGGGCTGGGGCGTCGTGGCGGAAAAAAATTATGAAGACGCCTACCGCGCGTTGATGGACATCCGCAACGTGGTCCTGGCATCCACCACCTGGCTGTTGCTGGGCGTCGGATTATTCGCCTATCTCCTGTCGCTGACGATCATCGGTCCCCTGACCCGCCTGACGGATGGGGCGGCCCGGGTGGCGGGCGGCGACCTGTCGGTGGCCATCCCGACCGATCCGCCGAAGGAAATCGGACGTCTGGCGACCATGTTCAACACGATGGTCGCCTATCTGCGGGAAGCGCGAGAGGAACTGACGTCCGTGAACCTCGCGCTCAACGAACGAAACCTGGCATTGGAAACGCTCTCCTCGACGGATCCCCTGACGGGCCTCCATAACCGCCGCCACATGCGAGATGCCCTGAACGCGGAGGTCGCGCGGCACACGCGGCACGGGCGCCCCTTCTCCATCATGATGGTGGACGTGGACCACTTCAAGAAATATAACGACACCTACGGACATCCCGAGGGAGACGGGTTGTTGAAGAAAGTCGGAGAGATTTTGAGTTCTTCGCTGCGCACCAACGACTTCGCCGCCCGTTACGGAGGGGAGGAGTTCCTGGTCCTGCTGC
>Ga0326597_10003640_pt1 | contig 22063 bp, 13 predicted proteins | sample RVTome_12_FD_203789 | JGI IMG/M metagenome (GOLD analysis project Ga0326597, IMG submission 203789) | Soil microbial communities from uranium-contaminated site in the Upper Colorado River Basin, Wyoming, United States - RVT100D185 | ecosystem: Environmental > Terrestrial > Soil > Contaminated >...
CGATCCGGATCACGAGGATCGTGTCACCCGGCAGCATGCCCGGAAGGATCCCTTTCTTGACGAGGTCGACCACCTCCGTCTTCTGATCGGTGTAGGTGTCCGAGACATCTACCAGGATACAGATGGACCGCGCATACTCGCGATCAGTGCTGCACCCGGTCAGGATGAGTAAAGCCACCAGGAGGGCGAGAGCGAGCTTCATGAAATCACCTCGTGCTCGGCGGTCTCGTCGCGGGTCTCACTGCGCTCCACGACACGATCCCTGAGGATTTGCGTGCGTGCGGTATGTAGTTCCGCCTTGCGAGGCACCGCGGGCGTCTGCTGCCTGCTGGACGCGCCGGAAATGACCGCCTCGGTATCGAACACGTCGGTTCCGCGCTTCTTGAAGTGCCCCTCGATGCGCAGAGGAATGACGATGTAGACGTCATAGAGACTGTTGACCGCGCTCGTGACGTGATACACGACGTGCGAGAGAAACTTCGATGCATAACCGAGGGTGACGGCGAACAGAGAGAACACGACCAAGGCCATGGGTCCTGCGGTGTTGATGAGCATCTCCAGGGGAACGGCGATCATGGCCAGGATCCAAGGCAAGATGAACCCGAGCACGGCCTGGCCGATCAGCGGAATGTTGGAGGAAATAGCCTCGGCGGCCGCGCTCCCGTCCGCCCCGGCCAGAGACTGCTTCAGCAGGGATTCGGCTTCGACGATCTGCTCGCGCAATATGGCCAGCGAGCTCTCGATCGATGCCAGCATCAGAAGCCCAAAGAAGGACACGAAGAGAATCCCCCGTCGTTTGGACGAAGGAAGACTGTCGAGCTGTGAGAACAGATTGGTGATCCCCAGCATTTCCATGACGAAAATACCGGCCGCGATTTCCATGAGAACCAGAACCAACGCGGCGATCGAAGGCACGGGGAGCCCCATCAGTCGCCCACCGGCGGGCACCAGCTCCGACATGGGCAGGGCGATGAGCTGGAAGTTGATGAACGAGCCTCCGAGCGCCACGCCCATGACGATGGCTGAGATGATGAATGTCTTCATCGTCGTCCATGTCAGAACGCGATGGGCTCCATCATCTTGCTTGAGAATCTCGGCATAGCGCTCCATGTAGCCGTCGATGCGAGAGGTTGATTCGAGCGCGCGCTTACAGCTCTTCCCGAGACCGCCCAAGGTGTTCTGGATATCCCCCCATTGCGTCGACATGCTACCGAGGATCTTGTGGCGCTTGGCGGTCGCGCTGCGATATTCCTCGAGCGAGCGTTTTTCGCCGGAGACCACGGATCTACGAATCTCTTCGAGGACCTTTTGAACGACCTTGTCGTTGCCTGCGGGCATGTTCGCGACGGCCTGCAGCATCTCGCCCCATTCGGGTGCGGGAGGGGGCGTCGTTCCGCATTCCTTGTAGTCGGCCTCGGCCTGGGTGAGCAGATCATCGAGTTTGCGGTGCAGCTGGGGGAAATCTGCGAGATCCTTGGCGAACGTACTTTCGATTCTGCGAAATTCCCGCTCGATCTTGATTTCCGCGCCTTCGCGGCCGCTATCGAGAACGAGTTCCTGGCTGCGCTGTGTCATTTCTCTTGCAAGTTGCCTGAACCACTTCGCAGCGAGGCTCAGCCCCCCCGCGATGGCTTCTCCGATGCTGCGAATCGCTCTGTGCATGGGTACGCGCGCGGCGTAGAGGAATAGCTGGCTCACCAAGACATAGAGAAGAATCCACTTGGGGGTAAGCATGGATACCGCCTTTGGGAGTCGGCGACACTCCGAGATCCGAGGGGGTCTCCGCGAAGACCTGGGCGCCGTGGACAATGATGACGATCGCGGAACGAATCCGCGGGATTTGGCAGCAATGTTTGTGCTAGATGACCAAGAGGCTCTCTCAGGAGGGAGCCATGGAGACGATGATTGCGCGGAGTACGCCACGATGGAGCAGCGCGCACCATCGGACGTTCGCGCACCTCAGAATGGTCGCGAAAGGAGGCGGCCCGAGAACTGAGGCGGGTTGTGCCGGTGCGGACGGATGACGGTCGTCGGGTCCAGCGCCGCGTCGAACGCGTGGAGTCTATCTCACCAGGACCATTCGACCCCTGGCAGAGCCCGTCTCCGATTCGATGCGCGCGAAGTAGACAGCCGAGGCGACGGAGCACCCTGCGTCATCCGTCCCGTCCCACTCCACAGCGTGAATTCCCGGTGCCAGCTGCTTCGTGAGCACACTCCTCACCAAGCGTCCCCGCTGATCGAAGACCTTCACCTCAATCCGGCCCGCAGCCGCCAGCGAGAAGATGATCTCTGTCCGTGGATTGAACGGGTTGGGATAGATCGACTCCAGGCGCACCTGCGCCGCCGCCACGGCGCGATCCCCCGAGACTCCCGTCGCCGGATCCAGCGCCGTTCGAAAGCTCGCCAGAGTGGCTACGTTTCCCGCCGCGCTCATCCAGCGGGTCCAGGGGAAGTAAGGCGAGGCCGAGCGCACGCGCAGGCGCCAGCGATACTCCGTATCCGCAAGCAGGCCGCCTACGGTCTGCTGGAGGGTGATGGCGCTGCCGTCGGCGGGAAGGACCGCGCCGCTGTCGTACCATGTCCCGAGAGTCCCGACGATCGGCAACGTGTTCGGCCCGATGGTCTCCACCATCCACTCCATGCGCACGCGCGTTCTCCCCGCCGCAGAGCGGCCGACCGCCTCGAGCTTCATGGCGGCCATGTCGTCGGAACGTCCGCCGCGGGCCAGCGGCGTAGCACCCGTTCGCAGCTGGCGGGGGAGGGGCCAGGACGAATTGTCCGCGAACTGTCCGCCACCGCCGCGGTAGACGGACACCATGCCCTCGTCGGCGTCGGGATTGTCCATCAGTGTGGCGGACACAGCGAGATCCGATAGCCCGTCGCCATCGACGTCGCCGAGCCCGCGGACGTAACGCCCGAAGTTCGAGCCGGTCTGAAAGCTGTACGTGCTCCACGGGCCGGTCAGATCGATCCCGGTCGGCGAACCCAGGTAGAGGTAGGCGGCGCCGCCGTCGGGCACAACTCCGCCGAAGTCGTGCGCGCCCACGATCACGTCGCTGAAGCCATCGCCATTTACGTCACCGGCGCCATCGACCGCGGCGCCGAATCGCGTGCCGCTCGAGACCTGCCCCAACGTCACGGCCGGGAGTGGTTCGAGTCCGCCGGCCGATCCGTGGTAGATCTTCGCCCAGCCGCTGCCTGCTTGGGGCGCGGTTCCGTACCATGCGCCCACGATCACGTCGGCGTAGCCGTCGCCGTTCACATCGCCGGCGGTGGACACCTCGATGAGATGCGCGCCGACCTCGGCGCCTTCGACGAACCAATCCGGTGTCGTCGAGAGGCCGCTCGCCGAGCCATAGAAGCAGCGCGCAATACCCTCGCCAAGGAAGTTGTTGGTGTAGTTGCCCACGCCCACCAGCACGTCGTCGTAGCCATCGGCGTTCACGTCCCCGGCGGTTCCGATCTGGCCCAAAAAAGCCACCAGCGCGCCGCCTTCGAACGACCAAGCAGGCTCGGTCCCAGGTCCGGTGGCGCTGCCGAGATACAGCCACACCTTGCCCTCGTCGTCGAAGGTCCCGTCCCAACCGGTCGCGGCCATGAGGATGTCGGAGAAGCCATCCCCGTTTATGTCGCCGGCCTTGGCCACCCGCCACAAATAGCCGCCCTCCTGCCCGAGCGCTCGTTGCCAGGCGGGAGTGCTCCCGAGACCTGTCTGCGAGCCGAGGTAGAGCTCGACTTTGCCCTCGTTCGGCACGGTTCCGGAGTAGTAGATGCTGCCGATCAGAACATCGTCATAGCCGTCACCGTCCACGTCACCCACGCCTGCAACAGCGCCGCCGAATCCTTCGCCGGCGGTGCCACCCGGCATGCTCCAGCTGGGCGAGCTGTAGACGGAAGGCCCGTCGGGGGAACCGTGGAAGACGTCGACGCGCCCGTTGTCGGTCAGGCCTGCATCCGCTCCGTAGGCACCGATGATGATGTCATCGAAGCCGTCGCCATTCACGTCGCCGGCGGAACGCATCGCGGCGCCAAAATAGGCCTCGACCTCATCCCCTTGGCCGGTCCAGGCGCTGGCGGTCGTCGGATTGCGCTTCTGCCCGTAGAGCACCTCGATGCGGCCGGTGTTGTCCTCGGCGGAACCGGTGTCGTACTGCGGAATACCGATGACGATGTCGCCGTGCCCGTCGCCATTCAGGTCGCCCGCACTGCCGACGGACAAGCCGTAGACCGAATTGTCGAGCGGATAGTTCACGCCCCAGTCAAAGAACAGCGACGGGCCCGTCGGGCCGCCGCGGTAGAGCGCGGCGCGCCCGCGTCCCCAACCACCGCCCTGATAGAAGGGAGCCCCTACGAGGATGTCGGCGTAGCCGTCGGCGTCGACATCGCCGGCGGTCGTGACGGATAACCCGAGGAGCTCTTCGCCGTTACCTTCTTCCGTCCAAGCGGCAGGGGTGATGGGACCCGTGGAGGAGCCCAGGTAGAGACTTACCAAGCCGGCTTCGTCCGGGCCGACCAACCACCGCGGCGCGCCGACCAGAAGATCTGCGTAGCCGTCCCCGTTCACGTCGCCCGCGGTGGAGACCGACGCGCCGAACTGCGAGTGGTAGGCCGGGCCGCTCAGCGACCAGTTTGGGTTCAGCCCGATGCCGGTGCCCGAGCCGTAGTAGACCTGCACGCGCCCATGGTCAAGGAACAGCGGGTTGGTGTCATAGGTCTCTGCGCCCACGACGAGGTCGGCGTAGCCATCGCCGTTGAGATCTCCCGCCGTGGCCACCGAGTTCCCGAAGCCATTGAAGGCCTGCGGGGGTCCGAGTACCGAGGTGGTGAATGTCGACGCGATCCCACTCGAGGATCCATGGTAGACGTAGACCGATCCCTGCTCGTCGTAGAGCAGACCGCCGCCCACCTTGGGCGCCCCGATGACGATGTCGTCGTAGCCGTCGCCGTTCAGGTCGCCGGCCGTGCTCACTGATTCTCCAAAGCGGGCGCCGAGCCATCCGGTCGACAGGTTCTGGTCCGAGCTCGTGGAGGGGCCCGCCGGCGAGCCGTGGTAGATGAATACACGGCCATCGTCGGAGCTGTTGATGGGTTGCCCTGGGGCGCCGATCACGACATCATCGAAGCCGTCGCCGTTGACATCGCCGGCGGCGGAGACGGACCAGCCGAATCGACTCTGCGCGCGGCTTCCCTCGACCGTCCAGACCGGAGTGGCCGACACACCGTTGGCGGTGCCGAGAAAGAGCTGCACGCGGCCGCCGTTGGCGACGCTGCCGCCATAGTTCGGCGAGCCGACGAGGAGATCGCTGTAGCCGTCGCCGTTGACGTCGCCCGAGGTCGAGGCCGAGAAACCGAACATAGCGCCGGCGTAGCTGCCGGTGAGGAGTTGGCTGTCGCCGACAGGAAGATCGGCGAGAGAGAGCGCGGGGAGAAGCAACAGGACGAGGCCGAACATGGCCACGGGCGCGTTTGGCATGGCGTTCTCCTTTAGCGAGTGTTCGCGCGCGGGGGACGACCGCGGCGCTGCGACGCTCTTGAGGATAACCCATATGGGGAGGCTTGCGGGCACAGCAGAGAATCGAACACCAGAATGCTGACGCTCAGCGCAGATGAGTCTCTTCAGGAGCTGGCTCCCCCGGGGATCGGTCAGGGCCGGGCCTCGCACCCGAAGCGCAGTCGCACCCCATTTTTAGCAGCACGCCGCGCCGCACCCTGAACCAATTCAAGTGCCAGCCGCCCGGCACTAGTTGGCCAGTACGAGCTTGCGAGTACGGTTCTGATCGGAGAACTGCATCACGACGTAGTAGATGCCGACGCTCACCGCGCGGTCCCCGGCGTCCCGGCCTTCCCAATGCACCTCGTGATCGCCGACATTCTGTATTTCGTCGACGAGAGTGCTTACCAGGCGACCTCGTGCGTCGTAGAGCGCGATACGGACGGGTCCGGTCTTGGGAAGGGAGTAGGCGATGCGGGTCCGGTGCGCGAACGGATTCGGTGCGCCGGCCTGCAAGCGCAGGCTCGAGCCGAGATCTTCCGGCGTCGCTACTGCCGTTCCTTTGACCATCGTGAAGTAGTCGAGGACAGCGCCGGTGTCGTCGATGAACCTCGCGTCGAGCTGACGGGCATCGAAATCCAACACCATCGAGCCCAGTCGGTTCTGAGACGAGAACATGACCGGGTGGTTCAGCAAGCCGCCGCTGATCTGTCCCGAGCTCCCGGCGACGATGTAGACGGAGCCCTCGTGCGCGGTCGGGCTCAGTGCCATCTTCTCGTAGGCCCCGTCGCCTTCGGTCCGTCCATCTCCGCCGTCGAGGATCATCGAGGGTTGAAGCGTGCTCGAAATTCCGTAGTGACCGTCCATGAGGAAAGAGCGCTCGTAGGAGTGGCTGTGGCCCGAGAGGACGAGGTCGACGCCGCCCTGCTCGAGGATCGGCAGCGCATTCTCCCGCATGTCCCGCATTCGGCCACCGCTGTCGCTGGTATTGTCCGAGTCATGGGAGCCCTTCGTGTATGGAGGATGGTGCCAGTACGCCACGATCCAGTGCTGATCGGTGGCCGCGAGATCGTTGGTCAGCCAGCTGAGCATGGCGCCGGCTGGCAATCGGCTCGTGCCTTCGGAGTCGAGGCAGACGAAGTGCACGTTGGCCGAGTCGAACGAATAGTAGGCCTCGGTGCCCGACGCCAGGCCACCGGCTTCGCCCAACGTGGGCATGGTGAAGAGCTCGTAGTAGTCGTTGTCAGCGCCGCTGTGCAGCACGTCGTGATTGCCCCGGGTCGGCCACAGGGGGCACGTGCGCAGGAACGTGGGATATATGTCGAATACCGCCGCCTGGTACTCGATGTCGGTTCCCGTGCCGTAGGCGTTGTCCCCCAGCATCAACCAAACGTCGGTCTCGGTGGTTCCGGTGAAAGCAAGGTAACCGTCCCGAACGTCTGCGGCGTTGGCGTTTTTCGTCCCCGAATCGCCGATCGCCCACACCCGCAAGGGCGCCTGGGTCCCCACGATCGGCGCCGTGCGGAAATTGAACTCAGCACCGGAGGCCAGCTCGCTCTGGGTTGACCCGATCGAATAGTAGTAACGAGTGTCCGACGTCAGGGGCCCGATTTCGATCTCATGCTCCGCCGTGGGGGTCGGGTTCTCGGCCATGTCGTTCAAATTGCCCGGATCTGTTCCCCAGCGCACGCGCGTATCGGTCGCTGTCGACGATCGCCACCGGACCACCATGCTGTGCGGCGTACCCACCATGAGGTAGGGACCACGGGAAAGAACGGCTGCCTGGTCGCCGACCGCCAATTCGCAGTCCCAGACCAGATCGCTGCTACTCAGGGTGCTCTGGTGTACTTCGACGGCGAGGACGTTATCGCCGGCGACGAGAAAGGGGAGGCCAACGGTGGCATCGAAAGTCTCGTAGCCGCCGCCCTCGTGCTGGCCCAGGGACAGGTCATTGTAGGTTGCGCTGACCGAAAGGAGTTGGCGCGCGACCTCTTGGCCGTTGAGATACGCCGCGAAGGAGTCGTCGAAATTGGCACGTAGCAAGATCGCCAGTGCCGCACCAGGGTTGGCGACGTTGAAGTGAATGCGGAAGTAGGCTGTGGGATACTTGTTGCTGGCGTTGGGACCAAAGGGAATCTGAGTGTTCACGTAGGTCTCGCCAAAACCCAGAATGCCCGGCCCCGCGGACCAGGTCGATTCGGCGGGGTACGCGCTCTCTCGCCACACAGTCCCGAGATCGGTGCCCGTGTCGTAGCTCCAGACAGATCCGGTGGGGATGAGTGTCGTCTCGACGCCGGAGGCAGAAGCGCAGATCAGGGCCGCGGTGCCGTGGAGCAGCAGCCACCGCAAAGTTCGACTGTGTATCCTCATCTCAGGTCCTCTGGCTCGCGTAAGGGCGCGACAGTCAGGGCTCCGCGCACGCGATGCTCGAGTTCGCGCGTGGCCGAGGCCCGCCGGCGACGCGGCGACAGGGTTTCGATGTGTTGGAGGGCTTCGGTGTAGGCGACCCGCGCCTCCAACTGGCGTCCAGCCTGCTCGAGAATTTCGCCGCGTCGTGCCAGCACGACCTCCGGCCGGCCGAGCCACTCCGCCAGCGTGTCGAGGCGAAGCAAGGCTGCGTCATAGGCCCGCGCCTGCACTTCAAGGTCGATGGCGAGCAGGCCCAGCGACGGAAGCGGGCCCAGTCTGCTCATGCCTGCATCCAGACCCTCCAGCGCGCCGAGCAGATCTTGGGGATCGCGAGCCAGCACCAGGCGCACGCGCTCGACATAGTGATCGGGGCGAGGCTCTTCGGTGAGCGTCAGTGCCCTGTCGAGACAGACGATGGCCTCGTTCCAAAGCTCGAGATCAGCGTACGCTCGGCTGCGTAGGTACCAGAACTCCTCGCTCTGCTCCATCTCCGCGCAAGCCGAGAGCTGCTCCAGCGCGGCCGCCGGTCGAGCGACATCGACCAGAAGCGATGCGAGGCACATCCGCAAGTTTGGGTGCGCGGGCTCGAGCTCCTCGGCTCGACGGAAGTCGCGCATCGCCTCGTCCCAGTGCCGCTCGAGCTGGTGGAGTTCGCCTCGCTGCAAGTACAGGTCGACGGTGTCTGGCGAAGCGGCGATGGCGTCGGTCAGAGTCGCGATCTGGGAATCGTGAGAACCATGGGCCAGGACGCTGCCGGGTGAAGGCAGCGCCAGCGTCAGTGCCACGATGAAGAGGGGACGAAAATAATCAAAAGTGTGAAACAACATTCTCATGGATCATGATTCCCGACCGATCGCGAATGGCCGGCAGCATTGTCTACGGATGGCCGAGCAAGTCTCTCCACGTGATTATGGTCGAAGTATCCGGCCCGACGCAAATGGCGATCGTCGCGTGACCGGCGGCCAGGATTTCGGCCGGCCAAAATGTCCGCCTCACCAACGTAACTTGACGGTGCCCCAACTCTGGTGGTCAGTCGGCACAGGAGACGCTGCCACGGCGCGCACGCCGAATGCAGAGCCATAGCAGACGACTTCCGCCATCGGCAGGTAGAGATCGATGTCGTAGCCGTCCAGAGACAGCGGCATCCATCCAGAGTCGTAGGGCACGGCCTCTCGCCCATTGGCGCTGAGGGCAAGCTCCATCCGGTGCTCGCGCGACTCGCCTGTGCCTCGCCGCACGTAGCGGCCCTCGCCCGTGAAATGCAAGGGCGCCGAATCACAGAGCACGTCCCAGCTGACATCGCGGACATCGAATGCATCGTCGCCGTCGCGAATCAAGCGCATCTTGCCTTCGAGTTGCGTCGTGAGCTGGATTGGGCAGAGACAGAGCCCGCTGATGCAGCCTTCGAGATATTGGCTCCCGCTGGCGAGGCGATAGATCTGTGCACTGGCGCCCGAGGCGAAGAAAAGAATAGGAAGGAACAGGGAACGCAGGACCACTTGCTTGAGCATGATCGTCCTCCCGGTTGGGGTTCACCTGTGGCTCCAAGATAACGCATGCGGCCATGGAAAGTCCAGCTGTCGCGAGTTTCGAGCAGTCACTCAGTTTCGGTCGGCCGAAATCCCCCAACTTCCTTCAGTCGCGCCTCCGCCGCCGTGCCCTCTCAATCCTCCCCACCTGCTCCTCCATCGTGTGCTCCGCACGGTCATTCATCGTCCCGCCCGGATACACCGACTCGCTGTACCGCCCATACAATTCCGTCCGCATGTGATGCAACATGTCATGCCCAATCCGCCGCTGCCGCGCCGCGCGCAGCGCCGCGAGTTCGATCTCGCTGACGACGACCTTCTCCCCCGGGCCAGGATCCGCCTGCGCCAGAATTCTCCCGTCGTAGTCGACGATCATGCTCCCTCCGGGCCACGAGAACGGCGGATAGTGGCCGGCTGAGGCCGCCTGATTGCTCGCCACGACATAGGCCGTGTTCTCCAACGCCCGGCAACGATTGACGACGGTCCACCAGTCCATCGGCGCCGTAGCCCCCCACGGGTCCATGTACGCCGAGACGCGAATCAGAATCTCCGCGCCGTTGAGCGCCAGCATCCGGATCGCCTCCGGAAAGAGCCAGTCGTAACAGATCGCCGCGCCGATGCGACCGATCGGTGTCTCGGCCACAGGGAAAGGCTCTTCGTCGTAGCCCTCCAGGTCGTGTGGGCTCGCATGGACCTCGAACGGAATCCAAGGGTGGGTCTTGCGATAGCGATAGAGGATTCCCTCCGGTCCGATCAGACAGGTTGTATTGAACACGACACCGGGCCAACGTGAATCCTCCTCGAGAAAGGTCCCCGTCTGGATCCAGACGCCCAGCTCCTTTGCGATGGCGTGGTATCGGTCGGTGTGCTCATTCGGAATCGGGAGCGTGAGATGTCGCAACAGGCCCGACGCGTCGGGATAGACGGGCGCGGCGTGGGCGAATTCGGGAAAGGTCAGGAGCTTCACGTCGCAGAACGGTCCGTAACCTTCGACCGTCTGCCGGATCGTAGCGAGCATCCGGTCGACATGACTCTTGATTCCCGCGCGCTCCGTTGGATTCTCGAAGTCCGTCTGACAGGCGGCGACGCCGAATCGCTCCATGCTCACCCCTTCACGCTCGTTCGATACGAGCACTTGGCTCCGCCGCCGACGAGAATGCAGGAACCATCGGAGTAGGCTCCGCACTGATAGCAATGTTCACCATAGCGGTCGTCCGCGCGCACGATGGCGTCGGTGAGTTGCTGGACGTTCTCGATCCAATGGGGGCCGCTTCCCTCTGGCGCATATTCGGCGGCCGCGCGGATCAGATGGCGCTGCGCTTCTTCAATCCTCTGCACGGCCGCCAACCCGCGCTCCGTGATCTCGAGATGCAGCTTGCGTGAATCTTCTTTGGATCTCGATTTCACCAAGAGGCCATTTTCGATCATCTCCGCGGCGATCTGACTTACGGCGGGCCTGCTCACATTGAGGAATTCAGCCATGTCGGTCGGGCTCTGCGGGCCTTTCCGTGCCAGGATCCGAAGTAAGGAGACCTTCGACTGCGAGAGGCCTTCGGCGGACTTTTCAACGACGCGGTTTTCGAGCACACGGCGCACGCTTTGGGACAGCAAGAGCAGGCTCTTGAGCAAATCGTCGGTTTGCGTGCCTGATAGAGTTTCCACTTCGATCGTTCCCTTCGAGCGCTGGATGCTCCCGATACGGGCTAGGACCCGCCTGCCTTGGGAAGCCCTCTCAGATAGTCGTCGACCGCGGAGGCCTCGAGATCGGCGTCCATCGACTCCTGTTCCCTCAGACGCTGTAGCAACGGAGCGAAGAGGCGTCGACTGGACATCGTCTCGCCGACGCGATTCTCTTCGTCGCCCGGCCGGATGTCGCCTTCCAGGGCCGGCAGATCCGCCACGCGCGAGACGGCCACGGCAGATTGCGCCTCGCTCAAGAGCGTCGCCGCGGTCGCGCGATCCGCGTTCTTCACGGCGAGATACGCGCCGAGATAGAGCGCGGACGCGGCCCGGGGGTTCGTGCGCCGCGCGTCGGCGAACAATTCGGCGGCCCGAACACGATTCTCGAGGGCCAGTTCTACCTCTCCGAGGCGGCTCAACGGCCCGGACTCCTCGGGGTTGAGGGCGATCGCTCGCTCGAGCGCCGAGCGAGCCGCCCAGAGATCGAACATCCCCTCCACGTCGGGGCAGGATCTCAGCTGAGCCAGCTGGACATGGGCGCGCGACGCCATGGGATTCACTTCGAGCAATCGGCGCCAACTCTCGGCTGCCTTTTCGTACTCGTCGGCTTCGAAGTACGCGTTGCCCAAGTAGTACAGAGAATCCTCGTGCTCAGGATTGATGGCCAGTGCCTGTGCGAACCGCGCGACGGCGGCTTCCCACTGCCCTTCCCGCCGCGCCTTCATGGCGCCCCGGTAGTGCTGCCAGAAGGCGACGGTCGCCGCGCGTACGTCGTCTTGCACTTCCTGCCGCGCAGTCTCAGGCTCGGTGGGCGTGTGCCGCGAGTTGCGAAGCACGAAGGCCAGCGCCAAGGCAATCACGACCGAGCCCAAGACCAGGATTTTTCTCATCGGGGCTCACCCGCTTCCATCTCCCACGGGATGCGGAGAACACGGGAGCGGTCGGCCACGACTGCGCTCAGCCTCAACAGGTCGCGGCCGGGGCGATGGATCCGCAGGGAGTCGACGACGGCGGCGGCGCCCGTGCCGAGATGGGCTACCGCCTCACTCTGACTCATGTAGGAGACGCTCGCCCCCATCTGCAGGGCCGCGCGGCGGCTGCCTACGAACATCTCGATGAGCGTCCCGGGGCAGGAGGGCGCCCCGGCAGGGCCTTCGACCTGCACGCGCAGCGCGGACCCTTGCGCGCTGTCGTTGCGCAGGAGAACCGCTCTTCCACCGTAGTTGAGAATCAGGATGTCGACGTCGCCGTCGAGGTCGTAGTCGGCGGCGGCCATGCCTCGCGAGCTGTTGGCCATCTCGAAGTAGGACGAAGCCATGGCTCCGGCCTCGAAGAAGCCCTCCTCGCCGCCCTTGTTCCAGAAGAGCTGATCGCGCATCGGCTGCAGGAGCCAGGGCTTCTCCTTCTGTGGGAAGGTAGAGCCGTTGGTGATGAGGAGGTCGAGATTCCCGTCGGAGTCGAGATCGCTGAGCAGCGTGCCCCACCCGATGTAGTCCAACGCGATCTGCCCCAACCCCTTGGCGTCGGCTTCGTCCACGAAACGCATCGTCTTCTCTGCCGCGGATGGTGTCTCGAGGAGGAGATTCCGGTAGAGCGCGTTCTCCTGCGCCAGCCAATGCGTCACGAAGATGTCGATGTCTCCGTCGTGATCCCAATCCTCGACCGCGAGGCCCATGGCGCCGCGGTAGTCGGCAACCCACGCCTCGTGGCTGTTGTCCGCGAAGCGGCCATCGCCGAGATTCTTGAACAGGACGTTGTCCGACACGTCGTTGGCAACATAGATGTCCAACCAGCCGTCCATGTCGAAATCACACCACGTGATCGAGAGGCTCTTGCCCGCCGCGTTCGCCACGCCCGCGAACTCCGTGACATCCGTGAAAGTTCCGTCGCCCGCGTTGCGATAGAGGCGATTCGAAATCGGTGGATAGGAAGACGGGTTCAGTGTGTAGGGAAGAACCGCCTCATATTGGTTCGACGCCTTGAGCGTATCGGCAGGATCGAACGCATAGTCTACGTACCCGGAGACATACAGATCGAGGTCGTGGTCGTTGTCGTAGTCACCGAAGGAACATCCGGTCCAGAATCCCTGCCCGCCCAGACCCGCGCGCTCCGTCGTCTCTTCGAAACGCCCGTCCCCCTCGTTGACGAACAGATGGTTGTACCCGTAGGCGGTCGTGAAGAGATCCAGCCTTCCGTCTCCGTCGACGTCCCCCCAGCACGCGCCCATGCCGATTCCCCGGCTGCCCACGCCGGCCCGCTCGGTGACATCGACGAACGAGCCGTTGCCGAGATTCTCGTAGAGGGTGTTGCGCGCGGCCGAAGACTGGAGTTCTTCTGGCGTCCGCCGGAGAGAACCGGAGATGTTGACCAGATACAGATCCGGATCACCGTCGGCATCGTAGTCCCCCCACGCCACGCCTGAGCCCATGTCCTCGGGCAACTGCGTCGACCGGCGTCCGGGGAAGTGGTGGAAGGCGATGCCCGCTTCCGCCGCGACGTCGGTCAACTCGAATGGAGTCTCGCTGCCGGTCGCTGAACGTTCCAGGCTTCGCGTGATTCCCTCGACATCACCACCGGGGAGGTAGACTTCGGGCTTCCCGAACCAGCGGGGAGCCACGAAGATCGCAAGGACGCCGGCCGTGACGAGGATGCAGGCGACGATGCTCCGCCGAAGCAGAACACGACGCCGGTTGAGACGACGTCCGTTCGTCACCGCGAAGACACAACCTGGATCGTTCCCGTCGCCTCGGAGAGATCCGTGATGGGAGAGGTCAGTAGAGTGTCCTCACCGAAGACGAAGTTGAGGAGATACTGGTCGATCTTGCGATAGCGCAGGCGCGCCGTGACGGTGAGCTGACCCTCGGTCCCTGCGGGGATTGCAAACTCCTCGACCCGCTGGCCCTCGTCGGCAACGACGACGTCGTCTGTCGCCGGCGCGGCCGTAGGACACTCGAAGCTATACGCAGCGGCGTCCGAGAAGCCCGGGAAGAGCGAGCGGCGATAGCGCACGCCCACCATCTCCCACAGGTTGTGGCGATCGATCAGGTTGCCGTACTGATCCACAGGCTCGGCCTTGAACATGAAGGCGCCCTGCTGGATGAAGTTCGTGTCTTCCACATGACCCGATTCGTAGACGGTGTCTCCAAGCTGGTCGGTCACCGTCAATTCGACCCATGTCTGGATGATGTCCAGCGGGCCGGTGGGAAAGTCGTGACCCACCTTGTTCGAAGTCACCACGACCTTGACGGGAACGGCCTCGCCGGGCAGGACAGCGTCCGGCATCTCGAGGGCAAGACCTACCGCGCTCCCCTGGGCCCACTTGTCCGCAATCTCCGGAATCTCGATCTCTCCGCGCAGCCACTTCTCGGTCAGCTCCAGATGCTCTTCGTGGCCTTCGAGCTCGAGCAGGGCCGGCACGAGTTGGTTGGCGCCGAGGAAGCGATGACTACGGGCCTTCCCATCGGCGAGGGTCCGGTTGTAGTCGAAGGAATCGCCCGCGGCCGGATCGTTCGACTCCTGCAGGGGCATGTGACACTCGCGGCACTCGATGGTCTTGGTCGGATCGCCCGGAGTGTTCCAGTGGCTCATTCGCCAGTTGTCATACTGATTCTGCAGCTGGACCCAACCGACGTTGTTCACTTCTTCGTCGATGAACTGCTTGTGACAAGCGGCACAGTATTCGGGCGTCTTGAACAGTTTCTTTCCGAGAGACTCGACATGTTGTCGCGGGTAGGCGCGGATGAGGAAGTCCGCCACGGGCTTGCCGATGTCCCCATAGCTGAACTCTCCGATGTAGCGCTCCGGCGTTCCGACGATGAAGGCCGCATTCCCCTTCTGGTCGGTTTCCTTCACCGAGTGACACACGATGCACGAGACGCCCTCTTGGTAGCCCGCGAGATTGGTCAGCTCGTCGTTGAAGACGTTCTTGCTGCCGGAGAACAACGAAATCGGATCGTGACATCCCCCACAATAACGGGTGGATTCGGCGCCATTCTGCTCGGCCATTACTTTCTGGATCGTCTGGAAGGCTGGGTCCATGGCGGAGTAGCGGTGCGCGCTCACGCTCCATTCCTTGTAGATCTCTTCGTGGCAACCAGAACTCCCGCAGGACTCGGAATTCGAGAGTCGTCTCGGGTCGAGCGCTGTTCCACCTGTGGTATTGGCGAGACTCGGAGCGAAGGGTCGATCGTCACCGTAGGCGTACACGTAGTCCGCAGGAAATTCGTCGACGAGTCCGGCATCGGGCACGGCGAGCATGCCGGCGGCAACGAGAACGGCGCCCAGGATGATCGAAGTTCCCATGCGGACGACGAATTGCCGCTGCGCTGCCTTCTCTGCCTGTCCCGCCACCTTACGAATGAGTAGCAGGACGATGTGGACGCCGGCGCCGGCAATCACGAGGAAGGTCGAGACGAGGTGAATCAGATCCCAGGTCGGCGACATGCGCGTGGCGAGAAGCGCCTGATAGGTCACGACGACGCCCGACACAGAACACACGGCCAGGACCAGCAGCGAGGCGTAGCCCGTCAGCTTGTAGTGGGACATCGGCGAGCTCTTGTATTTGATCCAGTGTTTCGCCGAATAGATCGTCGCTGGAACGAGGAACGCGATGCCGATGGCCGCATGCAACAGAACCATGATCTGGTTCGGCACGCTGAACGGCAGGAAGTAGATCGAGAGGCCGGTCAGCGCCTCGAAAATCAGCATGCCCATGACGAGCGTCACGAGAACTGAACTCCACTTGCCATTCTCCCTCGCATCCATCGCGTTGTCGTGGTTGGACATGATCGACCTCCTGTGCAGAGCACGCGGCTCTGCGTTCAACGAATCGCTCCGGTCACGGACGGCGGGCTGAGCGCGTCCACGGCGGAAGCGTGCGAGTCTGGTAGTGCTCCAGATAGGAGCGATGAAGGGAATCGTTCGGATACTCATCGTCGGCGGCGTAGGGATAGCTGGACATGCCGTGGAACGGCAGCGGCGCGACCGTCTCCCCCGTCACGGTCCGAAGGTCGCCATCCTTGATCCAGCCATCTGCCTCGAACACGAAGTCGCGCGCCCATCCGGGCGGGAGATCGGGCAGCATGACGGCTGGGAATTCGATGGCGATTTCGTCACCGGGCGCGAGCACGACGAATCGATCGTCGACTGCGGTCAGAAGACTGGTCACATCGCCATAACGCGTGTAGTCCCCGGCGTGGACATCCTCGAAGAGAGGCCGCGGGTAGATCGAGTCGTAGTCATAGAGATCGGGGAGCTTCCCGTCGGGGCTGTAGATCTCGGAGAAACCCCGATAGTGCAGGTCCGCGCCGAGCACGCTGAGCCGTTCGCTGCGCAGCCGACCGTCGAAGACGTTGAGCGTCGGACCCTCGGCGAAGAACGCCTGATCCCATAGAACGGCCATGTTCGTCGTAATGCGCACCCGCCGGTCTTCCGTCGGAAAGACATCCCGCAGGTCGACCGGCAGGAACTTGTCCATGCCCGCTGGCAGTCCGATGTCGTCTCGGACGCGGGTCCAACCGCCTTCGGCACCGACGACATCCAAAGAGATCGGGAAGAGCTCGATGTCGGGGTTCTGCGCCACGGCGACGTTGATGCTCGCCTCGGTCCACAGCGTCGTGCCGCGCAGAATGAGCATGAGCGGCGCTCCCGAAGACGGCGGACCTGGATCGAGGATCAGTCGGTGGCTCGTCGTAATGCCGGGATAGCGCCTCGAGATCGCTTCGCAGTCGTCCGCGTAGACACGATCGGCCTCGAGAACGGAAGCGAGGACATCCAGGCCCTCGCCATCGCTTGCCGACACGGGCGGTTGGGGGTTCGCTACGAGATGGAGCCCTCGGGCAGGCGACTCCCCCGTCTCGAAGTGGTCGTTCGGCACGACCAGGCTGCCCGCGGGATGATCGATGACGAACAACTCGACCCGGTCGAGATAGCTGATCTCACGCAGCTCCTGGGTCACACGAATCGAGAATCTGTCGTCGTGGGCGGCAAGCTGCTCCCCCGTGAGCAGGATGGCTTCGCGATCGTTGGGGACGAAGGGAACGCCCGGCGCCAAACTGATCCCCAGAGGAGTGACGTCGAGAATGTCCGTGACGAATTTGAAACGCTCACCGTCGTACGCGTAGACGAATGGACAGGACTCCGCGAGCCCCGGCCGTTCGGTCAGCTCGACGACGGGAAGCTCGGCGACGGAGAGATCGATCTCGTTCTGCGTCACGCCGGTCGGCCAGCGCACCCCGAGGACGTCGAGTTTCGTCCGGTCGCCGACGCCGAGATCGATCCAGCGACGGAAGCTCTCGCGCAGCTGGAAGAACGAGCCGGCGCGAGTCCAGACCTTGCAGCCGTATCCATCCACGGCGTTCTTCGTGCCCGCGAGGCGGATTCTCACGCGATGATTCGCGTTGCCCCCGTCGTTGCGCAGCAGCGCAACGTCGCCGCCAGGCGCCAGGCAAACCAAGTCGGGATCGCCGTCGCCATCGAAGTCGCCGTCGTGGAACAGACTCAGGCCGGCCGTCGATGCGTCGCGCACGGCCGTTACCCAGTCGCTCCATCCGCCCGAGCCGTCGTTGCGGAACGCGGCCAGCTCGCTGCCAGCGGCCACGAGATCGAGGTCGCCGTCGTTGTCCAAGTCGACGAGATGTCCCGAGCGGGCGCCGATGGCCTGCGTCTTCCTGGACAGCACCGGCGAGGTCGTGTCGAGATGGAAGCGCGCATCACCGCGATTCAGCCAGACTTCCACCGGCTGGCCTTCGCCGCCGAACAAGACGAGATCCGGATTCGCGTCGTTGTTCAGATCGCCGGCCAATGCGTTTACGGCGGCGCGAGCATGGGCGAGGCCCGCGTCGTCGGTCTCGAGCCGAAAGCTCCCGTCGCGTTCGTTGACGTAGAGATGCGGCCGGCCCGCGGCGTCAATCACCAAAACGTCGATATCGAAGTCATTCTCGAGATCGGAGAGCACGAGCGATTGCAGTCCGGTCCCCAGGCCCGTCATGCCCGACTCGACCGTGATATCGCTGAAGGTCGCGTTGCCGTTGTTGCGCAGCAGCCTCAGTTCGGCGCCGGCCGGGACGTAGAGGACATCGAGATCTCCCTCGTGATCGATGTCGACGAGGCGCACGATTCCGCGGTCCGGCGGGGCGATCATCGACGACGGCGACGGCAGGTCGGGCACGAAGCTCTCGAAACCACCCTTGCCATCGCCCCGCATGAGCGCCAGCCGAGTCCCGATCGCGGCCAGGTCGAGGATGCCGTCGTTGTCGAGATCGCCAAACTGCGCGGCGTCCACCCGTTCGGGGAGAGATGCGGCGTTCTCCACGACGCTGAACGAGGCGCCCTCATTGCGATACAGCCCGCGGCCGACGAGAAGATCGTCGTCTCCGTCTCCATCGAAGTCTTCGGCGGCAACGGCAGCTGCCCCGGCCGACGAGACGGCGATCGAACGCCCGAGGGTGATCGGAATGTCGCGCCCGGCATCGCCCGGCGCTGCCGCGGGCACCTCCTCCTCGAGCAGGTCGAAGTACCGCGAGCGAAAGACCGCACCCTCGGTCTTTCCGGGGCCGAGGCCTTCGTCCTTGATCCGGATGAATTCCTCGAACGCGGCCGCGGCCTTCTCCGAGTCCTTCGTACCGGTGAAGTACCGGAAGAGTTGGTAGAAGGTCGGTCCGTGATTCGGGTCGAGCTGGATCACCCTGTTCCACTTCTCGACGGCTTCGACCGTGCGGTCCATGTCGTAGAGGGCCTGACCGTGGGCGTAGAGCGCCGGGACGCAGAGCGGATCGCGCTCGAACAGCTGCGCAAAGGCCGTGGCGGCCGCCTCCATCTCCCCCGACCGAAAGCTCATGAGGCCGATCAAGTAGAGGCTGTGCGGATAGGATGCGTCGAGGGACAGCGCGACGCGCGCCGACGCGAGCGCTTGCTCAGTCTCGCGCGACTTGCCTTCGGCCACCGCCAGATTGATCCGGTCGATGACACTCTGTGGGGCCAGCTCCACGCAGCGGCGGTAGACTTCCGCGGCCTTGGCGAAGTGTTCGTTTTGATAATGGGCGCGCGCGATGCTTCGGGCACGCGCCAGTTCCTCGGGCCCCGCGGCCACTGCCGTGGCGGCGGTGGCCGCGACGAGCAGAAGCACGAACAGTGCGAAGAGCGTCCTGATCATGCCTGGCCTCAAAATTGAAAGATGCTGCTCGCGGCGAAGCCCTGATAGCGATCGGTCCGCCAGTCCCGGGCTTCCTGCCCGAGCATCTGATCGACCCAGCTCGGCTCGACGTCTTTTCTCGAGTTGACGCGCTGGTACACATATCCGAATCGCAGGGCGACCCTGTCGCCCGGAAACATGAACTCGAGCGACGCGTCCGCGGCGTATCCCTCGGCGGACCCGTTGGAGACCCACTCTTCGGCGAGCGTCCGATCCTCGAGAGCAAGCATGTAGCTGTAGCTGCTGTTCACCTTCGTATGCATCCACGGCATGGCCTGCCCGCCGAGATGCAAAGACCAGCGCGGACGGATCGGCAGATCAAGCTCCGCACCGACCAAAGGCCCGCGTGCCGTCGAGTCGTAGCTCTCCATGCCCTCGCCGTAGGTTCGGACATCCGAGACCAGGTCGAGCTTCGCCACCATCTGGAATTCGAGATAGCGATAGCCGGCGGAGAGAGTGATCCACGACAGGGGACGAAAGAGCGCCTGCAACTGTACGTCTTCGCGGGATTGCCCCAGGCTCATCTCTTTGCGGCTGCCAAAGCTGGACGCCTCGGTCACGGACCCGCCATCGGGGATCCGTACCGTTTCCGTCCCGTCGAAGTCGCCGGACAGATAGCGAAGGGCCACCCCCATCTTGCGGCCGGGAAGCCAGACGCGGAGATCCGGCGCCACCATTCCGAGCTTCGGATCGAGATCCATGCGCCCTTGATCTTCGTCGCCGTACTGGTACTCGATGGCCGCCTGGATCAGGAGGCCGTCCTTCTTCACGGGCTCGGTCTGGCCGTTGGCCGTCGAAAGCAGCAGAGAGAGCAGCAGGATCGGCGCGAGCAGTCGAATGACGGCATGAGCTTTTTTGGTCAGAATCAGCATTCGCACACCTCTTCTCTGGATGTCATCTCAAGCCGATGACCTGAAGGTCCTGACGCCGTTCTTGGGTCGGGTTGTCGGCGATGCGATAGGGGTTGTCGACGACGGCGTAGAGCTTCGTCCCGTTGGGAGAGACGGCCAGACTCGCGCCGGCCATGTTCCCCAGCGCCAGAAATTGATTGGTCCGCGCGTAGGTCGCCGTGTCGTATTCGAGGATGTAGGTCGCCGCGCTCGATCCCTGGGCCATGACCTGCATGCTCGTGGCCACGAATGCTCGTCCGCCCTGTGGCGAGAGGCAGGCGAACTCAACACCCTGTTGCGTATCGAACTCGCCGGCCTTGGTCAGATCCGATGTCCTGAAGACCTCGACCTGATTCGCCCTGCCCATCGTGCCGCTGATGTACAAAAGCGAGCCATCGCTCGACGTAAAGAGTTCGTGCTTCGAATGGAATAGGTCGAGTTCGCTCGTGCCGACGTAGACACTCACGTCTGGATCTTTGATGTTCCACTTGAAGAGGTCGTCCGTGCGCACGAGGAGAAACAGGCTGTCGTGCACTGCGATGAACTCGCCCACCGGGCTCCAGCCTCCGGCGACGCGCAGGTCGTGCAGAATCTCTCCGGTCACGGCGTCCATCGAGAGCGTCTCTCCATCATCGATGTCTCTGGGCCCGACGAAGAGACGTCCATCTCCTGTCACCTCCAGCCACGCCACCTCGAAGGGAACGCTCACGCGGCGGATCACCTGTCCCAGGTCGGGATCTACGACGGCCACGGCGTGCTCCCCCTGGAGCGCGACGAACAGATTCTCTTCGTTGGGGTCCATCACGACTCGAATCGGCCTCGAGCCAACGGCGATGGAGCGGACCACTTCGTCGGTGTCGGCGTCGAGGGCGTGGATTCGATTGGCCCTTTCGTCCGCGACATAGATCAGATTGCGGGAGACGTCGATCTCGAGATCGCTCAGAGCAGATTCGAAGGTGATGATCTCGAAGTCGCCATGCTGCAACCCGCGCACGGGATCGTCCTCGCATCCGCAAAGGCCGAGCGCGAACAGGATGCAGAGCAGCAGACCGTTCGTGGCTCGAGTTCTCTTCCTCATGGCGCCTCCTCGGGAGTCCACTGGATGTCGCTTTCATCGATGGGGCGAAGGCCGCGTCCTTCGACAGAGAGCAGAACGAGGTTGATGGGCAGATCCGTGTAGACATCCCGGCCGCCGCTTGGCCAATCGATCTCGAGACGCTCGACGCGCTGCGCATCACTCAGGCCGATCTGGGGATACTGCTCGGATTGGCTGGCGTAGCCGCTGCCCGCGCCCACTTCCCGCATGCGCGTCGTTCCGCCGGCGCTCACGCGAATCTTGGCGCCCAGGCCAGATCGGTTCGATTGCACACCCTGCAGGCGAACGCGTATCCAGTTCCCCGGCGCCTCTGACCGGTTTATCAGGATCTGCGGCGCGTCGTTCGAGTTGACGACGACGAGGTCGACGAGATCGTCTCCATCGAGATCCCCACACGCGCTGCCGCGACTGACCTGCATGACATCGAGGGCTGGCCCTGCCTCCGGCCCGATCGCGGCGAAGCGTCCACTGCCGTCGTTCTCGAACAGGAGGTTGGACTGGGCGTATTGAATCGACTCGCTGAAGGTGTCGATGTAGTCCTGGACGTGGCCGTTGGCGACGAAGGCATCCAAGTCTCCATCACGATCGAAGTCGGCGAGATTCACGCCCCAGCCGACCGTCTGGTACGAACCCTCGTGAAGCGACGCCCATTCGGTCATGTCCTCGAAGCTGAAATCGTGGAGGTTCCGATAGTAGGTGTTGTACTCGAAGATCATGTTGGTGATGAGAAGATCGGGGAAACCGTCGCCGTCGAGGTCCCCCGTGGCGACGGCCATG
>Ga0326597_10003641_pt1 | contig 22061 bp, 19 predicted proteins | sample RVTome_12_FD_203789 | JGI IMG/M metagenome (GOLD analysis project Ga0326597, IMG submission 203789) | Soil microbial communities from uranium-contaminated site in the Upper Colorado River Basin, Wyoming, United States - RVT100D185 | ecosystem: Environmental > Terrestrial > Soil > Contaminated >...
AGCAACGGCAACACCTACATCCTGGGCAGCGATCGCAGCACAGGTCTCTGGATATTCGCGACGCCGTAGCACGGCCAAGTCATGTGGTCGCCCGCTCTAGGGCGACCACATGCTCGAGACAACCGTCGAGGTTGAAACGCGCGGCGCGGCTCCAGTCGCCGTGTGCACCGCCAATATCGACGACATCGCGGTCGAGTTTGGGCAACGGGCTTGGTGCCACGCGACGCAAGGCATCGCCGAAGGAACCACATTACGAGAGGTGAGCCCGGGAAAGGTTCAACCGTCGGGATTGATCACTTTCCCACGGTTGAGCCGTCTCTCCAGGTGGTCGACCGGGGAGAAGACCACACATCCGATCTGGTCGTCGCGGCCGAGCACCCAATTCGAGACGGCCAGAAGCTCACAGCCCCGGTAGCCACGGACGGCGGCCAAGAGCATCGAGGACCCGTAGAAGATCAGGGCGGCATCGCTGGTGATGGCCAGCACCGGTAGATCGATGGGCGTGAGGTAGAGGGGGAGGACCGTCACCGCCGCTCCCCCGAGAACCTCCAACACCGCCTGATACCGCTGCTCCACAACACCCAACTCCACCAACAAGACAAGAACCTCCTCACAATCGGAGGAGGATGGGAACCAGGAGGTGTCATCCACGTACCGGAGCCACTGTCGCCCAGGAACCGGAGCCGCGTCCCGAAACTGTCAGGCACCTACCGGAGCCACAGTGTCCATCATGAACCGAAGCCGCACACATTTCATTCGTTAGAACCCGTTAGAAGATCCGTTGGATGATGACCGACAAGGTTCCACGCGACGTTGAACGTGAAATGTTGGCTACGTTCGTTCTTGCATACAGGAAGTTGCCTTTCGCCAACCTGATCGGGTAGAGGGCGGACGGCCGCCCAGTACCCTCATGCGACTCCAGTCCAGAGACTCACGTCGAACGCTCCGACGAGTATCGGTGATGGTCCCCATGCGAACCTCTCATATTCATTGTGCAGACCTACCGCTGGAACTGTCCACCAACCCTCGGCGCTGTTGTCATCGAGATTCAGGCATAGCCCGGCTGCGTACGGAACCATCGCGTACGGGAGGCCGTGGTCGTATCCGGTCATGATGTCGATCTTGACTGCGTCCTCTCTGTCGGGACCTGTTCGGGGTCGAGAGGACTCCCGCAACTTGACTTCGAGTGCCAGCACGTTGGCGCTCTGGACAGTTCGCCTGTGGAGGAGCACATCGGGGAACGCTCTCTGACCTCGCAGCTCCTTATCGGTCAATCCAGCACCAACCCTCGAGTGCTCGCTGTCGACGTTCAGCCCGTCGCATGAAGCACACGCCGCCACATGACGATCGAGCAAGACGAGGATTCGTGCGACCCTCGTCCGCTCGTTGGCATTCGCCATGGTGTGGTCCCCCACGAAATGCGCATCGAGTGTCCCCGCCACAAGATCATGCAGATGCCCGAATGTCAGCACCAGACCGCGATGCGGCCCAGCTCCAGCGTGCTGCTCACCCTCTTCCTTTCTCCGAGTGACGTATTCCTGCTCTTCGGCTTCGTTGAGTTTCAGCCTCCACCCGGACATCCTTGACGCGCTCGACAGCCTCCTTGTCGCGGACTCCTGACTCCGAAGGTCTGCGACCAGCCGCGGTCACGGTGCCACCCGTAGCCGGTCCACCACGGTCGCCATCCTGACAGTGGCCTGGGTGGGAGCGGCGACAGAACCAGCCACCCACCTTCGATACGGCAGTCGGCCTGCGACCAAGGGCTTCGTACTTCGACACTGCTATCGAGAAGCCCAACCTCGGAGATCGCGGAGCATGTAGAGAAAGTTGCGCAGTAGGGCCACAGCCTCCGGCTCGAGCGGATCGGGATCAAAATGCGCTACCCGGTTTCGAATCTCTCTGACGTCGTTCAAGGCCTTCACGAATGTCTTTCGGTCGAGCGGCCAGCCCAACACCTCGAAGCGGCCAGGATGTTCAAGCATGCGCTGATAGTCACCGAAGGTCAGGTCGTCGTGTGACTCGATGCCTCGCTCGTCGTCCGGATCGCACGCGTCAATCACCTGCTCGATGGTCCACTCATCGGATACAAAGCCCCGTAGGAGATGGTCGATCTCGCCAAGGATGAAGAACGGGGTAGCCGTCTCGCCATACAGCTTGACCACGTCGGAAGCAGTCACAATGCCGGAGATCTTGTTCTCCGAGTTCCTGACGAACACGAACTCGTGTTCGTACAGCGTCACCAGAACGTCGATCAGGTCCTGATCGAACGATCTCTCGCGAGCTGGTTCGATGGCATCGGCGAGGATTGCGCCACTCTCGTGGGCGAGTGCCTTAGCGATCGAGCGCCAGGTCACCGAGCCGCGCAGCGTGTGAGGGGAGGTCATCACCGCAAGCTGGGAGAAGTCGTTGAGACGCATCAGTGTCATCGCCGTTTCCAGAGACTCGTCGGGCTTGACAGATGTGATCCCGGCCAAGGCAGAAGGGACGTTTCCGAGCGTGAGCCCCACCTCGAGATCGTTTGCGTCGGCCGAAGACTCGACATGGCTCGGCTCTTGATCGTCGATCACTGTCGGCTGAGCCACGATCGTGATCGTGGCGTCGAGAGAGACCTTGCGGAAGTCGGGCCGCGTCTCCAAACTGTGGTTGTCGAGGTCAGCAGATATACGCTCCACGACTCGATGACCACGTCCCTTCGCACCCCACCATCCAATGAAGTCGCGGACGGTCAATTTCCAGGGGTTCCCACCTTCCGCTGCCTGGTACGCGCTTTCCAACTTCGAAGAGCGTGAGTCGGCATCAGCACCCAGTGCTGTGTCGTCCTCTCCCTGTTGCTCCGCTGGAAGGGTCTCTGCCAGGAGCCGTCGCCGCAGGTCGGCCAATCGGGCTCCGTCGTGCGATAACGTCCAGGCGAACCAGCCGTCGATGCCGGGTAGATCGGCAGCCTCCATGGCAGCCCGAGACGGTGCCGCGAACTCTCGACCATCCTCCAGCCGGATCCTGCCTTCTGTCGTCACCTCTCCCGTGTACGACGTGTCCATTCGCGGCCTATCGAACACAAGGGCGGCACCTGCTGCCAACAGACCCGCATCGATCAGGTCCTTGAGCTGCACACGGCGACCATCGAGCAGGCTCATGTTGCGGCGCGATTCTCCGGTCATGGGGTCCCCCAGCGTTGGACGATGTACTTCTGCTTCTCGGCGTGGTCGGTGAATTCGTGGGTCTTGTTGTTGAGGCGCACGTAGAAGGCGGTCTTCTTCCAGTGTTGGTCGTCCTTGATGACGGTCACCTCGGCGTCGACCGGGTATGCCGACGGCTTGACGTGGACCCGGCACAGGTCTTTACCGTCGATCGTGTGGATCTGGGTGGACACGTTGGCCGCGGCGGCGTCGCCCATCGATGCCTGGACGATCTGGGTGAGGTGGAGCTGGAACCGGTCGGCGTCGGCCTTGCCTTCTTTGGCGAGGCTGGTGTAGTCGGAATCGAGGCCCACCACGATGCCGTCGTCGGCCACTCCGATCACAAGGGTTCCTCCCGCCGGTGAGTTGAGGAACGCGGCGATCGTCTTCAGAGAGGCGGTCTCGAGCGGCTTGAAGACGTCGCCGTTGTCGGCGTGGGTGCGGAGGCTCGACTTGTACTCGATCGACGCGGTCTCGCCGGCCGCAAGCAGATCGCCGATCGGAATCCACTCCTGACTGGCGACCTTGGCCGCAGCGTAAGCGCCGGGCAGGGTGGCGGCGATCAGCTTGCCGAAAAGTTCGGGGTCGTCGAGGAGCTTGTAGGTGAAGTCCTCGTTGCTCTTCTGCAGGTCGAGCATGGCACTCTCAAAGAACACCGGATACACCTCGCCGAAGGCCTTTTCGTCGTTGGCCCACGCCACCTGCTGCATGTCCTCGTCGGCCACCAGAGCCCCAACGATCATGGTGGTGTGCACGGCCTGGGCGTCGGTGAAGCTGGTCCCGTAGCGCTGGTTCATCTGGGCGATGATCTCTGAGAGCGGCGCCTCGTCGGGCTTGTAGATCTTCCCGGCGCCACTGAAGATGGACACCACCTCGCCCTCCACGTCGGGGTCGAGGGACGCCGATCCCTCGGATGTCTTCTCCAAGGCCAGATGGGTGAGCTCGACTTGGCTGCCCAGGTCCATTCCTGGTTCGGCGTCCGCGCGAATGAAGGGGGTGAGTGCCCGGGCGAAGAGATAGTCGCGCTCCAGTTTGGTGTCGCCGAACGCCACGATCTGTGACAGGAACGAGTAGATGCGGACGAAGCGGTTGAGGGCATCCCGGAAGGCGTCCTGCTCGTCGGCGGCGAGGTCGTGATGGAAGCGATCGACGGCAGGTGACAGCGCCCCATGGATGCGGGCGTGGTTGGCGGAGGCGTCGGTGAGCAGCAGCCGCACCACCGTCTCCACCTCCTCGGAGTGGAGGATGCCGTAGCCCTGCAGTTCGTTGTGGGTGTCGTAGAGCAGGTGGGGGTCGGTGGGAGGCGCCACCGTCTGCACGTACCAAGGGGCGAACGAGGTACGGATGTCCTCGGCCTCGTTGCGGAAGTCGAGGATGAAGGTCCCGGTCTTGTCAGGGTGGGTCCGGTTGAGCCGCGACAGTGTCTGGACAGCGGCCAGCCCGGTGAGGACCTTGTCGACGTACATGGAGTAGAGCTTGGGTTGGTCGAACCCGGTCTGATACTTCTCGGCAACCACCAGGATGTGATTGTCGTCCTCGTCGAAGCGGCTGGTGGTCTGGGTCTCGGGAAAGCCGTTGAGGTTGGATTCAGTGACTCTTTCCCCGTCGACGGTAAGCGAGTCGGAGAAGGCGACCAGCACACCGATGTCGCCGTAGCCGTTGTCGTTGCAGTACTTCCGCAGCGCCTGCCAATAGCGGACGGCGTGGAGCCGGGACGAGGTGACGACCATTGCCTTGGCCTTGCCTCGCATCCGGGATCGGACGTGTTGGCGGTAGTGCTCGATGATCACTTCGGCCTTCTGGGCCAGGTTGTGCTCGTGGAAAGCGACGAACCGGGCGATCGCCGCCTTGGCCTTCGCTGTTTCGTACTCGGGGTCGTCCTCGACCGCCTTTTCGATCCGCCAGTACGTCTTGTAGGTGGTGTAGTTGGCGAGCACATCCCAGATGAACCCCTCCTCGATCGCCTGGCGCATCGAGTACAAGTGGGACGGCTCGTGCTTGCCGGTCTCGGGGTTCACCCGGCCGAACATCTCCAAGGTGCGACCTTTGGGGGTAGCGGTGAAGGCGAAGAAGCTCAGGTTGGGTTGCTGGCCCCGGGCGGCGACCTCGGCCAGCAAGGCCTCCTCCGCCGGGTCCCCCAGCTCGACCGTCAGTGAGGCCTCGGCGGCTTCTGCCTGCGCCAGTTCGGTCTCGGGGTCGGAGCCGGCGGCGCCGAGCACCTTCTTCAAGTCTTTGGCCGCCTCACCGGTCTGGCTGGAATGGGCCTCGTCGATGATCACCGCGTAGCGCCGCGACGGGAGGGCCCCAACCTTGTCGAGTACGAACGGGAACTTCTGGAGGGTGGTGATGACGATCCGCGCCTGCTCCCCGGCGAGCGCCTCGGCGAGCTGGGTGGAGTCGATGTCGATCTTCTGCACCACGCCGTGGGCATGGTCGAACTGGTAGATGGTGTCCTGGAGCTGACGGTCGAGCACCACCCGGTCGGTGATCACCACCACCTTGTCGAACACCTTGAGGTCCCCCGCATGCAAGCTCGACAGCCGGTGGGCGAGCCAGGCGATGGTGTTCGACTTGCCCGACCCGGCCGAATGCTGCACCAGGTATGAGTGGCCTGCACCTTCGGTCCGTGCTGCCTCCTCCAGTTGCCGCACCGCGTCCCACTGGTGGAACCGGGGGAAGATCATCGTCGCCAGTTTCTTTGACGCCTTGGGGGCGGGTTTGACGTGGATGAACCGGGCGAGGATGTCGAGCCAGGCGTCCTTCTGCCATATCGACTCCCACACGTAGGCGCTTCGGTGCCCCGCCGGGTTGGGCGGGTTCCCGGCTGCCAGACCGTCACCCCGGTTGAAGGGAAGAAAGACGGTCCGTTCCCCGTCGAGGTGGGTGGTCATGAACACCTGCTCGGTATCGACCGCGAAATGCACCAGCGCCCGTCTCAAGGTCAGGTTCTTCGGATCGCGGTCGGTCCGGTACTGGGCCTTGGCGTTGTCGACGGTTTGGCCGGTGAGATGGTTCTTCACCTCGGCGGTGGCCACCGGGACCCCGTTGACGAACAAGGCGAGATCAACCGTCTTGTTCGAGCCGAGTTCGTAGGCCAGTTGGCGGGTGACGGTCAACCGGTTGGCTCCGTATCGCGTGGCGAGCAGGGGGTTGAGCCCGGAAGCGGGTCGGAAGAAGGCGAGGGAGAACTCGGCCTTCTCATGCCCGGCATATACCAGCCCATGGCGGAGCACATCCACCGTGCCCCGGGCGTCGAGTTCTTTGGTGAGCCGGTCGAGGAACCCGACTTGGGCGGCGGACGGGTAACCGGCGTGGGTCTTCAGCACCTTGGCCCACTCGTCGGGCTGGGTTTCCTCAATGAAGGCGAACAACTCGACGGTGTCGATCCCGCGGGTGGCGTCGAAGTCGGTGGACTGGGTGCCGAGCTTCCAGCCGGTGTAGCCGCCGTGGTCGGCGAGCCAGCCGGCGATGTGGGTTTCGAACGCCGCCTCGTCCGGCTTCAAGAGGTCGCCTCTCGGCTCGATCCAGCGGACTGGAACAATGGCAACCGCTCCAGGCGGCTATTCCAGTAATCGGCACTTCTCTGGAATAAGACTTGGCCCGGTCCAGCAATCATGACGGCTCATTCTCGTCGGAGGTCAGCGCAGCGCCACCCCAGAGTGCCGGGATCGGAGTTGCCCAGATCCGATCGTCGAGCCGACCAGTCAGCGGCCCGGTGTGGAATAGGACGCCGGCAATGAACCGATCCCCGAGGCGATCCCGTAGAAAGCGCAAGCCCTTGGCGTCGGCCCTGTTCACTGTGGCGGCGGACTTGATTTCGACGGCAATCACGCTGCCATCGATCCGTTCGATGATGAGATCCACCTCCACCCCGGATCGGTCACGGAAATGGGAAAAGATGAGGGTTTCGTCGATCACCGCCGCCTGCTTGAACAGCTCGGCGACGACAAATGACTCGACAAACGATCCACCGAGCGGAGAGCGCGAGAGACGACCTGCGTCCATCCCGAGTGTCGCCGAAGCCAGTCCGGTGTCGGCGACGTGCAGCTTCGGACGTTTCCCCGTCTTGGCCGACAGGCCGATCGTCCACCCCGGAAGCTCGTGAACCAGGTACAACCGAACGAGAAGATCTGCGTAGGTCCGAACGGTGCTGGGATGCAGCTCGAGCGCATGTCCAAGCTCCGCCAGGACCGGAGGGCTCGCCGTGCGCTCGGCAAGCAACCGGTAGAGCCTTCCTACCGCGCCGGGCCGACGTACGTCGACTACATCTGGGAGATCTCGATCTGCTACCGATGCGAGGTAATCCTCGAACCATCTGCGGCGCCGTCTAAACGAACTCCGCTGCAAAGCACCGGGGTAGCCACCCGACGCCACGGCATCAAAGACCTCCGGACGGCGCTGGTCGGAGCGCACGATCGGAACCTCACCGGAATCCAGGACCCCCGCCAGCCATCTCTCGGATGTGCCGAACACCTCAGCCGCCGAAAGCGGCGGGAGGTACAAGCGGTGAACGCGGCCGGTGAGCGTCTCGGTTCCCCGCGGCAGCAGTCGCCCGCTCACAGAGCCAGCCAGCAAGAACCTCCCGGGTCCGCCCTCACGATCGACGACCCTTTTGACGACGCTCAATACCTCCGGTGCTTTCTGGAACTCGTCGATCACGACAAGTCTCGGCGTCATCAGCGGTGTGGCCACGTCCTCGCGGAGCACCGAAAGCGTCTCCTCGTCGTCGAGATCGAGCATGATTCCGTTGCGCTCCGCGACGAACCTTTGCAGCAATGTTGACTTGCCCGAACCGCGGGGGCCCTCGAGTAGGAGCGCAGGTTCTTCGTCGAGCAGCATTCCGACGAACACCTCAGCGTCCCGGGGGACATGTTCTCCAATCCGAATCACTTCACGACGTTAGTGCGAGCCAGCCTCAAACCGCGTTATCGTCCCATCAGTAACCGTCACTTCGTCCCACCTCAGACCGCGTTTTCGTCTCTTTGGAAACCGAGTTCGCGTCCGAGTTGGAGCCGCCTCCGACGGGTTACGCCCAACCTTCCAGGGGCCGGGGCGAGCGCATGGCTTCGGTGGTCTCCTCGATGTCGAAGAACGCAGGGTCGAAGTCCGGCGGCGTCCACTCACGGAGATGCTCGTGCTCGACATGGTCGGGGTTCGCCAGGGCCTCCAGTAGATCGGCGTAGCCCCACGGACCGCCGCAGTCCTCGGGCGGACAGGCCCGTCGCCCTGCCAGACACAAGGGGTATTCGACTCCGCGCTCGGGCATGCTGATCGCCTCCACCAGCACGTCGTGCTCCCAGCCGTCGCCGAAGTCGTAGTCCCATCGAATCTTCATCCCCACCTTGGGGAGCACGTCGTCGAGACGGAACCGGTTCTCATCGAGATCGTCCATGCCCCAGTCCGGGTCCGGAGTCCCGTACCGGGTGCCGCCGACGTCGAAGACGTGGAGGTGTCCGCCCAGCCATCCCATCGCCGCCTCCAACACCGAGGCCAACTCTCCCAGCGTCAGGTCCGACTCCACCAAGATCCGCCGCCACACCGGCGGCTTCACCTGACGCAACGTCACCTTCAACCGATGGACAGTCCTGGTCACGACGCCACCTCGGCGATGCTTTCGGCAACGTCGAGCTCGCCGGTGACGGCGGCGGTGATGAGCGCCTGACGATGCTCGACGAGGAGGTCGATCTGCGCACCGAGCATCGACATCGTCCGCTGAGATATCGACGTCAGGGCGTCGAGACGAGCAGCGAGTCTCACCTGGACTTCCATGTCTGGCACGGGGATAACGACTCGGCCGAGGTCCCAGATATTGATCCCTCGGATCGTGGCGCCTGTTATGCGCGACTGAACATCCTCTTGCGTGGTCCTGGAGCGCAGTGAATGAAGAAGCCATCGCACACTCACAAGCTCCCCGGGGGCAACGCGCGCGACATCCTGGGTGATATTCGCCCCCGTCAACTCGCGAGGAACTACCTCCACGTCGCCCACACCACCGCGTATCGCGAAAACGATATCGCCCTCCACGAGCCGTGAGCGGACATAGCCTGCCTCGATCTCGTGGGTTGTTCGACTGACGCTCGCGAGGTTCAGGCGGTGCGACTTCACATCCCCACCCTTGACAATTGGCACACCATCTTCGACATCGGGGCCAGGAAGAACGATCCCATACATAATTCGCCGGTTCGGTGGCACGAGATGAGTCAGTGGTGTCAGCTGCCCGTCTGAAGACCACACCGTTCGATCGATCTGACAAGAGAGACGCTCCCCAAGAAGTTCGATCAAGCGGCGCTTCTTGGCGATGAGCGCGTCGATCCGGGCCGTCTCAGCGTCGAGGAAATCTGCGATCAGCCTCTGCTCAGGAAGCGGCGGGGCGGGTAGCTTTACGGATCCAATCACATCGAGGCGGAGCCCGTAGCGGGTGACTCCAGTGGCTCCAGCCGAGAGTTGCTTTCGGGAAATGCTGGACACCATCGACCAGTACAGGAACCTCCCGTCGACGGCGTCCGCCAGTGGTCGCAGGATCGCGAGGTGGTACCCGCACACCATGTCCTCCGCGGTCCTATCCACGTAAGCGGCAACGCCGATGTCATCTGGGGTCTCGGAGTCCTTGGTGATGACAACATCGTCAGAGAAAAGTCGACATGCACGCACCTGGCTCTCCGATGCCGAGGCTCTCAAGAGATCCATGCCCGGTGTGAGACGATCTCCGTAGTAGACGTCTGTGTAGTTCACGAGACGAACTGGGACCTCGCCGTCGAGTGTCTTCTTATCGACGTTGCTCACTCGAATCGCGGCCAGACGTTTCAGCCTTCGATGAGGCCACTTCACTCAGTCACCTCGGCCAACAGTTCCTGGATCTCCTCTTCCAGCGCCTTGATCTCGGCGTCGATCTCCTCAAGTGGCCTTGGAGCTTCGTACCGGTAGAACTGCCGGGTGAGAGGGATCTCGTATCCGATCTTGGTCTTGGAGTGGTCGACCCAGGCGCCGGGCACGAAGGGCAGCACCTCGGCGTCCATGTAATCGTGGATCGCCTTCCGGTACCCCGGAGTGGCGAGGCGCTCCGTCGGGTCCGGCTCGAAGGAGCCCTTGCCGCCTGGCAAGGGGACGTTCTCGTTGTCCCTCAGGCTCGGGTCGGGCCTGGGGTGCCCCTTCGAATCGGCCTCGCCTTCGAGCGGCCGTTCGACGGTGATGCGGAGGAACCCAAACGCCTCGTTGGGGAGGATTTTGACCTGGTCGTTCTCCTCGAAGTCGCCGTAGAGGCGGACGATCTCGGCGATCTGGTCGTCGGAGAGCTGCTTGCGCTTCTCGCCCAGACTCTTACGCATCTTGGTCCATAGCTCCCGGGCATCTACGAGCTGGACCTTGCCCCGCCGCTCCGGGGCTTTGCGGTTGGTGACGATCCAGAAGTAGGTGGAGATCCCGGTGTTATAGAAGAGCTGGTCGGGCAAGGCGACCACTGCCTCCAGCCAGTCGTTCTCGATAATCCACCTCCGGATCTCCGACGGACCGGACTGGGCGGCGCCGGTGAACAGAGGCGACCCGTTGAACACGATCGCCAACCGGGAACCGCCTTCTGAGGCGGGCTTCATCTTGGAGATCATGTGCTGGATGAACAGGAGGCTGCCATCGTTGATCGGTGGCAGCCCTGCCCCGAAACGGCCGGCGAAGCCTTTGGTCTGGTGCTCGTCCTTCACCTCCTTCTGGACCTTCTTCCACTCGACACCGAATGGCGGGTTAGCGAGGAGGTAGTCGAAGTGGCGACCCCGGTGGCCGTCCTCGGAAAACGAGTTGCCGTAGACGATGTTGGAGGCGTCCTGGCCCTTCAGCATCATGTCGGACCGGCACACGGCATAGGTCTCGGCGTTGAGCTCCTGGCCGAAGACCTTGAGGTTGGCCTGCGGGTTGTGCTTTCGGAGGTAGTCCTCGGCCACCGACAGCATCCCGCCCGTGCCACAGGCCGGATCGAAGATGGTCTTGACCACGCCCGGTTTGGATAGGAGCTTGTCGTCCTCGATGAAGAGCAGGCTCACCATGAGACGGATCACCTCACGGGGCGTGAAGTGCTCGCCGGCGGTCTCGTTGGACAGTTCGGAGAATCGGCGGATCAGCTCCTCGTAGAGGTAGCCCATCTCGATGTTGGAAACCTTGTCCGGGTGGAGGTCGATCTCGGCGAACTTGGATACGACCAGGTAGAGCAGGTTGGCCTTGTCGAGCCGGGTGATCTGGGCGGCCAGGTCGAACTTGTCGATGATGTCGCGGATCTCGGGTGAGAAGCCGTGGATGTAGGCACGGAGGTTGTCGGCGAGGTGGTCGGGATCGTCCAACAGCTTGGGGAGGTCGAACGGGGAGATGTTCCAGAGGTCTTTGATGTCGGTGAGCCTGTCGAGGAGCGGACCGAAGTTCCCGACCTTGCCCTTCACCTGCTGGTGCTTCTCGAGCATCGCCGGTTTCACCGGGTCGAGAACGCAATCGAGGCGACGAAGCACGGTCAGCGGGAGGATCACCCTGCCGTACTCGGATTGCTTGTAGTCGCCGCGCAGAAGGTCGGCCACCGACCAGATGAACCCGGCATGGTTATTGATCTGCTCGCGTGACTCGGTCATGGAACTCCTGGTGTACGACCGTTTCTCACGATAGAGGAAGGTGCCGCATCGTCGCCTTCCGGGCAAGCAGCACCGTCCGAATCAGTTGATGGTCAGGCCGAAGCCGCGCACCGTGCCGCGCTCTGCCTCTCGATCCCGTACTCGGCGTTCGTCGATGAGCCCACGAACACGCCGCTCGAGCCGGTCGAACTCGTCTTCTTCACCCGGATCGGAGAGCTGCGGGGATCGGCGGGGATCGAGCTGTGCTCTGTGAGCGACCGCGGGTTGGTCGGCCCAGTCCCGGGTGATCGCCTGGCTGAGTACGTCGAGCGCGGTCTGGGTGTCCTCGGTGATGACGAAGGCGTGGTTGGCGTCGCGGCCTCGGGTCATCGGGGTGTAGACACCGGCGTGGTCGGTGGGACTGTCGATGAGGAGGAGGGCGGTGTTGACGGTGCGGCCTTGGGTGGTGTGGCTGGTCTGGGCGTACCCGAGTCTCAGGTCGCTGGCGACGTAGTCCGCTGGGAGGCGGATGGCGCCGTTTGCTCCGGCGACTGTGATGCTGCGGTCTGGGTGGATGGTCTGGACGACCCAGCGGTTGCGGTTCTTGACCATCACGCCTTCGCTGGTTCGGAGGGTTCGGTCGTTGCGGCGGGTAACCACCTCGTCGCCGACGCGGACAACTTCTTCGCCGATGCGGAGGCGTCCCTTCTGGATCGAAATCTCTCCGTCCATGAACCTGGTGACCTGGGCGAGCTGGTTCAGACGGTTCACCGCCTGGTTGGAGTTGGCCATGAGCGCGACGGTTTCGCCTCGGCTGCGGGCAGCGGTCCAGACGGCGATGATCTTCGACTCCATCTCCTGAGCTGATCCGCCGTGTAGTCGGCCATGTTGTTCGTAGTCAGCGAGGGCGTTCGGGTTGCCGGTGCGGAGTTGGAGGCTTGCTTTGCGTTCCCATTCGTTGCGGAAGCGGTGGACCTGGTCGAGTTCGACTGCGCCGTACTGGTTGACCAGGTGGGCGAACATGCCTCCCCTGCCGACGGCGGAGAACTGGCGTGGGTCACCGACCAGAACCACCCGCCAGTCCCTCTGGTCGGCTAGTTGGGCGAGTTGTGCGAGTGCTGGTGTGGAGGCGGTGCCAGCTTCGTCGACGATGACCGTGGTCCCGGCAGATAGGTCATACTCCGGCCGCGGCGGGCGTTGGGTGAGGGAGTGTTCGACGAGGAGCTTGTCCAGAGTGTCAGCATCCATCCCGGTCTCAGCACCGAGGACTTCGGCAGCTGCGGCGGTTGGCGCAACACCAAACACATGGCGGCGCTGATCCTGGAGGCTGGCGACTGCTGCGGCTAGGGCGGTTGTCTTGCCCATCCCAGCCGGACCTTCGACGAGTTCGAGGCGCCGGTGTCCGGCGACTGTGCTGGCGACTTCGACCTGGCCAGGGTCCAGGCTCCGCCCTTCGACTCTTCCGATCGATGACGGTTGGGTGGACCGGTGCTCAGCCCATGTGATGAGTCGTTTTTCCTGGTCGAGGATTGCCTGAGTGGTGAGCCTTCTGTCCGCCGCAGCCTCTGTGACGGGGCGGCCATCCCGACGGAGCCGAGTCGCCGATGACATTGGTGAACCAAGTTCGACGCAGCGGTGCTCGATCGTGTGGTCGGTGAGAGTCTGGAGCCAGCCGGTGAGTCGTTCGGAGTTGGCGGGAACAGTTGTTGGGAAATTGGCGGCGAGCTCTCGCAAGACCTCGGCCGGTCGCCACGACGACTGGTCCGCCTCCAACGTTTCCATCGCCTGGCCAATCATGCGCACGACCAGCGTCGGGTCAACCTGATCTCTCGACGTTCGCCTGCCAATGGCTGTCTGGACGAGATCGTGTGGGTCGAGGCCGAGTTCTTGAACGCGGTCTTGCCATTCCTGTCGCAGCTCCTCATGGGTGATGCCGTTGCGCTTGGCCGGTCGGCTGTCGGTGACTGCTTCCCGTTCCAGCCGCCACCGCTCCGCTGGTGTTGGGTGACGGCCAAGGTCGTGGCGGAATCTGGCGAGCTTGGCCTCCATCCGTTCGTCGATGTCGGTGGTGCGTTGCGAGAACTCAGCCAACACCTCGGCGGGCATGTCGGCGATCTCTGCGATCCCGTGCTCGACTTCTTGCCATCTGACACCGAGACGGCCGGTGAGTTCGGCTCGCAAGCTTGCGTGGTAGAGGGCGGAGAGAGTCCGCTGGTCGAGCTTGATCGTCCTGGCGTCGAGAGCGAGCCACCGTCCGTCCGGAGCGAGGACCCGGTTGGCGATCACGGCGTGGGTGTGGAGTTGGGGGTCGAGACGTCGGCTGGTGGGCTGACGGAACACCGCAGCCACGATGCCGTCAGCATCGACACACATGACGTGACCGTGGATACGCATACGGGTGTGGGCGTGCTGCTGGATCCAGCCCAGGACGGAGTTGACCGAGGCGTTGTGGGCGTCGACGACCTGGTCCCGAATCGTCTCGTCGCCGAGACCGAACAGGACCGAAACGGATTTTGGTGCCGAGAAGGTGGCGTCGAACCCTCGCACCGACCCATCGCCGAACCGCCTGCCGAGGTCAGCGCCGGTGATCGGATGCTTGCCGTCGATCACAGCATGAAACGGATCGGGCGCGATCTCACCGTTCAAGCCGAGGCGCTCGGTCGCCAGGCCCCACCATCGGCCCGGCGGTTCATCACCATCGAGGTAGTAGGAAGGGAGGTGGCTGGTGTAATACCGGCCAGCCGCAGCGCCCTTCAGTGTGGTCACCCGAACCGTCACGACAACCTCTCCAAGAGCGGACGACCGCAGGTGTGCACTCGTCTGTCGATCTCGGGCTGGTGCTCTGGGTGGGTCGTGCGCATGAGATCTCCGTCCTCAGCTAGACGTGGACTCGGGGTTGAAGAGGTCGAGCTGGTTGGCGATGCGGCTCTTGCGGCTTCGTGTTCGTTCGGTCACGAGTGAAGGCTTGACCGGCGTCACCTCGGATTCAGATGTCGGTGGATGCTCCGATTCCGTGGGAGGCACCGCGGCCGGCGCCTCGTCGACCCGGCGCTGGCCGGACGCGTGGGATAGATCGGTGCCGACCAGCTCCTCCAATGCCTGACGTGGCACCCTCAACACGTGACCCAGGTCGATCACCGGTAGACCCGACCGTCCATCAGTCTCCCGCCACTCCCTGGCCATCGCGTAGGCCTTGGTACGCCCGATCCGCAGCAGTTCACCCGCCTCCTCCACGGTCAGGAGCACCGGAATCCCATCACCAGGCACAAGCTACAATCTTTGTCTCCACTGTTCACAGATAGTATCAGGCCAGCGTGTCAGTGCAATGTCTTCACAAGCATGAGACGGTGTACGCTGAGGCAGTGACCAACAACGGCGAGCCAGACCTGTCCGCAGAGATCGACCTCAACCAGGTGGTCGCCTACAACTTCCGGGAAGCCCGTCAGCTACGTGGCTGGACCCAAGAAGAACTCGCCGACCGCCTCGAGCCCTACCTCGGCCAGCGGCTCACCCAAGCCGGCGTCTCCTCGATCGAACGGGCCTGGGACGGGGACCGACGCCGAGAGTTCGACGCCCACGAGCTTCTCGTCTTCGCCATGGTCTTCAACCTCCCGATCCTCTACTTCCTCCTCCCCCCACCCGGCGACCGTCGTCGGATGCAAGGCACCAGCGCCCAGGTCAACGAGCTGTACGTGTGGCTGTTAGGCCGGGAAGGACAGGTGGAACCGGTCTTCGAGCGGCTCCGCCAACTCGGCATCACCGACCCCACCACAGCCGAAGAGGCCGTCGAGAAGATCACCGGCATCACCAGCCCGGCAAGACAATGGAGCTACCGGGAGCGGCGGAAGGAGCTCCTCCTCGCCCTCCTCGACGACCACGCCGACAACTTCGACAAGGACATCGAAGAGATCGGCCGGATCGTCGACCATCTCCGCCAGGTCGGCCTCCGCGGCTACGTCGCCGAGAAGACGGGAGACGAGGACTTCACCTTCAAAGAAGGACACGCCCCGACCCTGAGCCCTCCACCGTCCTCCGGGGAGGACGAAACGACATCAAGCGACGAGAGTGGAGACCAGAAGTCACGGAGAGGCACGGGATGAGAGGCCATATCGCCAAGAAGGGCGACCGCTACTACGCCGTCATTTACGAGGGCATCGATCCGGCCACCGGGAAGGGACGCCACCGCTGGCACGCCGCCGGCCCGACCCGCAAGGAGGCCGAGCGGCTCCTCGCAGACATGGTCAAGCGGCACCACGACGGCGACTACCGGCCACCGGAGAAGATCACCCTCGGTGAGTACCTGGAGCGCTGGCTGCCCACGCAACGACAGCCGCTGGCCGCGTCGAGCTACTCGTCATACCAGCGGAACATCAGGCTCCACGTCCTCCCCTATATCGGCTCCATCCCCATCCAACGACTCACACCGGAGGATCTGGACGACCTCTACGCCATGCTCCTCGCCAATGGACGTCGCAACAAAGGTGGAGGACCGTTGAACGCCAAGACGGTGCGACACGTGCACGCCGTGATCCACAAGGCGCTCGCCGATGCGCACCGCAAGGGGTCGGTGGCTCGCAACGTCGCCGACCTCGCCGACCCTCCGAAGATCTCCACCCGGGCTCGCCCCAAGATGCAGGTGTGGAACGCCGACGAGCTTCGCCGCTTCTTCGAGCTCATCGACGGACACGATCTGTACGCCGCGTTCTACGTCAAGGCCAACACCGGGATGCGGCGCAGCGAGGTACTCGGTCTCACCTGGAGGGTCGTCGACTTCGACAACGCCCGGCTCTCGGTGACCCAGACCGTGACAGCCCCCGACTACCAGCTGAAGGTCTCCGACGTGAAGAGCGCCCACAGTCTGCGCACCATCGACCTCGACGAGCGCACATTGGCAGTCATGCGGTCGTGGCGGAAGGGCCAGCTCGAGATCTACATGCAGACCGGCGTCAGGACCGACGACTCAGGATTCGTCTTCGCCAAGCCCGATGGCCATCCGCTCCACCCCGACTACTTGTCCCAAGCCTTCGAGCGTCTCGTCGCGAGGATGGACCTTCCCAGGATCAGGTTCCACGACATGAGGCATACCCACGCAACCCTGCTGCTCAAGGCGGGCGTGCCGATCAAGGTGGTCAGTGAACGCCTCGGCCACGCCAGCGTGGCCTTCACGATGCAGGTCTACCAGCACGTCCTCCCCGGCATGCAGGCTGATGCCGCGGCAACTTTCGGCGAGCTCGTGTTCGGCGAGTGACAGTGGGCATCAACATTGAACGAGGGCAGACTTCGCGATTGGTGCGTACCGTGGCGGCCGATACTCATGTTGACCAATCCGCTTGACCATGCTGCTGTGGCCGCGGCGTTCCCGGAGTTCTCGATAGACGTCGACCCCCTCGGCTGCGGAGGCATGAAGAACGCATACAGAATGGAGCGAGGCGGTGACCTGGCTGTTCTGAAGGTCGTCCGCGAGCCATTGCCGCCAGCCGACGACGAAGGTGCGGTGAGCCTTCCTGAACGCATCAGACGTGAGATCGACGGCATGCGAGCGATCAACCATCGCGGGATTGTCCAAGTCATCGAGGGCCCGGATGTACGAGAGGTCGAAGGTGAAGACCGCGTCTGGTACGTGGAGCCCTTCTACGCCGGCGGCACGCTGACAGATCGGCTCGGTTCTCCCTGGAGCCACGGTGAGGTTCTGGATCTCGTGTCTGCTCTCAGCGATGCGGCGGAAGAGCTAGCCAACAACAGGGTGGTTCATCGCGACATCAAGCCAGGGAACATCGTTTTTGACGGCGAAGACAACCCCGTCCTGCTCGATCTCGGCATCGCCTACTTCCAGGACCTGACCCCACTCACCGAGGGTTGGGGTCATTCGCCGCGGACGCCTTCATACGCGGCGCCTGAGCAGTTCGAGCTCCGCCGACGAACCTCGATAGATTTCCGAACCGACCTGTTTCTAATTGGCATTGTGGCCTTCGAGGCGTTGACGGGACAACATCCGTTTAATCCGAGCGAGGGCGAGGGCTATTTGGATCGTCTCGCCACAGGAGCTTTCGATGGCGGTGCACTTGATGGTGTAGATGCGACTCCGTGCATCCGAAACATCCTTCAGCGGCTCCTGGCACCCGGCATGAGCCAGCGGTTTCGCAAGTTCGAGTTTCTACGCGATGACATCGAGGCATGCCGATGACGTATTGGGCGCAACATGGCTACGGCAAGAGCGACAAGCTTCAGGTTGTGGCGGACCATGGACTGTTGACCGGAGTCGTGCTCAGTCCTGCTGACGAGGACCAAGCTTCATTGCAGGCGACAGGCGCCCAACTCCAGGCCCAGGGATCTCAGATATTGATGGACCCGCAGTTGTACGTCCACACCATCAGAGGAGGAGTCGCCCGGTGCCACGAATCACACGGTTTGGAATTCGGTGAGCTGAGTTGGTTCATGGCGCCTTCGGACATCGAAGCCCAAGTCCGGTCGGTGCGAGAGGCGAACGTCGAAGTGGGCACCCCCGCGGTCATCGCTCCGAGTCCCTACCAGGCGACCTTTGGCGACGTGTGGACGCCAATAAGCCTGCAGTATGGGCGAGCGATGCTTGAAGAGACCGATCAACCCGTGTACCTCTCGCTCATCGCCGAGGACGCCGCGTTCGCGGATTGGGACCAGACGCAGGCCTACCTGGATGCACTAACAACTCTCGACGCCGCCGGCGTGTATCTCGTCGTTGGTCACTCTGGACGCACCTATCCCTTCACCTGGGAAGCCGACCGACTTGCGAACGTGCTTCGGGTGATCCACATCCTGACGGAGTACAACCGGTACGACCTCGTCTGGGGGTACGCGGACCTCGCGGGTCTAGCGGGCCTTGCAGCCGGGGCATCAGGAGCCGCGACAGGCTGGTACCACTCTCTCCGCATGTGGAGTCCTGGCAAGTGGATTCCACAAACCGGCGGGCGGCAGGCCAATCCAAGGTTGTTTGTCCGCAACCTTCTGAGCCCCCTTGACTCGGCTGGCGAGGCGGTCAGTGTCGCAAGGACCAGCGTCGCTGATCAGGTGTTCTCCGATGACGGCCTACGAGACCACTTCCGGCAGGACCTGGCATGGGGAATTGCCGACTCCTGGATCCAGCACATGACCTCGATTGCCGAGCTGTTCTCAGAACTGGACATTGACACCCAAGCATCAGATCGAGTTGCAACCGTGATTGGTCTGGTCACCGAAGCCCTCGAGCTTCTCGGCAACGCGGAAGCAGCCGGAGCTGCGTTAAGCCCATCACACCGATCGAGGCTCGAGTCGCTCCGCGCTGGACTGAGATTGTTCGCCGAGGCCGAGGGTCTCTAATCCTCAGCCCGGAGAGTGCGAATAGCCAACTCGGTTAACCACACGTCCGCAAGCCAACTGAGTGACCGTCGGGGGGGCTTGAGTTGCCACCGGAGCCCTTGGTCGTTTAGGACGAGCAAGCCCAGCCGGTTATGCCTCAACGTCTTGCGAGGAACGCGTTGCTGGCTCGCGATCGGCATCAGCAATACCGAGGAGTGGGATGCCCATCGGACCCGTGTCAGCTGTTGAAGCCCGGTACGCCAGTCACTCACCTTCGCCTCAACGAGTAAGGAATCCCCAATCATCCGTCTCACGGGCATGACTTCGCCCGTTGATCGGACCCAGCCTGCTTCCTGAAGCCTGGCTGTTACGGCACGCACGTGGCTGAGAGAGTGACCCGAGCCGCCACCATTGTTGAGCGCTGCGAGGATCCTTGCTTCTGTCAGGTTGGCCAGACGTAGACCGGACCGGGCACGCGCCTTCAGCGCCTTCCGTGACGCGCTCAGTAGGAGAATGTCGGGCCGCCCGACGCCCAGGTCGACTTCCGGCAGCACGAAGAGACTCCGACCAGGTCCGGGACTCAACAGGACGCGAGCACCGCGAACGGCAGCTTCGGTGAGCGTGCGTTCGACAGACGGAACACCAACGTCGGAGGTGGTTTCAGCGATAGAGGCCTCGGGTGATTCCACGGATTACTCAACCTAGCGAGCGTACTGCGGCGGCACAGGTCGGCACCGACCTGATCGTTCCTAGGGGCTGAGGAAGGCCCTGGCACCTGCCCTCCGTTAGAACCCGTTAGAAGATGTGCGATCCTCCGATGCGTTGACCCAGCCGCAGATCCGCGGTCGCTCGGATTCCCATCCCGGAACCTGCAGGCATGGCACGCGCCGTCAGGAGTAAATTCAGCGGCGTCGCCCCAAGGCTCTGAGCTTGCGACCGAATGACCGCAACATGGAATGGTGGTTGAAGTGGCGTTGAAGACTATTCAGATCGTCACTTTCAACGACGAAGAGCATGCTGCGGTGCAGGAGTTCATGGACGAGCTTGCAGAGCCACACTCTGTGTGGAGGCGCAAAGGAGAGGACAGACTTATTGCGCCAGACATTTGCGTGCTTTGGCACACCAGGACTCCGGCTCAAGGCAATGTCATGGCCGGTGCTCACCTAGTCATGGAGTTCGAGCGCACATCGCCTCCAGACTTCCTCGTCTTCTACGGGTGTGCAGGCGCGGCTGACCGATCACCTCTTCGTTCTGGATACCTTGTGGAGGCGGTCCTGTACCTCTCTCTGGGAGTCGTACGGCCTCACTCTGGTGGCGAGGAGGTCAAGCTGGAGAATAGGTGGCTCGATTGGCATGATCCTGAAGATGTCACACCGATCACGCCTGTCTCTTTCCGTCTCTCCAGCAATGGCGCTCGGGGAGACCTCGTACGCCTAACTGGGATTCCGGCTGCCCATGTCGCTTCTACCGATAAGAAGATCCAGGTGAGGCCAGAACCTCCGCCCGAGCCGCTTGAGCAGTCCTTCGGCCGCCGAGTCTATCGCCAAGAGGCGTGGAGTTATGGAACGGCCCTTGGGTATGCGACCGACGTAGCAGCGACCAACCCCCTGCTTGTCGACATGGAGTCGTTTGGCATAGGGAAGGCAGCGGAAGCCATGAATCTACAGGATCGAGTGATAATCCTGCGCGTGGTGAGTGACTTGCTAATAGATCGCGGTAAGACTGATAAGGAAGTCATTCTTAGCGACGGGATTGCTTACCTCGCCCGGGTCGTCCTGGCCCTAGCGGACCCCGATCACCCCTTAAACGGCGCATCATGACTGGCCCACTCACAAAAGACAGCACCCAATACCGGAACGTGATGAGTGCCCTTCGGAGTCTGACAGCCCGATCAGAAGCGAGCTATGACCGCCTTAGGCCGGGGCTGGAGGACATCCGAACGCACCAGGTCCATTCGCTGGTTCGACTCGCCGTCGAGCAGCGACTCGCTCAACGCAGTCCGCCCTCCGACTTCGAAGACGGTGAATTGGGTCCAATTCGAAGCGTTGCGCCTCCCCGATCGGTTGCGCGCGAATTCCTCTCAGAGCAAGCGCGACTGGCCCGCGTCATGGGCCTTGATCGCTCGGTTACCTTTCCCAAGGGTGATCAGCACCCCACATCCAGGGAATCCGAGAATCTCATCTTCATCACGTTCCTCCATCGTCTCCTGCTTGGAGAGAGGCGTCGTCGTGGTGATCGGTCACCTTTCATTGGAGAGCTATTCGATCACGCAACTAGCCTAGGGGTTGACTACGAGCGGTCACTTGGATATGTCCTAGGGGCCTTCGCACGTCAAGCGCTGCTCGGGGACGACCCCGTTTTCGTCGAACCGTGGATAGCCAAGGTCTTCGATGCCATGAGTGACATCATCAGAGAGTCAGGTCAGGTCGCAGACCTCGACATGAAATGGTGCTGGCAACTGGCAATCGAAGGCGTCAGAAGGCTTCGAGAATTGGAGGGTGGGGCCGCCACGAGGAACTCGACGGGAGCCTGAATAGATCGAATCGAAGCCATCGAGATAGGAACAACTCATGTCGATGCCGGTCACCTCCTCGGCGTGACGGAGCACTGCCAGTCGATGGTTCACCAGCCGCTGCTGCTGTCGTTCTGTCATCGGTTCTCCTATCTGATCCGGAGAGCCGGAGATGCAACCAACCTCCGTCAGTTCTAGACCGAAAGTGTCAGGCACCTACCGGAGCCACAGTGACCATCATGAACCGAAGCCGCACATCAAGTCCACAGGACCCGTTAGAAGATCCGTTAGAAGTTTGGCCCCTTACGCGTCAGGGCCCTGGTCAGAAATCGCTCTGACCAGGGCCTTCGTTAGTAGCGGGGGCGGGATTTGAACCCGCGACCTTCGGGTTATGAGCCCGACGAGCTACCAGACTGCTCCACCCCGCGTCGGATGGATTCCTAATCATAAGACGACTCAGCGGTTGCGCCAACAGCGGGC
>Ga0326597_10003642_pt1 | contig 22051 bp, 15 predicted proteins | sample RVTome_12_FD_203789 | JGI IMG/M metagenome (GOLD analysis project Ga0326597, IMG submission 203789) | Soil microbial communities from uranium-contaminated site in the Upper Colorado River Basin, Wyoming, United States - RVT100D185 | ecosystem: Environmental > Terrestrial > Soil > Contaminated >...
TAAAGGGAAAGATCTTGCCGGCGCCGCCGGTCGCCATGATCACCGACCGACCCAGCACCACCCGAACGACTCCGCTGCGAATGTCGAGCGCCGCGACGCCGCGCACCGCCCCATCGTCGATCAGGAGCTTGGTCGCGAAATGCTCGTCGTAGCGGACGATGTTGTCGAAGCGCAGCGAGTGCTGGAAGAGCGCGTGGAGCATGTGGAAGCCGACCTTGTCGGTCGCGTACCAGGTTCGCTTGGTCGACATGCCGCCAAACGCGCGCGTTGCAACGGTCCCGTCCTCGTTGCGACTCCAGGGACAGCCCCAGTGCTCGAGGAGCGTCAGCTCCCGCGGTGCCTGCTCGACGAAGTACTTGATGACGTTTTGGTCGCCGAGAAAGTCGGAACCCTTGACGGTGTCGTAACCGTGCATCTCGAAGCTGTCGTCATCGCGGGCGACCGCGGCGGCGCCACCTTCCGCCGAAACGGTGTGGCTGCGCATCGGATAGACCTTCGAGACGAGGGCGATGGAGGCTTTCGGGTCGATCTCGGTCGCAGCAATTGCGGCGCGCAACCCCGCGGCGCCTCCTCCAACGATGACGATGTCGTGACGGGTGACTTCGATCAAGAATGCGAGTCCCCACGCGGATTCAGTGGATCGAGTTTGTAACGAATCCCGCTAGCAAAAGAAAGTACGTATTCGGTTCGGTTTTCCATGCAGATCGAGGAACAACGTTCCAAAAGGCAACCGCACGCGGCTCGAACCCGCCCCGTGGCCCGCAATCAGGGCGCGCTCCCGAAGACGAGGACTCGGATGCGAACTCCGCCGGAGCGCTCGCCCGGCGCCCAGGCCGACACGAACCCCTCGCTCATTCCAGCCGGCCGTACTTCTTCATGATCGCCACGAGCTGATCGAGCGGAATCGCGTGGGCGGTGTTGCCGTCGCGCCCAACGACGGTCGTCGCCATCGTCAGCGCGTTGAGAATCGCCTCTTCGGTCGCTTCCTGCGCGGCTTGAAAGATCGGATTGAGATGGTCGTCGGCGACGATGCGCATCGCATAGCTGCGCTCCTTCGGACGGTGGGGAACCCGGTTCGCGGTCGAAAACGCGATGAAGAGGTCTCCACTGCCGTGACGGGATACTGCCCCGGTACGCGCGAGGCCGAGCGACGCCTTCGAGGCGAGGCGCTTGAGTTTCAGGTGATCGAGCGGTGCGTCCGTGGCGATTGCGATCACGATCGACCCATCCTGGCCTCGGACCGGTAGGCGATCGCCAATCTCTCGTCCGACCGGAACCCCGTCGACGCGAAGGTTCTTCCGGGTATCCATGTTGGAGTTGACGAGCACGCCGACCGTGTATCCGCCGTCTTCGTCCGCGAGAACGCGGGACGAAGTTCCAATTCCGCCTTTGAAATCGAAAGCCATCATGCCCGTGCCGGCACCGACGGCGCCCTCCGCAACGGCTCCCCCGTTCGCACTTTCGATCGCGCGCAGCGTGTCTTCGATCGAAACATGAATTCCGCGCGCGTCGTTCAACGTCGAGTCATCGCACTCGGCCACGGTCGGCACGACCACATCGTCTCCGATGCCGATGTCCGGATAACGCTTCAGCATGTAAGCGACGACCCCGTCCATGACGCGACCGACGTTCATCGTGTTCGTCAACAGGATCGGCACCTCGAGTGCACCCTGCGTCTCGATCCAGATGCTCCCGGTCATCTCTCCCGTGCCGTTGAGCACATAGGTCGCGGCGGGAACCCTCTCGTTCCAGAGATCGCCGGCATGCGGGAGAATGGCCGTCACGCCGGTTCGCACCGGCCCCTTTCCGGGTTGAAGCTTCCCCTCGCCACGGTTCAGCGTGACCTGACCCACGTGGACGCCATCGACGTCCGTGATCGCATTGAGCGGCCCGGGGATGAGGGTACCGATCGCGACCCCGAGGTCGCGGATCCGTTTCCGCCCCGCGGCCTTTTTTCCGTCGACCGCCTCCGCGACCGGGGTCCGCGTCATCGCAACGCCGTGAGATACGGGAGATGAATGTGAATGCGCTTCATTGACAGATACTTGGTGCCCAGTTCTTCGAGAGGATCCTGCTTTTCGATCGAGAGCCTGGAGGCGCTCGGATGAGAGGCTTCGCGGACCGTTGGAAGCGAAAACCGAGCGCCCGACATCGGGCTGCGCTTGGCGGCGATGACGCACCGAGCGAGATCCTGTGCCCATCCGGGCAGTTCTTCCTGCGCGCCACCCCGCAGCCGCCCGATGGTCACGAACCCCCCTCCCCGCTCGATCGCCGAACCGGGCCGCCGAACCGGGCCGCCGAACCCGATCGCAGAGCCCGACCGCAGGGCCCGAACGCGAAGCCCAGTCGAAGAGCCCGAACGCGAAGCCCAGTCGAAGAGCCCAGTCGAAGAGCCAAGTCGAAGAGCCAAGTCGCAGTGCGCGCTCCACCGAGGCTCTCGCGCGAAACCTGCGATTCAATAGCACGATCGGGGTCCCGCACGCATAACGCTCAGATCCCGCGCGAAGGGATCGCGCCACGACGCCGACAAACACCAATTGACCCGAAGCGCTCTCGAATGGTAGAAGATTCACAGAGGACAGCAGAAGGTTCCCAGACACCGCGAGATCCGCGCAGGCCGCCTGGCGCCTGACGCCGCCAATCCGGCCGAGAGGCGCTCGACCCATGACACCCAGTCCGATCGTCCTGCCCGCCCTGATTGCGCTGATTCTCGCGAGCCCAGCGGCATTCTCGAAGCCGACCACACCGCCCAAGAGCTTCAGCCACGACCTGCTCAGCGCCGAAGAGATCGAGAGCCGCTCACCGCCCCCGATCGACCTGGCCGCCCGACTCGCCGAAGCCGCGAGGCCCCCGGACGAACCCGCCCCGTATCGGGTCGCGTTTGCGATCCCGTTGCGCGCGAGCCTGGATAGTGCGGGGACCTGGGAAACCATCCCGGGTGTGGGAAGCGTCTGGAGGCTTCGGGTCAGTTCGCCCGGGGCGGTCTTCCTGAGTTTCAAGTTCGCCGATTTCGAACTCTCCGAAGGCGCGGAACTCCACTTCATTTCCGTCAGCCGCGACTACCACGACGGCGCCTACACGCAGCGACACAACCGCCCGCCGCGGCGCTTCGGTTCGCCGATGATCCCGGGCGATGCAGCGATCATCGAGTTGTTCGTTCCCGAGGGCTCGGAACCCGCGAGCCTCGAACTCGAATCCGTTTCACACGGATTTCGAAACGTGATGGGGATGGGGTCCTTCGCTCCTCGCGGCGGCCCGCCCGCGACGGCGAGCGAGTCCGCCGCTGCGCGCGCATCCGCATTGGCAGGCGGCGCGTTCAGTTGCCAGCGGGACATCAATTGCGCGGAAGGCGCCCCCTATCAGGACGTCAAGCGCGCCGTTGCCGAGGGCTACGACGGTCAGTACATCTGCAGCGGCCAGCTGATCAACAACGCCCGACACGACAACCGCTATCTCTACATCACAGCCGAACACTGCGAGTGGTGGATCGACCCGCCGACGATGGCCTACTACTGGAACTACGAGAATTCGACCTGCGGATCGAACGACGCGCCGCTGCGATTCTCGACGGGCTCGACCGATCTCTACCACAGCGCCGCGGCAGACCTCGACCTGCTCGAACTCGACGGAACCGACCTCGAGGGCCGCTACGACATCTACTTCGTCGGGTGGAACCGCGACGGCGCCACTCCAACGAGCGCGGCCACGGTCGGATTTCCGGCCGACAAACCCAAGCAGATCTCGATCCGCAACGATCCGGTGATCGATTGCGCGACGGGGGGATGCTCGAATGGCTGGGGGCCGAACTTCTGGAGAATCGACGCCTGGAACGTGGGGGTCACGGAGGGCGGATCCTCCGGCGGCATGCTGCTCGATCAGGACAATCTGCTCGTCGGTACGCTGACCGGTGGCGTCGGTACCAACTGCAACAACTTCAGCTGGGACGAGTTCGCGAAGATCTCACCGCACTGGGCGGGCCTGCAGCCCTTCCTGGATCCCGATTTCACGGGAATGGCTTCGCTGCCCGGAAAGGACCACCCCGACGTTCCAGGTGTGCCGCTCTTCTCTGGCTGGGGAAGCGCACTCTACGCAGCACTGCTGCTGATTGCGGGTAGCCTCGCGATCTCGTTTGGACGAATCGCCCGATCTGCACGAGAATGATCCCAAGCCCGAGTACCGGATCCAGAAACTCCGAATAGAAGAGCGCCCCTTCGATCGTTCGAGGAGCCTTGAGCAGATGCGTCTCGCAGCCGGTGCATCCCTTCTTTGTCTGTTCGTCTCGATCGCAGCGCCTTCCCGCGCCGACCCTTCAGCCTCGATCGGCTCCGAGGTGCACGATCTTTCCGGCTTCAAGCGGTCTTCCGCGCAGCGCGAGCGAGAGATCGAAAAGATCCTGCGGATGGCGCCCAGCGCTGAGAGCTTTTCGCGCCATCTGCTCTACCTCACCGAGGAGCCACACCAGACCGGCACCCCCCGCAACATGGAACTCGCCGATTACGTGCGCGACCACTTCATCGACTACGGGCTCGAAGACGTTCACTTCCACGACACGCCGGCCCTGATGAGCTACGCGCGTTCGGCCGCGGTCGAGATCCTCGAACCGGTGGTCGTCAAACTGAAACTCGCCGAAGCCCCCTACCCGCCCGACAAGGACAGCTACCTCTACAGCGATCCCGCCCAGGTTCCGTTTCACGCCTACGCGAGCGACGGCGACGTGACCGCCGAAGTCGTCTACGCAAACGCCGGAAGCCCCGAGGATTTCGCGACGCTCGACGAACTCGGGATCGACGTGCGCGGCAAGATCGTACTGATGCGCTACTCGGAGCCCTACAGCTACCGTGGCTACAAGGTCTACCTCGCCGAATCCCGCGGCGCACTCGGCGCGATCATCTACTCGGATCCCGAGGACGACGGCTACGGGCGCGGTGAGACCTACCCCCTCGGCCCCTGGGGTTCGCCGAGCCACATCCAGTGGGGTGCGATCGTCTACGACTGGTTCGGCTCGACGCCGTTCACGTTCCACTGGAAACGCCAGCGATCGGGTCGCTGGGTGGAATCGGGCGAGCGCGACCGCCGCTTGCCGAAGATTCCGTCGATTCCAATGTCGCACGAGGACGCGGCGGAAATTCTCGCTCGCCTCGCGGGTCCCTCGGTGCCGCCGGAATGGCAGGGGGGGCTGCCATTCGCGTACCACGTCGGCCCGGGGCCCGTCCGCATTCGCCTGCGCGTCGACAACGACGAGCAGATCGGAACGATGCGCAATGTGATCGGCATGGTTCGCGGTTCGGTGCAGCCGGAGCGCTGGGTGGTAATCGGCAACCACCGGGACGCCTGGAGTTACGGCGCCTTCGATCCGAGCAGCGGAACGGCAGCGCTGCTCGAAGTCGCGCGCGCATTCGGGCAGGCCCTCGAGGCCGGCCATCGACCCAGGCGCAGCGTGGTGTTCGCGAACTGGGATGCCGAGGAACAACTCCTCGGCGGATCGACGGCGTGGGCGCTCGACAACCGCGACAAGCTTCGGAAGGACGGAGTCGTCTACATCAACGTGGACAGTTCGGCCGCGGGCAGCGAGTTTTCGCCCGGGGCCGTGCCGTCACTGGCGGACTTCGTCCGCGAGGTTTCGAAATCGATCCACGATCCGGACAGCGGAGGGAGCGTCTACGACGCCTCGCTCGCGCGATCGACGACCGGCGAGGTAGAGGTGGAAAAGATCGTCGGCGCGACCGACTACACGGCCTTCCTCGGCAACGTCGGCATGAGCTGTATCGACATGTCGTTTTCGGGCCCCTATGGCGTCTACCACTCCCAGTACGACAACTACTTCTGGATGAGCCGGATCGCCGACCCGGGTTTCCGCTACAACACGACCATGGCGCGACTCTGGGGCGTGCTGAGTTGGCGGATCGCCAACGCGGACGTGCTGCCGATGCGGTATTCGGGCTACGCGTCGGAGGTGGCGCGCTATCTCGAGCAGATGGAGGAGCGCACCGTCGACAAGGGCGCGAAGAAGATCGAATTGACCGTCGCTCGCGAGGCTGCGATTCGCTGGCAGCGATCCGCCGAGTCGTTCGAAGCGCAGCTGCAGCAGCACCTCTCGTCCGACCTCCCGCTCCCCGAGCAGGCAGCCAGCCGTATCGACGCATTGTTGATCGGCGTCGAGCGGGCGATGACGGAGGACACCGGACTCCTGCGCCGCCCGTTCTTCAAGCACCTCATCTACGCCCCGCAACCCAGCTACCGCGAGGAAGTCCTGCCGCGCATCTTCGAGGCGATCGACGATGGGCGTTGGGAAGCGATCCCGGGCTACGAAAAGGAACTCGCGGCGGGTTTCGACCGCGCGGCCGGGTTGCTCGACGAGGCCGGCGCGCTGTTGCGAAAATTGGCGAATGTCTCCGGCGCAGCTTCCCCGAATGATTCCAGCGGAGGAGCGCGCTGATGCCTCCGCGCCCGACCGCATTCGCATCGCTCCGAACGAGCGTTGCGCGAGCCATGCGCGGATGAGCCTGAACTCCGCTTCAGTCGAACGCCTGGCGGCGTGCGCGCCGCGGGAACTCAAAATCGGAAGCATCGGGGAGGCATTGCAATGAGCGCGAAATCGGCTCTCTTCCTGGCTCTATTGCTGCTCGCGCTCGGCTTCGGCGTCGATCGGGTCGGCCAGGCCGCTGAGCCCGATGCCTGGGACGTCACCAAGCCGCGCGGTCGCACCCGGACGATCGATTTCTACACCGACGCGGGAACGCGCATGTCGGTGGACGTCTCGCCCGATGGGCGCTGGCTGGTCTTCGACCTGCTCGCCCACGTGTATCGCGTTCCCGTCGAGGGCGGAGACGCCGAGTGCCTGACCCAGGACAGCGGGATCGCCCTCAACTACCACCCCCGCTATTCGCCCGACGGAAACTGGATCGCATTCGTTTCGGACCGCGAAGGCCAGAACAATCTCTGGATCATGGAGGCGGACGGCTCCAACCCGAAATCCGTTGTGATCGACCCGACTGTGCGCATTTCGCAACCGAACTGGCTGCCGGGTGGCGATTACATCGCCTTCCGCCGCTACGAACTCGCCCCCTGGTGGGAGTCTACGAGCGACGAGATCTGGATGGTCCACCGCGAAGGCGGCACGGGCATCAAGTTGATCGGGGAAGAGCATCCCGAAGCTGCCTGGCCGTCGGCTTCGCGCGACGGCGAGCATCTCTACTTCCACATCGCGGATCGCGCCGATACGGACGGCGGGCGAGCCGACTCGCTCAGCGGTGCCTGGCAGGTGCGGCGCTTCGATTTCCAGACCGGCCAGGTGGTCGAGATGAGCGCGGGGCGTTCGGAGCAGCAGATTCGCAGTTCGAGCGGCGGCATGTACGCACCCGAAATTTCCCCGGACGGAAAGACGCTCGCATTTGCGCGGCGCATTCCCGACGCGACGATCTCCCATAAGGGCCATCGCTTCGGCCCGCGCACGGCACTCTGGTTGCGCGACCTCGAGACCGGCGCGGAGAAGATCCTGGTCGATCCGATCGAGCCCGACCTCTCGGAGGGCGATCCCAGTTTGCGAGTTCTGCCGGGTTACGCGTGGAGTGCGGACGGTGCATCCCTGTTCTTCTCGCAGGGAGGCAAGCTGCGGCGGGCCAGCGTTGCGACCGGGCGCGTCGAGACGATCCCGTTTCGAGCTCGCATCGCGCGAACCGTCTCCGAGCAGGCCTACACGCCGTGGCGCATTCAAGACGGTCCGCTGAAGGCGCGTTTCCTGCGCTGGACCACCGCATCGCCGGACGCCCGGCAGCTCGCATTCCAGGGCGCGGGCAAGCTCTGGATCCAGGAGCTTCCCAGCGGCAAACCGCACCGACTCACACCCGAAGATTTCGAGCCGTTCGAATACGCTCCGGCCTGGTCGCCCGATGGGCGCTGGATTGCCTTCACCAGCGTCGACGAGAGCCGCGCGGGCCATCTCTGGCGGGTTTCTTCGGCGGGCGGGTCGCCCGAACGCCTGACCCGTCTGCCGGGCGAATACTTCAATCCGGCCTGGAGCCCCGACGGAGCATTCCTCGTCGCGGTGCGCGGCGCGGGTGCGACCGCGCGAGGTCGCGCGTTGGTCTCGAATCCGTGGTACGAGTTGGTTCGCCTCGCGGTCACGGGAGGCGAACCCGAATTCCTTGCCGAAATTCGCGGCGTGCCGTGGGAATTCTACGACCACGAACGCACCCAGATCCCGAGGCCGTCGTTTGGCCCGGAGGGTCGCGTCTTCTTCACCGAGAACGTCTCCGTCGCAGGCGAAAGCGAAGGCGATGACGAACGGACGATCAGCCAACTCGTATCGGTGCGAGCGGACGGGAGCGACCGCCGCATCCACGTGCGCTTCCCGTTTGCGGACGATGTCGTTCCATCGCCAGACGGCAGAGCCGTCGCGTTCCAGGAAGGCAACAACGTCTACTTGGCGCCCTTTCCGCTTCGCATCGGCCCGTTCGACGCCCCGGACGCGAAATCGCAACCGCCGCTTCTCAACCGACGAGAGGCGGCATTTCCGGTCACGACATTGAGTGAGGCCGGCGGGCTCTATCCGCGCTGGCACACACCGACAGTCGTCGAGTTCGGAAGCGCGGACCGCTATTTTCGCTACGACGTCGACTCCGAGAAGACGCGCTCGTTCGCAATCGACCTGCGGATTCCGCGTTACGAACCCGCTGGAACCGTCGCGTTGAAGGGTGCGCGGGTCATCACCCTGAAGGACCGAGCAGTCATCGATCGGGGAGACGTCGTGATCCGGGGCACGCGGATCCAATGCGTGGGCAGCTGTGACACGTCGGGCGCGGATCGGGTGATCGACGCCTCGGGAAAGTTCATCATCCCGGGTTTCATCGACATGCACGCGCACCGCCACTCCGAGCACCGCGGGTTCATACCGATGAAGGACTACGAGGCCGCGGCCTACCTCGCCTACGGGGTCACCACCACGCTCGAAAACTCACCGTGGTCGCAAAACGTCTTCCCGACCGCAGAACTCACCGAAGCCGGACTCCTGGTCGGACCGCGCTCCTTCAGTACCGGCGATCCGCTGTTCATGGGAGACTGGCTGCGCAACAACGACATCGAATCCCGCGAGGTCGCCGCGCACGAGATCGCGCGCTTGAAGTCGTGGGGTGCGGTCTCGCTGAAGCAGTACCTGCAACCGCGCCGCGAGCAGCGGCAGTGGATCGCGGACGAGGCGCGAAAGCAGCAATTGATCGTCACGGGCGAAGGCAGCGACCTCCCCTACGACCTCAGCATGATCATGGATGGCCAGACGGCCTGGGAACATCCGCTGACCCCAGCTCCGATCTACAGCGACGTCGCGCGGTTTCTCGGCAAGGCGCGCGCGGTCTACTCGCCGACGTTCGTCGTCGCCGGCCCCGGCGCGTGGAACGAGGAGTACTTCTACCAGCAGAGCGAGGTCTGGAAGGATCCGAAGCTGCGCCGCTTCCTACCGTGGCGGCAGCTCGTCCCGCATACGCGCCGCCGGATGCTGCGCCCGCTCACCGACTACAGCTTCCCGCTGATCGCGCAGGGGCTCGCGGACATCATCGCCGAAGGGGGTTACGGGGCGATCGGCTCGCACGGACAACAACACGGAATCGCCGCCCACTGGGAGGTCTGGATGGCCGCGTCCGCGCTCGGGCCGATGGGCGCGCTCGAACTCGCGAGTTCTCACGGTGCGCACTTCCTCGGCGCGCCGAAGGATCTCGGCTCGATCGAAGTCGGCAAACTCGCCGACCTGATGGTTCTCGATTCGGATCCGCTCGCGGACATTCGCGCCACCACCGACATCGCGTGGGTGATGAAGGGCGGCGTGCTCTACGACGCGAATACGCTGGATGAAGTCTGGCCGCAGCAACGGCCCTACGGAGCGTACCCGTGGGTCGACTCGGAGATCTTCCGCTCGGACGACCGGCCGATCGATTACTGGGATCGATCCGAATAGCGCCGATTGCGACCCACAGCGGCTGCTCACTCAGTCGATCACGACGAGATCCTTCGGAAAATCGTGCATCCAGCGGATCTCGCTCTCGGTCACCTCGAAGGTGTCGATCAACTCGCGGATCCCCTTGCCGCCGGGCAGATAGAAGTTGAATTCGTGGTTTCCCACGAAGCCCGGTTCGAGCGTGTCATCGGGTTTCGCGGAGCGGTGGTCGTAGACGAAGTTCCCCACCCAGCACGGCGGAAAGCCGATCCCGAGCTCGTAGCCACCGAACCACCAGACGTCGTTCCAGATGCCCTCGGCTTCCGCAACCGCCCTGCCCGCATCCAGGAACTCGAGCACCCGCACCCCGGGACGCATCGCCTTGAACGTCGCGTCGAACACGCGGTTGGTGCGATCCACCTGCGCGCGCACCTCCGGATCGGGTTCGCCGAGCGAGAACGAGCGCGCGAGGTTCGAGTGGTAGCGGCGAACCACGGCCGACAGATCCATGTTGATGATGTCACCGTGTTCGAGCTTGCGCCGAGACGCGTGCGCGTGCAGCGCGTGGCTCTTCGGCCCCGAGCCCATCATCTTCTGGATCGCCGAGTGCTCGCCGCCGATCTTCGCCATCGCGTAGTCGGCCTCGGCCCAGATTTCGAGTTCCGTCACGCCGGGCCGCATCGCCTTGCAGGCGGCTTCGATTCCGACGTCGGCGATGCGCGCGGCCTGGTGGATGTACGCGATCTCCTGCGGAGACTTGATCCGGCGCACGTTCTTGACCGCGACCGAACCGTCGACGATGGCTCGAACGCCTTCGCGCTCGAGTTCCGCCTGGAAGAGTTCGCTGTAGCCGCGGCTCGGGCGATGGCTCCAGAGTTCGAGCGCCACATTGCCCGCGAGCCAGCCCTCGGCCTTGAGTTCTTTCGCGATGAAGCGGCCCGGAAAGACCTCTCCCGCGGGAAGAATCTCCCTGCGCGGATCGTCCGCGCCGACCGCCTCGCGGCTGTCCTGCTTGTGCCACGTGGTGAGGGCGAGGATGATCGGGCGGACGTCGCGCGCAACCGAGGTGATCCGGCTGTTGATCAGTTCGTCGACGTCTTCGAAATTGATGAAGTCATCGGCATCGACGTTCACCGCGATGCAACTCGCGGGATACCAATCCCGCGGCCCTCCGTCCTGATACCACGCGCACTGGTAGCCGCTCAAGTAATAGAGATTCGCCGGGTCGGAGACGATCAGCGTATCGATCTGTTGGCGCTCCATCTCGCGCCTGACGCGCTGCAAGCGTTCGCGGAACTCTCCTTCCGCGAACGGCGCCTCGCTTTCCCCATGGACCGTCTCGATCGCGTGCTCGGCATGCGATTTGGCTCGCGGATCCCTCGAACTCATACGGCCCTCCAGTTTGGCGCTTGCACCCCTAGACTCGCTCGGCGCTCAGCTCCGCGACTCGCATGGCACTTCCGCTCCACGAAGCACTCGGCACCTTCCTCCACGATCCGCTCGGCGCTTCAATCCGCGGCGCGCCTGGCATCGACCCTGCTCTCGCTTCGGGGACGGACACAGCCTGACACAGCGATCGCGAGCGGGTCAATCACTCGAGTCGAGAACCGTTGGATCCCGCTGCAATCCAGAACTGCCCAGTCTGCGAGACTTGCATTGGTGCGCGAAGCGACCTAAGAGGGTCGGGCCCGTATGCGCGCCCGACCTCCGATTCCGATCGACAGCAAGCGAGCGCTGGCCGCGCTCGCCGCGAGCAATGCGCTCGGCGTGCTCGTGCTGTACGTGATTCCGCTCCTCGTGGGGGCGACGTCCGACGGCTTCCGGGCGCGCGAGGGCACCTCGGGGATCGTGTCCTGCTGGGAACTCAGCGTGATGGCGGCCGCATCCATGTTGCTGGCCGCTCGTTACGGATCGCTCGACAAGCGCCGCTGGTCGCTTGCCGGAGCACTCGCGTTCCTGCTGGGGTATCTCCTTTCGATCTGGAGCCTGAACACGGATCAGTGGAGCGTATTCCTGATTTCGCGCGGTGTGGTCGGGGCGGGCGAGGGCATCCTGTTTGGCGTCTCGAGCGGTCTGGCCGCGCAGACCGCGCGACCGGACCGAACCTTCGCCTGGTTCTCGGGCACCCACATCGTCGTCTCGATCCTGTGTTTCTGGGCGCTGCCGATTGCGACCGAGTCTCTCGGCCCCATCGGCGCGTTCATCACGATGGCGGCCATCGGGCTGCTCGCAACCCCGCTGCTGATCTGGACACCCGATCCGTCGATCGAGCGAGAGCGCCGCGCAGCCGCAACCACGGAACGCCTGGGTGTGACTGCGGTGCTGCTGCTGCTGAGCGTGGGCAGCCTGAATCTCGGTTTGAATACCTTGTTTCCGTTCACCGAGCGCATCGGCATCTCGATCGGTTTCACGCTTCCCGAAATCGGCCGCATCCTCTCGTGGGGAGCGGTGCTCTCGATCATCGGGCCGATCGCGGCAGGTCGATTCGCGGCGAGCGGCGGGCGCACCTTGACGCTCGGACTCGGTGCGGCGTCCCAGGTCGTGGCCGCATTCATCTTCGTCTATTCGGTTTCGCACCTGCTCTGGGCGGGAGCCTATGTGGTTTCGAGCGCGGCGCTGATGTACTTCATGCCGCTGCTCTACGGACTGGTGGCCTACTACGACCGCAGCGGCCGAATCAACGCCGCCGCCGCATCCGTATCGGCGTGGGCTTCGGCCGCCGGCCCGCTGCTCGCGGGTCTGCTCCTCAATGCCGGGGGCAGTTACCGGCTGATCGGATGGCTGACCGCCACCTGCTACGCGGCGATCTTCGCGTTCGTCTACCGACCATCTCGCGCGGCCGAGCGGGGACTGCGCGTTCAGGGCTGAAGCCCCCAACCGCTTCGAAGCGAATCGGGCGATCGACGGGTACATCGAGGTCGCTCGAGCGCAGCTTGGAGGCGATGTGGATGAATTCGCCGCCTATCCAGCGCTCAACGGCCGCGCATGTGGTAGCCGACTGCGAGCAGCGAGATGCCCGTGGCCAGCATCGCCCACGCGTGCGGCTCCGGCGCGAACCGGAGGATGCCGATGCCGGCCGTCTCGTAGTTCACAGCCGGCTGCAGCCAGCGCGTCAGCACGGGTGTCACGAGCTGGAGCGTCCCCACGAGGTAGGCCCCTCGGCTGTAATGGGAGCGAATCCCACTGCGGTTGTCGTAACCGCGCGCGTAGTGGACCGTCTTGTGCGGTCCGCGCCCCACGGCGGTGACGCTGACCGATCCCGTCGTCCACGGAAAGCGCGAGCCCTCGATCATCAGCGTGCTCTTCTGACCGAGGCCCGTGTTGTAGAAGAACGCCGAGCCGCGCGCCTGATAGCCCTTGGTGATGACACCGCCTTGCGTGTACGGAGCCGCGGTCCCGACCCGGCCGTACAGCCAATCGAATTCCCCCCGCGAGCAGCCGCCGTTGCGGTAGTAGCAGCCCTTCGACGTCAGTGCGCCGAGCATCCGCATGACGCCGCCGAACTTGGCGGCACCCTGCTTCACGTTGATGCTCGCGACCTTGTTTTTCCCCAGCAGTTGTTTGACGTTGAAGCTCCCAGGCCCATTACCCGGGCCGAAAACGCCCTTGTCGTTGCGCAGCGTCGCGTACGTGTAGCTGTACTGGTAGGGGTAGAGGCCTGCGAGCTCGCCGGCTACGCCTATCGCACGGAGCCCGGGACCCGTGCTCGCTCCCGCGGCGGAAAAACTGAATCCGCCCTTGGCACCACCCGTCCCATTCGCGACGAAGAAGCTGGCCGTGACCGGATTGCCGGCCTGGACCCGACCCTTCCCGTTCGGGGTAAAACCCGTGCGGGTCGCCGTGCAGAAAGTCGTCCCGGGTGCACCGCCCGCCGTGAAGAAGACAGGGTTCCGGTAGAGGGGCGGGATCGGTGTCTTCCCGGGGCCACCCGCCATCAGGGTCATGCCCTTGGCCGGGCGCTCCGCGGTGCCGTTACCGCCCCAGTTGTACCAGGGTGCGCAGTGGCCGAAAGATCCGCCAAGGGGCGCGAAGTTGCCCTGGCCATCCGTGGGCGTCGATTCGAACGGACAGCGCGGTTGGTTCGGATTGCACTGGATGCCCTGCGGCAACCCGACCGCCGAGTACATGCTCGATGAGCCGGTCCCGCCGGTGCGCTCGTTGCCGAACGCCTTGACGCTCCAGGAGACATCGAAAATCGTGTACAGCTGATTCGCGGCCTGGGCGGTCGTGGCGATGCTCGCGGTGGCGAGCCCCAAACCCGAGAGACCGACCCAAAAGAGTCCGCGCAGGGATAACATTTCTGTGATCCTCCGTATGGCCCAGGTCGTTTCGGGCCCCCATCCAGGCTCTGGGCAGAGAGGTGAGCAGTAGCGCACGATGCTCGCAGATCTCTTCACGGCGAAAACCAGTCGGCGCGATCGGCTCCATGATCACCGACTCTCGATTGTGCAGTCCAGCAGAAAGTGATGACCTGGCGAGAATTCGAGCGAAATCGGAGAATCGGATTCGATTTGTCTGAATCGCGGGAGTTTCACTGACCCCCGGCAAAAATCGCCGCACTCGAGCCCCGGGGCGCCAACCGATCGATCGGGTCCCGCCAGACGTTCCGGCGCAGGTAGGAATTCGCCAGCGGTTCTGTCGCAGATGGGATCGCGTCAGCGCTCCGACACCACCTGGAAGGTCGCGAGTGTGCGGTCCGCCGCGTAGCGAACCTGTGTACCATCGGCCATCGCCTGCCGCAGTCCTTCGACGGCTTCTCGCGTGATGCGCTCGCCGGGTGCGAGCACCGGAATACCGGGCGGGTACGGCGCGACGAGTTCGGCCGACACCCGGCCGATCGCATCCGCGGCGGGCACCGTCGAGTGCGGCGCAAAGAACGCGTCGCGCGGCGAGATCACCACCTGTGGAACCACGGTCCATGAAATCGACGGCAGCACGGGCCGCGGCCTCGAGCGCTCGCGTTCGATTGCAGCCGCGATGCCATCGACGAAGCGGTCGATCGATGCGAGGTCGTCGTTCATCGTGATGATCGGGACTACGGTGTCGCGATCGGCGAGTTCGATGGGCATCCCGGCGGCAACCATGTGATCCTCGATGGCGAGGCCGGTGGCGCCGGTTTGGGAGACGTTGATCGCGAGCTTCGCACGGTCGACGATCACGCAGCGGTCGACGACATCGTCGAGCAGCACCACGCCGGGAATCTTTCGCAGCCGGTCGCGCGCGTGGTCGACGATCTGCAGCAGGTTTCCGAGCAGCTGCTCGCCGTCGCGGTGCAACAACGCGCGCGCGGCGTCGGCACTCGCCGCGATCGTGCCAGACGGGCTCGTGGTCGCGGTCGCCTCGAACGCGCGGTCGAGCCGGTCGCGGTCGATCCGCTCGGTGCGCGCGAAGACCAGCGCGCTTTGCGTGTAGGCGGGCAGCGTCTTGTGCGCGCTGGTCACCAGCGCGTCCGCACCCGCTTGCAGCGCGTGCCTCGGAAGCTCCGGGTGGAAGCCGAAGTACGCGCCCCAGGCCTGATCGACGACGAGCGGAATCCCGTGCGCGTGCGCGACCTCGGCGTGGGCGGCGACGTCCGAGAGCGTGCCGACGTAGCTGGGCTCGACGAGAAACACCGCCTTGGCGGCCGGGTGCGCGGCCAACGCGCGCTCGACGCGCTCGACGGGTACGCGGGTCGGCAGACCGGTCGTCGGATCGACCTCGGGGCTCACCCAGACCGGCTTCACACCGACGAGCACCATGCCGAGCAGCAGCGAACGGTGGAGTGTGCGGGTGACGATCACCTCGTCTCCGGGGCGGCAGATCGCCAGCGCGAGCGTCTGGTTGCCGTGCGTGGAGCCGCCGACCGAGATCCGCCCCCAGTCGGCGCCCCAGAGCTGCGCGAGCTTGCGATCGGCACGGGCCATCGCAGCGGCCCGCTGCCGGATCGTGTCGACGCCGCCGTAGAGCGGAACGTCGCCGTCGACGACCGCGCCGATGAGGTCGAGGCGCTGCTTGTGGCCGGGAGTGCCGAACGACACGACGTCGGCAGCCCGAAAGTCGAGCCAGCCATCGAGCAGCGGCGCATCATTGCGCAGATTTCTGGGATCGCGAGAATCCGTCACGGCTGGGACGCTAGCGGGCCGGCCCGGCTCCCGCCGCTGTCACGTCGGCGCAAATCGGGCGTGCAAAGCGCAGCCGAGGATCTACAGTCGCCGCGAAGTCGGCCCGCGCATCCGAGCCGGATGGGCGATCGCCAACGCGAGGTTCAGCCGTGAAAGCCGCCGTCTGCCGCAAGTTTGGCGCCCCGCTCGCAATCGAGGAGGTCGAACTCGCATCCCCCGCGAGCGGCGAGCTGAAGGTCCGCATCCAGGCCTGCGCGATCTGTCACTCGGACATCCACTATGCCGAAGGCGCGTGGGGCGGTGAGCTGCCCGCCGTCTACGGCCACGAAGCCGCGGGCATCGTCGACGAGGTCGGCGAAGGCGTCCGCAGCGTGAAGGTTGGCGACTCCGTCGTGGTGACCCTGGTGCGCTCGTGCGGCCGATGCCCGTGCTGCGCGCAGGGCTACTACGGATCCTGCGAAAGCCGCTTTCCGCTGGACGCAGAGAGTCCGCTTCGCTCTGCGCGCGACGCTGCCAAGATCGGCCACGGCCTGCGGACGGGGGCGTTCGCGGAATACGCGGTGGTCGACGCTTCGCAAGTCGTCGCAATCCCGAGCGACGTGCCGCACGATCGCGCCGCGCTGCTGGCGTGCGGCGTCATCACGGGTTTCGGCGCCGTTGCGAATACCGCGAAGGTTCCCGCGGGCGCGAATGTCGTGGTCATCGGCACGGGCGGCGTCGGCCTCAACAGCATCCAGGGCGCAGCGCTCTCGGGTGCCAACGTGATCGCCGCTGTGGATCTCTCCGACGACAAGCTCGAAGCGGCGCGCAATTTTGGCGCCACCCACACCTTCAACCCTACGAAGGTCGACGTGCGCAAGCGGGTGAAGGCCCTGACCGATCGGCGCGGCGCCGATTTCGTCTTCGTCACCGTGGGCGCGAAAGAGGCCGCCGATCAATCGTATCGATTGCTCGCGCGCGGCGGCGCCGTGGTGATGGTGGGTATGCCGGCGCTCGGCGTCAAATCGGAATTCGACGTCCTCGCGTTGGCCGACAACTCACAGCGAATCCTGGGCTCGAAGATGGGATCCTCGAACATCCAATCGGACATCCCCAAGCTGATCGAACTCTACAAGCAGGGGCGGCTGAAACTCGACGAACTGATCACCGCGCGCTACCCGCTCGAGGAGATCAACGAGGCGATCGCCTCGGTCAAGCGAGGCGAGGCGCTGCGCAACGTCATCGTGTTTCCGTGAGACCCGATTCGGTGCGGCCTGCCCGATGCTGAAAGCGGGTCTGCGGTTCGCGCCAACCGGTGAATCGCCCTATCCTGCGCGACGCCAAACCAGCTGAGCCTGCGCGGCGCCAGCCACCTCGATCTGCGCGGCGCCAGACCGTCTCGAAGTCAAATCATCTAGACATCTAGAAACCTAGAAATCCGGAAACCCAGAAATCCAGATATCCAGAAGAATGGGAATTGCAGATGAGCGAAACGCCCCACAGACAAACCTTCGACCACTTCAAGGGAACGGCGGGTTACATCGCGTCCGATGCGCTGATGGAAGCCGTCAATTGCGCGATCGCGCTCGAGCGTCCGTTGCTCATCAAGGGCGAGCCCGGCACCGGGAAGACCCTGCTCGCCAAGCACATCGCCGAGGCGCTCGACATGCCGATGGAGTCGTGGCACGTCAAGTCGACTTCGAAGGCCGCGGAGGGCCTCTACGTCTACGACGCGATTCAGCGCCTCAACGACGCGCGCTTCGGCGACGGCGACGTCGGCGACATCCGCGCCTACATCAAGCTCGGCCCCCTCGGGCGGACCTTCAAAGCCGGGGTGCGCCACGTTCTGCTGATCGATGAAATCGACAAAGCCGACATGGAGTTTCCCAACGATCTGCTCCTCGAACTCGACGAAATGCGATTTACCGTGATGGAAACCGGTGACGAGATCGCCGCGAAGGAGCGACCGGTGGTGATCATCACGTCCAACAACGAGAAGGAACTCCCCGACGCGTTCCTTCGCCGCTGCATCTTCCACTTCATCGATTTTCCCGACGTCGCGCTGATGAAGCAGATCGTCGACGTCCACCACCCGAACCTCGACGCCGCGCTGCTCGATCAGGTGCTCATCAAATTCTACTGGTTGCGCGGCCAGAACGAATTGCGCAAGAAACCGTCGACGTCCGAGCTCGTCGATTGGATCTCGGCGCTGTTGCGATCGGGCGTGACCCGGTCTCGGCTCGAGGCCCACATTCCGTTTCTCGGATCGCTGCTGAAGAACGAACAGGACACGGAATCCCTGCTCGACTACACCGACAAGGGCGGCGAGCTTCCCAGGAAGTGGGAAGACCTCGGACCCAAGTTCAACCAGTGACTCCGAGCGCACTGCGATGGGCGCTGTCCGGGCTTCGGCGCGATCGGGCGATCACGGCCGCAGCCACGCCTTCGAGACGATAGGGCGATCGAGGTGTTTCTCGAATTCTTCTACGCGCTCCGAGCCGAGGGAATTCCCGTCGCCATCCAGGAATGGATGACGCTGATGAAGGCCCTTCAGATGGGTCAGCACGCGTCGAGCCTGACGTCGTTCTACAATCTGTCGCGCGCCTGCCTGGTGAAGAGCGAAACCTACTTCGACAGTTTCGACCGCGTATTTGCGAGAGTCTTCCACGGCGTGGAGGATGCGCTTTCCGTCAGCGACGAGCTCCTGCAGTGGCTCGAGAATCCGATCAACTTCAAGGACCTCAGCGACGAAGAGCGCGCGGCCCTCGAAATGCTCACGAGCGATGAGTTGATGCGCCGCTATCTCGAGATCCTGGAGCAGCAGACCGAACGCCACGACGGTGGCGGCAAGTGGATCGGCACGGGTGGCCGATCGCCCTTCGGGCACGGCGGCTTCCACCCCACGGGCATCCGCGTCGGCGGCAGGTCGACAAACCGCTCGGCGATGAAGGTCGCCGAGGATCGCCGCTACCGGAACTACCGGACAGATGTCACGCTGGACCTGCGCCAGACCAAGGTCGCACTCAAGCGCTTGCGTCGGCTCACCCGCAGCGGACCCGCGACCGAACTCGATCTCGATGAGACGATATCGGAGACCTGCAGAAACGGCGGCGAGATCGAACTCGTGTTTCGGCCCGAGCACCGCAACAACGTCCGACTGCTCTTGTTGATGGACGTCGGCGGAACGATGGACCCGCACTTCTGGCCCGTGAGCCGCCTGTTGACCGCGCTGCACGAAGAGCACGGTCTGCGCGAGTTCCGACCCTACTACTTCCACAACTGCATCTACGAAAACCTCTACGAGGACGCCTGGCTGTTCCAGGACAGCGCCATTCCGACCGGCGACCTGATGCGAAAATACGACGAGCGCTGGAAGGTCGTGATCGTCGGCGATGCGGCCATGCACCCCTACGAGCTGATGGGACTGCGGGGCAACATCAACCCGCGCCTCGAATCCCACACGCGCGGCATCGATTGGCTGCGGCGCATCGGAGATCACTTTCAACGGGTCGCGTGGATCAATCCGGAGCCCCCGGATGTCTGGCGGCGCAGCCAGACCGCCAACCTGATCCGGAAGCTGTTTCCGATGTTCCAGCTGACCGTGGACGGCATCGAGCAAGCGGTCTCGGCGCTGATCGGCGCCCGGCCGGCCACAGCGGCTGGCTGAGCGAGAGGGCCTCCGCGAAGTCGAATGCCGGATTTCCCGCTTGGAATGGCGGAGCTCAGTCATTTATGCTCCACGGCGTCTGGGATCCCTGGCGCGACTCCAAAGGGCCGGATGCACCTCGTTGACGCAACCTCGCTTTCGCAACCTCGAATTCAAAATGGGATGGCGACCTGTGATCGCGAAGACCGCAAGAACGCTTCTGGCCGCAACCTTCCTGCTCGCAATCGCGAGCTGTGGCGGACTCGAGAACCGCTCGCGAGGCGTCGAAGCCGTTGCCGATGACTATCTGGCCGCCCTGCTGCTACGCCACCCCGAAATGGGCACCTACTACAGCATTCCGGGCGCGCGCCACGACCGCCTGACCGACAACTCCCTCGAGGCGTTGGCGGCCTGGCAGCAGCGCGAAGACGCGTGGCTCGCCGAGTTGGAGCAGATCGGAATGCCCACCGAGATCGGCAGCCGCGACTGGGTGACCTACGGAATCCTGCGGGAAGCACTCGCTGCCTCGATCGGCATGCGCGTCTGCCGCGGCGAGTTGTGGTCGGTCAGCAGCGCGACGGGTTGGCACTCCGGACTGCCATCGGTTTTCGAGATCCAACCCGTCGACACGCCGGAACTCCAGCGACAGGCGCTCGACCGCCTGTCCAGTCTTGCAACCTATGTGGACACCGAAATCCGCAACCTGCGCGAAGGCCTCGAGACCGGCTACAGCGCACCGCGCTCGAACGTGCCGGCCGTCATCGAAGAGAGCCGCGCACTGCTGGCCGAAAGCAGCCCGCTGCTGAGCCCGGCGACCCGCGCCGACGATCCGGCTTTCGCCGCGCGACTCAGAGAGACCTTCGATCGAAAAGTGGTTCCGGCCGTGCAGCGCTACGCGGCTTTCCTCGAGGACACCTACCTCGAGCAGGCGCGCGAGAGCATCGCGGTCAGCGGCAATCCCGATGGCGAGCGGTGTTATCCCGCAGCGGTGCGCTACTTCGCGACCACTGCGCCCACGGCGGCTGAAATTCACGCGCTCGGCGTCGCGCAGATCGCGGCGATTCGCGCCGAGATGCAGCAGATCATCGACGCACATTTCGAGGGCGAGACCATCGAGTCGCTGATGGCCCGGCTCAATACCGATCCGAAGTTCACCTTCAGGACCCGCCAGGGCGTGCTCGACTATTCCCTCGCGGCGTTGGGCGCCGCCCGGGAGAGGATGTCGGAGGCATTTGGTCGGCTGCCCATGGCGGAAGTCGAAATCAAACCCTACCCCGCGTATCGCGAGGGCAGCGGGACCGGCGAATACCACTCCTCGTCGGAAGATGGCACGCGGCCCGGAATCTATTACATCGCGGTCGTCAACCCGGAGGGACGTTCCATCGCGGGCCAACTTTCCGTGCTCTATCACGAAACGTATCCGGGCCATCACCTGCAGGGAGCGATCGCGCTCGAGCTCGGCGACCGCGTTCATCCGCTCGCGCGGTATCTCTACAACGACGGTTTCGGCGAGGGATGGGGGCTCTATTCCGAGCGTCTCGCGGACGAGCTCGGACTGTACGCGGGACTTCTGGACCGGATCGGGATGCTCTCCGACCAGGCAGCACGTGCAGCGCGGCTCGTCGTCGACAGCGGCATGCACACGATGGACTGGACGCGCGAGCAGGCCGTCGAATACATGCTCGCGAATACGGCCTGGGTTCCCGACGACATCGAATCGGAGATCGATCGCTACATCGCCTGGCCCGGACAGGCGAATGCCTACATGCTCGGGATGCTCGAAATCAGACGGCTGAGAGACCTCGCCGAAGCGAGCCTCGGCGAGCGCTTCGACCTGCGCGCCTTTCACGACCGGCTTCTCGAAAACGGCAGCATCACGCTGCCGATGCTCGAGGATTCCATCGAGGCCTGGATCATTGCCGAATCGAAGAAAACCTGAACATCGCGGCTGCGGTCGGCATCTCGAACAGAGATGCGAGTGCCGGAACCGACCCAATCAGAGGAAGTCGAAAAATGAGCAAATCGAGAGCAATCGCGGTAATTGCGCTGTCGTGTCTGATGGCCGTGACGAGCGCTGTGGCCTGGGCTCAGATTGGGGATCGAGATTCCTGTTTCGACGCCTGCCAGGAGGCCAAGGCGCAGTGCATCGACACCTGCGATACGCACGACAATCCGGTGGAATGCGAAGAGGATTGCCAGGATGCGGCCGAAGACTGCATCCATCGGTGTCGGTAACCCGTCGGACCGCCGATGTGCGACGGCGCGCGGGCATCATTTCGGTGCGCGCTTTGATGTAGAATGCCGCGATGGCTGAATCGACGGCCTCGTCGCGCTGGCTCTACGGCCCCGTTCCGGATCTCCTCTTCGGTTGTGGCGGGCTCTACGCGGTCTACTTCCTCG
>Ga0326597_10003643_pt1 | contig 22051 bp, 18 predicted proteins | sample RVTome_12_FD_203789 | JGI IMG/M metagenome (GOLD analysis project Ga0326597, IMG submission 203789) | Soil microbial communities from uranium-contaminated site in the Upper Colorado River Basin, Wyoming, United States - RVT100D185 | ecosystem: Environmental > Terrestrial > Soil > Contaminated >...
GAAGCAACTGGGGCCACGGCATTGGCCTCACCCTGTACGAGCCGCCCATCATCTGGCGGGCCGTCTCCCTGGAGCATCCCATGGTCATCGAGCAAGGGATGACCTTCGCGCTGGAGACCCAGCACGGATCACCCGGATCCCACGGCGTGCGCCTCGAGGAGATGCTCCACGTCACCAAGAACGGCGTCGAGATCCTCAGCAAGTGGCCCATCGAAGAGATCACCGAGGTTCCCCTCGTGTAACTGGGGGGCGGCGTCGGGGTCTACAATCCTGTCAAGGAGGCGTGTGCGATGTCGTACAGCGGCTTGGTGGGCGTGGATTGGGAGGAACGCATCAACTTCCCGCGCATGCGGCAGGAGCGGTTGACGCGGGCTCAGGAGGCCATGCGACGCAACGACGTCGACGTCCTGTTGCTCTTCCGCTGGGAGAACACCCGGTACACGACCGGGCTCCGATACGTTCCCGTCCCCAATTCTCCCTTCGAGCATTGCGCGTCCTATGTCGCGCTCAGGCGCGATGGCGAGCCCATCGTCTTCACGATGGACATCGAGGATATCAAGTTTCGGGTGCCGTGGATCCCGGAGCGGAATCTGCAGCCCCATCAGTATGTCCAGACCGAGTTCGGGGCGAGGGCCCTGGCGCAGGCGCTCAAGGAACTCGGCCTGGCGGGGGGCCGCCTCGGCGTCGATCTGTGGGAGCCCACGACCCTCGACGTGCTCCGGGAAGAGCTCCAGACGACGAGACTCGTCAATGGTCAGCGCGTGATGATGGATGCGCGAATGATCAAGACCCGGGATGAGATCGAGTGTCTCAAGGTTGCCTATTCCATCGGCGAGGCGGCCCTGCAGGCAGGGCTCGAGATGTTGAAACCCGGCGTGCGGGAGTGCGAGGTCCAGGCGGCCATCTGGCAGCGGGCCATCTCGCTGGGGGCGGAGTGGTTCCAGAGTCCCGCCATCGTCACGTCCAAGACGAAACCGTACCGGCGGTTCACATCGGACAACATCATCCTGGAAGGGGACGCAGTCATCATCGACATCGGACCGGTGTTCAACGGGTATTTCGCCGACTTCACGAGGACCTGGTACTGCGGGGCCTATTCGAGGCCAAGCGAGAAGCGGAAGAAGGCATTTCGGAGCGCCTGGACGGTCCTCCGGAGGGTCATCGATGCCATGGTGCCGGGGGCGACGACGGGCGACGTCTTCAAGGCTGCGGGGGAATCCGTCCTGGGCAAGATGCTTGGGCATGGGGTCGGTCTTGCCGGGCAGGAACCGCCCTACATCACCGAACAAGAGATCGTGTCGGGCCGAACGCTCGAGCCCGGTATGGTGTTTTCGGTTGAACCCTATGTCGTGATCGCCGACTCGGATATCGGATTTCGGCTGGAGGAACACGTCCTCATCACGGAAAACGGCCCGGAGGTCTACAGCACTTTCCCGCATGGCCCGCTGTCCGAGCCGTAGGATCGGATCGCCTGGCGGAGCCGCCCCCACCGTGACCTTCCCGCACGAGAGGAGTATGCCAGATGCGACTCGCAACGTTCGTGGTCCCCGGGGGGTGGGAGTCCCGGATCGGTGCCATGGACCGACGTCTCGGAAGCGGCCGGGTCCTGGACCTCAATGCGGCGTGCACGCACTACCTGGACGAGGTGAAGGGACGATACCGGCCGGTGGAGCTGGCCTTCGCCATGATGCCCAGCGACATGCTGGGCTTTCTCGACGGGGGGCCGGACACGCTGGGCCTGGCGGACGAACTGCTTGGGCATTATGGCCACGCCCTGACCGATGACACGGCTCCCACGCTGAAGGACAGGCTCGGCCGGCCACTCAGCCATGATCTCGGGTCGGTCCGCCTGCGGGCTCCGATCCCCCGGCCGAGGGGGATGGGGATCGGCTACTTCAACACCCGTGGCATCATCGAGGAGGCGTCGCGGGCGGAGAAGACGGCCCAGTCCGGCGAGGGGATCAAGACGGCCATGGACTACCCGAAACAGGCGACGGTGTCCTGGGCCAATATCTCCAGCGTGATCGGACCCGACGAGCCCATCGTCTATCCGAAAGCCGTGCATCAGCTCTACACCTCCATCGAGCTCGGCCTCGTCATAGGGCGCCACGGCTACCGCGTGTCACGGACGGAAGCAGAACGCTACATTGTCGGGTACACCGTGACGGACGACGTGACCGCCTTTGACCTTGTCCAGAAGGAACCCTTCGTGTACACGGCCACTCGGTGCAAGAGCATGCCGACATTCTGGCCGACGGGCCCCTGGATCGCCCTCAAGGACGAGGTGGGTGACCCGATGCAGCTCACCTATGAGGTCCGGTTGAACGGACGGACCCTCATGAAGGGCTCCACCGCGGAGTACCTCTTCTCCCCGGTGGATTACGTCGTCGATGTCTCCGAGTATATGGCCCTCGAGCCCGGGATGATCATCGCCATGGGAGCCTTCGGGGAGACCACCAACACGTTCCTGAAGGTCGGCGACCTGGTGGAGAACGAGATTCAACGCGTCGGCGTGCTGAGAAATCCCGTGGTTGCCGAGAAATGACCGACCGCGCCGTGGGGCCGTGCCCTCATGTCCCGGCGTAGCCCATTCGTCTTGCCATTGATCCGGGTTCGGGGTAGTATCCGCCCCGAGCAAGGCGGTGAAGACGGGGCGGCGCCGTCCAAGCGAGCCTCTGGCTCGGGGATGCCCAGGAGGGGAGACAGGTGGCGGGGGTGGCCCTCCTCATGGTGAGGCGGGCGTTGGAGCGGGCCGGGCGGGGCCGGTCGGAGGCCACTCACTGCACCGGGGAGGGAAAGGCCATGGGTGGAGATCGGAAACATCCCGTTCGTGCGTGGACCCTGATCGGGTGCTTGCTGGCGGGCCTGGCCGTCCTGGGGGGCTGGGGGAGCGGGGCCTGGGCGGCCCAGCCCATCAAGATCGGCTTCGGCATGGCGCTCACCGGCGGCCTCGCCGCCAACGGGAAGGCCGCCGTGCTGGCCATGGAGATGTGGCGGGAGGACGTCAACAAGAAGGGCGGCCTCCTGGGCCGGCCGGTGGAGTTCGTCTACTACGACGACCAGACCAAGCCGGCCACCATCCCCGGGATCTACGCCAAGCTGCTGGACGTGGACAAGGTGGACTTCATCGTCTCCGGCTACGGGACGAACCTCATCGCCCCGGCCATGCCGATGGTCATGGAACGCAAGCTCGTGTTCATGGGCCTGGCGGGGATGGCGAACAACGAGAAGCTCAACTACCCGTATTATTTCTCCTTGCAGCCCGCCGGTCCGAACCCCTTTGTGGATTGGTCTCGAGGGTTCTTCGATCTGGCGGTCAGGCAGACGCCGAAGCCGACCACGGTGGCCCTGGTGGGCGCCGACGCCGAGTATCCCCACAACGCCCTCACCGGGGCCCGGGAGAACGTCAAGCGGCTCGGGTTCAAGACCGTCTACGACAAGACCTACCCCCCGGCCACGGTAGACTTCACGCCCATCGTGCGGGCCATCAAGGCGGCGAACCCCGACGTGGTGTACGTGGCCTCGTATCCGCCCGATTCGGCGGGCATGATCCTGGCGGCGCACGAGGTGGGGCTGGAGCCCAAGCTCTTCGGGGGCGGCATGGTGGGCGTACAGTACGCGGCCCTGCTCACGAAGCTCGGCCCCAAGCTGAACGGTCTCGTGAACTACGACTTCTGGGTCCCGGAACCCACCCTGCACTTCGCCGGGATAGACACGTTCCTGAAGAAATATCAGGCCCAGGCCGACAAGATGGGCGTGGACCCCCTGGGTCATTACCTGCCGCCGTTGGGCTACGCGTACGTCCAGATCCTGGGTCAGGCCATCGAGGCCACCAAGAGCCTGGATCAGCGGAAGGTGGGGGACTACATCCGGGCCAATGAGTTCGACACGATCATCGGCAAGCTGAAGTTCGCCCCCCACAACGGCGAGTGGGCGAAGTCCAGGGTGCTCATGGTGCAGTTCCAGAACATCGAGGGCACCGACCTCAAGCAATTCTACGGGCCCGGGAAGCGAGTGGTGCTCTACCCCGAGGAGTTCAAGTCCGGCACGCTGATCTATCCCTACGCGAAGGCCAGGAAGTAGGCTGGGCCATCGCCTCAGGGGACGGGGGCGCGCCGCCGCCGCGCGCGCGCGTCCTCGTCCCCCGGCCCTTTCCCGGAGGCGTTTCGTGTTCTCTTTCGAGCTGCTGTTGAACGTGGTGGTGGCGGGGGTCCTTCTGGGCGGCTTCTACGCCGCCGTGAGCCTGGGGATCTCGCTGAGTTTCGGGCTGCTGGACGTGGTGAATATCGCCCACCCCGTCTTCGTCATCCTCGGCTCCTACGCGGCGTATGCCGCCAATTCGTCGTTCGGGCTCGACCCGATCCTCACCGGCCTGCTCTTCACGCCGCTCTTCTATCTCCTCGGGGTGGCCGTCTACCGGGTCTATTACGCCAGCTTCGAGAAGAAGGGGGAGGAGTCGCTCCGGGGCCTGGTCTTTTTCTTCGGCCTGATGTTCATCATCGAGGTCGCGCTCCTGCTGAAGTTCGGCGTGGACTACCGCCTCGTCGAGGCGCGCTACATCGGGGAATCGCTCCACTTCGGCCCCATCGGCATTGCCCTGCGGCTGCTGGTGCCCTGCCTCGTCGGGCTGCTGATGACGGCCGGCCTGTACCTCTTCCTGGGGAAGACGTTCTACGGCAAGGCGGTGATGGGGGTCTCCCAGGACAGCCTGGCCCTCCGGCTCATGGGGGCCGATCCCATCCGGATCAAGACCATCGGCTTCGGGCTGGCCATCGCCACGGCGAGCCTGGCCGGGTCGCTCCTCATCCTGATCGGCCCCGTGGAGCCGTCCATCGGACGGGAATACATCGGCCGCGTCTTCGCCATCACTGTGCTGGGGGGCATGGGCAGCATCGGGGGAACCCTGGTCGCCTCCATCATCCTCGGGGTCGCAGAGAGCCTGATGTCGACCTTCTCCGGCCCCTCCTGGGCGGTGGCCGTCTCCTTCAGCATCCTTCTGGTGGGGCTGGCCGTGCGGCCGGCCGGCCTGTTCGGGAGATAAGGCGTGAAGAGGGCGGTCCCGCTCGCGACGGGTCTGGGCGTGGTGGTGGTGGCGCTGCTGCTCACGCGCCTGGGGGGCAACCCGTACTATTATTTCGCCGCCTACGTGATCTTCCAGTATGTCGTCCTCGCGACGGCGTGGAACATCTTGGGGGGCTACACCGGCTACGTGAATTTTGGGAGCGCGGCCTTCTTCGCCCTGGGGGCCTACACGGCCGTGGTCCTCATCCTCCAGTTCAAGGCCCCGCTCCCCGTTCTGATCCTGGCCGGCGGGTTGGTCGCCGGCCTGCTGGGGCTGGGCATCGGGTACCTCACGTTGCGGCTCCGGGGGGTCTTCTTCTCCATCGCCACGCTGGCGCTCGCCGTCGTTCTGCAGACGATGGTGGTCAACTGGGAATACGTCGGTGGGGCGCGGGGGATGAACGTCGTCCGGCCCGCCGCTATCCTGTGGTTTCGCACCTACGTGGAGTTCCTCTTCGTGGTGATGGTGCTCCTCGCCGTCGTGTCGGCGACCGTGGCCTGGTGGCTCCAGCATTCGTGGATCGGGCGGGGATTGGCCGCCATCCGGGACAACGAGGAGGCGGCCGAGTGCATGGGCGTCCCGACCCTGCGGCTGAAGCTGTTCGCCACGACCGTCAGCGGCTTCCTGATGGGCGTGGCGGGCGCCCCCTTCCCCTACTACGTGACCCTCGTCGAGCCGGCCTCGGCGTTCGACCTCAATTACGCCGTCAACAGCCTGGCCATGCCGATGATCGGCGGCACGACCACGTGGGCGGGCCCCGTCATCGGCGCGGTACTCCTGGGCACGGCGCAACAGGTGGCGACCGTGACCATCTCCTCGGCGTTGAACCTGCTTATCGTGGGCGTCGTCCTCGTGGCGTTCGTCATCCTGGCCCCGCAGGGGATCGTGGGCCTCGCACGGAAGGTGTGGCGGGGGCGGGCCGCCTGATGGCCGAGACGCTGCTCGACGTCCAGAAGGTGACCAAGCACTTCGGCGGCTTCACCGCGCTCTCCGAGGTCAGCCTCCAGGTGCACGAGGGCGAGCGGTTCGGCCTCATCGGGCCGAACGGCTCGGGCAAGACCACGCTCATCAACTGCGTCTCGGGATCGCTCCGGAACGACGGGGGACTGGTCCTGTTCCAGGGGCGGGACATCACCGGCCTGCCGGCCCACCAGCGCACCCGCCTGGGCATCGCGCGGACCTTCCAAATCCCGAAGCCGTTCCCCAGCATGACGGTGCTCCAGAATCTCTGCATCCCCCTGGAATACGCGGCCCCCGCCCGGTCCCACGGAGCCCCCCGGGACGACGTGGCCGCCGAGGCCATGGAGATCCTCCGCCTCATCGGCCTCCAGGCCAAGGCGGACGTCCCCTCCATCGGCCTCAACCAGATCGAGATGCGCAAGCTGGAGCTGGCCCGTGCCATGGCGGCGAAGCCCCGGCTGCTGATCTCGGACGAGGCCATGGCGGGCCTGTCGAGCGCGGAGGTGGACGACATCCTGGCGAATCTCTTCGCCCTCAACGAACGGGGCATCACCATCATCATGATCGAGCACATCATGCGGGCGGTGATGCGCTTCTCGGAGCGGATCATCGTCCTCGACGCGGGGGAGAAGATCGCCGAGGGCACGCCCGACCAGATCCTCCACAACCCCGCCGTGGAGAAGGCCTACCTTGGGGAGTAGTATCGTCGTCAAGGACGTCGAGGCCGGCTATGGCTCGGTGCGGGTCCTGCACCGGGTGTCCATCGCCGTGAACGAGGGGGAGACCGTCGCCCTGCTGGGGACCAACGGCAACGGGAAGAGCACGCTCCTCAAGTGCATCATGGGCATCGTCCGGCCCGACGCCGGCGAGATCTTCCTGGAGCAGAATGGCCAGCGGGTCGACCTGGTGGGGAAACCCCCGGAAGAGATCGTGAACCTGGGGGTCACGCTTGTACCGGAAGGGCGGCGGCTCTTCGCGAAGCTCACGGTGGAGGAGAACCTGGTCCTGGGGGCCTACCGGGCGGAGGCGCGGAAGGACATCGCGCGCAACCTGCGGTTCTGCTTCGAGGCGTTCCCCATCCTGGAGCAGCGCAAGAACCAGCTTGCGGGGAGCATGAGCGGCGGCGAGCAGCAGATGCTGGCGGTGGCCCGCGCCCTGATGTCTGGCCCCAGAATCCTCCTGGTAGATGAGCCGTCCGTGGGGCTGGCGCCCATCTTCGTGAGCCGCGTCATCGCCAAGATCAAGGAGTTGAAGGAGCGCTACCAGCTCACGGTGCTCATGACCGAGCAGAACTTCAACCAGGCCATCAAGATCGCCGACCGGGGCTACATCATCGTCCACGGCGAGATCGCCTTCGAGGGCCACAGCACCAAGGAGTTGGGGGAGCACGAGCTGGTCAAGAAGTACTACCTGGGCGTCTAGCCGCCCCCCCCGGACGTCGCCGGCCGGTCCTGGGCGGTAGGGGCCCTCCCCGACGGAGGCGGGAGGGCCACCGCGACGGAGCCGCGGGGGATGTCGGTCGCCGCGGCCTGGCCGGGGGGAGGCGGAGATGGGTTACGGTCACAAGGATCGCGTGCTCCGAGTGGATCTGGGTTCTCGTCGAGTATGGACCGAGCCGATCCCCCCACCACCGGTGCTACGAAAATACGTCGGCGGCACGGGATTGGGTCTCTACTACTTGATTCGCGATTGTCCCCCGGGGGGGAAGGCGACGGATCCGGCGACCCCGCTCATCTTCATGACCGGTCCCCTGGCCGGCACCCGGGCGCCCAGCTCCTCGAATTACGTTGTGGTGTCCCTGCACTACGATATCCCGTACGCTCCGGGCGCGGGCCATTCCCATGGCTTTTGGGCCGCCTTCCTGAAATTCGCCGGCTACGAGGGCCTCATCGTGGCCGGCGCTTCGCCCGAGCCCGTCTACCTCTGGATCGAGGACGATCGGGTCGAGGTGCGGGACGCCAGCTCCTATTGGGGCATGGGCACCCGCGAGACCGAGCGACGGGTGAAACAGGAGCTGGGCGGCGACCCGACCACCATCAGCGTGGCCTGCATCGGGCAGGCGGGCGAGAGCCTGCTGCCGGGCGCCATGATCAAGAACGACCGCAACCATGGCGCCGGCAAGGGCAGCCCGGGCGCCATCATGGGGGCCAAGAAGCTGAAGGCCATCGCCGTGCGGGGCACCGGCGCCGTGTCGCTGGCCACGCCGCGCCCCTTCCTGGCGACGGTGACGGAGTGGGAGCAGAACCTCTTCGTCACGCCGGAGGGGCAGCAGCCCCCCCTGGGGGCGCTGTGGCACAACGGCGGCATGACCCGGCAACACGGGTACATGGCGGGGCGGGGCATCTGCGCCGGCAAGAACCTCACGGACCCGGTCTGGGGCAAGGCGTTCTCGGACAAGTACATGGACGCCTGCGCCCAGTGGCGGGTGGACCCGCAACCCTCCTACAACTGCACCATCGCCTGCTCCTACGACGTCCACATCGGTTCGGGGCCTTTCGCCGGGTTCCGGGCCAGCCTCTGCGGCGGGGGGGAGCCCTTCGAGGGGGCCGCCGCCATGATCGGGGTGGAGGACCCCGGCGCGGCCCTGGCCCTCACCGACCACTACGACGACATCGGGATGGAGGTGGGCGTGGGCGGCGCGATCCTGGGCGCGGCGTACGAGGCCTACAGCCGGGGCATCATCACCCGCAAGGAGACCGACGGCCTGGACCTCTCCTGGGGCAACTACGAGGCCGCCATGGAACTCCTCCAGCAGATGATTGACCGCCGCGGCTTCGGCGGGCGGCTGGCCGGGGGGATGAAGGAGGCCGCCGCCGCCATGGGCGGGGGGGCGGACCGCTTCCTGGTGCACGTCAAGGGCGCCGGCATCAACATGCACGACTGGCGCCCCATGTGGGGGGCGCTGCTGGGCCAGATCCTCGCCGGCACGGGACCCTGCCATCAGATCGAGTACCCCAGCCTGGCATTTCAGTCGCCCGGCCTGAACCCCGGGGGCAAGGGCGCTGCCGTCCGGGCAACGCAGATCCAGAAGCTCTGGGAGGACTGCACGGGGGTCTGCATGTTCGCCTGCCAGGGCGTCAAGGATGTCACGGTGCTGGCGCCGCGCGCCGTGGCCCAGGCCACGGGCTGGGACGACTTCACCACTGACGAGGCCATGGTGGTGGGGGAACGCGTCATCAACCTGATGCGCCTCATCGCCGTCAGCCGGGGGTTCACCAAGGCCGACGAACTGGACGTTTCCCCCCGCCTCCTGGAGGCGCCGCCGGGGGGCCCCGCGGCCGGCGTGTCCATGGGCCCGCACCTGGGTGCCATGGTGGACGAGTACTACCGTCTCTTAGGCTGGGAGGTGGACACTGGCCGGCCCACGGCGGAGACGATCCAGCGGCTCGGGCTGGGGGACGTGGTGGAGCATCTCGCCCTGGGGGCACCAGCCCGCGCCTAGGTCACGTTGCGGCATCCTCCGTGTGGCGCACCGAGGCGCTGGGCGGTTCCCTCGCGCCGGGGGGGCGGACCGGCGTGTAGCCGGCACCCAAGGGGCGACTCGATCCTTTGGCGCCCCGGGCGCCCCCATGGCAGCGGCCCCGCCCGCCATTCTCCATCTGCGGCCGCTGCCGGGGCGGGCGTCACTCACCGGCTTGATCCCTGCCGTTCTGCCTTGGGGATCAGACGGTTCGCGGCGCCTGCTCCTGCCGGGAAGCGTGCGCTCGCCACACCTGGAAGATTCCCACAAGGTACAACATCGCTCTGGATATCTGCGACTGGCACGCCCAGGGCGAGGCCCGCTTCGCTCTCCTGTGCGCGGGCGGCGGGGGAAAGACCGAGACCCATACCTTCCACGACCTCAAGCGCCTGTCCGATCAGCTCGCGGCGGGCCTGGCCCCCATCCCCGTCAGCCGCGTCATCGCCAAGATCAAGGAGTTGAAGGAGCGCCACCCCCTGACGGTGCTCATGACCGAGCAGAACTTCAACCAGGCGACCAAGATCGCCGACCGGGGCTACATCATCGTCCACGGCGAGATCGCCTTCGAGGGGTACACCACGAAGGAACTCAGCGAGCACGAGCTGGTCAAGCAGTACTCCCTCGGCGTCTAGCACCCCCCGACGCCGGGAATCCCCGGCTCCCTCGGTCTCTCACCGTCCTCCGATCCCACCGCCGGCACCTCTCCGTTCAACGACCCGGGAGATCTCGGTCATACCCATTCCCTGTATGCCTCCGTCGAGTGCCGTGGCCGCGACCCCGGGCACGGGCGCGCGGGCGGGCCGGCGGGATGCCCCATCAAGGAGTGGGCCCGCCGTTCGGGGTCCCGACCCCGCGCCCGATCCGCATCGGGAGACTTCCGCGTCGTGCGCCGGGGGCTGAAACCAGAGCAGCAGCGTTGACGGGGCGGTTACCGGGACTACAATGGAACAGATCCGATCGGGCCCGGGCCGACGCCGCGGTCGTGTGCGCGAGTCGCCCCGCGCGCCCGCGGGAACCCTCAAGGCCGGGGATCGGACAGGAGCGGCGCGAAGGCGCGGGGAGGAGGCGCGATGTCGGATCCATGGGGAGGCGGTGGCGCGATGCGAGATGGCCCGGGGTCTCGCGCCGGTCTCCCGGAGCAGCAGCGGGCCATCGGGGCCCGCTGCGTGCACCCCACGGGCGTCTTCACGCCATTCGGGCAGGGCGAGATCGAGCAATCCCTCGCCCGGCGATTCGAGTGCCAGGCTCGGATGCTCCCGGAGCGGGTCGCCGTGAGCGCCCCGGACCGCGCCTGGACGTATCGTGAACTCAACGTGGTGGCCAACCGTGTGGCCCGGGCCCTCCAGACGCACGGAGCGCCCGGGGGTCCCCCCGTGGCCCTGCTGATGACTCCGGGGGCCACGGCGATCGCGGCCCTGCTGGGGGTCTTCAAGGTGGGGGGGATCGCCGTGGCGCTGGACCCCGCCTTCCCCCTGGCGCGCATCCGCTACATACTGGAGGACTCGCAGGCCGGACTCATCGTCGCCGACGGCGAACATGTCGCCCTGGCGCAGGGGCTGGCGCCGGACGGCTGCCGGGTGCTGTCGACGGCGGCCCTGGATGCCCGCCTTCTCTCGGACGATCTGAGCCTGCGGGCGGATCCCGGCAGCCCGGCGTATCTCCTCTACACCTCCGGTTCCACGGGGCGGTCCAAGGGTGTGGTCCAGATTCACCGCAGCCGGCTCCACGATGTCATGACCTATACCAACGGCCTCCACATCTCTCCCGATGATCGCCTGGCCCTCCTGTATCCGTACTGCACGGGAATGGGGACCGCCATCGTCCTGTGTGCCTTGCTGAACGGGGCCACGCTCTGTCTGTACGACATGCAGGGCGAAGGCGCGGCGCGCCTGGCGCCGTGGCTCGTGCGGGAGGAGGTCACCATCTTCTTCTCGATCCCGGCGGTGTTCCGCCAGCTGGTGGGCATCCTGACGGGGCGGGAGGACTTCTCGAGGCTCCGGGTGCTGCACGTGGGGACCGAGCGCGTCTCCCCACGGGATGTGCAGCTCTACCGGGCGCATTTCCCTCCCGGGTGCATCCTCGTCACCGGGCTGGCCTCGAACGAGACAGGGAGAACGTGCCGCTACTTCGTGGACAAGTTCTCCCGGCTCCCCGACGGCGGCGTCCCCGTCGGGTACCCGGTGGACGGAGTGGAGGTCCTGCTCCTGGACGATGACGGCCACCCGGTGGGATCCGACCAGGCCGGCGAGATCGTCGTGCGGAGCCGGTATCTGTCCGGCGGGTACTGGCGCCGGCCCGAACTCACCGAGGCCGCCTTCAGGCCCGATCCGACAGGAGGAGAGGGACGGCTCTTCCGAACGGGCGACGTGGGACTGATGCTCCCGGACGGCTGCCTGTTTCACCGGGGGCGCAAAGACTTCCGGGCGAAGGTCAGAGGCTATAGCGTCGAGGGCGGCGAGATCGAGATGGCGCTGCTCGCCCTGGGCGGGATCGAAGAGGCGGTCGTGGTGGCGCGGGAGGGCCCGGACGGCGACCAGCGCCTGGTGGCCTACCTCGTTCCGGCCGAGCCCCCCGCGCCTCCGGCCGATGCCCTCCGGCGGGCGCTGGTGGAGCGGCTCCCGGACTACATGATTCCCAGTGATTTCGTGTGGCTGCACAGCCTGCCGCGAACGCCGAACGGCAAGGTGGATCGCCTGGCGCTGCCGGCTCCCGGTGGAGGCCGCCCTGCGCTCTCGGTCCCCTTCGTGGCGCCCCGCAACGCACTGGAGGGAAGGCTGGCCGCCATCTGGGCCGAGGTGCTGGGCCGCGGGGACGTCGGGATACACGACGACTTCCTCGAACTGGGCGGCAATTCCCTGCTGGCGATGCAGGTGGTGTCCCGCGTGGGCGACGCGTGGCGCGTGCAGGTGGCGCTGCCGTCGCTCCTGGCGGCTCCCACCGTGGCGCAGATGGCGGTCGTCGTCCTGCAGCACCTGGCGGTGGCGGAGGGACCGGCCGGCGCCGAGCGGGTCTTGGCCGAGATCGAGGCGCTTCCGGAGGCCGCCGCCCAGGCGGAACCGCAGCGGCCCGGGCCCGAGGGGGACGCGAGCACTCCATGAGGCCGGCGGGGCGCCCCCCCGGCCGTCCGTCCGTCGGAGATCGCGGGGCTTCAGAGGCGATAGGTCCCCGTCGGGTCCACGATGGCGACCATCCGCACGATGCAGCCGTCGCCGCCCACCCACCGCCAGGGGAAGGCCGCGATGGTCACGCGCCGGCCGGTGACCTTGTCGATGTCGCCCCCCACATTCTCGAAGCCCACGATGCCATTCCCCAGCAGGAGCCGGTGGCACGGCTCCCACTCGGCGAAGACGGATTCCACCGGCGTGCCCGTCTCCCGCCGGAACTCCTCGCAGGCCCAGGGCATCAACGGGCCGCCGGGGCCGTGGGGGCCGATGGCGGTGGCCAGCGGGTGGTCCAGCGCCTGGTTGTCCACGCCCACCGCCTTGACGCCCCTCGCCACGAACCACTCGCCGGCCTCGCGGTAGAGGCCCGGGGAATAGACGAAGTACTTGGTGCTGTCCCCGTAGAACCGGTGCCAGCCGGTGTTGATGATCACGATATCGCCGGGCTCGATGCGGGGCTGGGCCTTCTCCAGGTCCTCGGGCAGGATCTTCTCCCACTTGCCCTTGGGGATCGAGACCACCACGGCCGTGCCGAAGAACCGCTCCAGGGGGACCTCGTGCAGGTAGGGGGCGCCCTCGATGACGTGGGCCGGCGCGTCGGTGTGGGTGGTGGAGTGCATGAAGGTGGTGATCTGCTGCGAGAGGACGCGCGACTTGGCGTGGTAGTGGAACCGCTCGATCTTGATGTCCGGGAAGTAGGGCCAGAGGGGCGCGTGCTGATCCCAGGGGTGGCTCAGGTCGTAGAACTCCAGCGAGCGGGTGGATGGCGGCATGGCGTTCGCTCCCTCGCGGGTGGACGGTGCGGGTTTCCCTCCGGGGCGGCGGGCGGCCCCGGGCCCGGACCCTTTACGGGGTCCGGGCCGCGGCCCCGGCGATGGCCTGCACGACGGCGTCCGGCCGGAGCGGCGTCTGCATGAGGGTCACGCCCAGGGGGGCCAGGGCGTCCTCCACGGCGCTGACCAGGGTGGCCGAGACCGCCACGGCCCCGCCCTCGCCGCAGCCCTTGCTGCCCAGCGGGGTGAAGGGGCTGGGCGTCACCTGGTGCTCCATCTCGATGTCGGGGAGGTCGGCGGCGCCGGGCACCAGGTAGTCCATGAAGGTGGTGGTCAGGATCTGCCCGCGCTCGTCGTAGCGCAGTTCCTCCCCCAGGGCGCCCCCCAGGCCCTGGGCGATCCCGCCGCGCACCTGCCCCTCCACCAGCATGGGGTTCACCACGGTCCCGCAGTCGTGCACCACCACGTACCGGAGCACGCGGACCCGCCCGGTGCCGGGGTCCACCTCCACGATGGCCGCGTTGGCCGCGTTGGGGTAGGTGGGGTAGGTGTTGATGTGGCCCTCGGCGTCGGGCGTGTGCCGGATGTTGGGGGTCAGGAAGTAGCGGGTGGCCTCCAGGCCGGGCTCCATGCCCGGCGGGAGCCTGTAGGGGTCGGAGAGGACGCGCATGGCCGCGTCCCGCAGGGGGACGCGGCGGCGGGGGGCCTCGCGGTGCGCGATGTGCCCGGCCTCCACCCGCAGGTCCTCCGCGTCGCACTCCAGCATGGAGCCCGCCACCCGCAGGAGCTTCTCCTTCACGTCCCGCGCGGCCAGGATGGCGGAGGAGGCGCCCACGATGGTGCTCCGGCTGCTGTAGTTGCCCAGGCCGTAGGGGCAGGCGGCCGTGTCCCCCTGGATCACCGTCACGTCTTCGATGTCGACCCCCAGCTCCTCCGCCACCACCTGGGCGATGCCCGTCTCGTTGCCGCTGCCCGGCGAGGTGATCCCGGTGAGAACCGTCACCTTGCCCGAGGGGTCCACGCGTACCGTCGTCCCGTCGTACCCCTGGGTGAAGGAGGCCGGGACCGAGGCGCCGGCCGGCTCGATGGCGCTGGCGATGCCGATGCCCAGCAGGCGCCCTTCCGCCCGGGCGCGGCGCTGCTCGTCCCGGAAGCCCCGGTAGCCGATGATCTCCAGCGCGCGGCGCAGGGCGGCGGGATAGTCGCCGCTGTCGTAGACGGCGCCGCTGGGGGAGGGGTAGGGGAAGTCCTGCGGCTGGATGAAGTTGCGGAAGCGGACCTCGGCCGGGTCCAGGTCCAGGCGGCGGGCGACCATGTCCATCATCCGCTCATACACCAGGTTGGCCGCCTCCTTCCCGAAGCCCCGGTAGGCGAAGTAGGAGGTCTTGTTGGTGGCCACGCCGCGGCCTTCCACCTGGAAGTGGCCGATCCGGTAGGGGCCGGGCAGGTGCTTGGCGGTGACGTACATCTGCATGAGGCCCTGCTGGGGGAAGAAGGTCCCCAGGTCGACCGTCAGCCGGTCGCGCAGGCCGAGCACCACGCCGTCGCGCGTGACGGCGGCCTCGAAGTCGTGGATCTGCTCCCGGGCGTGGCCGGTGGCCACGAAGTGCTCGCGGCGGTCCTCGATCCATTTCACGGGCCGCCCCAGCTTCATGGCCAGCAGGCAGATCAGGGGCTCCTCGGGGTAGGGCGGGGTCTTGAGGCCGAAGGCCCCGCCCACGGCCGGCTGGATCACGCGGATGCGGGACTCGGGGATCTGGAGGACGGTGGCCAGGATCGTGCGCAGGGGATGGGGCTGCTGGGTGGAGGCCCAGAAGGTGAGGGACCCGGACGCGGCGTCGAAGTCCGCCACGTAGCCCCGCGTCTCGAGGGGGGTCCCGGTGTAGCGGTGGATCGTGACGCGGTCCGAGACCACGAGATCGGCGCGCCGGAACGCCTCCTCGATGTCCCCGCCCTTGACCGTGAAGTGAAACATGAGGTTATCCGGCCAATCCTCGTAGAGGCGCGGGGCGTCCGGCTCCAGCGCCCGCTCCGCGTTCACCACGGGCGGCAGCGGCTCGTAAGCCACGCGGATGGCCTCCAGGGCGTCCTCGGCGGCATAGCGGTCCTCGGCCGCCGCCACCGCCACCGGCTCGCCCACGTACCGGACCCGGTCCGTAGCGAGGCACCCGGTGGGCGCCGAGCGCAGGCCCTGGAAGTCGTGGAAGAAATCGGGGAAGGGATGGAGGGCGGCCTGCGCCTCCGCGCCGGTGAGGACCGCTGCCACGCCCGCGCGGCGCCGCGCCGGCCCCGTGTCCAGTTCCACGATCCGCGCGTGGGCGTGGGGGCTGCGCAGGACGGCCGCGTGGAGCATGCGGGGAAGCTGGAGGTCCCCGACGAACCGCGCGCTGCCCGAGAGAAGGGCCGGATCATCCAGCTTCCGCACCCGCTGCCCGACGTATCGCCCCATGGTCGCCCCCAGGCGCCCCCTTTCGCCTACGCGCAAGGGGGCGCGGTTCGCGGTTCCCGGTTCACGGTTTCCGGTTCACGGGGGGGTGGGACCCTCGACGAGGGGGGATGACCCGGCCGCCGGCATCCGGCTCGAAGAAACCGCGAACCGAGAACCGCGAACCGGGAACGCGCCGGCCCCAGGGCCGGCGCTACGTCCACATGGCCAGGATGCGGACGGGCGACCCTGTGGCCCCCTCGAACTTGAGGGGGCACATGACGGTGTAGAAGCCCTGGTGGCGCGGGATCTTGCGGATGTTCTTGACGATCTCGGTGTGATTCACCAGGCGTTCCGAGTGGGCGTAGTGGTTGGGATAATCCAGGTTGGCCGGGTTGTCCAGACTGGCGGCATCGGTCATCACGTTGACCACGCCCTGGTCCAGGATCCAGTGGGATGCCTCCGAGTCCAGCCCCGGGTACTGGGTGTTGAACTTCATGGGGTCGTTCCAGAGCTTCTCGGCCCCGGTCCAGTAGAGCAGGCTGGACCCCGGCCTGATCCGCCGGATGCCGGCCTGCTTGAGGGCGGCCTTCACGCTGGAGAGGGGGATCTCGGTGCGGGGCTTGTGGCCCGACAGGTCGATCCAGTAGGCGGGCGTCACCATCACCTCCAGCCCCAGCTTCTCGATGCTCAGGTCTCTCCGTTTCTCGTTGAAGTGATAAATGGCGTCCACGTGGGTCGAGACGTGGTCGCACATGGTGATGCCGGTCACCCCGTAGCCGCACCACTTGCGGCCGGGCCCCAGGCGCAGCCGGGATTCGGCGTGGGTCAGGTGCGTCCAGAAGGCAACCTTGGCGTGCCCGGGGTAGATGGGCATGGTGGGGCTGATGATGTGGCTCAGGTCCAGGACCTGCACTTTACGCCCCAGGAACTCCACCACGGTCTTGTCGCGGTACGGCTTCGGCTCTTTGGCTCTGGCTGGCGCCTTGACGGGCATCCGATGTCCTCCCCTTTCGGTGGAACAGGGTTGAGAGAAGGCCTATCGGGTACCACGCCCCTCGCGCCGATGTCAAGGCGCACGGCGGCGGGAACCCACCGCCTCTGTACCACGCTGTCGCCCAGCTCGTCGAACAGCCGCTGGAACCTGCCATGGCTCTCGTAACCGACCCCGAAATGCATTCTGAATGAATATTCGCAAGCCCGGGAAACTGCCCCCAGGCATGGGCGGCCCTTCGGCGCACCACGATCCGCCCCGACCTGCGGACACACGAAACCCTCCGGCGCCGTCGAAGGGGCCCGCTGGACGCGGCTCTCGGGTTTGACCGCGGCGCGTCGCCCCCGCGGAGGAGCTACGCCGGCCGCCCAGCGGCGGGGAGGGTCGTGGTGGGCCAAGGGTGGCGCGCGCGGGGCCACGCGGGTACAATACCCGGTGGGTGCGGCGGCTCCAGGGCCACCCCCGAGGAGGTGCGCGGATGGAATGGCCTCGATGCCCCAGGTGCCGGCGGGACTTTGCGCTGCGGTCCCCCGTGCGGAGCAGCCTCCAGCGGGTGGCGCGGACGGTGGGGTTGCATCGGTTCCACTGCCAGTTCTGCGACCACCGCTTCACGGCCTTCTTCGTGGGGGAGGAACGGGCGGAGACCGAGGAGGAGAAGCGCCGGGAGTACGAGCGCGTGCCCACGTCGCTGGCGGCCACAGTCGCCTGGGCCGGCGGACAGGGGGAAGGCATCGTGACGGACTTGTCCATCGCGGGCTGCTCCTTACGTATTGCCTCGCGGATTCCCGCCGAGGGTCCCTTCCGTTTGCAGGTCCGGATCGCGGTGGCGGTCCCGCCCATCGCGGTGGATGCCGCCGAGGTCGTGTACGCCGGGCCGGAACGGCTGGGCCTCCAGTTCCTGGGGATGCGCGAGGAGGAGCGGGACCGGCTGCGCCAGTACGTGCACGGCACGGCGCGGGCCCTGAAGGCCGCGGGCGGGCCGCAGGCGGCCGGCGGCGGGTCCGGAGCGTAGGGCGGCCCACGGCGCGGCGGGCTGTCGGCCGCCCTGCGGCGCGCGGGCCCCTTGACACGGCTCTCGGGGCGTTGATAGCGTGGGCCGCGCCGGGGCCGCCCCCAGCCAGGGTTTCGGGCGAACGCCCGAACGTTCGAACTTCGAACATCGAACTTCCCAACAGTCTTCTTCGCCAAGGAGGTGCGCCATGCCGTTCATCCGCATCACATCGTTCCCCTGGGACAAGGAGAAGCGGGCGAAGGTGGCCAGCGATATCACCGACGTCGTCCTGAAGCACAACCCGGGGTTCCCCCGGGAGGCCGTCTGGGTGGTGTTCGAGCCGATGCCCCAGGAGAACTGGGGGGTGGGCGGGACCCTCGTCTCGGACATGAAGAAGTAGCGTCCCCTGCGGGCGGGTCCCCTGCATCCCTCCTGCGCGTCCCGCCACCCCCGTCCTGTGCCGTCCGCACCGGCCGGGGGTCGGCGGGCCCTCCGTCCGCGGCGCTCCGCCGCGACCTTCGACCGCCATTCCGGCCCCCGACGGCCCCATCGTCGCTGTCGCCAGCCCCCGGAGGCGCTCCAAGCTCGCCGCCGCCGGCTAGACAGCTATCGGTCCCTGTGTTATAGCTAGCTTACCGCGGCGGCGGAGACACCCGACTCGGCCGGGTGCCGCCGGCCGGGGTCGAGAAAGGAGCGGCCATGGATGCCGCGCCCGGACTGAACGCAGAGCAGCGTCGGCTCATCGAGTTGGCGGCCCGGCTGGCCAAGGAACGGTTCGCCCCGCGGGCGGCGCAGGTGGACGCGACCGCCGTCTTCCCCTTCGAGAACTACGAGGACCTGCGGCGGCACGGCCTGCTGGGGCTGACGGTTCCCCGGGAGTACGGGGGGCTGGGAGCGGACTCGCTGACCTATTCCCTGGTGCTGCACGAGATCTCCAAGGGATGCGCCGCCACCGGCCTCACCTTCAACATGCACTCGGCCATCCTGGCCTTCCTGGACCAGTTGGCCACCCCCGACCAGAAGGCGCGCTACTTCCGCGAGGCGGCCGGCGAGGGCAAGGTCTTCGCCTCCATCACGTCCGAGCCGGGGTCGTCATTTCGCGACAAGTTCTCGGTGGGCACCGGGATCAAGCGCCTGGACGGCCGGTACGTGATCAACGGCACCAAGCACTTCTGCTCCCTCTCCACGGGGGCCGACTACTATTTCACGTGGGGGGTGCTGGAGGAGGCGGCGGATATCCGGGAGGGCCTGCTCACCCTGCTGGTGCCCCGGGACACGCCCGGCATCACCATCGAGGAGACCTGGGATACGCTGGGGATGCGGGGCACCGCCAGCCACACCATGCACTACCGGGACTGCGCCGTTCCCATATCGCAGGTGGTGGGCGAGCCCGGCGCCATCTTGGGCAAGGACATGAGCATCTGGAGTCTGGGATACACGGCGGTGTACCTGGGCATCGCCGAGGCGGCCTACGACTTCGCCGTGAACTTCGCCCGCACACAGAAGTTCAGGCCGGCCATGACGCCCGTCATGGAGCACCCCCAGGTGCAGCGGACCATCGGGGAGATGAACACGATCCTGGAGTCGGCCCGGCAGCTTCTCTACGAGGCGGCGCGCATGCGCGGCGCCGAAGACCGGCGGGCGAAGACGCTGGCCATGAACCGGGCCAAGTACGCGGCCAGCGAGGCGGGCGTGGCCATCTCCCAGCTTGCCCTGCGCCTGTGCGGCGGCCGGGGCATCCTGAAGGCCTTCCCCCTGGAGCGCCACCTGCGGGACGCCATGGCGGGCCCCGTGATGCCCCCCAGCAACGACCGCTGCCTGGAGACCATCGGGAAGCTGGCGCTGGGGATGGAGGCCGCCACCCTCGAGTTCAGTTGAACGCCCCTTCAATGGGGCTCGATGTGAATGATGTACTGCGTATCGCGGCGGGGGGAAATTTCGAATAACGGGCTCCCAATATGCAACGCCGAACTTCGTCCCGTTGGACATTGGCTATTGGATGTTCGTAATTCCCTATTGCTCTTGTAAGGGGTGACTCCATGGCGTGCATGGGTGGGAGCCCGGGGGACGGAGGCACCATGAAGAAGTTCTACGAGGACCTGAAGGCCCTCCTGGATGACAACAAGGCGGCGGCCGTGGCCACCATCATCGAGTCCAAGGGCGCCACGCCCCGCGAGGTGGGCGCCAAGATGATCATCCTGGACGAGGGGCAGATGCTGGGCACCGTGGGCGGCGGGTGCGGCGAGGCCCAGGTGCTGTGGGACGCCGTGCGCGTCCTGCGCCAGGGCCCTCCCATGATCTCGCGGGTGGACCTCACGGGCGAGATCAACGACCTGAGCCCCACCAACTGCGGCGGCATCATGGACGTGTTCATCGACCGGTTCCGCCCCGACGAGGAGAAGGGTGTGGGGCTCACGGCCCGCGAGACGGTGGCCAAGCTGACCGAGGCGGCGACCAAGGGCACCCCGGCCGTGCTGGCCACGGTGGTGGGCGGCTACGCCCGGCGCCTCCCGCTGGGCAGCAAGGCCCTCATCCTGGCCGACGGCACCGTGCACGGCTTCCCCGAGACGGATCCCCTGCGTCCCATCCTGGTGGCCAAGGCCCAGGAGGCCCTGGGGCGCGGCGAGAGCTGGCGGGTGGGCCTGGAGCTGCCGGACGTCTCCCGGGGCCAGGCCACCGCCGACGAGCCGGCGCTGGATGTCTACCTGGAGGTGATGACGCTGCCGCCCCAACTGGTCATCGTGGGCGCCGGCCACATCGCCGTGCCGCTGGCCAAGATCGGCAAGCTGCTGGACTTCGAGGTGACGGTGCTGGACGACCGGTCGGCCTTCGCCAATCCCCAGCGCTTCCCCGAGGCGGACCATGTGATCGCCGCCAACATCGAGAAGACCCTGATGGACTTCCCGGTGACGCCCAACGCCTACTTCGTGCTGGTGACGCGCGGCCATCAACTGGACGAGGAGGCCTGCCGCTGCATCCTGGGCAAGGGGGCGGCCTACATCGGCATGATCGGCAGTCGGCGGCGCACCCGCGAGGTGAAACGCCACCTGATCGAGCAGGGCTACAACCAGGCGCTGACCGACGAGATCTACGCCCCCATCGGCCTGGACCTGGGGGCCGAGACGCCCGGCGAGATCGCCGTGGCCATCGCCGCCGAGCTGGTGAACCTGCGCCGCGGCGGGCGGGTGGTGCCCCTCTCGCGCAAGGGGAAGGAGGGCGCGGCGTGATCCCGCACGACACCTGGGTCGTCGTCAAGGGTGGGGGCGACCTGGGGACAGGGGTGGCCGTCCGCCTCCGGCGCTGCGGGTTCGGCGTGATCGTCACGGAGATTCCCGCGCCCACCGTCATCCGGCGCACCGTGGCCTTCGCCGAGGCGGTGTACGCCGGCCGCCAGGTGGTGGAGGGGATCGAGGCGCGCCGGGTGGGGGCGGCGGCCGACGTTCCTGAGACGCTGCGGCGCGGCGTGGTCCCCGTGCTGGTGGACCCCGACGCGCACGTGGCGAGGAGTCTGGGGCCCGATATCCTGGTGGACGCCACGGTCTCCAAGCGCAACGTGGGGACGCGCATCACGGACGCCCCCATCGTGATCGGCCTGGGGCCCGGCCTGAAGGCCGGGGTGGACTGCCACGCCGTCGTCGAGACCAACCGGGGCCACGACCTGGGCCGCGTGATCCTCGAGGGCGAGGCCGAGCCCGATACCGCCGTGCCCGGCGTCATCGCCGGGGCCGGCACCGAGCGCGTCCTGCGCGCGCCGCGCGACGGCGTGTTCCGGGCCACCCGCGCCATCGGCGATCGCGTGGCCCCGGGTGATGCCGTCGCCACGGTGGACGGCGAGCCGGTGGCGACCGCCATCGGCGGCATCCTGCGCGGCCTGCTCCGCAGCGGCCTGCGGGTGGAGGCCGGCCTGAAGATCGGCGACGTGGACCCGCGCGCCCGGCGCGAACACTGCTTCACCATCTCGGACAAGGCCCTGGCCGTGGCCGGCGGCGTGCTGGAGGCCCTCTTCGTCGTCGCCCGCCGCGCCGCCCCCGCCGCCGCCACCGTCCCCCTGTTCGACGCGTGACCGCACTGCCGCCATTCGCCATTCGCCATTCGCCATTCGCCAGGCACAATCTGCGATCTGTCGCCTGCCGTATTCCTGTCGGGAAGTATGTGGCCTGGGAGAGGTGGTCTTCCTGTCAGGTTCCCGCGCGAACGGCGAACGGCGAACGGCGAACGGCGCATC
>Ga0326597_10003644_pt1 | contig 22045 bp, 19 predicted proteins | sample RVTome_12_FD_203789 | JGI IMG/M metagenome (GOLD analysis project Ga0326597, IMG submission 203789) | Soil microbial communities from uranium-contaminated site in the Upper Colorado River Basin, Wyoming, United States - RVT100D185 | ecosystem: Environmental > Terrestrial > Soil > Contaminated >...
TGCTTACGCCGCATATTGCCGGTGTGACCCGCCAAGCTTGGGCCGCACTATTCGAGGCCGCATGGTCTAATGTCATGCGCGTGATCAAGGACGGCCAGACGCCGTTAAACCGAGTGTATTAAAATGCATCAATTGTTAACGGAGCTGCATGCAATGCTAAAGGCCCGCGCTTTATTCACGACGATCTGGATCTCTCTTGGCGCCGTGCTCGTTCTAGCGTCGCAGCCGAGCGTAGCGCAACGGCCCTACTTCGCGGGCAAGACGATCACGCTCTATGTCGGGCGCACGCCGGGCAGCGGCGGCGATCTTGCCGCGCGCATGTTTGCCGGTTTTTGGGCGAAGCAGATTCCAGGTGAGCCGACGATGGTCGTACGGAATATGCCGGGCGGCGGCGGCACGCGGGTTTTTAATTATGGCGCCGAAGTCGCCGCTGCCGACGGCCTGCACTTGATGTTCTCGCCGACCGCCGGCGTCGAGGCCGTCCTGCAGACGCCGGGGTTGCGCGCCAATTTTGCGGCGATGCCGTTCATCGGCGGTCTCATGAGCCCGAACATGGCCTACGTGAGCACGAACAAGGTCAAGGCGCCGGCAGACCTGTTGACGGCCCAAGGCCTGCGCTTTGGCGGCAATAACCCGATCGCGCGCTTCGACTTGCTCGGCCGCCTGGCGCTCGACGCGCTCGGCGTGGACTATCAATACGTCACGGGCTTCCAGGGAGGCGCGGATATATTCAACGCGGTGCGCCGCGGCGAAGTTGACATTCAAGTCGCTTCTCTCGGGCAGTACCGTTTTTCAATCGAGCCGACGCTCGTTGAGACGGGTCTCGCGATACCACTTTGGCACAATCCCGGCACCGGCCCGGACGGGGAGCCGTATGCGCTAGACGTCGCCGAGGGCATTCCGAGTTTCATGGAATTCTTCGAGCAGCTAACGGGCAAGCCGCCGTCGGGCCGCGAATACGAAATGTACAAGTGGTTGCTGCCGCGCGTGAACGATATCGTCTACGCAGCGCTTGCGCCGCCCGGAACCCCGGACAATGCCGTGCAAATTTTGCGCGAGAGTTTCGCGGCCGTGACGCGCGATCCCGCCTACCAGGACGACGCGCGCAAGATGTACGGCTTCGTCTTGCCGCCCATCGGCGCCGCAGAGGGCACGCAGATGATGCGCGGTCTCTACGAGGTGTCCGATGAGGTTGCGACGTTCTTGACAGGCTACATCGATCAGGTTCGCTAACAGAATATCCCGTGCAACCGCTGGCGCAGCCTCCCGTCGATCGCCGCTGTAAGCCCGTCGCAGCTGGCGTGCGCTCGGCGCTGCGCAAAGCCCCGCAATGATGTGCCGACGTCGGTATGACTGAAGGCATACTGAGCGGGCTCGCGCTCGCCATGAGCTGGCCCGCGCCCGCCTACCTCATGCTCGGTATTCTCATGGGGATCTGGATCGGTGCCGTCCCCGGGCTTGGCGGTGCGGTCGGTCTCGCATTGATGCTGCCGTTTACCTTCGGCATGGATACGGTCCCGGCGTTCGCGCTGCTGCTGGGCATGTACGCCGTCACCTCCACGTCCGATAGCATCTCCGCGATCATGTTCGGGATTCCGGGCACGGTCGCCTCGCAGGCAACGATCCTCGACGGCTATCCGTTGGCCAAGAAGGGTCAGGCGGGGCGGGCCTTCGGTGCGGCATATACCGTGTCCGCCTTTGGCGGCGTGGTCGGCGCATTGCTGCTCGCGGTCTCGCTGCCCGTCATTCTGCCGTTCATCAATGCGTTCGGTGTGCCCGAATTCTTCATGCTCTCGGTGCTCGGCCTGACAATGGTGGGCGTGCTTTCCGGGCGTTCGTTGCTCAAGGGCATTACCGTCGCGTGCTTCGGGCTGCTGCTTACGACAGTCGGTTACGCGGATTCAACCGGTGTGCCGCGCTTTTATTTCGGCATTGACTACCTGCTCGACGGCTTACCGATCATCCCTATTGTCCTGGGTTTATTCGGCATACCCGAGCTCATGGAGCTTGCTGTCAAGAACACGTCGATCTCCCGGGTCGCCGTCGATGATTCGGGCCGCAGCGGACTGCTCCAGGGGGTCAAGGACGTCTTCGTCCATCGCTGGCTCACGATCCGGTGCGCTTTGATCGGGACTTATGTCGGCATGCTGCCCGGGCTCGGCGCTGCGATCGTCGATTGGATCGCCTACGGCCACGCGGTTCAAAGTGCACGGGATAAATCCCAATTTGGGAGCGGCGATATCCGCGGCGTCATTGCGCCGGAGACCGCCAACAACGCCCACAAGGCGGGTGCGTTAATTCCGACGGTCGCGTTCGGGATTCCCGGCAGCATCGGCACGGCAATTTTGCTCGGCGCGCTCGTGATCAAGGGGCTGCGGCCCGGCCCGGACATGCTGACGTTTAATCTGCCGCTGACCTTCAGCATGGTCTGGGAAATTGCGATCGCGAATTTAATTGCTGCCGGGTTATTGCTGCTGTTTACGCGGCAAATCTACAAGCTCGCCTTCTTGCCGGGTCATCTCATCGTGCCGGGTGTGATGACGGTATTGCTCATGGGTGCATGGGTGGCGACCAATTCGATCGGCGATTGGTGGGTCGCGCTGGCCATGGGCACGGTCGGCTATCTCATGAAGCAGGGGGGCTGGCCGCGGCCGCCGCTGATCCTCGCACTCGTGCTCGGGGCGCTCATGGAGAACAACTACCAGCTCAGCACGCAGATTTACGGCCAATATGCGTGGTTTTTGAACCGGCCCGTCGTCGTGATTATCGAGCTTTTGGTTGTGGCCACAATCGCGCTAGCGCTCTGGGGGATCATCAAGCCCAAGCCGAAGGAGACGTCGGAAGCGGGCGAGGGCGCAGCGATCAACCCACTGATCTCATTACCGATCAGCGTAGCGCTCGCAGCCGTGTTTACGATCGCGTTCGCGATGACGCTCAATTTCCAGCAGCGCGCCACGGGTCAGTTTCCGCACGCCATTTTGGTCGTTGCTCTGCCACTCATCGTGCTGATTTTGGTGCACGATTTCAGGGCGTCGATTCGAACGATCACGAATTCGGGTGGCTTCGGTTTTGCCTGGTCTTCTGCCGCCAAGAAGGCCGAGTTGCCGGGGAGCATCGTGTTCATCGCCTTTCTGCTTGCGATGTTTGGGCTGACGTATGTTGCCGGGCAGCTCGTGGCGCTGCCCGTGTTTGTCGCGGCCTATCTGATGACCTGGGGCGGGTACCGTTGGCCGATGGCGCTTGGCTACGCGGCGGTTGCCGCGGTCGTCATCTGGGGCTTCTACGGTCAGCTCATGGGCTTGCTGTTTTACGACTCGCTGCTATTCGGCTGAGGCCGCTTCGCTATGCGGTCGAGGGTCCGGCGACTTCGAGCACGCAGTCGAGATAGCGACAGTAATCGCACTTGAAGCTCGCCCGCGGCACCGCCTCGGCATTGAGGCAGGCGTGGATCTCGGCGATGACCTCCTCGACCCAATCGTCGGCGCCGGTGTAAGGAATCAGCGTGACGTCGAACTCGAGCCGCGCATCGAACGCCTCGCGGTCCGTTGCGCCGTTGCAGTAGACGAAATAGCCTGTATCCGAGACCTCGAGCCCATTACGGCGCAGTAACCACTGGTAAATCTCCATCTGCCGCTTGTAGCCATCCTGCCAAGCCTGATCGAGCGCCTCGATGACGGCGTTCTTCGATGTCGCTTTGTAATCCACGACGATGTACCGGCCCTGGCTGTCCTGCCAGAGGTCATCGATCGCGCCCGTGATGATCAGATTGGTCGGCTCGTGCAGATACTGGACACCGATGAAGTTTTCGCGCCAGGCATCCAGGTCGCCGTGGGCCACGGGCCGCGCATCGACGCCGTAGCGCTCGAGCAAGGGATGCTGCGAGTGCGCCGCGCGATGCAGGTCGAACTCTTTTTTCAAAAGGGTATCGACCGCAGAGTTGAGATTGAACGGAAATCCTGGCGGACGATCGACCCCGAGCCGCCTATCGATATAAAAACAACGCTTGCACTCGATGAAGCGATCGATCTTGCTGCGGCTGAGTTTGTATGGCTTTTTGCTATCCGGCTGATACAGGTTGCGCTTGCGTTTGCCTTTGTAATAGCCCGACATCTAAGCGGGTCCGGGGCCGATCGCAGCAATCAGGGTCGAGCCGCGATCGATAGTCATTCGCGCTCGCGAAAGATGCCGATCTGCTCGTTGAACGTTGCGGCGACCTCTTCCATGACGTCCACGGTATCGTTATGTGCGCGTATCAGCAGCGAGCGCTGTTCGTCCGTGAGGTTACGGGCTTTACTCGCGTCGTCCAGACAGTCGATCGAGTCTTCGCTGCGGGCGAGAAACTCCCGCACGGCCGCCTGCCCATCGAGCATTTCCTCGAGCGTGGCGGCATCGCCGTTGGGGAGCTCCGGAATATCGTCGATCAGGCATTCGCCGGCGAGCTGCGCCAACGCCGCCGATGGCGCGGCGATGATGTCGGCAGCGCCGTCGGGGATGAGCATCTCATAAAGCGCTTGGGCGACTTCATAGGACGCATGCTGCGGGCTGGCGATGCGGAAGTATTCGTCCAGCGCTGTCACGGCAGCGGGCTTGCTGTCGGTCACCATACGCACGGTCGCTTCGGTGATGCGCAGGTCCGCGGTCATTTCACCGCACTCGGCGTGGTAGGCGTTGAACCAATCCGCCGCGGCGATTAGATCCTCGGCATCGATGGTCGCGGTAATGCGTTCGCGAATCGCCTCGAGGCGCTGCGCCGGCGAGAGATCCGGGAACGGTTGCTCGGGGCGCAGCCGCGCCATTGCGGTGATCGCGACGAGCGGCTTGGGGACATCTTCGCCAAACGTTCCGCTCGGGCCTGTCGGCAGCTCCGCGATCTCGTCGACGACATCCATGCCGCCGCGGACGCGCGCGAACACGGTGTAGCCCGGCGTCGTTGGCGAGCCGTCGAGCCCGGTGTTGTCCGCGACGTTGAAGAAGAATTGCGATGTCGCCGAATCTGGATCATCCGTGCGCGCCGCGGCGATCGTGCCGCGCACGTTGCTCAGGCCGTTCATTGATTCGTTGGCGATCGGCGGGCCGACAGGCTTGCTGCGCAGATCGCGATTATGGCCGCCGCCCTGCACGACGAAGCCTTCGATAACGCGGTGAAAGACTGTGCCGGTGTAAAAGCCTTGGTCCATGTAGCGCAGAAAATTCGCGGCGTGGCGCGGCGCTTGCTCGTCGAAGAGTTCGATGGTGATGCGGCCCATGTCTGTGCACATGGCAACATCGGTGGCCTGGGCGAGCGGCAGGCCGCTTGCGGCGAGCAATCCGCTACAAAGGGCATATGTCGCTCTCGTCGGGACAGACATTAGATTTCCTCTAGGGCCGTTCCGGCGGCCGCCAGGCGTTCAACCGGAGCGTGCGGGGGCGTGTAAATCGGCGCGGTCCGGGCCGGTTGGCTCAAGCGCTCACCGTAGCGTCGCTGCCGGGCTCCGGTCAATGGCTGGAGGACGAATTTCGCGCTCGGGAATCCCGGCATCCCGCGCCGCTGCAAGGCCTTCGGGCCAGCCGGCGCCGTGCAGGGCCGCGCCGGCTTGGGTGTTCAGGCGAGCTTTGCCAGCGTGAATTTAGTGTCTAAATCGCGCAAGGCGAAGAGCGCATAGCATGCGGCGAGCATCGGCCAGGCCGCAAAGAACAACAGGCTATCGAAGCCCAGATACTGTTGCCACGAGGACAAGGTCGAGACGGCATGGAGTAGCAGCACGCCGCCGTAGGTAATCGTCTTCTTGATGCCGAGTAGAAATCCGACGATGAGCGCGAGCTCGAGCAGCCCGATGACCAGGAATACCGTGCCGCCCAAGCCGCCGATCAAATAGAAATTCTCGTAGACAGCCGCGGCATGCTCGGGATTGACGAACTTGTCGAGCGTCCACATCAGCATGACGATGAAGACGCCTAGCCGCAGTAGAAACAGCGGCATTTGCACACGTGCATCGATTCTCATAGTTCCCCTCCTATGTGTTGTTATTTAGCGCGGATCATTGTATTTGCTCGTTGCCTGAGTCAGCCACGCAAGTTTCGTTGCCTGGAGCGCGGCTTGCATCACGGCAGATAACGCTTACGCAGCCAGTGATCGATCGCAAGCTGACCCGGCCCGCGAAACACAATGAACGTCAGCGCCGACGCCCATAGCAGATGCGTCGCCCATGCGTTCGGGTAGACGAAGATTTGAATGACAAGCGTCATGCCCAATAGCGCCGCGGCGCTGAGCCGCGACGCGAGACCGGCGACGAGCAAAATCGGAAACAGATGCTCGGCATAGGTGGCTAGATGCGCGGCAAGGCCCGGCGGAATGACCGGCAATGAATACTCGTACTGAAACAAAAACCGCGCCGAATCGCTGACCGTCAGCAGGCCATCGACCTTGGTGCGGCCCGACAGCCAAAAGGTCACCGCGAGGAAGACACGCGCGGGTGTGCTGATCAGCGTCTCGTACGATATGCCCTCGAGCCAGCCGATGACCCGGCGCGGCAGGCCGGTCGCTGCCGCGTTCGTGGAAACCTCGGGTAATCGTTCAGCGGTCATCGTCATGCGTGTGTCCTCGCGAGGCAGAACGTTTCACCATCGGCCAGCGCCGCCAGCTGCGCCGCCAGTTCCAGATCAGGTTCCGCGATCGCGCCGGCGGCCAGCGCTTCACTCGAGCATGCGCCGCCCGCCAAGCTTGCCAAGACCGCATATGCGCCGCGCGTGATCCGGCGCACTTCGACGGTGGCGCGCGGGCGGATTGCGAGCACATACTCAGGGCCGTCCGGCATGCGGATCTTACCGTCGATCGTACCCGGTTGGCGATTGAGCTCCCAGATGCGGGATACCGCGTACTTGGATGTCATGAGCCGAGCGGAGGGATGCAATCCCACCGCACTGGTGTGTTCCGCGCTCGTGAGGATCGCGGCGAACTCCGCCGCGCTCAGCGGCGCGGCGTCGTCCGCATGAAACGACTCGAGATAGAGCTGCTCGAGCCGCGCGACGTCGGCGAGATAAGGCACCGTTGCCGCGGGCGCGAAGCGCGCGAGAAATTGGGGGAATTGTTCGCCGTAGCCGAGCAGTGTCGGTGACCGCGGCGGAAAGATGCCGATATATTCGCGTGCGGCGTAACGAAAGAACTCCGCGCCGACGAGCCGCTCCACCGCCGGATAGGCGGCCGCGAGCGCCTCGCTTAGCCGTACGTGGACATTATTCTTATAGATCGCGAGGCGTTCCTCGGCCGGTGCGCCGTGCGGCTTGACGCTCGCGCGCAGTTCCTCTCCGGCCGAGCGGCCGGCCGGTGCGGTGACAAAGCCCGCGAATGTCGCCTGAAGCTCAGCTAGCGAGCGCATGGTCGATCGCTTCGCGGGCGCCTTTCGCCAGCCGGTCGGCGTGCTCCGCTTCGGCGAGTAGTTCGGTAAGCGCTGGGAGGTTGGTATCCCACTCAATCAGAGTTGGCCGCGGTCCGCAATGCGCAATTGTCTCGGCATACAGCTGCCAGACCTCCGCGCAGACCCGGCTGCCGTGATCGTCGATGCGCAGTTCGTGGCCGCTCGCAGTCGTTTGCAAGGAATGGCCCGCGAGATGCACTTCCTCGATGAGCCCGGCGGGAATGCGCGCGAGATATTCGCGTGCGTCTTCATTCTGATTCCGTGTGCTCACATATACGTTATTGATATCGAGCAGCAGACCGCAGCCAGTGCGTTGCGCAGCCGCGATCAGAAAATCGGTTTCGGCAATCGTCGAGTGGGAGAAATCCAGGTAGCGCGATGGGTTCTCGATCAGAATCTTGCGCCGGAGTGCAGTCTGCATCACATCGATATGCTCGCAGAGAACGCCGAGCGCTTCTTCGGTGTAGGGCAGCGGCAGCAGGTCGTGCAGCGCAATGCCTGCGTGACTGGTCCAGGCGACGTGCTCGGACACGAATAGCGGCGCATACCGGTCGACCAGCTTGCGCCAGCGCGCGAGATGGCTGGCATCGAGCGGATCGCTGCCGCCCAACGATGCGCCGACACCGTGCAAGGACAAGGGGTAATGCTCGGCAAGCGCCTCGAGATAGCGGTGCGGCGGGCCGCCGGCACCCATGTAGTTCTCGGTATGGACTTCGAGAAACCCGACCTCCGGTCGGGTCTCGAGCAGGTCACGGTAATAATCCGGCTTGAGACCGATGCCGGCCGTTGCCGGCACCGGCCTCAGGCCGGCGGGAGCATCGCTGGGGGAATGAGCAGCTCCCACAAGGACAGGCCTTGATCAGTTACCCGGCACGCGCGCGTTGGATGCGTCGAGCGAGCCGTGGCCGTGCGGCGTCTCGATATTCGCGCAAGTGCCTTGCGGCACGAGCTTCCAGGCGTTGGACTGGTAATCGATCGTCGAGGTACCCGCGCAGGTCGTACCCGGGCCGGCGGCGCAATCGTTCTGACCGGCAAGCGCGATGCCGTAACATTTCTCCATGCCCGCCTCCTGGGCGGCACTCGAGTGCATGGCCGTGGCGGCGGCTAAGCCGAGCGCGGCAGCAACGCCGCTCGCGACCGTCGTCAATGGTAGTTTCTTCAACATTCGGTTCTCCTGGTGACTTCTTAACTAGCAAATCGTCGGTAATCGCAGCCAGCGGTGGTATAGCGACTCCGCTGAGAGCCATAGCGGCTCACGTCGACCAAGACCCGGCGGCCGCAGCGTTTATTACGCCCGGTCTCTAATTTGCTGCCGCACGCTGCGGCTCGCGCTTGGATTTAGCAGGCGGTGGCTCCGGCGGCCGGTGTTTGACGGCGCGCGCGTATCTGCGGATACTCGTTGGCCTCTCACCCGCGCGGCGCCTCGGTCGCTACCGCAAGCCGTGCTCGACACCGTAGTTCACGAGGAGATAAGAATGCAGACACGCCTTGTAGCCTTGCTTGGGTCAGTACTGATGGCTGTTTGCGTCACCGGCGTTGCGCAGGACGCGATTCCCGGGCCGCAAGTCGGCGATCAGTTTGCGCACGATCTGGCCGCACTCGATCAGCATGGCAAGCAACAGACACTCGGCGCACTGATGGGTGAAAAGGGCGCGGTCGTGTTCTTCGTCAGGTCTGCGGATTGGTGCCCGTATTGTCAGCGCCAGATGGCCAACGTCAACGAGCGCTTGGCCGAATTCACGGCACTCGGCTTGAACGTCGTGTCAGTGAGCGTCGATGAGGTCGCTGAGATTGCGAAATTCGCGAACGAGCATCGAGTGGCGTACACGATGTTGGCGGACCCGGCCGGCGACATCAACAAGACCCTCGGTATCCGTGACGAGCAGTATCCCATCGGCCACAACGCTTTTGGCGTGCCGCGCCCGGTACTCTACGTGATCGATCCGAACATGACCGTGCGCGCCGTGTACATGGAACCGACTTATCGCACGCGGCCGGATCTCGATGCCGTATTGAGCGAAGCGAAGGCGCTCGGTCTTTAGAGCGCGGAAGAGAAGCTAACGCCCGTCAGGCCTTGGAGGCAGCCTTGAGCTGTTGGGACTGACGCTGACTGTCGTACCAGAGGCGGATCATATCCGGGACTTCCTTAGCGGCAATCGGTTTGCTGATATAAAAGCCTTGCGCTGAGTCACAGCCGATCCCATCGAGGAATTCGAGCGATTCGCGCGACTCCACGCCTTCCGCGCAGACGGTCAGGTCCAGATTGTGCGCCAGATTCACGAGCGCATCGATCATGATCTTCGCTTCGTTGGATTGCGGCGCTCGCAGCATCAGGGATTTATCGATTTTCATCTCATTGAATGGCATCCGAAACAGCTGCGTGAGCGACGAATAGCCAATGCCGAAATCGTCGATCGCTAGATTGAGCCGCTTGAGCCGAAAGCGCGTCAATATATCGAAGGTGTCGGCATGCTGTTCGAGCATGGCGGTCTCGGTAATCTCCATCGTCACGGCTTCGGGATCGACTTCGAGTTCCTCCATGAGCGTCTCGAAGCGATCCGGAAAGTCTAAATCAGTGAGCAGCGATGCGGAGATATTGATGCGCAATCCCAGGCGCATGCCGCTGCTTTGCCAAGCGCGCAGTTGCTCGAGCCCGCGCTGGATGACGTAATCGGTCATCGAGCGAATCAAGCCCGATCTCTCGCCCATGGACAGGAATGCGTCCGGACTCAGCAGGCCGCGGTCCGGGTGATCCCAGCGCAGCAGAGCCTCCATCGTCTGAATATCCCACGTGCCGTCGCCGCGCCGGGCAACCGTGGGTTGGTAGTAGACGAGCAAGCGCTCGGCTTCGATCGCCTTGCGCAGATCATCGACGGTCAGCGGTCCGGAGACAGCGCGCGCGGCAAGCAGCGTTTCGAGGAGATCCTCGGGGCTGAATGGCTTTTGCACGGTCGCCAGTACCTTGAGGCCGCGTTCGGTGCCGTAGAGTTCCGCCGCGGCAATCGTGCGCTCGTCCATGCCGGTAACGAGAACGATTCCGGCCTTGATTTTCCGCTCGGCCAAGCCTCGCAGCACTTGGATACCGTCGAGTTTCGGCATCTGCAAATCGAGCACGATCGCATCGGGCGCGGATGCGGTGATGTCGTCGTACAGACTGGCGGGATCGGTCAACGTCCGGACGTCGAATCCAGCTTGGGCGCCGATCTGGCCGATGATCTCGGCAATATCGACGTCGTCGTCGATGACGACCAGCGTTGGTTTCCCATTAGCCATTCGGTAGTCCGTCCAGCGCACGGCGTACCGCCGTAGCGAGTTGGTGCAGCGAGAACGGCCGCTCGATGAGGTATCCGTACTGCGGCTCATCGATGTGGATGGTGGCGACGATTTGAATTGATCCGATGCCGTCACTGACCGCCGAATCGATGATCACGAGATCGCAGCTAGGAAGTCTAGGACTGTCCGGCGCCTCATTTAGCAGGCGGCTCATTACGACCTCGTAGCCGAGGCCCTCGAGGCCGCTGCGGACAGTCGCGGACAGTGCCGCATCCTCAGTCAGGAGCAGAATTGTCTCATTGCCAGTCGGCAACGCGTCCTCCGGAACATTCATGCGGGCAACGGCGCGCCGTACCGTGGTGTCGATCTGTGGCGATCGCGTCAAATCGGAGAACGCGCAGAAAAAGTGATCGACACCTTTGTTGTGACCGGCGACATACCAAACGTCGCCCTTGAGCAAGACGGTCCGGCCATCGGCGGACTTGAGCGCCAGTTTCGCAATCGTAATTCTGCGTCGCGATTTCGCGCGTTCCCAATATTCCCAGTCCGCTGCGTTCGCGAGAATCTCGGTTTTGAAATCGCGCGCAAGCAGAACAGACAGGGAGTTCACGCCGAGCAGTCTGCGGAGATTGGTATTGGCGCTCAGCAGCCGACCATCGAGCGCGATGCTTAATGTCGCCACGACCGTGCGTGCCAATCGCGCCAGAGAGGCATCGTCAATCGCGACGGTGTCGCGATTTTCGTGGCGTGTGATTTCGGAGGGCAAGTTTGAGTGCCGGTTATTAACTTCGCGTTGCGACTCAGGCTGTCGTCGGGTTCGGCCGCGGTTCAGTGGTGAAGTGCCGGTTGACGCTGGCATCTCGAAGCAATGTGCACATAGCCCTACTCCGGCAAAAGTCAGTTAGCTCGGCTAAGAATGTTAGGTAATCTAGTTAGCTAGCGCAAGTAATTAACAGGCCAAGTGAGCACTGGCGCACGAATCGCGCCGCCGAGATAATGGGCGAATTGAGGGCTTCGCGGGCCGCGAATGGCTCTCGAGTGAGCATGGCGGGGCGGTTAGCGGTCGAGTGCAGAGTTGAGTTTCCCCAGCATTTCTGCGAGCTTGCGCACCATATCCACCTGCTCGGGGTCGAGTTTCGCCAACGCCTCGTTGAGCTGATTCAGATATTGCCGGTTGGCGCGCTGGTACATCTGCCGGCCTTTGCTCGTGGTCGAAACGAGCACGCCGCGTTTGTCGGATTTGTCCTCGCGGCGTTTAACATAACCATCCTCCTCGAGCGCGGAGATCATCCGCGAGATCGTCGCCGGACGCACTTGCTCCATGGCGGCTAAGGCCGTGACCGCGATCGGGCCGTGCGCGTGGATCGTCGCGAGCGTTCGCAGGCGTTCCGGCGTGACGCCCGGCGGCAGATCGATGTGGCGGAGCTGACGCGACACTTTCGACAGGCTCGCGTGGAGCATGGCCGCAATGTCGTCTTCTGTTCTGGTCAAGTCTTTTCTAGGCGCGGACATGATTTGGTATATCCCATTCTAAACGAGTTGAGTCACGAGCTAGACGATCTTAAAACGCGAGCGTAAAGCGAAACGATATTAGTCGCTCGGGCATGATGCGCGGATTTTCAGGATCGGTATCCTGAAACCTATAGGTTTCGTCGAGAAGATTCTGCACGTAGACGCCGAGCACGCCGTGGCGGCCCGGCAGCCGGTAGCTCAGTGAAGCGTCCACGACCCAGAACGACTCCGAGTCCGGCACGATCATGTTTTCGAATCCGCCCGGGCCGAAGGACTGCACGCCGAAATCGCCCGACTGATCGACGTACGTCGTTTTGATCCCGCCGCTGAAGCCCGATGGATGAAAGTACTTGAGTTCCAGCGGCATGCGATGCGTGGTCAGCTTGGCGAAGCCCTCCGCGAGCACTTCGCCGTTATTGTCGAAGGTCTCGCTCTGCAGCTCGGCACTCAATGCGAGCGATGTGTTCGGCGTCCAGTAGACGTAAGCGCGGACAAGCAGTTCGTCTAGATCGACCTCAGTCGCGATTGGTATCGGAGACGGTGGAATAATGGCGAGGATTGGCCGCATCAGATCGCCACGCGAGAGTTCGGCGCCGAAGAATACGCTCGGTGACCACTGCTGATCGATCGCAAGTCCGTAACGAGTCGCTTGCTCTCCCTCCGGTCCGAAGTAGAACTGATTGAACCCCGCGATCTGAGTAGGCTCAAGACGCGGCTGGATGTTCTGCTTAGAGACGAACGGTCCCTGCAACGTTCGAAATGCGGCGGCGCGAATGATCGTGCCGGGACGCGGCTCCCAGGTCAGGCCAAGTTTGGGGCTTAACTGGTCTTGATCGGAGCCTTCTCTCTCGAGCATGTCGACACTGGCGCCAACCGTCGCCGTGAGAATCTTCGAAATGGTGTACTGGCCATAGCTGTACGCGCTGAGGTTCTGAACGTTAACGGCCGAAGCCTCGGTCTCTTGGGCCTCGAATGGTGGGAACGGCAGAGGGATTATGAACTGGCTCAGTTCGGTAAAGTCGTTTCGCACGAGACTGAGCCCGTTCGTAAATTGCCAACGGTTCCCCTGATAGAGGTGCTGGACTTCATACATGTCACCGTGAAACTGAGTTCGTAGAAAGAACGGCGCTCCAATTTCCGTCGCAAACTCGCCATCCTGATACAGAACCGCAGCCAGGACTTCATTGCGTTCGTCGAGCGCTCTTCGAACGCCTAGGCGTACGGAATCTACGGCATCCGTCTGGCGTATGAGGCTGCTGTAATTCGTCGGATCGAACAGGAGTCTCAGATCGCCTTTCTCTGTTTCGCTCGAGCGCAGCTCCCCGAGAAAAGTCGTCGCGGCATTCGGACGGTACTGCACGAACGCATTGCGGACTTCCGTGTCGATGTCGTTGTTGGCGCGGAAGCCATCGCTCTCGAATTGAAACTGCCCGAGGCTGTAGGACAGCCGGTCCTCGATGCCGGAGACTGTCACATGCTCACCGCGCGTGCCGTTGCCGGCCACGATGCCGGCGCCCTGCACGGTCCAGTGGTTGCGCGCAATTAGCGGGTTGAACTCGTTGAACGCGAGCTCGGCCGGCCCCGCCGTATCGAGAATGAACAGATTCGATTCGCCAAGCTGCGGGGGAATCGCCGTCAGATTGAGCGGCTGTAATAGCTGTGACTGGAAGAGTTCATTGACGCGCGCAATCTGATGACGCGGCCGCGTCGAGTAGGTATCCGCGAGCAACCGATGACCGGAGTAATTGCCGGGATCGCGTGCGACCGACTGCCAGCCCGAGACCAGGGCGAGCTGCTCGAAGCCTAGATCGCGATACGTTCGTCCCAAGCCGGCGCTGCGGACCGCAAGGTCTTCATCGAGCAGCAGCCGCGATCGATAAACCGTCCGCTCGGAGTTCAATGCCGCGGCTTGTTGCAGATCCCGTAGCGCTTCCACCGGGCGGTTCAAGGTCTGCTTGCGCAGGCCGTCGTAAAACCACGGGGTCGGGTCGCTCGGATCCAGCGCTTTGGCCATCTCGAGCTGGGAGTCCGGCAACGCATCGCGATGTTCCTCGAAATAAGCCTTCGCGACATAGCTGCGTACGAGCGCATCGTTGGGGTCGAGCAGCACGGCGATCTCGATCTCGCGGCGCCCGGCGCTGAGCTCGCCGGCGCGGATCAGCGCGAGCCCGAGCCCAAGCCGCGGCAGCGGTGCCGCCGGATTGAGCTGCACGGCTTGCTCGAACGATGCTCGTGCCCGCTCGGTATCGAGGCTCATCAGGCGCGCAAAGCCGAGCACGGTGTGGGGCTGGGCGAGACTGGCCTGCAGAGCGACGGCCCGCTCCGCGGCCGCGAGCGCTTCGGGCAGGGCGCCGGTGGCGAGGCGCAGCTCGGCCAGGCGCGCCCAGGTGAGCGCCTCGTCCGGGTGTTGTATGGCGGCCGTCTCGAGACTGGCGCGCGCGGCGGCGAGGTCGAACTGCGCCTGCTGCGCGTAGGACAGTGCGATTAGGGCCGCAGCCGACGTTGGATCCTCGGCAACGGCTTGCTCGGCGAGCCGCAGCGCTTCGGTCTTATTATTGAGATCGACCGCGACGATGGCCTGGAGTGCGCGCGCCTCGGAGTTGGCGGCGTCAAGCGCGAGCGCCAGGGCGATATCCGCTTGTGCTTCTTCGATGCGCCCGACCAATAATCGCCGCGCTGCCCGCGCCGTGAAGAATGCCGGGTCGCCGGCCTGGGCTGCCGGGACAGCCTGATCCGCAGGCGGCAGCTGCCGCGCGAGAATCGGGGTGTAATAGAGCGCCCACTGCACCGCCTGTTGTGCGTCAGCCGCTGCCGTGACCGTCGTGGCCGCATCGCGGCGCGCGACACCGCGCTCGCCCGCGCCGACGTTGACCGACCCCGCCGTATTGTCCATGACCACGACGCCTTCGAGCACGGTGACCGAGGTCGTGTCATTCGTAACGTCGATCAGGAACTCCGTGCCTTCGAGGCCGGCGTTCGCAAACGGCGTCGTAAATTTCAGCGCGCGGGGATCGCGGCTGATGACGTGGATGATGCCCTTGAGCAGCTCCACCCAGGAGCGGTTGTCGTCCTGCGGTTCCGCCCAGGTCAGCGTGGTGTTCTGGTCGAGGCGCAGCACCGTCTCATCGGGCAATAGCAGCGCCGCACGGCTGTAGAGCTGCACGCGGATCGAATCGCCCACGCAGAGCGCATCGCCCAGCGTGGCAGCGACCCACGTGGTTGACGCTGCGCGGCTGAACTCGACCGTGCCTTCGGCGGCGATAATCTGGGCGCGCCAGGCGTCGCATTCCTGTGCGGCGGCCGGTCCGGCACAGAGCCCCAGCAGCAACAGCGGTGCGAGCCGGCGCCACGGCACCCGGCGCACAAACCGATGCGCGCCGCCTGACTGAGCGGCGGCATTGCAAAGGCCCATGATTGAGTCGCTGTCGATGGTCGCTTTCCGATTATCGGCTACAGTGCGGCTGCGGCCCGCGTAGACCAAGAAATGTGCTTGTATTGACTAACAACTGAGTCTAAAAGCAAAGTGTCGCGTGTCAAGCGCCGGGCGTCGCAAAATGGATCTATTCCTCGCGGGTGCCTGACGGCCCGTGGGCGGCAGGGGACTATGCGCCAGACGACCGGGGGAGCTGTAAGTTCACGCGTCATGACTCGGAGCAGCATTAGCGCGATCTGGCTGGGATTGGTCACGGGCGTCCTCGGCGTTCTCGCGAGCCTCGTGCCGTTCGTGCTGGAGCTCGAGGAGAACGCCGGGCTCGACTGGCTATTCCTGATGCGCGGCGGACGCAGCGCCCCGGCAGAGGTCGTCGTCGTCAGCATCGACGGTGAATCGGCCGCCGCGATGAACCTGCATCCAGACCCCGACCGCTGGCCGCGCTCGCTGCACGCCGATCTCCTCGGGCGCTTGCACGCGGCGGGCGCTGCCGTGATCGGGTTTGACATAATCTTTGACGCTACGCGCGATCCAGTGCTCGATCTGCGTCTCACCGAAGCGCTTCAGGCCGCCGGAAATGTCATTCTGCTCGAGCGGCTGCGCATTGAAACCGTGCCGGTCGGCGACGCGCTCCCGGCGCTGCAGCTCGAAAAGCGCGTGCCGCCGATACCTGCGTTCGAGCGCGCCGCGCTCGCGACCGCGCCGTTCCCGCTGCCGGTGGTGCCGGTGAAGGTCAGCCAGTTTTGGGTCTTCGGCCGCGCGCACGGAGACATCGCGACGCTGCCCGCCATGACGCTGCACGCGTACGCGCTGCGGGCGCATGATGCGTTCGTCGAGTTACTGCACGCGGTTCGCCCGGGGCTCGCGCCGGCGGTTCCGTCGCGCGATGCGCTGCTACGGACCGGGACTTTGACGGAGGCGGCGATCGCGATCCGGGGATTGTTCCGTGACGACCCGGCGCTCGCCGATGACCTGCGTGCGCGGCTCGCGGCGGGGGAGCCCTACAGCGAGTTGGTCGCGGCGTTGATCGATATGTACGGCGGACCCGAGAGCCGCTATCTGAATTTCTACGGTCCGGCACGGGTTATCAGAACCATTCCGTACCATGAAGTGCTGGCCGACGATTGGGATCCCGCTGCGGCGGATCTGCGCGGCAAAGCCGTATTCGTCGGTTTTTCCGAGCGGCACCAGCCCGAGCAGCAAGACGCGTTCTATTCGGCTTACTCGCAGCGCAGCGGTGTGAACTTGAGCGGTGTGGAGATCGGCGCGACGGCATTTGCCAATCTGCTCGAGAGACAATCCGTGCGGCCGTTGCCGATCCCGGCGCACCTGTTGGTCGTGTTCCTCTGGGGCTTTGCTTTGGGCGCGGCGTTGCTGTTGTTACCGGTGCGCGCGGGCCTCGGCGCCGCAGCGTTGGCGGGACCGGTCTACTTCGGCGTGGCCTACCAGCAGTTCCAGGCGGCGCTATGGCTGCCGCTCATGGTGCCGCTATTCGTGCAGATACCCGCGGCCTTGCTCGGTGCGCTGGGGTTGAAGTACGCGCAGGCGCGGGCGCACGGCGCGCGCGTGCGCAAAGCGCTCGGTTATTACTTGCCCGCACGTGTGGCTAATCGTATAGCGAGCCAGGCCGGCGAGGTGGGCGCGAGCACGCAACTTCTCCACGGCACCTGCCTGGTGACCGATGCGGAGCAGTACACCGCGCTGGCGGAAAATCTGCCGCCGCAGGAGCTGCATGGCTTGCTCAATGAGTATTACGCCGTCTTGTTCCGGGAAGTGGAGCTGCACGGCGGCTTCGTCTCCGACGTCGTGGGCGATTCGATGGTTGCCGTGTGGGCGAGCGCGGAGCCTGATCCTGCCGCTCATGCGAAGGCGTGCCGCGCAGCGCTCGAAATGCTCCGCGCGGTGCGGCGCTTTAATGCCGCCAAAGGCCAGCTGGAGCTACCGACGCGAATCGGTCTGCACTCCGGCGAGGTGCTGCTCGGCGATGTCGGTGCGGAATCGCATTTCGAGTACCGGGCCGTGGGCGACATCGTCAGTACGGCTTCGCGAATCCAGAGCCTGAACAAGCAGCTCGACACCCGCCTGCTGGTCTCCTCGGAGACGCTGGCCGATGCGACCGGCGTGGTCAGCCGCCGGCTTGGCCGGTTTCTGCTCGTGGGCAAGGAGGTCCCGATCGAGCTGCACGAGCTGCTCGGCAGCGAAGGCGAGGTCCCGCCAGCGGAGCTGGAACTCATTGCATTATTTAGCGCCGCGCTCGAGACCTTCAATGCGCGGCGCTGGGCCGAGGCCCACGCCGCGTTTAGCCGCATCCTCGAGCGCTTCCCAGCCGACGGCCCCAGCGGTTTTTATGCGAGACTCGGTATGAAATACTTGGCACAGGGCCCTGGCCCCGCGTGGCAGGGCACCGTGCGTATCGCCGAGAAATGAGCGCCCCTTCAAGAAGGGCGAGGAGACCGCTGATAACAACAATTAACGATCGGGTAGCGGATAGGTAGCGGCAAGCTGGGGGAACTCGGGGTTCCGGGCGATGACCGTCGCGTGCTCGAGCTTGTGCTCGGCGTGCGCGATGATCGCGTCCATGCCGTTGAGGCACTCCGCGTGCGTCTCCGGCTCCCGGGCCATGAGTGCGCGCAGCATGCGTTGGGTTTGTTCGCGCAGATCGTCCGGCGCTTCCGACAATAGATCGATTAGCCGCACGATGCGACTTTGATCCTGAGTTGCGAGCCGTTCGACGACGAGCATGAGCTCAGTGGCTTCATCCGAGAAGTGAATATTGTTCATGGTAGGCACGCCTCTTGGTTTCGCTGGCCAGGTGCCATTGATAGCAAGAAGCGCGGCGGAGATCTGTCAAGCGAGCGACACATGGCGCGAATTGCCCTCGAGTGTCATCTGGGCGACAGATCTTCCGGTTTACATCTGCAATCCTCTCATCCCGACAGAAACTAAACCGTATTCACTGGGAGGAACCCCATGTCTCAACTTCGACCCGCTACTTTGCTGGCCATTGGCCTGTCTTTGCCGTTTACCGCCTGGGGCGCCAGCGCCAATCTGAATCTGGAGCCTGCAACCATCGACGCGCAATCGCCCGGACAGGTGCTGCCGGAAGGCATCAGCGACACGCTGCCGCCGACCTGCGGCCTGACGAGCCCGGATGACGCCACCGAGAAGGCCGGCGCGCAGACCGCGGCGTGCTGCTGGTTTTTCCATATGGGCCGATGGTACTGCTACGAAGGCTGCTGAGCGCAATCTAGTCCCCGAACGACGTCGCGCCCGGCGGTTTTGCCGGATGCCCGCCGCGACGGCCCCCTCCAGAACGCATCCGGAGCTTGAGGGGTGGATCACGCTGGTGTGTAAGCGCCGTTTGATCCACCCCCGTTTTTTTTCCGGAGTTGATCTGGCGATCTGAACGGCCCGCCGGCCGCCGTCCTGCAACTATGCGTCGAGCCGCAGCGGCGCCGCCGTTTCGTCGGCCACTTGGCTGAGCGCTTCGGCATCCATGACGATGATGCGCGCGCGCTTGAGCCTGACCCAGCCCTGCTTGCGCCACTGTTGCAGGTGCTGATTGACGATCTGCCGCGAGATCCCGAGAAAGTGGGCGAGCTCGGATTGCGATAACGCAAGCTCCATGCCGCCTTCGCTGGGCCGCCCGTGCAGCGCGGCGAGCACGAGCAGGCGTTTGGCCAAGCGCGCAGGACCGACGAGAAACACCGACTCCTCGACGAGATCGCTGGTCCAGCGCAGGCGCTGGCAGAAGAGCTTGAGCAAATGCAGCGCTAGTTCGGGCTCGTGCTCGAGCACGCCGAGGAAATCATCGCGGCGCACGACGATCAGCGTGGCGTCGTCAAAGGCGATGGCGCCCGCGGTGCGCGGCAGGCCGTCGATGACGGCGATCTCGCCGAAGGTATCGCCGGGCTCCATGATGTTGAGGAACACCTCGCGGCCGTCCTGGCCGCTGGCGCTGATGCGTACGCGCCCGGAGGCGACACCATAAAGGGCATCGCCCTCGTCGCCTTGCGAAAAGATGATGGCGTTTTTCTCGTAGGCACGCCGGTGGGCCAGTGCCGCGATGCGATCGATCGCCTCATCCGCCAGATCACGGAACAGATAATTACGCTTTAGTACCGCATTTGCAGTCAGGCCAGTCATTGCTCTCCGGCTCGCTTAGTGGCTGACGAACGAGTTCTTAATGGCTCGCTTCGCTGCGATGTATGCGCGCTAGACCTAACGCGTTAGCTTCCATGCTGGGGTATACGATACAGGAGTTACGCCGTCAGAGTGCGGGTCGCCGTGTACGCTCCCGCGCATCGGACCCCTCCTATATACTGGCCGCTCGCGGAAAACGCGATGGGGCTGGGCCGGCGGGTGACAACCGCGGCCGGCCATTCGTATATTTTTGGCTCAATAGACGCGCCCGTAGCTCAGCTGGATAGAGTACCTGGCTTCGAACCAGGTGGTCGGGAGTTCGAATCTCTCCGGGCGCGCCAATTTTCCCTTCTAAAGTTAAGCAGTTAAGTCCAATCTCACTTCGAAGCTCTGTGCTTCAGTAACGTCAGTGCCGGAGATTTGCCGGACTCGGTCCTGCAAACACGGTTGGCTGCGTCGATTAATTCAGCCAACTCAGGTGCCGAGTAGTGCGAGGTGATGTCGCCCGTCGTATGCCCGAGCAAGACCTTGCGCGTCTCGAGTGACACGCCCGCCGCACGCAGTCTGCGTCCGAAGGTGTGCTTGAGATCGTGCACGCGTACATGCCGGAAGCCGAAGGGGGCGAGTTCGCCCGTCTCCTTCTCCAGTTTGTCTGCGGCTCTGTCCCGAGCTTTCTTCCAGGCCGAACTCATCATCTTCTTAATGGGACGGCCCTGGTAGCCGAACACCACCTCCGGATGCGTTCCCCGGCAACTCTCCACCACAGACTGAGCCACGTCGTTTAAGACGACCACCCTATCCTCACGATTCTTGACGAACTCCCCAGGAATGAGGAACACACTTGTCTGAAGCTCTGGAAAAGTGATCTCCCAGTCCCAGCGCAAGCGGCAGACCTCTTGCTCCCGAGTACCGGTATTGACCTTGAATAAGGCCATCTTGGCCAGATGGGCCGGGAGTTCCTGAAACAACAGCTTCTGCTCGTGTGTCGAGAGTGGATAGGGCTGACGTGTATCGGTCAAAGGCAACATCGTCAGCAGCGGCGGCGTCTCAAGCCAGGTCTGACCCCGCTCGTCGCGCCAGCGACGCGCTGCGAGCGTCAGTATCCGCCGAACCAGGCCCAAGCTGATGTTGACCGTCTTGTGCTTCATGCCCTGATCTAATCGATGGGCAATGAAGGGCTTTAGGGTCTCATCGTGCACGAGCTCGAGCGGCAGATCCCCGATAAAGGGATCGAGCTGCTTGAGCATATAGGCTTGATCTGCGATTGAGCTCAAGTGCGTGCTTTCCTCGAGGTATTTCGTCGCCGCTTCACGGAAGCGTCTGTCGGGCCTTCGGCCGTAGAGCGTCTCCTGGCGGATCTGCTCGAGCCTGAAGATGTAGTAGCGCTCGGCTTCGGCCCGCTCGCTCGTTCGACAGCTTTCGTAAAGGCGGCCATACCCCTTGATCTGCTTTTCGATGTGCCAACTGTTTCCGCGTTTTCTAAGTCCCGCGAATATTCGTCCCATGGTTTTACTCCTCTCGGTAAAACGCCAGGACGTCCGTTGCGCCTCTTATACTCATCGGCCCAGGCCTCGAGTTCAAGCCGATCGAAGGCGATGCCCTGTTGGCCGATAGGGATCTCGGTCAAATGGGGCCTGACCTCGGCATTGAAGCGGTTGCGGTCCATGCCCAGATAGCTGGGGGCATCGCGTAACCGAACAAAACGCGGCAGCCAGCGCAGCTGTGGCGACTCGTCGGAGCTTGAGTCTGTAGGCATCAACGTTCACGTCCCGTGTCTCATGGGCCGGAGCGAGATGTCTGATGCGAGAAGACGCGTCGCGACTGTGCTCGGCCCATTCGAACAAGCGAATGGTTTATTCCGTGCACAGACCGTGAACACATGCGGGGCAGGTGTCGGGCGGGATTCTTACGGTTCCTACCGCCCCTCTAAGCTCATCGGGCTATCTGACGTTCAACCGATGATCGAAAGTTACTTTGCGCCCGAGAACCGATGACGTCAAGACCACTCAGAGCAGGGCTCGACTGGCTCGGTGCCCTTAATTCGCCCTTAATTCAGCCTTAAACCTGCCCTTAAGCCTGCCTTAAATCACGATGATTGCTCGTATTTCCGCCCTCAACGGGGTTTGAGGCGTTATCGATGCGGTTATCGGGGTGTTCTAGGAGTGTGATAGGAGTGTTATCGGCGATGTTATGGATTAGTTATCGACGTGTTATCAAGCCCTGCAAATCCGCCAGCACTGATGTGCTGGCGAGATCTACCGAATAGAAGAAGGTGAACGAATCGAGCTTGAAG
>Ga0326597_10003645_pt1 | contig 22042 bp, 18 predicted proteins | sample RVTome_12_FD_203789 | JGI IMG/M metagenome (GOLD analysis project Ga0326597, IMG submission 203789) | Soil microbial communities from uranium-contaminated site in the Upper Colorado River Basin, Wyoming, United States - RVT100D185 | ecosystem: Environmental > Terrestrial > Soil > Contaminated >...
GTGCAACACGAGATTCGTGTCCAGCCCAATAGGCAAATAAAAAGCGAAACTATGGGGCTTCCGCCATGTACCCCGAGCTTCACGCCGCTTCCGGTTTCTCCTTTCTCCGCGGCGCGTCGCTGCCCGAGGCGCTGGTCGAGCGCGCCGCCCAGCTCGGCTACCAGACCCTCGCCCTCGTCGATCGTGACGGCGTCGCCGGCGCGCCGCGGTTCTTCCAGGCCGCGCGCAACGCGGGCATCCGTCCTCTCGTCGGCGCCGAGCTGACCTTGAAGGGCGGGGGTGCTTTGCCCCTGCTCGCGGCGAACCGGACCGGCTACCGGAAGCTCTGCCGGCTGATCACCGACATGAAGGCGGGCGTGCCCAAGGGAGAAGGCGCGCTCGACCTCGGCAGCCTCGACCGCGAGAACACCGGCGGCCTGATCGCGATGGCCGGCGTCGAGACCCTCGGCCAGACGCCGGACGCGGCTCGGCTCGACGCGCTCCTGACCCTCTTCGACCGCGATCATCTCGTCATCGACATCCAGCGCCACCGCCGGCGCGCCAACGAGGCCGCCAACCAGGCGCTGCAGCAAATGGCCGAAGCGCACCATCTCACCGCTATCGCCACCAACGGCGTCCGCCACGCCCGCGCGAAGGGTCGCGCGCTCCTCGACATCCTCACCTGCATCCGCGAGAAGCGGACCCTCGCCACGGCGGGCCGGCTCCTCGCCGACAACGCCGAGCGCCATCTGAAATCGCCGAAGAAGATGGCCGCGCTGTTCCACGACCGGCCCGGCCTCCTCCGCAACACCGAGGCCCTCGCCGAGCGCCTGGAGTTCACCCTCGACGACCTCGGATACACCTTCCCCGAGTACCCGGTGCCGCCGGGCGAGAACATGTTCACGTTCCTCTGCCAGGCCACCGACGCCGGCGCCCGCGATCGATACCGCCCGTACCACGAGAAGGCCCGCCGGCAGATCGACCGCGAGCTGGCCCTCATCGGCAAGCTGGACCTCGCCGGCTACTTCCTCATCGTCTGGGACATCGTGAACTTCTGCCGCTCGCGTGGGATCCTCGTCCAGGGCCGCGGCTCCGCCGCCAACAGCGCGGTCTGCTACAGCCTCGGCATCACCGCCGTCGACCCCGTGGGCATGGAGCTGCTGTTCGAGCGGTTCCTTTCCGAGGAGCGGCAGGAATGGCCGGACATCGACCTCGACCTGCCCAGCGGCGACGGCCGCGAAGAGGTCATCCAGCACGTCTACCGCAAGTACGGCGCCCGCGGCGCGGCCATGACCGCCAACGTCATCACCTATCGCGAGCGCAGCGCGGCCCGGGAGATCGGCAAGGTGCTGGCGATCCCCGAGCCGGACATCGACCGGCTGGCCCGCACGCTGCGCCCCTTCGAGTACCAGGACCCCAACGACAGCCTCGAGCGGCGGCTCCGCGAAGGCGGGTTCGACGGCGCCGACCGCCGGGTGCAGCTCTTCGCGCGGCTCTTTGGCGAGATCCAGGACCTGCCGCGGCACCTCGGCCAGCACTCCGGCGGGATGGTCATCGCCCAGGGCCGCCTCGACGACGTCGTGCCCCTCGAGCCCGCGTCGATGCCCGGCCGCGTGGCCGTGCAGTGGGACAAGGACGACTGCGCGGACCTGCGCATCGTGAAGGTGGACCTGCTCGGCCTGGGGATGATGGCCGCGCTGCAGGAGTCGCTGGTGATCCTCGAGAGCGCGGGCACTCCGGTGGACCTCGCGCACCTGCCGCCCGACGACCCGAAGGTCTACGCGATGCTGCAGGCCGCCGACACCGTCGGCGTCTTCCAGGTGGAGAGCCGCGCGCAGATGTCCACCCTGCCGCGGCTTTTGCCCACGAAGTTCTACGACCTCGTGATCGAGGTCGCGATCATCCGCCCCGGGCCCATCGTGGGGAAGATGGTCCACCCGTACCTCGATCGGCGCGCGGGGCGCGAGCCCGTCGTCTACGCGCACCCGTGCCTGGAGCCGGTGCTGAAGCGCACCCTCGGCGTGCCTCTCTTCCAGGAGCAGGTGATCCGCATGTCGATGATGGTCGCCGGCTTCACGGGCGGGGAAGCGGAGGAGCTGCGCCGCGCCCTGGGCATGAAGCGGTCGGCCAGGCGGATGGCGCAGGTGGAGGTGAAGCTGCGCGAGGGCATGCGCCGGAACGGGATCACCGGGAAGACGGCGGACGAGATCGTGGGCTCGATCACCTCCTTCGCCCTCTACGGCTTCCCCGAGTCCCACGCCGCGTCCTTCGCGCTGCTCGCCTACGCCAGCGCGTACCTGAAGTGCCACCAGCCGACCGCGTACACCTGCGCGCTGCTCAACAACCAGCCGATGGGTTTCTACTCGCCGTTCACGGTGGTGAAGGACGCGCAACGGCACGGGGTGCGGTTCCGGGCGGTGGACGTGACGACGAGCGCCTGGAACTGCACCCTGGAGGAAGGCGAGGTGCGGCTGGGTTTACGTTACGTGCGTGGCCTGCGGAAGGCGGCGGCGGACCGGCTCCTCGCGGAGCGGGCAGCGAGCACGTTCACGTGGCTGCAGGACCTGGTGGATCGCGCGGGCCTGCATCGCGACGAGCTGACCGCGCTGGCCGAGGTCGGCGCGCTGAACGCCTTCGGCCTCACGCGCAGGAGCGCGCTGTGGCAGGTCGAGCGCGCGGCGCATCCGCGGGGCCCGCTGCTGCGGGACGCCGACGTGGCCCCCGACCCCTCGCCGCTGCCGGAGATGACCCTGCCCGAGCGGCTGCACACCGACATCGTCGGCACGTCGTTCACGATCGGCCCGCACCCGATGATCGTCCATCGCGAGGGGCTGGCCGCGCGCGGCATCAAGCGCGCGTGGGACCTGAGGCACCTCCGCGAAGGGACGCGCCTCACCGTGGCGGGGGCGGTGGTCTGCCGCCAGCGGCCGGCCACCGCGAAGGGCTTCCTGTTCCTCACCCTGGAGGACGAGACGGGCCTGGCCAACATCATCGTGCGCCCCGACCTGTACGACGCCCACGCGGCGGTCTGGTCGCGCACCGAGGCCCTGGAGATCGACGGCGTGCTGCAGACCGAGGGCGGCCTGTCCGTTCGCGCCCTCGGCGTGCGGCCGCTCCAGGTCCCGCCGCTGCACACGACGTCCCACGACTTCCACTGACTATATCCTCCGGCGGTGAGCACGCTGCTCGTCCTTGCCGCCGTCGTGGGCCGCGTGCGCCACCCCGACCGCTGGACGATCGCCCTCACCTGCTCGCCGTGGCACCGTGTGACTGGTCCGGCGACGGGGTCACGGGACCGCGCCCGGCGGTATTGGCGTCTACTCCAAGGCTATCGCGGTCGGGGCGGTGCCTGCCGCAGTGTTGCCCGTGATCCTGTTGTTTCCAAAGGAGAAGGTGGCGCCCGAGATCGCCGTGCCGTTGAAGGCGATGTCAGTATCGGAGAACCGGATGGTAGCGCCGCCTCCACCCATCATGATGCCGATCCCGTTGTTGCTCGTCACGCTGCTGTTGACGCTCATCTCCGAAGTGCCTTCGGCTTCGATGCCGGCCTGGGTGTTCCCGGAGAAAACGGAGCGATTGATCATGATCCTCGTGCTGCCGCCCACCGCAACGCCGAAGTTGGAGTTCTGAACGCGCACATTGTCGAGCGTGGCGTCCACTCTCACCGAGCCGCTGGCGGGGAGCACGACGATACCCGTCGCGCCCATGTTCCTGACGGCGGTGTTGGAGATGGACAATTCGCCGCCGCCGGAACGCCTATCGTTGATGCCGCGCTGGGTGCCGCCGAAGTCGCCGTCGATCAGGCAGTCTTCGATGAACACCTCGCTGCCGGCTGAAGCAACCCCCCCGGTGATGTTGATTCCGATGAGCCCGGTGTTGGCGCCGTTGATGTTGAGATTGCGGAGGCGAACGGTTTTCCGCGTCTCCCCGACCGCGGTGAAGCTGTCGAAGGGGATATTGATGCCGTTCGTCGCGGAGTTGAGGATCGAGGCGAAGATTTCATGGCAGTCGATGGTGATCGACTTGGTGATGGTCACCGCGCCGAAGCCGCCCGGATCGAGGCAGTTGATCTCGCCGTTGAGGGCCGTCTTCGAGATGGCTCCCGCGAACGTCTTGCAGGGCGCCGTGCGGCTGCAGGGATTGACGTCGTCGCCCACGCCCGAGACAAAGGTCCGTGTCGCTTGAGCTTGGGCGGAGGTCACGCCGAGCAGAATCGAAGCCAGCGCCCCTAGCGCGATTCGACCGTTCATACCGATCTTCATGAATCCTCCTTGAGTGAGCCGCTGGTCGGCGATGCCCCGCCGGTTTTCCGAGGCCGTTAGCCGCTTTGAGATTCGAGTTGTTAGTATGACCGACGCGGGTAGCGGGTCAAACAGTGGACATTCTTTCCTTCCGCCGCCCGATCGATTGGAGGTGCTTTCCCATGCGCATCCTGGTCGTCAGCCAGGACGAGGTCCCACGACTGTTGCCCATGGCCGAGTGCATGGACGCGATGGCCGCCGTCCTGCGCGCGCTGGCGGAGGGTGAGGCCCTTCTCCCACTGCGGACGGTGCTGCGGCTGCCCGGCGGCGAGGGCGCCTTCGCAGTGATGCCGGCCTACCTCGCGACGCCGCCCGCCATCGGGCTGAAAGCGATCACCGTCTTCCCCGGCAACGAGGGCACCGAGTACGATTCCCACCAGGGTGCGGTCCTGCTTTTCGACACCGACCATGGCCGGCTGCTCGCCATCATGGACGCCAGCTCGATCACGGCCATCCGCACGGCCGCCGTGTCGGGCGTGGCCACGCGCGTGCTGGCGCGCGAGGACGCCGGCGACCTGGCCCTTCTAGGCACGGGCGTCCAGGCCATGACGCATCTGGAGGCGATGCTGTTGGCGCGCCGCATCCGCCGCATCCGGGCCTGGAGCCGCCAGGAGGAGAGCGTGGCCCGTTTCGTGGCCCGGGCCGAGGAGCGGTTCGGCGTCGTTGTGGAATCCGCGGTGTCCGCGCAGGACGCAGTGGCGGGAGCCGACCTCATCTGCACGGTCACCGCGTCGCGCGATCCGGTGCTCGAAGGCGCCTGGATCGCGCCCGGCGCCCACGTGAACGCCGTGGGCTCCAGCATGCGCACGTCGCGCGAGCTGGACACAGAGGCGATGCGGCGCGCGGCGCTTTTCGTGGACCGCCGTGAGTCCACGCTCCACGAGGCCGGCGACTTCCTGGTCCCCAAGAGCGAGGGCGTCATCGGCGACGACCACATCCGGGCCGAGCTGGGCGAGGTGCTGCTGGGCCGCCATGGCGGCCGCACGTCGGCCGAGGAGGTCACGGTGTTCAAGTCGCTGGGGCTGGCCGTGGAGGACGTGGCCTCGGCGCACCACATCCACGAGGCCGCGCAGCGCACGGGCGCCGGCACGTGGGTCGAGCTGGGCGGGGAGCGGCGGCATTGAGGCTGGAGCCGGTTACGGTCGAGGACGCCCGCCGCGCGTGCGCGCGCATCGCGGGCGGCGCCCTTCGCACCCCGCTGGTGAGGCTCAACGCCGACGGGGGGTCGGGGGAGTTGTACCTCAAGCTCGAGTGCCTGCAGCCCATCGGCTCGTTCAAGGTGCGCGGGGCGGGCAACGCACTCCTGAGCGCGCCGCCCGAGGAGCTGGCGCGCGGGGTCTACACGGCCAGCGCCGGCAACATGGCGCAGGGCCTCGCGTTCTGGGCCCGGCGGCTGGGCGTCTCTTGCACCGCGCTGGTGCCGGAGAACGCGCCGGAGACGAAGCTGGCGGCCATCGCGCGGCTGGGCGCGCGCAGCGTCAAGGTGCCGTATGCGGAGTGGTGGCAGACGATCGTGGAGCACGGCCATCCCTCGCAGGAGGGCCGGTTCGTGCATCCCGTGTCCGACCCCGCCGTGATGGCCGGCAACGCGACCATCGCGCTGGAGATCATGGAGGACCTGCCCGACGTCGACGCCGTGCTGGTGCCGTACGGCGGGGGAGGCCTCTCCTGCGGCATCGCGTCGGTGATGCGCGCGCTGCGGCCGCAGGCGCGCGTCTACGCCTGTGAGGTGGAAACGGCCGCGCCCCTCCACGCGGCGCTGCGCGCCGGCGAGCCACGCGCCATCGAGCACCGGCCCAGCTTCGCGGACGGCATCGGCGGCCGCAGCGTGCTGGAGGAGATGTGGCCGCTGGCGCGCACGCTGCTCTCCGGCTCGCTGGTGGTCTCGGTGGCCGAGATAGCGGCCGCCGTGCGGCTGCTGGCCGAGCGCAACCGCGTGGTGGCCGAAGGGGCGGGAGCCGCGTCGGTGGCGGCGGCGCTCAAGGGCCTGAGCGGCGCGCACACGGTCGTCTGCGTGGTCTCCGGCGGGAACATCGACAGCGCGCGCCTCGTCCGCATCCTTCAGGGAGAGGTGCCCTGAAAACGTGCAGGCACGAGTGGGCTTCCCGGACGTGTCGCGCGGCGCGCTATCGACGGGGTGCTGCAGACCGAAGGCGGCCTGTCCGTTCGCGCCATCGGCGTGCGGCCGTTCCAGGTCCCCCCGTTGCACACGACGTCCCACGACTTCCACTGACCAGTCCTCCCGGGGATGTTCGAGCGCCGTGACATCGTTGGAATAGCGGGCCATGATTCGGCGGCCCACGCGAGTGGACCTACACTGGAATCCGACGGGCGTATAGTCGCCGCGAAGTTTCTCGTTGGTGCTTGGGACGGCGTGCCCGCGAATCGCTCGGAGGTACTCGCCATGAGACACATGATCGCAATCGGGCTGGCTCTCGTGCTTCCGGCCTGCGGTGGTGGACCCAACTCGCCCGAAGATCAGATCCCCAACGTCGCTGGAACCTACGTTGGCCCGATAGCGTTCACGGTCGGTGGCAGCCCGGCCCCGACCATTTCCGCGCGGATGGTTGTCGTGCAGGCCGGCTCGCAGGTGACCATCACGGGAACGTGGACTGTCAGCGGACAGGCAATCCCGTTGACGGCCCTCACCGGCAACGTCAACGCGACCGGCTTCTTCACCGCCACGAGCGGTGGTGCACCGTCTTCAGTCGACCCGACGTGCGGGGCCATTCGCCAAACAGAACTCTCGATCACCTTCTCGGGCAACACCCTTCAATACGTCGAACGCGACTCTACCCAGCTCTGCGGCAACTGGACTTTCTCCGGAACGCTCACCAGGTAAGTCGTTCCAAGCCCCCCGCCGAGCGTGGTCTCGATGGTCTCGCTTGCGGCGAATGGGTAAGAATGGACGCATGCCCTCCGTCAGCGTGGTCGTGCCTCTCTACAAATTACTTCCGCTACCTCGACGCGGCCAACGATAGCGTGATCCGTCAGACATTTTCCGACTGGCAGATGATCGTGGGCGACGACGGTCGACGGACGGCGGCGATGATCGCCTCAGCCTACGTCCGGCCGGCCGTGGTAGCGATCGGCAATGCTGGCCAGGCGCGCGGTTCGGCAACAGGACCCATAATATTCTCCGCCTCGTCGTCTTGTTCGCGCGGTCCACCGCTCGGTCCCGCGAACTGGCCTCGGTGCGCCAGCCTGCCACTAACCTATCACCGGTTCCCATATCGCCCGACCTGCAGGACCGAAGCGACCCGCTCGAAAGAGGCGGGGTGCCGGAAAGCGTTTGCCCCGTTCTCGCGCTTGGAATAGATTGCTCGGGAATTGACCGCTGATTTCGCTCACGACCCGCCCGGATCGGGGTCCTCTGCCGGGGAGGGAGAAGCCGGCGTGAACAGCAGACCCATCACGCGACGTTCACGACCTCATCCGCGCCTGCTCCCGGCCCCTATCCTCTTGGTCATTTCCAGCGGAACGCTGCGGGCCAGCCACGTCCATTCGAGCAAAGGATGAGCAGGCGCAGGAAAACCTCCATACCGGACCTCGCCTGCTGCGGCGGCGCGCCCAGTTTCGATCAGGTGCTCCATGTCGCCCACGCGAGCACCTCGCAAAAAGAGCGCTTCTACCGGTTGCTCGACGGCGTTTTCGAGCGGGGCCAGTTTACCAACGACGGGCCACTGGTGCGGGAGCTCGAAGAGCGGATCGCCGGGCGCCTGGGGGTGAAGCATTGCATGGCGATCTGCAACGGTACCGCCGCGCTGCAGATCGCAGTGCGCGCCATAGGCATGCAGGGCGAGGTGATCGTGCCTTCGTTCACGTTCGTCGCCACGGCGCACGCTCTGCAATGGCAGGGCATCCGGCCGGTGTTCTGCGATATCGATCCCGCGACGCACACGCTGGACCCGGCCAGCGCCGCGCGGCTGATCACGCCGCGCACCGGCGGGATCGTCGGAGTCCACATCTGGGGCCAGCCCTGCGACATCGAAGCCCTGACCGCGCTTGCCCGGAATCACGGCGTGCCCTTGCTTTTCGATGCCGCGCACGCCTTCGGCGCGTCGCATGATGGCGTCATGGTGGGCAATTTCGGGAGCGCCGAAGTGTTCAGCTTTCACGCCACCAAGCTGTTCCACACGTTCGAAGGGGGGGCGATCGCCACCAACGACGGCGATCTTGCGGCGCGGGTGAGGCTCCTGAGGAGCTTCGGGTTCATCGATTACGACAAGGTGGTCAGCATCGGCATCAACGGCAAGATGAGCGAAGTGTCGGCGGCGATGGGGCTGGCGGGACTCGAAGTGCTGGACGAGGTCATCGCGCTCAATCGCGAGCGGCACCTGTGTTACGCGCGCAACCTGAAGGGTGCAACGGGGATCGCGCTGAAGGAATGTTCCCCGGAGGACGGCAACTGCCAGTATGTCGTGATCGAGGTGGACCCGGACGTGTGCGGGATGAACCGTGATCAGCTCCTCCGCGTTCTGCACGCAGAGAACGTGTTCGCGCGGCGCTACTTCTATCCCGGCTGCCATAGGATGGAGCCCTATCGCTCGCTCGATCCGGGCGCCGGCAACCGCTTGGCGAACACCGAGCGGGTCGCCGAACGGGTGATCGTTCTTCCGAGCAGCGAGCGGATCGATGTCCCGACGATCGAACAGCTGTGCGAGCTGCTCCGGTTCGCGACCGCGAACGGGGCCGGGATCGTCGCGCGGCTGAATGCATAGCCCGGAAGGCGCCGGCTTGCGGCCGCTGGAGCCCTATCCGCCGGAGACGCGCGACGAGCGGAAACGGTCCTTTCGCGCCGGCGATCGCGCGCGGCTGGCGGCGATCCGCCGCTCGGCGAGCTACGAGCTGTCCTACCGGGATCCCGAGCCGCTGATTTCGGTGATCATTTCGACGTATGACCGCGCGGAGCTGCTTCTGGAGCGCGCCCTGCCCTCCATGCTCTCCCAGGATTACAAACGATGGGAGCTGCTCGTCATCGGCGACGGCATGGATGAGGGGCAGGCGCGTCTGCTGCGGGGAATTTCCGACCGCCGGGTCTTCTTCCACAATCTCAGGACACGCGGACGCTACCCCGACGGTTACGTGCGCTGGAACGTCGTCGGGTCGAAGCCAGCCAACTTCGGCCTCAGAGTCGCGCGCGGAAGCTGGGTCTCGCATCTGGACGACGACGATGCGTACACCCCGTCGCATATTTCGCGCCTCATCGGTCCGGCAAGAGAGCGGCGGGTGGAGTGGGTCCACGGGAACGTGCTTCTCCGCCCACTGGACGGCGCCGGAGAGGTGTGCATCGGCAGCGCGTTCCCCGCGCTCGGCAGGATCGCACAGGCCTCCACGCTGTACCATGCCGGGCTGAAGACGTTCCGCTTCAACCCGCAGTGCTGGCGCTACGACTATCCCGGCGATTGGGACCTGTGGGAGCGCTTTCTCGAAGCGGGGGTCACGCATGCGCACCTGCCCGAGGTCGTCGGCTACCATTACAACGAACGGCCTGCGATGAGGCAGCGGCTGCGTGAGCTGAATGCAGATCAGCGCGCATGAAACTTGCGATCATGCAGCCGTATTTCTTCCCGTACATCGGCTATTTCCAGGTCATTCACGCGGTCGACAAGTACCTCCTCCACGGCGGGCTGCCGTACCTGAAGAAGGGCTGGGTCAACCGCAACCGCATCCTCGGACCGGACGGAAGGCCCGCCTACGTCAACGCCGAGATCAGGGCTCGCAGCTCGCACACGAAGATAGACGACATTGAGCTGGTGCCATCGCGGCACTGGAAGGACAAATTCCTGCGCGGCGTCTCATACATCTACAGGAAGAGCCCGTTCTTCGACGACATCTATGCGCTGATCGAGAACGCCGTCGCCGCCGACACGGAACGCCTGTCGGAACTGAACAAGCGGTGCATCGTGTCGATCTGCGATTTCCTCGGGATCCGCACGACCATCGCGACCACCGATGGCAGCTTCGCGCCGCTGGAAGAGCGGCTATCGAAGCCGGAGACCGAGCTGAGGCTCGAGTTCCCCGGACTGCGGCTGAGCGTGTATCGTCGAAAAGTGGTCCGGATTCTGGAGATCTGCAGGCAGGAGGGCGCGGCCACGTTCGTCAACGCGATCGGCGGCATCGCCCTCTACGACAGAGCCGAGTTCAGGAGCAACGGGGTGGAGTTGTATTTCGTCGAAACGCAGCCGTTCACGTATCCGCAGCGCGCGCCGCAATTCGTCCCGGACCTGTCCATCATCGACGTTCTGATGAACTGCGGAAAAGCAGGAACCGGAAGATTGCTGGAGAATTACAGGCTCGTCTAGCTCGAGAGGGTCATGCATTGAGCGAACCCGGGAATTACCGCCAGATCGTGGAAGAGAGCGAGCGCTGGCTGAAGAAGCACGGCGACCGGCCCGAGGGCGTCGGCTGGCCCGTCGCGAAAGACGCGCCGGCGCGCTACCGGGTCATGCTCGAGCTGATCCGCCCGGAGCACCGGTCCGGCGTGCGGCTGCTGGACTTCGGTTGCGGCCTGTCCCACCTGTACGAGCACATCCGGCGCGAGGGGATCGCGGGAATCGAGTACAGCGGGCTGGAGATCTCGGCAGCGTACCTCGAAATCTCGCGCCGGAAGCACCCCGGTGTGACTTACTACGACGTCGACGTGCTGGAGGACGACACCGCGCTGCCGGAGTTCGATTACATCATCATGAACGGCATTTTCAATTCGCGCGTCAGGATGAGCCAGCTGGAGATGTTCGGGTTCGTCCGGAGCCTGGTATCGCGGGTCTTCGCCCATGCCCGCCACGGCATCGCCTTCAACGTCATGTCCAAGCAGGTCGAATGGGAGCGGGAAGACCTGTTCCACCTGCCCATGGACCAGCTCGCGGATTTTCTCGCCAGGAACGTCAGTCGGCATTTCGTCATCCGCCACGACTACGGCCTCTATGAGTACACCACTTACGTGTACCGCGAGGCGACCGCGCCGGAGTTGAAGAGTGCGAAACGCCTCATTTGAGCCGCAGGGACGGCCACCAACGGCCGGACAGGAATCCACCCCATGAACCATTTCTGGAACGCGGCCATCAAGCCGATACTCGACGCGGTCGAGCCCGCGGTGATCGTCGAGATCGGCGTCGACTTCGGGGACAACACCCGCAACATTCTCGAGACGTCCGGCAGCCGCGCCGTTCTGCACGCGATCGACCCGTTCCCGCAACCGGACGTCGATCAGTGGCTCGGCAGATACCCCGAGCGACTGGTCTTCCACCGGGACATCAGTCTGAACGTGATCCCCAGGCTGCCCCAGTTCCAGGTGGGGCTGATTGACGGCGACCACAACTGGTACACCGTCTTCAACGAGTTCAGGCTCATCGCGGAGCTGCACGGCAACGACCCCGACCGGTTTCCGGTGCTCCTGTTTCACGACGTCTGCTGGCCTTACGGGCGCCGGGACCTCTATTACGCCCACGACCGCATTCCCCCCGAGTACCGCCACCCGTCCGCCCGCAAGGGCATGCGATGGGGCCAGAGTGAGCTGTTGCAGGAAGCCGGGGGCGGGCTGAACGCGCAGCTCGACAACGCTCTCCGGGAAGGCGGAGAAAGAAACGGCGTCCTCACCGCCATCGAGGACGCCATGAAGCAGACTCCGATCGACTTCGATTTCATTCGCATCCCAGCGTATTTCGGACTGGGAATTCTCACGCCGAAGGCGAGGCGGGCCGCATGCCCGGCCCTGAGCGCGGTCCTGGACGAGATCACCAGCGCCGGCGGGCTGCTGCGCTTTCTGGAAACGGTGGAAGAGAACCGGGCGAAGCTGCAGACTCTCCAGCAGTGGACCTTGCGCGAACTGAAGCGCCTGCAGGACCAGGCGAAGGCGGCCAAGCCGCCGAAGCTGTCCGTGATCGTCGTCGTGCACAACATGCTGCGCGAAGCGCGGCGGACGCTGCACTCGCTCAGCCGCAAGTATCAGCGAGACATCGACGGGTTGGACTACGAAGTCATCGTCGTGGACAATGGCTCGAGCGAGCCGCTCGGCGAGGAGTTCGTCCGGCAATACGGGGAGAACTTTTCCTACGTGTACCTGGAGAACGCCCCGAAATCGCCCGCCCGGGCGATCAACGCCGGCGCCGCGCGGGCGCGAGGCGAGACGCTGTGCATCATGATCGACGGCGCGCACGTCCTGACCCCGGGGATTCTCTGTTATGCGATGAAGGCTTTCGCCATCCACGCGAACCCGGTGGTCGCGACGCGCTACTGGTTCACCGGTCCCGGCCAGCAGGGCGACACTGTCCCGGCCGGCTATGACGCGCAGGCCGAGGACCGGCTCTTCGAGCGCATCGGCTGGCCGGGCGACGGCTACCGGCTATTCGAGATCGGCGTCTTCATCACCCCGAATGCGGACTGGATGAGCAACTTCTTCGAAAGCAACTGCCTGTTCATGCGCCGCGCGGTGTTCGACGCCATCGGGGGCGCGAATGAAAGCTTCGACTACCCCGGCGGGGGCTTTCAAAACATGGACATGATGCGCCAGGCGGTGGACCAGCCGGGGATCACACTGGTCACCCTGCTCGGCGAGGCGACTTTCCACCAGGTCCACGGCGGAATCACCACCAACGTGCCGCGGGCCGTTCGCGAAGAGAGGGTTGCGATGTACCGGGAGCAGTACCGCAAGATCCGGGGGCGGGACTACCAGGTTCCCGAGCGGCCGATCGAATACCTGGGGCATCGGCCGGACCTCGCGCGCCAGCAGCTCGCCTTCAAAAATCCTAGCGTCCCACCGTAGATCTGGTGGGCGGTAATGGGTTCGCCCTGTCCGCCGCAGTGATGGTGGTACTCCAGGACTGACTCCACCGCCTTCACAGGCCCGCGGCCTCTTCTTCACACTGCGCATTGGTGACGAGTCGCGAAAGCCTCCGAGCGTGGTCTTCCGGGTATCCCGCGCTGGACGGCATGGCGTTGCGGCGGGATTCCGACGGGCCCGATGAGGCGGTCTCCGCAGTCGACTCGACCAACGGCGGACTGAAACTGCCAGACACCTCTTCCGTTCCTGAGCAAGAAAAAAGCCGTGCCGATGGCCTACGTCGACCGGCACCAGAGAAACCGGGCCTTCGTAACCCACCGGCGCCCCCATCGCGTAGATATGCGAATGGCCCCCACCACGATGAACTCGGCGCCCATTTCGCAAGTTGTCGCTCGCTCCATGTGGGTGGATGCCGACTTGTCCATGACCTGCTCAGGTCTCGAAGAATCTTATGTAGGGCGTGCCCTGGAAGTAGGCCGTCAGCTCATCGCAATTCGTCAAGCGGTCGCGTAGGGGTCCTTGCTGGATCTTCCTGAGCGCCTTCTGTATCTTGACCGGCTTCACGCCCAGGAACTCCTGGACGGAGGTCATGGCCCGATCGAAATCGCCAGCCAGATCCTCGTAGCGTATTTCGAGGAGGTTATGGTGCTTGAACATGAGTCTGTAGGAGGCTTGCAGATCCTGTGATCGCCTGAAGTCGTTCTCGCATTCTTGCGGTGTGATGATATAGCTTTTTGTTTCCAGGTGCGCGCGGTCAGGGGAAGCCTCAAAGACCCAGGATTCCACCGCTCGTTTCTGAGACAAGTACCTCTCAAGCAAATTGTCTCTGATCAGATGGAGTATGGCGATCGACGTGTCCGCGGCCACCCTGTCGACAAGCCGCTGGTAGACCGGCAAGGACAGCTCCTCGTACTTGAACTTGAACCCTGCGACCTTCGCCCTGCCCGCATAGAACGCCCAGTCGTAAAGGAACGAAAGGTAATCCCGCTCCCGGATTTCGGCCAGCTTGTAGGCGAGCGGGATCTGGGGCGCCTCTTCCCTCCAGTTGAGGCCGAACATGAGGACGTAATCGTAGATTCGCAGGAAGACTTCGCCGTTTTCCGCGATTTCCGGGTTCTGCTGGAGGGCCGTGGACAACAGCGTGCTGCCAGTCCTGGCCTGACAGACGATGATATACTTATCGGTCATCCGCGGCGCCGTGTCCTCGACAGTTTCTAGGCCCGCTTCCCTTGCGCGGCCTGCCTGATCGAATGCTCGAGCACGGCGAACGCCGGCGGCGGAAGCGAGCCCAGATAAATCGCGTCCTTTTCGGGGGACGCGAAAGGTCTTCCGCGAATCGCCTCGTATTCGCAGGCGTAGCGCAGCATCCGCCGGTCGCGCTCTTCGCCGGTGACGTTGGTGGAAGCACCGCCGTGCAGCTGGTGAAACGACCCCTCGCCCAGCAAGATGACGAGCTCGGTTCGCTGCGCTTCGCAGGCGCGCCGGAAGAAGTCGCCGTTGACGAGCCCGCCTCCAATGGACGTGAAATGCTCGTCCATTCCTCCGAGTTCCTCGTAGAGCGCGCGCCGCAGGAACAGCGTATTGCACTCGGCTGGAGTCCGGAAGTAACCGTACATGCTGGATCCGGCGAGCGATGAAATGGAAAACAACCGGTAGCCGTCGGTCGTCCACTCGGACTGGCGCAGAAGCTCGTCCTCCGCCTCCCGGTCGTAGCCTCTGGTCATGGAGAGCCACTGGTAGTCCGGCCCGAGGTGCCAACCGAGCGCCCCGACCACGGCGCGCTCGCTGATCGCCAGGCCCTGCCGCGCGAAAAAGAGCAACCCCGGCGACACGATGCGCGCACCATCCACGAACACGCCAATGCAATCGTGGCGCGCCTTCGCTACGCCGAAATTCACCGCCCCGGCGGGCGAGGCAGAATCGGTCTCGCGGAAGAAATACCGGAAACGCGGGCCGAAGCTTTCTATCACCCGGCGGTCCAGGGGCTCGGCCGAACCGTTATCGACGACGATAACCTCGTAGTCCTCGTCAGCTATCCGACGTTGATACGGCGTCGCCAGAGAAAAGAGCGTGCGAACTGCCTCCCGGCGCATGTTGTAGTTCACGACCACGACGGAAATCTTCATGTACGCGCCAGTTTCATGTATCGAGCAGGTATTGGGACCACATAAGGGGATGCTATCAGAGTGTGGCCGGTTTCTTCTGATGAATGACTCGACGAAGCTCTTTCATTACTTTCTTGGTGTTCTTCGCGACGAGATCTCCCGGGCCATCTGATCAAAGGTTCAGAAAGCGGCCGGATCCAGTGGGGCACTTGACCCTCCAGTCGTCACCGTAGAAGCGGTGGCAGCGCTCCAGCGCGATCGATGAGAAGGAGTTCGATCTTGACACTCGCCCAGCAGGGCGCTTACTGTCTCCGTCAGTCGAGCCAGCGCGAGGCTTGGGAGGTCGGATGGGACCTGTGGGGTCGCAAGTACGAGAACGACCTCCCCCCTTCGCTGTCGCCGGGTCGATCGAAGACCCGCTTGCCGACGCGCAGGCTTGGCACGGCTTCGGCCGCCGGATGTAGTTTGCTTCGAGACGGACGGCATGCTGGACGACTTCCGCGCTCGGATCGGCGAGACGCGGTCAGTTGCTGAATCCCCGCGCGCCCAAGGCGGGAGCGGCAGACGGGATTCAGGAGAGCAACGGAACGATGGGGAAGCACCGGGCCGCCATTCTGGCGGCGCTGCTGACGGCCGCAGGATGCTCCTCTCAGCCGCACAGTGTGATCGTGGTCGTCATCGACACGCTGCGGGCGGACCACCTCGGCAGTTACGGTTACGCGCGGCCGGCGAGTCCAAGCCTCGATCGGCTCTCCGCCTCCGGGTACCTGTTCGACAACGCCACGCTCAGTCGTCATGGACCTCGCCTTCGATCGGCTCGCTGTTCACCTCGACCTACCCATCGGTGCATGGAGCCACACCTTCACCTCCGTACTGCCGGCGTCGCTCGGCACGCTGGCGACCGCGTTCCGGCAGCGTGGCTACCAGACGGCCGGGATCTCCGCTAACTTCGTGCTCGTCAGCAAGGCAAGGGGTTCGGCGCGGGCTTCGACAGCTTCGTCGAGCTGAAACGCGAGGCGCGGGAAGGGGAAGGGGCCGCCTTCTTCGGCCTTGTGCCGGCGGATGCCGCGGAGGTCACCGATGCCGCGCTCCGGTGGCTCGATCCGCGTCGGCGTGGACCGATCTTCCTCTACCTTCACTACATGGACCCCCACTCCAGCTACCAACCGCCGGAGCCTCACCGGGCGCGATTCGCCGCGCCCAGCTATTCCGGCCCGATCGACGGGTCGACCGACCAGCTCACTCGAATCGCCCAGGGGAAGATGAGTGTCCGGTCTGGCGGACGAGTCGTCCTCTCGGACCATGGCGAGGAGTTCCTCGACCACGGCCGGGTGGGCCACGGCACCACGCTCTACGGCGAGCTGATCCGGGTCCCGCTGATCATCCGGCCTCCCGGAGGCACCCCCAAAGCACGGCGGTTCCATCAGGTCGTCCAGCTGATTGACGTTGGCCCGACGATCCTCGCGCTGACGGGGGAGCCCGACGCCCGGCCGAGCCGGGGCCGGAGCTTCGCCGACCTCCTGGGCGCGGGCGCGATGGGGCCGTGGCCGGGCGTGGCCTACAGCGAGCTGTTCGACTTCGCCGACGCGCAGCGCCCCCCGAGACTGCACGCCGCGGCAGTCACCTCGAATCGCTGGTCGTACCTGAGGCGCCATAGCGGTGGGGCCGAGCTGTACGACCAGCAGTCGGACCGCGCCCAGACGACGAGCCTGGCAGACGGGGAGCAGGCGGCCGCTGCCGAGGCGGCCCGAACCCTCGCCCAGCACGTCGCCGCCTGCGAGGAGTTGTCGAAGAGGGTGAGCAAGGTCTCTGATCCTCTGAGCCCGGAGCAGCGCGAGAGTCTGCGCGCCCTCGGCTACATCCGCTGAGCGCGCGGCCGGTCGCCGCTCCCGTCACAGACCCCGAAGCGGGTAGTGTCTCCGTCAACGTAGCCACGGCGATGTCGAGGAGGGTCGGATGCGTCTCTGGGGCTCATGGGTCATGGCACCCGCACTCTCGCATGCCGCGCGGCGGGGTTGAGTGGGGTTGGAAGCTCCCCGTATCTGATCGTGCCCGTGGGGCCCGGCTTTCGCCGGGACCCAGGGAGCGACGATGTCGGGATGCGGCGCGAGCGGGGCAGGCGCCTCAGGGCTCCATGCGGACGCGGATGAAGCGGGGGCGGTAGATCTCGGCGATCCCCACCAGATCGCGGACCTTCTGGGTGTTCACGTTGTAGCTGATGATCAGCTCCTCCGGTCCCGAAAGATGCGGGTGGGCCTTGGCGTTGTAGCACCAGGCGCCCTCCCACTGGTCCGGCTCGGGGCAGCGCCAGATCCGCTGCGTCGGGCCGAACGGCCCGATCGGGCTGCTCGCCACCCGTGCCACGACCTCGCGGCTGATGGTATCGAGCTGGAACACCAGGAGGAACCGCCCCCCGGGGAGAGGGGTCATGCTCAGCTCCGCCGAGACGCGGCCGGTGAGGGGAGCGGCGCGGGTGATGTCGGGCTGCCACGCCGCGCCGTCCCAGAAGCGCCACCGGGAGAAATCGTCGATGTCGCCGGGGAGGACCCGGGCCGCCAGGAGCCGCTTGTTGAACGGCTCGGTGCGGTAGCCGTAGACGTACAGGTAGCCGTCGGGAAACGGCGCCCCCGCCGCGGCGGTGTTCGCCATCACTGCGGCCCCGAACACCACGTCACCGATTCCGTCGACGCCGGGCAGGAACAGCGGCGCTTCGGTCTCCTCCAGGTTCGGAGAGGGCAGCGGATCCGCGGCCGGCCAGGACAGGACCGACACGCCGACGAGCGCGAAGCCGGCGGCGCTGCTCGACGGCTCGAGGCGCAACCCGAACAGCCGCATCGTTCCCCCGGAGGACACCCCGTCCATCGGCCAGAACCAGTCCTGCGGGGCCGACCGCGGGATCGTCGGCGTGAACATCGAGTCCGGCTCGCCCTGGGCATCCGTGCCCCAGAAGAACGTGAGCGCGGCCGGGTCGGGCGTTGCGGCGTCGAGCCGGGCCACGGTGTTGCGGACGAAGCTGAAGCCCGGGAGGCGCGCGCCGTCCGGCCCCACCTCGCCGATGAAGGTGTCGCCGAACACGAACAGGGTCGAGCCCGCCGCCGCGCTGCCGGGAGCGTCGACGCCGGAGAGGGGGATCGAGTAGGCCGCGTCGGCGCCGGTCCAGCCGGAGGTCCGGTTGAACAGCGCGTCCCAGTCGAAGGCGGGCTCGACCGTGAACCGCGCGGGCGCCGGGGACGCGGCCGGGACGGGTTGGAGGCCGAGGCCTAATACCCCGGTCACAACGAGCAAGGGAACCCGCCGCATCTGTCCTCTCCTCTCAGTCAGCGCCCGAACACCAGGCAACAATTGTGTCCGCCAAAGCCGAATGCGTTCGAAAGCGCGTAGCGGATCTGCGATGCTCGCGCCTCGTTTGGCACGTAGTCCAGATCGTATTCCGGGGTCGGGCTCGTCGTAGTTGATGGTCGGTGTCATCGCCGCGTGCCTTATCGAGATGGCGGTGACGCCGGCCTCCGATCGCCGAGCTCGCTCCGATGGCGTGGCCTATCATCGACTTCTGCGGAGCTCACCGGAATCCGGTAGGCCCGTTCCCCGAACACGGACTTGATCGCCGCGGTCTCGGCGGCATTGAAGGCGGGGCGTTCGCGTCCCGGGGGACGCGGCGACCGCCGTCACTAGTTCACATCGTAGATGACGACGTCCTCGTCGAAGACGTCGCCGGCGTTCTCCACCCGGCCGATCACCCGGTAATCGCCAGCCGGCAGCGTGCCCGGGGTGGACTTGGTGACGGTCATCGTCTTCTGCTCTCCCGGCGCCAGCGTCACGTTCAGCGGCCCGGCGATCGACACCTCCTTCCCGCCCACGGTCCAGGTACGCAGGCTGCCCGTCACGGTCTGGGTGGTGGCGGAGTTGTTCGTCGCGGTGGCCTGGACCACGATCGTATCCCCCGGGTCGATCAGCGTCGATCCGATGGCGGTCACCTCGATCGTCACGGGCGACGGGGGCAGGGTCAGGGAGTTGTAGAGGTTGAGGCGTCCGCGGGTGAGCACCGGCAGCCCCTTGGCATCGGTCCCCTTCAGCAGCCGGTAGCGCACCTCGTGCGGCGTGAGCGCCGGATCGTCCCCGAGGAGGACCGCCGCCGCGCCCGCGACGTGCGGCGAGGACATCGAGGTGCCGCTGAGCCGCCCGTAAGCGCTCCCCCTGATCGTGCTGAGGATGTTCTCTCCTGGGGCGGCGAGGTCCACCGAGGTGTTTCCGAAGCTCGAGAACGAGGCCAGCGCGTCGTTGTGGTTGGTCGCCGCCACGGCCACGATGTTCTCCAGCGGGTAGGAGGCCGGGTAGGACGGAGTCGTATCGTTGTTCGACGACGAGTTCCCCGCGGAGGTGACGAACAACATCCGCGTCCGGCCGATCGCGTCCTGCATGGCCTGGCTGAACGGCCCGCCCCCCCAGGAGTTGTTGGAGATCGGCACTCGCATCAGTGCCATGTAGCCCATCGCCTCGATGAGATCGACGTCCTGGGCGGTGCAGAAGATCAGCATCGGAAAGAAGGCCCGCAGCGGCATGATCTGCACCTGCTGGGCCACCCCGGTCACGCCGATGCCGTTGTTCCCGACCGCGCCGATCGTTCCCGCGGTGTGGGTCCCGTGGCTGGAACAGAGGGCGGACGGATCCGACGCATTGTTGTCGTTGTCCCGGAAGTCCCAGCCGTGCACGTCGTCGATGAAGCCGTTGCCGTCGTCGTCGATGCCGTTCCCGGCGATCTCGCCCGGGTTCGTGTAGAGGTTGGCCGCCAGGTCGACGTGGGCCATGTCCATCCCCGAGTCGAGGTCGGCGACGACGACGCTCGAGGAACCGACCGCGATATCCCAGGCCTCCGGAGCGTCGATGTCGGCGTCCGGAGTTCCGCCGGTCTGTCCGGTGTTGTCGAGCCCGTACAGCTCGCCGAAGCGCACGTCGTTCGGGGCGGAATCGAGGTACCGATAGTAATTCGGCTCCGCATACCCGATCTCCGCCCGCCGGCGGAGGGCGGCGGCGACCTTCAGGGTGTCGGCCCCCTTCGGCAGCCGCACGTGCAGCGCTTTCGTGCCGAGCAGCTCGGCGATCTTCTGCAGGCGGGCTGACTCCAGCACCGACAGGCGGCCTTCCTGCGTCACCTCGGTCTTGAACTGAACGATCAACTCGCCGGGAACGAACAGCGGACGCGTCGGCGCGGCCGCGAGCAGCGCGGTGGCTCCGAGGGCGACGGCGGTCGCGGCGAGTAATCGCGTAACTGGCCTCAACATCACATTCTCCTGTTCCGGAAGCTGGAAGAAAACGGCTCCGGGGTCCGGAAGGACCCTGTCCGCACGTTCGGGGTTTCTTCCCCGACCGGCGGCGGAAACGGACTTGAGTGCGCTTGCACGGGCGGCACGAAGTATAACCCTTGAGGTCGGGCCCGCGGCAACGAACCTCGCCCGGGGGTAGTCTCTCCGTCAACGCAGCCAGGCGAGGTCGAGGAGGGTCGGATGCGTTTCGGGGCTCATGGGTCACGGCACCCGCGGCCCGAGCCTCGCGCGCGAGGAGCAGACGGCATGATCGACCGGCGGCAGGTCGGCACGCGCGAATGGGCCCTCGCCGCGGTGGGCGTGGCCGCCGCCGCGGCGTTCCTCGTCGGCATCGCCGTCGGCTCGGCGCCGCTGCGCCTCGTCGCCAAGCCCATCCCGGTCCTCTGCCTCGCGGTCTGGGCCGGGGCGGCGGGACGCGGCGTGGCGGCGCGCCCACTGTGCTTCGGACTGCTGCTCTCCGCCCTCGGCGACGGGCTCCTCGAGGCCAGCCCCGGCCTCTTCCTGGCCGGCCTCCTGGCCTTCCTCGGCGCTCACGTCGCGTACACCGCGGCCTTCGTGCTCGAAACCCGCCGAGCCTCCGTCCTGCGCGGCGTCCCCTTCGCGCTGTGGGCCGTCCTCGGATACCTCGCCATGCGCGCCGGCCTCGCCAACATGCACGTGCCGGTGGTCGTCTACCTGACGGCGATCTGCGTGATGATGTGGCGCGCGGCGGCCACATTGGGCCACGAGGGTCCGGCGCAACTCCACGAGGGGCTGGCCCTGGCCGGGGCCGTGCTTTTCGGGATGAGCGACACACTGATCGGCCTCGACCACTTCCGTGCTCCTCTCGCGGGAGCCCGGGTGCCGATCATCCTGCTCTACTGGCTCGGACAGCTCGGCATCACCGCATCCACGACGCTGCGTCCTGCGGCTTATGCTGCGGCGTCGAAGGGAGACCGATGAGCGCGAACCCGCAGGCCACGATCGCCGTGACCCCGGTGGAGACGGTCCGCCGGGCCTTCCCGCCCTGGAGCGACGCCACGAAGGTCATCCGGTGGCCTATTTCGGTTAGAAACGGGGTCGGCGAGTGACTGCCGACTGGAAGTAGAAGTCGAGCATCGTGGTCAGCGGCGCGGCATTGCCCCGCAGTCGGCTGCGGAGCGCCGCGCCTTCCCAGCAGTCCACCAGCAGGCTTGCCATGCGCCGTGCATTGGATTCGGCGGGGATATCGCCTCTCTTTCTAGCCTCCTCCAGGCAAACGGCGATCCGCGTGGCGATTTCGGAAAAGCAGCCCTCGACCTTGCGCCGAAACACCTCGCTCACGCCGGACAGTTCCTGTCCGAGCCCGCCCAGCAGGCAGCCCAGGTAGCCCTCCCTCCGGTAATTCCGCTGCGTCAATTCGAAGAACCGGCGCACCCGCTCGAGCGGGGGACGGCCCTCGTCTCCGAGGCAGGCGTCGAGGCCCGCGTGCACGTGCCGCATGTACTGGTCGATGACCTGGAGCGCGAAGTCCTCCTTGTCCTTGAAATGATGGTAGAAGGAACCCTTCGGAGTACGCGTGGCCTCGAGCAGGGC
>Ga0326597_10003646_pt1 | contig 22041 bp, 16 predicted proteins | sample RVTome_12_FD_203789 | JGI IMG/M metagenome (GOLD analysis project Ga0326597, IMG submission 203789) | Soil microbial communities from uranium-contaminated site in the Upper Colorado River Basin, Wyoming, United States - RVT100D185 | ecosystem: Environmental > Terrestrial > Soil > Contaminated >...
CGCGCTCGGATTTGGCACAATCGCCTGGATACGGAAGGAATTCCCGTTTTGCAACGCATTAAATTTTTTCGAGAAAGGCATGCCCATGGCGGTCGCCCGGAAACGTCCCGAGGAGTTGCGCAGTCACCGCTGGTTCGGCGCAAAGGATCTGCGCTCGTTCGGCCATCGCTCACGCACGTTGCAGATGGGCTTTGCCCGCGAGGATTTCGCCGGCAAGCCAGTGATTGGCATTATCAACACCTGGAGCGACATCAACTCCTGTCATTCGCACTTTAAGCAGCGCGTTGAGGAGGTCAAGCGCGGTGTTTGGCAGGCAGGAGGGTTCCCCCTCGAAATGCCCGCCATTACGCTCGCCGAACCATTCCAGAAGCCGACTACGATGATGTACCGCAACATGCTCGCGATGGAGGCCGAGGAGTTGCTGCGTTCGTATCCGGTCGATGGCGCGGTACTCATGGGCGGATGCGACAAGACGACGCCGGCGCTCATCATGGGGGCCACCAGCATGAATCTGCCGGCGATATACATGCCCGCCGGGCCGATGCTGCGCGGCAACTGGCACGGGGAACCTCTCGGTTCGGGTACCGATAGCTGGAAATACTGGGCCGAATTGCGCGCGGGCACCATTTCCGCAGCGGATTGGCAGGAGGTCGAAGAAGGCATTGCGCGCTCGGCCGGACATTGCATGGTGATGGGTACGGCCTCGACGATGACCTCGGTGGCTGAAACCCTGGGGATGACGTTGCCGGCGGCCGCATCGATTCCGGCCGCTGACTCCAATCATGGCCGTATGGCGACTGCCACCGGGCGGCGTTCCGTGGAGATGGTGTGGGAAGACCTGAAACCGCAGGATCTGCTGACCTCCGGCGCGTTCGACAACGCAATCACCGCCGCACAAGCACTGTCTGGTTCGACCAATGCGCTTATTCACTTGATCGCGATGGCCGGGCGCGCGGGAGTGAAGCTGAACCTGGAACGCTTCGACGAAATCTCGCGACACACCCCGGTGCTCGCGAACATTCGTCCTGCGGGCAAGTACCTCATGGAGGATTTCTATTACGCCGGCGGATTGCGCGCGCTGCTGGCGCAGATCAAAGATTTGCTGAATCTTGGTTGTATGACTGTCAACGGCAAGACCCTAGGCGAGAACATCGAATCGGCGCGCACCTATAACGAGGACGTGATTCATGCGCGCGTCAAGCCGATGAGCGCAACCGGCGGACTGGCGGTATTGCGCGGCAATCTTGCGCCCGATGGTGCGGTAATCAAGCCCACGGCGGCTGAAGCGCATCTGCTCAAGCACAAAGGCCCTGCGGTGGTGTTTCGTGACTACGACGACATGAATGCACGTATCGACCAGGAAGATCTTGCGATCGACGAGCATTCGGTGATCGTGCTGCAGAACGCCGGCCCGCTTGCTGCGGGCATGCCCGAATGGGGACAGCTGCCGATTCCAAAAAAAATATTGAAACGCGGTGTGCGCGACATGCTGCGTATCTCGGATGCGCGCATGAGTGGAACCTCCTACGGCGCGTGCGTGCTGCACGTAGCCCCGGAATCGTATATCGGCGGCCCGCTCGCCTTCGTTCGTGACGGTGATCTGATCGAAATCGACGTCGATGCGCGGCGACTGCATCTGCACGTCGACGCGGCCGAGCTTGCTCGCCGTCGTGCCGGGTGGAAGGCGCCGGCGCCGCGCTTCGCGCGTGGCTACGGCGCCCTGTATTCGCTGCACGTGACTCAAGCCGACAAGGGCTGCGACTTCGATTTTCTCGAAGGGGCGGCGCCGACGACCGAGCCTGACATACACTGAGCGCCGTCACCGATGTACTAGAGGGATGACGCCGCCCACCGCAGCACCCAAGGTCGCGTGCGCGTGAATATGATCTCAATATTGCGCGCTCTGTTGTGTCTCGCGATCGGCATCACGGTTGCGCTGCCGGCGTCCGCTGCGAATTTGCGCGTGCTTTGTCCGAATGCACTGCGCGCGCCGGTGCTCGAACTCGCTCGTACGTTCGTGCGCTCGAGCGCGCACAAAATCGAGTTCATTTTTGCCAGCGCCGGTGCGATTCACAAACGCGTCGCGACCGGGGAGTCTGCCGACGTCGTGATTGGCACGGCACGAGGCGTCGGCGCTTTGGTGGGCCTCGGGCGTGCAATAGAGGGCAGCGATGCAACCATTGCCCAGACCGTACTCGCGCTCGCTACGCACCGTGCCGTGCCGGCACCGAGCATCGCACCCGGGGAAGCGCTAGCGCAGACGCTGCGCGCTGCCGCCTCACTCGTGCTTCCCGATCCGAGTCGCGCAGCCCCCGGGGGTGTTCAGGCCGATGAACTGCTCGAGCGACTGGGTCTCGCGGCGGAGGTCAAAGCGAAGACGCAATTGGTCGCGGATTCGGCTACAGTGATTAAGCATGTTGCCACAGGCGCGGCTGCTATAGGCATTGCTGCGATGAGCGATTTGGTTGGCGCGCAAGATGTCGTCGTGACCGGACCGCTTATCGATCCGTCAACCGCTGGTGTGGTCTACACTGTGGCGCTTGTCCGGCGCGCCGCGTCCGCCGAAACGGGGCGCGCGTTTATCGGGCATCTGGCGAGTACCGAGGCGAAAGCGGTGTTTCGGACCGCGGGTTTTGCCGCAGCGGATTGACGGTGCTTGCCGCTTCGCCTAATGTTGCCGCTATACTCGCGCGCTCGCAGTTTGACATTCTCTGCCGGGCCAGGAGCGGCTATTGCCGCTGATGTGTGCATGGCGCGAGTGCGTTAATCCTGGGAATAGCGATTCGTGTCCTTCGCGGTGCAACGCTTGGATGCGAGTTAAAACCGCTGCATCGAGGACCGAACAATGAGCAAATTATTTTCTCCGCTGAGTCTGGGCGGGGTACAGATCGGCAATCGCGTTACCGTTTCCCCGATGTGTCAGTACAGCTCGCACGATGGTACGGCGAACGACTGGCATCTGCAGCATCTGATGAACTTGTCGCTGTCGGGGGCGGGACTGCTGACACTGGAGGCAACGCACGTCAGCGCGGAGGGGCGAATCACGCACGGTTGCGCGGGTTTGTGGTCGGACGAGAATGAACAGGCCTTGAAGCGCGTCGTCGATGCCTGCCGTGCGGTGTCGCCGATCAAGCTCGGAATCCAGCTGGCGCATGCGGGCCGCAAGGGATCGGCGCAGCGTCCATGGGAAGGCCGCGGCGCATTGTCGCCAGCCGAGGGGGCGTGGGAAACGTTTGCGCCCTCTGCTGTGCCGCTCGCGCCCGGCTGGCATACACCCAGGGCCTTGGACCGCGCGGGCATGGTCCGAATTCGCGATGCATTTGCGGCCTCGGCCAAGCGCGCGCTCAACATCGGTTTCGATCTGATCGAGCTGCACTCGGCGCATGGCTATCTGCTGAACGAGTTCCTCTCGCCGCTGACGAATCAGCGCACTGACGCGTTTGGCGGCAGCCTGGAAAACCGCTTGCGCTTTCCGCTCGAGGTGTTCGAGGCGGTGCGTGCGGTGTGGCCGAAGGGGCGTGCCGTGGGGGTACGCATACCCGGCAGCGATTATGTTCCCGGAGCCTGGGGACCTGCCGATGGGGCGGCCTATGCACGCGCACTGACGGAGCGCGGCTGCGATTTCGTTACCGTATCCGGTGGTGGTGTGGTGCTCGACGCGAAGGTGCCGACGGGACCGGGATATCAGGTGCCGTTCGCGGAGTTTGTGAAGCGCGAGGCGGACATTGTTACCGGCGCCGTTGGATTAATCACCGAGGCCCGTCAGGCCGAGGCGATCCTCGCGGAGGGTAAAGCCGATTACGTCGCGATTGCGCGCGCGTTCCTGTTTAACCCGCGCTGGGCGTGGCACGCTGCAATCGAACTTGGCGACGACATCGAGTTTGTCGCGCAATACGAGCGCTGCCATCCGAAAATGTGGCCTCCAGCGGCACAGCTCGCAGCGGTTTAAGGGCTCGCCGCTTTAAGCGCCGCCGTCGCCGCGGCGGCTCGATAAGCGGTGACGCGTCCTGGGCGGTTCGAACATGATGAGCCGTGTCAGTGCCACAATAATCCATGAGACCCAGATCACGAACCATCCGGCGACCGCCAGCGGAACGCGCGCTGCGGCATGCACCATGCCCGGATACTCGCCGGTCAGCTCCAGCAGCATACCCATACTTGCCAGCAGTCCGAGTAGGAGTGCGCCGCCCGCGAAGATTTGACGCAGCACAATGCGCCGCGCGGTCCACGCCAGGGCAGCAAGCGGCGCCCCGACGACCCCGATCGCCGAATACAAGACCGCGTTCCACCACCCGTTGTCTCCCGATGCGAGAAATATCCCTAACGCAATACCGCCTGCGCCGGTCGCAACGCCGATCACTAGCAGCAGGTAGGTAGTTGCGCGGCGGGCCATAGCATTTTCCTTACGGGCGATCCAGTCCGTAGAACCGAATCAACTCTTCGATGCGCTGCGTCGGCGGACGGGCGCGGAAGTACCCCTTGCGGCTCGGCGCGATGCCGGTCGTGCGCCGCAAATCGACCAATGTTTCAGCCATCTTGATGGATGCACCGATCGAATCGATCACCGGACAGTCATCGACCCGATTCACCGCGTTAAGAGCAAGCAGCACGTTCAGGGGGGCTTCCCCTGGAATGATGACATCGGCACCGTCGCGGATCAGCGCGCGCGCGGACTCCCGGAAGCGCTCGAGCAAGGGCTTAGGGTCCGCAAATCCCGCCAGCACGTCGTGGAAGCTAAAGCCGGCCGGACGTGATGCCGCGCAACGTGCACTCAGACCATAGCGCGCGACGTTGTCGGCAATCAGGTCCGGAAGATCTTCGATAAAGGTCATGACACCGAACTTCGCGCCGAGCGTGCAGGCGGTAAGCATCGCACTCTCGCCGTAACCCACTACGGGAATGTCCACCACGGCGCGTGTCTCTAGTAGACCCACATCGGGGATACTCATGATGGCGTAAGCATCGAAGCCCTGGCGCTCGGCCGCGAGCGCGCTGGTGATGAACTGGCTGGTATGCAGGTGCTGGATCACATGGTGACGAATATCGGTGCCCGGATACTCGGTCTCATACGTTCCGGGGCGCATTCCGTGCATGATCAGCTCGGTTTCCGGACGTGCGACCTTGCGGAAGTGGGCGGCGAGCGCGGCCTCGTAGGCCGGAAGTTCCGAAAGTACCGTGAAGCTCTGATGCCAGATGCGGATGGTCATAGAGAAATAGTCGTCGGGCCGGTCCGAGAAGCAACAACTCCATGCTGACTGCCGTAAAATCGGCTGCGGGAAATGCGCGTCGAGTGTACTGGCCGGTTCTGGCAAAGTAAACGGAGGAACGATGGCTTTCGAGACGCGGCCGTTTGACGTGGTGGTGGCGGGTTGCGGTATTGGTGGGCTGTCCGCAGCGGTAAGCGCACTCGAAGAAGGCGCAATGGTCGCGATTCTGGAGCGTGCGCCCGAGCCTGAGCGCGGCGGCAATACGCGCTACACCGAGGCCTATCTGCGCATGAAGAGTGAGCGCGAAGTCGCAGACGACTTCGAGACGCATTTCGCCCACAACAGCGGCGGCTATCTGGATCCCAAGCTTGTCGATGCGACCAAGGACCCCTACGCAAGCTGGCCAAGTATCCTCAAAGCGCTCTCGTTTGCCGATCCGGAGGTCGTATCCGCATTCGCCAAAGGCTGTGGGCCGACGATCCAATGGCTGAAGGGCTTCGGGGTGCGCTTCGACTTCTTGCCTACCCAGTTCCTGACGAAATCACAACCGCGCTTGTTGCCTATCGGCGGAGGGCTTGCGTTGCTTGAGGCGCTCGCCGCGCGCGTCAATGAGCTTGGCGGAAAATTTTTCTACCAGACAACGGCTCAGTCGTTGTTGCAGGACGATACCGGTGCGGTAGTCGGCGTGCGAGCCGTGGGCCCCGAGCATCGGCCAGTCGAGTTTCGTGCCAAAGCTGTGGTGCTCGCGACTGGCGGATTCGAAGGCAATTGGGAGATGCTCGCGCAATACATGGGTACACACGCCGTGCACCTGCGCCCGGTGGCGCGTGGCGGCTATTACAACAAGGGCGAAGGCATTCGCATGGCGCTGGCGATCGGTGCCGCGCCTGGGGGCGATTACAGCAGCTTTCACGCCGAGCCGGTGGATCCACGCTCGGGTGTCGCGGAACCCTCGGTGTTCGTCTTTCCGTATGGCGTTTTGGTCAACCGCCACGGCGAGCGCTTCACCGACGAGGCTCCCGGTACGGTCGACGCGGTCTACGACATGATCACCAAGACCATCTGGAAACAGCCCGATGGAGTCGCCTACGCCATTTTCGATGCCAAGTTAGCGGACATACCCAACTACAAGCTAGGGTTGCGCACCGATCAGCCGCCGATCGTCGCCGATACCCTCGTGGAACTGGAGCGCACCTTGGGACTGCCCCCGACCAAGCTCGAGGCAAGTGTGGTGCGCTATAACGAGGCCTGTCGGCCTGGCGTCTTTAAACCGCTGGAACTGGACCATCTCGCGACCCGGAGACTCGATCCGCCGAAGTCGAATTGGGCGCGCCCGCTCGATAAGCCACCGTTTCAGGCCTGGCCGGTCATCGCCTCGTGTGTACTGACCTATGGTGGATTGAAGGTCGACGTGCGCTCGCGGGTGTTGAACGCTGACGGTGAGGTGATCCCGGGCTTGTATGCAGCGGGCGAGGTCGTCGGCCTCTATTACAAGGTGTACGCGGGCGCGACATCGGTCTTGAAGGGCGCGGTATTCGGACGTTTCGCGGGACTGGATGCGGCGGCCCGCCGGCGCGGTTAGGGCGTGCCCGTTGTCCCCCTGCGTGCATGTTGACCGCTGACTCGGATCGAAATCGCGCGGCGCATCGTAACGAAGCCTGTTATAAAGGGCTGCTCTGATGTGCAAATACGTTTGACACTGATAGACGGGCGACAGATAATCGACGGTTTCGTTGGGGTTTCCGGAGGGGTTCCCGAGCGGTCAAAGGGAGCAGACTGTAAATCTGCCGGCTCTGCCTTCGAAGGTTCGAATCCTTCCCCCTCCACCATGCGCATCCGGCGATTGGGGTGGAAGATCGCAACAGTCGCAAGAGCGGGCAGATTAAAGACTAGGGGCTAGGCGCGCGCGGGTGTAGCTCAATGGTAGAGCAGAAGCCTTCCAAGCTTACGACGAGGGTTCGATTCCCTTCACCCGCTCCAGGTAGGACACGTAAGGGTATTGAGGGCTTAGGAGGCCCATGTAGCTCAGTGGTAGAGCACTCCCTTGGTAAGGGAGAGGTCGCCCGTTCAATCCGGGCCATGGGCACCACAGCGATCGGCTGAACGGGATTACGGTTACGGTGCGCACTACAAGGCAGTAATGGGTGCTTCACCTTGTAAGTTAAGTGGAATCGTCAGCGCTTGAGGCCGAGGCCACGGCTCGGAATTCGAGTACGCACGGGATAGAACGGAGAACAAGACTATGGCGCGAGCGAAATTTGAGCGGACGAAGCCGCACGTGAATGTTGGGACGATTGGTCACGTGGATCATGGGAAGACGACGCTGACGGCGGCGATGACGCACATTTTGGCGAAGAAGTTTGGAGGCGAGGCGCGTAATTACGATCAGATTGATGCGGCCCCGGAGGAGAAGGCGCGCGGGATCACGATCAACACGGCGCACGTGGAGTACCAGACTGAGCAGCGTCACTATGCGCACGTGGATTGTCCTGGGCATGCGGATTACATCAAGAACATGATCACGGGTGCGGCGCAGATGGACGGGGCGATTTTGGTGGTTTCGGCCGCTGATGGTCCGATGCCGCAGACGCGCGAGCACATATTGCTGGCTCGCCAGGTGGGGGTGCCCTACATTGTGGTGTACCTGAACAAGGCGGACATGGTCGATGACCAGGAGCTTTTGGAGCTGGTGGAGATTGAGGTCCGGGAGTTGCTGAGCAAGTATGAGTTTCCTGGGGATGACACGCCGGTTGTGATTGGCTCGGCGTTGAAGGCCTTGGAGGGGGATGACAGCGAGCAGGGGGTGAATTCGATCTACAAGTTAGCGGCGGCGCTGGACAGCTACATTCCGGAGCCCAAGCGTGCGGTTGACGGGGCGTTTTTGATGCCCATTGAGGATGTGTTCACGATCTCGGGGCGGGGCACGGTGGTGACCGGTCGGGTGGAGCGCGGGATTGTGAAGGTGGGAGATGATCTGGAGATTGTGGGTTTAAAGGCGACGCTGAAGACGGTGTGCACGGGGGTGGAGATGTTCCGCAAGCTGCTTGACCAGGGTCAGGCTGGGGACAATGTGGGGGTGTTGCTGCGGGGCACGAAGCGCGAGGATGTGGAGCGTGGGCAGGTGTTGGCGAAGCCTGGGTCGATCACGCCGCACACGAAGTTCAGTGCCGAGGTGTACGTGTTGTCGAAGGATGAGGGGGGTCGGCACACGCCGTTTTTCAATGGATACCGGCCGCAGTTTTATTTTCGCACCACGGATGTGACTGGGTCGGTGGATTTGCCCGAGGGTACCGAGATGGTGATGCCTGGGGATAATGTGGGGATCACGGTGAGTTTGATTCAGCCCATTGCGATGGAGCAGGGTTTACGCTTTGCGATCCGCGAGGGTGGCAGGACCGTGGGCGCAGGTGTGGTTACAAAAGTGCTCGAATAACGAAGGCCAGTAGCTCAATTGGCAGAGCGTCGGTCTCCAAAACCGAAGGTTGGGGGTTCGAGACCCTCCTGGCCTGCCAGGATTGCAGGATAGAGGCAGCGACACACTGATGATCGACAAGTTAAAACTGGGAGCTGCGATACTGCTAGTGTGCGCTGGGGTCACGGGGTTTTATCTGTTGGCCGACAGTCCCGCGATAATTCGCGTCGCAATAGTCCTGGCGGGCGCGGGGTTGGGCGCGGTGGTGGCGTGGTCCTCGGCGCCGGGTAAGCAGTTCTACGCGTTTGCGCAGGATTCCGCGGCCGAGACGCGCAAGGTGGTTTGGCCCTCGCGCAAGGAATCCATGCAGACCACCGGGATCGTGTTCGTATTTGTGGTGATCATGGCGCTGTTTCTCTGGCTCGTCGACGCCGGGTTACTGTGGGCCGTCAAACTGGTGATGGGCCGGAGCGATTGATGAGTAAGAACTGGTATGTCGTGCATGCCTATTCCGGCTTCGAGAAGTCGGTCGCGCGCAATCTGCAAGAGCGCATCCAGCGTGCCCAAATGCAAGAGCAATTCGGACAGATCATGGTTCCGGTCGAAGAAGTCGTGGAGATGAAGAGTGGCCAGAAGAGTATCAGCGAACGCAAGTTTTTCCCTGGTTACGTGCTCGTCGAGATGGAGATGACCGACGAATCCTGGCATCTGGTAAAAAGCACGCCGAAGGTGACCGGCTTTATCGGCGGCACGGCCACGAAGCCGACGCCAATCTCAGACAAGGAAGTCCAAAACATCCTCAACCAGATCAAGGAAGGCGTCGAGAAGCCCCGACCGAAGGTCTTGTTCGAGGTCGGCGAAGCGGTGCGCGTGAGGGAAGGCCCATTTACCGATTTTCACGGCAACGTCGAGGATGTGAACTACGACAAGAGCAAGATACGCGTGTCGGTAACGATTTTTGGACGATCAACGCCTGTAGAACTCGATTTTGGGCAAGTAGAGAAGGCGTAGGGGAGAGGCTGACCGCCTCGAATGCGCCCACACTGACTAGGAGCAGCAGATGGCAAAGAAAATCATTGGCATGATCAAGCTTCAGGTGCCCGCCGGTAAGGCGAATCCGAGTCCCCCAATCGGTCCCGCGCTCGGTCAGCGCGGCCTGAACATCATGGAGTTTTGCAAGCAGTTCAACGCGGCAACGCAGAAGTTAGAACCAGGATTGCCGATCCCGGTCGAGATTACGGCGTTTGTGGACAAGAGCTTCAGCTTCGTGCTGAAAACACCTCCGGCGAGCGTGCTCATCAGAAAGGCGCTGAAGTTGGAGAAGGGCAGTCCGCGTCCAAACAAAGACAAGGTGGGCAAACTGACGCGCCAGCAGGCCGAAGAGATCGCGTTGGCCAAGATGCCGGATTTGACGGCGGCGGACATGGACGCCGCCGTCCGGACCGTAGCTGGCTGCGCCCGCAGCATGGGCGTAGTCGTTGAGGGGGTCTAGCGATGGCTCATGAATCCAAGCGCGGCAAGTCGATCCGCGACAGCGGCGCGCGTACCAAGCTCTACGTGGTGGACGAAGCGATTCAGCTCGTCAAGCAGACCGCGACGGCAAAGTTTGACGAATCGGTCGATGTGTCGATAAATCTCGGAATCGATGCGAAGAAAAGTGACCAGACAGTGCGCGGTTCAGTAGTCTTGCCCAAGGGCACTGGCAAGACCAAGCGAGTTGCCGTTTTTGCCCAGGGCGACAAGGCTAAAGCCGCCGTAGATGCAGGCGCTGATATCGTCGGGTTCGAAGACCTGGCTGAGCGAATCAAGGGTGGCAATATTGATTTCGACATCGTGATCGCCGCCCCCGAGGCGATGCGCGTTGTTGGCCCGTTGGGACAAATCCTTGGGCCGCGCGGGCTGATGCCCAACCCCAGGGTTGGGACGGTGACGCCAGACGTCGCTACGGCCGTGCGTAATGCCAAGGCCGGCCAGGTGCAGTACCGTACGGACAAGGCCGGAATCGTGCATTCCACTATCGGGCGTGCATCGTTTCCGGTGGAATCCCTCAGGGAGAATCTGGTCGTGCTGTTGGACGCCATCAATAAGGCGAAACCCGCAGGCGCAAAAGGCGTCTATGTGAGGAAGGTCAGCGTTTCGAGCACGATGGGGATCGGCGTCCGCATTGATCAAGCGAGCCTGAGCGCGCGGTGAGGGCGCGCATCGAGGTGAATGCTTCAACGGCCGTCCGGTCGCCCCGCGAGGGCCGCGCGAGATTGCTAAGTGCGCTGTTTGAACAGATGAAAAAGGCTTTGGGCTGCTGGCGTAATCCAGCGGTCATCAAAGACCGTAGGGGTCCGCAAGGACTTAATTTCGAATTTCGCTCCGGTCTGCGGTATTGCGCTGTCCGGATGGGTTCGAACCTTACGCAGATGGCGAACCCGAAAGCCGGCTTTTGCAGCCAAGGTCGCCGTAAGGGGAAGGCCGATACGATATCAACGAATGGACCCGCGTGGTGTCCAACCGTTGGGCGGCGACGGTCCTTCGTATTAACCAACGATTACGGAGGTTGACCTTGGGTCTCAGTCTAGAAGAAAAGCGCGGTGTCGTTGCTGAGGTGAATGCGCAGATCGCAAATGCGCAATCGGTCGTGATTGCGGAGTATCGTCATCTGACGGTTGCAAACATGACGGACCTGCGCAAGAAAGCGCGCACTGCCGGAGTGTATTTTCGCGTTGTGAAAAACTCACTGGCTCGTCGAGCGGTCGCCGATACGCCATTCAAGGGGCTCGCGGAAAGCATGACGGGTCCGCTAGCCTACGGCATATCGACCGATCCAGTCGCGGCCGCGCGCGTGCTCAACGACTACGCGCGTACGAACAACAAGCTGGTCATCAAAGGCGGCGCCATGGCCAACCAGGTCATGTCAGCTAAGGATGTAGCCAGTTTGGCGTCACTACCTAGCCGAGAGCAATTGCTTGCTCAGTTGATGGGTACGATGAGCGCTCCGGTGGCGAAATTCGTCCAGACGCTAAACGAAGTACCGGGCAAGTTCGTGCGCACACTAGCGGCCGTGCGCGTGCAACGCGAAGAACAAACCAGCTGAAAACGTTCAAGCGACAGAAATTTCCAAATTAGCGAATACAGGAGTCCAAAATGAGCGCAGTAATCGACGAAGTCATCGAAAAAGTTTCTGGCATGACCGTACTTGAGCTTGCCGAATGCATCAAGCAGATGGAGGCGAAATTCGGCGTCTCGGCCGCAGCAGCAGCTGTTGCCGTCGCAGCGCCCGCAGGCGCCGCCGCCGCGCCCGCCGAGGAGCAGAGTGAATTCACTGTGATGCTGACAAAGGCAGGTGAGAACAAGGTCAACACCATCAAAGTAGTGCGCACACTGACTGGCCTCGGTCTGAAGGAGGCCAAGGACTTGGTCGACGCTGCGCCTAAGCCGGTCAAGGAAGGTATCTCGAAAACTGATGCCGAGGGAATCTTGAAGCAGTTGATCGACGCTGGCGCCGTTGCCGAGATCAAATAACCGGGACGAGGCTCAGACGCTGAGCCCATTGAACGTTCATCGTGCGTGTAAGGCCACTTCGTTGCCACGGTTCGTGGCGACGAAGTGGATGCGTGCGTCTTTTGCGGGCGCATATCCATCCGCCGCTGCCATGGAGTGAGCATGAGCTACTCATTTACCGAAAAGAAACGCATTCGTAAGAGTTTCGCTAAACGGGCGAATGTTTTGCCTGTACCGTTTCTTTTGGCGACCCAACTTGAATCGTATGCAACCTTCCTGCAAGCTGACGTGGCCCCGGACCAACGGCGTACGATCGGCCTGCAGGCTGCGTTTGAGTCAATATTCCCGATCGAGAGTCACTCGGGTACCGCGGAGTTGAACTTCGTCAGTTTCACGCTGGGGATTCCGCCCTTCGACGTAAACGAGTGTCAGCAGCGCGGCTTGACTTACGCCGCACCGTTGCGGGCGAAGGTGCGTCTGACCATTCGCGATAGGGAGGCGCCCAAAGTCCGCCAGCCCGACGGGCGCGATCGGCATCCGGTGAAGGAATCGAAGGAACAAGAGGTGTACATGGGCGAGATTCCGCTCATGACCACGACCGGTTCGTTCGTCGTCAACGGTACTGAGCGGGTGATTGTCTCGCAGCTGCATCGTTCGCCGGGCGTGTTCTTCGAGCATGACCGCGGCAAGACCCACTCTTCGGGCAAGCTCCTGTTTTCGGCACGTGTGATTCCATATCGCGGGTCGTGGCTCGATTTCGAATTCGACCCGAAAGATTATCTCTATTTCCGAGTCGATCGCCGGCGCAAAATGCCGGTGACGATACTGCTCAAGGCCCTTGGGATGGGGTCCGAACAAGTTCTGTCTGAGTTTTTTGTCTTCGATACCTTTCACTTGGGCGCAAACACGCTGGAGTTCGAGCTGCATCCGGAGCGCATGCGCGGGGATATCGCGCGCTTCGATATTCTCAATAAGCAGGGCAAACCCATCGTTCAGAAGGACAAGCGCATCACGGTAAAGCATGTGCGCGACATGGAAACCGCTGGAATCGATCGCGTTAAGGTCCCGGATGAGTTCCTGCTCGGGCGCGTGCTGGCAAAGAACCTTGTCGACACGGATACCGGCGAGATCGTGGGCAAAGCCAACGAGGAGATCACTGAGGAGCTACTCGCGAAAATGCGGGCCTCTGGGATTGAGACGTTCGAGACGATCTATACCAACGACCTGGATCAGGGGCCGTTCATCTCGCAGACGCTACGGATCGATGAAACGGCGGATCAGTTGGGCGCACAGGTCGCGATCTACCGCATGATGCGCCCCGGCGAGCCGCCGACCGAGGACGCCGTCAAGACGTTGTTCAGAGGGCTGTTCTTCGCCGAGGAACGCTACGACCTCTCGCCAGTGGGACGCATGAAGTTCAATCGGCGGGTGGGTCGCAATGAGCTGACCGGTGGCGGAACGCTGTCGAACGAGGACATCATCGCGGTGATCAAAATCCTCGTGGAACTGCGCAATGGCAGGGGCGAGATCGATGATATCGATCACCTGGGAAATCGCCGCGTACGTTCTGTAGGTGAACTGGCGGAAAACCAGTTCCGCGCAGGGCTGGTGCGCGTCGAGCGTGCGGTGAAGGAGCGCTTGTCGCAGGCCGAAAGCGAGAACTTGATGCCGCACGATCTAATCAATGCGAAACCGGTGTCGGCGGCAATTCGTGAGTTTTTTGGTTCAAGTCAGCTCTCGCAGTTCATGGACCAGACCAATCCGCTGTCGGAAATCACACATAAGCGGCGTGTGTCGGCACTCGGGCCAGGGGGACTTACGCGCGAGCGCGCCGGATTCGAGGTCCGAGATGTGCATCCGACGCATTACGGGCGCGTGTGCCCGATCGAAACGCCTGAAGGCCCGAACATCGGCCTGATCAACTCGCTCGCGCTGTATGCGCGAACCAATGATTTCGGGTTCCTCGAGACGCCATACCGAAAGGTGGTCAATGGCGCGGTTAGCGACGAGATCAATTTTCTCTCCGCGATCGAAGAAGGCAAGTATGTCATTGCTCAGGCCAATGCGGCTCTCGATGAGCAGAGCCGTTTTGTCGACGAGCTGGTGTCGTGCCGCCACAAGAATGAGTTTATGCTCGCTATGGCGGAGAAGATCGATTACATGGATGTAGCACCAGCGCAAATCGTGTCGGTTGCTGCTTCGCTGATCCCGTTCCTCGAGCACGACGACGCTAATCGCGCGCTGATGGGTTCGAATATGCAGCGCCAGGCCGTACCGTGTTTGCGCGCTGAAAAGCCGTTGGTGGGTACGGGCCTTGAACGCACCGTGGCCGTCGATTCGGGCACCGCGGTGCAAGCCAGCCGCGGTGGCGTGGTCGACTACGTGGATGCAAGCCGCATCGTTGTTCGCGTCAATGACGATGAGACCTCCGCGGGCGAGGTTGGTGTCGATATCTACAACCTGGTCAAGTACACGCGCTCCAATCAGAACACCAATATCAACCAGCGACCGCTGGTTCGCCGCGGAGATGTGATCGCCAAAGGCGACGTAGTGGCCGACGGCGCATCGACCGACACCGGCGAACTCGCGCTTGGCCAGAACATGTTGGTCGCATTCATGCCGTGGAACGGCTTCAACTTCGAGGACTCCATCCTGATTTCTGAGCGGGTGGTCGCAGATGAGCGCTTTACCTCGATCCATATCGAGGAGCTTTCGGTGGTCGCGCGCGATACGAAACTCGGTCCCGAGGAAATCACCCGCGATATCTCGAATCTCTCCGAATCGATGCTGGCGAGCCTGGATGAGTCCGGCATCATCTACGTTGGCGCGGAAGTCGAAGCTGGGGATGTGCTGGTTGGAAAAGTGACGCCCAAAGGCGAGACGCAGCTCACGCCCGAGGAGAAGCTGCTGCGGGCGATTTTTGGCGAGAAGGCGTCCGATGTGAAGGACACTTCGCTGCGCGTGCCGTCTGGAATGTCCGGTACGGTAATCGACGTGCAGGTGTTTACCCGCGAGGGAATCGAGCGCGACAAGCGGGCGCAGCAGATCATCGACGACGAGCTGAGGCGCTACAAGAAGGACCTGGCGGATCAGCTGCGCATCGTTGAGGACGATGCATTTGGACGTGCCGAGCGTTTGCTCGTTGGCAAGATTGCCAATGGTGGACCGAAAAAGCTGCCCAAGGGAACGAAGATTGCCAAGAGCTACCTTGCGGAGTTCGAGCGCAACCAGTGGTTCGACATTCGCCTTGCCAACGACCAAGCGGCCGAGCAGCTCGAGCAGTTGCGAGAGAGTATCGCGCAGACCCGCGAGAAATTCGATCGGATGTTCGAGGAGAAGAAAAAGAAGCTCACCAACGGCGACGAGCTGCCGCCGGGCGTACAGAAAATGGTCAAGGTGTATTTGGCGGTTAAGCGCCGATTGCAGCCTGGAGACAAGATGGCCGGGCGTCATGGCAACAAGGGCGTAATCTCCAAGATCGTGCCCGTCGAGGACATGCCGTACATGGAAGACGGTACCTCGCTCGATATCGTGCTCAATCCCCTTGGCGTGCCATCACGGATGAACGTTGGTCAGATTCTCGAGACCCACCTCGGATGGGCTGCCAAGGGGCTGGGACTGAAGATCGGGAAACTGATTGAGGCGCAAAGCAGCGCTGGTGAGCTGCGCAAAGTGCTCGATAAGATCTACAACTCCGGCGGCAAGCCAGAGCGGTTACAGGATCTCAACGATACCGAGATCCTGAGTTTGGCGCACAATCTGCGCGGCGGCGTGCCTTTCGCGACGCCAGTGTTCGACGGCGCCACCGAGCAGGAGATCAAGGAGATGCTCGATCTGGCGGGCTTGCCACGTACCGGCCAGGTTGTGCTGCACGACGGCCGCACCGGTGAGGCATTCGATCGGCCGGTGACCGTGGGCTATATGCACATGCTCAAGTTGCACCACCTGGTCGATGACAAGATGCATGCGCGCTCCACCGGTCCCTACAGCCTGGTCACGCAACAGCCGCTAGGCGGCAAGGCACAGTTCGGGGGCCAGCGCTTCGGCGAGATGGAGGTCTGGGCGCTAGAGGCTTACGGCGCGGCTTACACCTTACAGGAGATGCTTACCGTGAAATCCGACGATACCGAAGGTCGGCGCAAAGTCTATGAGTCGATCGTCAAGGGCGAGCACCGCATCGAGGCGGGGATGCCAGAGTCATTCAACGTGCTGGTGAAGGAAATTCGCTCGCTTGGTATCGACATCGACCTCGAGGTCGGCAGCCGCTTCTAAAGCGATACAGCAATCGCAAACGCACATTTAAGTTCCCCGTAACGGAGGAAACATGAAGGCACTTCTGGATTTGTTCAAGCAGGTCACGCAGGAAGAGGAATTCGACGCGATTCGTATCGGCATCGCTTCGCCGGAAAAGATCCGGTCCTGGTCCTACGGCGAGGTGAAAAAACCAGAGACGATCAACTACCGCACGTTCAAACCCGAGCGCGACGGTCTGTTCTGCGCCAAGATTTTCGGTCCGGTAAAGGACTACGAATGTTTGTGCGGCAAATACAAGCGGCTCAAGCATCGCGGGGTCATCTGTGAGAAATGCGGCGTCGAGGTCACGCTTTCAAAGGTACGCCGTGAGCGCATGGGGCACATCGAGTTGGCGAGCCCGACAGCGCATATCTGGTTCCTAAAGTCCCTGCCCTCGCGGCTCGGTATGGTGCTCGATATGACGCTGCGCGATATTGAGCGCGTTCTGTATTTCGAAGCCTACGTCGTCACCGATCCGGGCATGACGCCTCTGGCGCGCTGCCAGCTGCTGACCGAAGAGGATTATCTCGCCAAGGTCGAAGAGTACGGCGACGACTTCAGTGCCTCTATGGGTGCTGAGGGCGTGCGTGCGCTCTTAAAGCACCTCGAATTGCGGCGCGAGATCGACAAGCTGCGCGGTGAGCTTGAGGCCACCTCGTCCGATACCAAGATCAAGAAACTCGCCAAGCGCCTGAAGGTGATTGAGGCGTTCCACAAGTCGGGCATCAAACCCGAGTGGATGATCATGGAGGTGCTGCCCGTCCTGCCGCCTGAGCTGCGGCCGTTGGTGCCGCTCGACGGTGGGCGTTTCGCGACTTCGGATTTGAACGATCTGTATCGACGAGTAATCAATCGCAACAATCGCTTGAAGCGTCTACTCGAACTCAAGGCTCCCGAGATCATCGTGCGCAACGAGAAGCGCATGCTGCAAGAAGCCGTCGATTCCTTGCTCGATAACGGCCGTCGCGGCAAGGCGATGACCGGTGCAAACAAGCGTCCGCTGAAGTCGCTGGCGGACATGATCAAGGGCAAGGGCGGGCGCTTCCGGCAAAACCTGCTTGGTAAACGCGTCGATTATTCAGGACGCTCGGTGATCGTCGTCGGCCCGCAGCTGAAGCTGCATCAATGCGGCTTGCCGAAGAAGATGGCGCTGGAGTTGTTCAAACCCTTCATCTTTCACAAGCTCGAGGTCATGGGTCTCGCAACGACCATCAAGGCGGCAAAACGCTTGGTCGAGCAGGAAGTTCCGGAGGTCTGGGACATTCTCGAGGAGGTGATCCGCGAACATCCGGTGATGCTAAACCGCGCGCCGACGCTGCATCGTCTGGGAATTCAATCGTTCGAGCCGGTTTTGATCGAAGGTAAAGCCATTCAGCTGCACCCGCTGGTATGCGCGGCGTTTAACGCCGACTTCGATGGCGATCAAATGGCCGTACACGTGCCCTTGTCGCTAGAGGCGCAGCTCGAGGCGCGCACGCTCATGCTGTCGACGAACAACGTGTTGTCGCCGGCGAATGGCGATCCAATCATCGTCCCCTCGCAGGATATCGTGCTTGGCTTGTACTACATGACGCGTGAACGGGTGGGAGCGCGCGGCGAAGGAGCGGCGTTTGCCGATGTTGCCGAAGTTCAGCGCGCTTACGGCAGTCGGCAAATCGATATCAATGCGCAGATCAAGGTGCGCATCAAGCAGCGGCAGATAGATTCGGCGGGCGAAGTTCGGGAAAAATTGACGCGCTTCGAGACGACGGTTGGACGCGCGCTACTCTCCGAGATCCTGCCTGCTGGCTTGTCCTTTGAGCTGATCAACAAGCCGCTCAAGAAGAAAGAAATCTCACGCCTGATCAATGCAGGATTCCGGCGGTGCGGGCTACGCGAGACGGTGATCTTTGCCGATCAGTTGATGTACACCGGCTTTTCCATGGCGACCCGCGCAGGTCTCTCGATCTGCGTCGATGACATGCTAGTTCCGCGCCAGAAGGGCGAAATCATCGATGCGGCGGAAAAGGAAGTCCAGGAGATCGAAGCGCAATACACCTCCGGCCTGGTGACGCAGGGCGAGCGCTACAACAAGGTGGTCGATATCTGGGGCCGGGCGGGCGATGTCGTTGCCAAGGCGATGATGGAACAGCTTGGTTCGGAGCCCGTCACGAAATGGGACGAGCGCTCGCAGGGCTGGATTGATCTGAAGGATAAAAAGGGCAACCCAGTCGATCAAGAGTCGTTCAATTCCATCTACATGATGGCGGATTCCGGCGCGCGCGGCTCAGCGGCGCAAATTCGCCAGCTTGCCGGAATGCGAGGCCTGATGGCTAAGCCAGACGGATCGATCATCGAAACGCCGATTACTGCGAATTTCCGCGAAGGATTGAACGTACTGCAGTACTTTATTTCAACCCACGGTGCCCGCAAGGGCTTGGCCGATACGGCGCTGAAGACCGCGAACTCCGGTTATCTCACGCGCCGCCTGGTGGACGTCACACAGGATCTCGTGGTGACCGAGGTCGATTGCGAAACCAGCAATGGCGTATCGATGAAGGCGCTGATTGAAGGCGGTGAGGTCGTTGAACCGTTGCGCGAGCGTATTTTGGGCCGGGTGACGGCGAGCGACGTAATACACCCCGAGTCTCAGGATGTGTTGTTACCAGGCGGCACGTTACTCAACGAGGAAGAGGTTGACGCCATTGAGGCGCTCGGCATTGACGAGGTCAAGGTAAGAACGCCGCTGACCTGCGATACGCGCTTTGGCCTTTGCTGCATGTGTTACGGGCGCGATCTCGGTCGCGGCAGCCTGGTCAACGTCGGGGAAGCGGTGGGAGTCATTGCCGCGCAGTCGATCGGCGAGCCCGGCACTCAGTTGACCATGCGTACCTTCCACATTGGTGGCGCGGCATCGAGAACCGCGGTCGCGAGCCAGATTGAAAGCAAGTCGAATGGTATCGCTCGTTTTACCCCGGTGATGCGTTATGTGACTAATGCGCGCGGGGAGTCGGTCGTGATCTCGCGCAGTGGCGAGGTTATGGTGACCGACGACAACGGACGCGAGCGCGAACGCCACAAAGTTCCGTACGGCGCCACGTTAGCAGTCAAGGACGGTGCAGTCGTCAAGGCGGGGCAAGTACTTGCATCGTGGGATCCGCACACGCGCCCGATCATTACCGAACATGCGGGCAGGATCAAGTTCGACAACGTCGAGGAGGGTGTCACCGCTGCACGCCAGATCGACGAAGTGACCGGACTTTCCACGTTGGTCGTTGTCGATCCGAAACGCCGTGGCAGTGCGCAGGCGAGGGGTCTGCGTCCGCAGGTCAAGCTGCTCGATGACGAAGGTCAGGAAGTCAGGATGGCGGGCTCTGAGCTGCCGGTAAACATCACATTCCAGATCGGCTCGATCATCACTGTGCGCGACGGGCAGCAAGTGTCCGTGGGTGAGGTTCTTGCGCGCATTCCGCAAGAAACCAGCAAGACCCGCGACATCACGGGCGGTTTGCCGCGCGTTGCCGAGTTGTTCGAGGCGCGTTCGCCAAAGGACGCGGGGGTGCTTGCCGAGGTCACCGGGACGGTGTCATTTGGCAAGGACACTAAGGGCAAGCAGCGCCTTGTCATTACCGATCTGGACGGCGTGGCGAACGAATATCTGATCCCCAAAGACAAACACGTCATGGCGCACGATGGCCAAGTCGTGAACAAGGGGGAGACGATCGTTGACGGTCCTGCGGATCCGCACGATATCCTGCGTTTGCTCGGGGTCGAAGCGCTGGCGCGGTACATCTGCAACGAAGTTCAGGATGTCTACCGTTTGCAGGGCGTGAAGATCAACGACAAGCACATCGAGGTTATCGTGCGCCAGATGCTGCGCCGCGTACAAATTGCTGACGCCGGCGAGAGTCGGTTCATCACCGGCGAGCAGCTCGAACGCGCGGAGGTGCTCGAAGAGAACGAACGATTGGCCGCGGAGAACAAGCAGGAAGCGGTCTATGAGCATATGTTGCTTGGAATCACTAAGGCATCACTGTCGACAGATTCGTTTATCTCGGCAGCGTCGTTCCAGGAAACCACGCGGGTACTCACTGAAGCGGCAATCATGGGTAAACGTGACGATCTGCGGGGACTGAAGGAGAACGTCATCGTCGGACGTTTGATTCCGGCGGGCACCGGTTTGGCATACCACCGTATGCGTCGGCGCCAGCAGGAGATCGCGGATACGGTGAACATCACCGAGACTCCGGCGGAGACGCCGTTTACCGAGGAATCCGGAAGCGAGCAAGTTGCTTGACATCCCTGTGACCGACTTCTAGAATCCTCGGTCTTTCTTGGAGCGTTCCGCCTGTCAAAAAACGGGTGGGCGCTCGGTCAGCTGGTAGGAGACGGCACTCGCAAAGTGCCGTCGTGTTTTTGCAGCAGCCGTATCGCGCCGGCTGAGTAGTCTCGGGTAATCAATAGCGCCGCAACATCGTTAACAGCCAAAACCAAAATGCCGACAGTCAATCAATTGGTACGCGGCGCCCGCACCGCCCGGCGTGCAAAGAGTAAGGTTCCTGCTTTGCAGGAGTGTCCGCAGCGGCGCGGAGTGTGCACCCGCGTGTATACGACTACCCCGAAGAAGCCGAACTCTGCGCTGCGCAAAGTCGCCAAGGTCCGGCTGACGAATGGATTCGAGGTGATTGGTTATATCGGCGGCGAAGGCCACAATTTGCAGGAGCACTCGGTCGTTCTCATCCGTGGCGGTCGTGTTAAGGATCTTCCTGGGGTGCGCTACCACATCGTGCGCGGTAGCCTCGATACCGCAGGCGTCAAAGACCGCAAGCAAAGCCGTTCAAAGTATGGCGCAAAGCGGCCTAAGGCGGCCTGAACGCGCGGATCCACCGACAGCAACGACGACAATCAGCCATGCCACGCAGACGCGAAATCCCCAAGCGCGACATTCTTCCAGACCCGAAATTCGGCAGTGAGGATGTCGCCAAGTTCATTAACGTCATTACGACCGATGGCAAGAAGTCTGTTGCCGAACGGATCGTTTACGGCGCGTTTTCCCAGATTTCAAAGAAGTCAGGAAAGGAACCGCTCGGTGTTTTCGGTCAAGCGGTCGGAAACGTCAAGCCGATGGTGGAAGTGAAGAGTCGCCGAGTGGGTGGCGCCAATTATCAGGTTCCGGTCGAAGTTCGTCCTGTGCGCCGTGCGGCGCTGGCCATGCGCTGGATACGGGAAGCCGCCCGCAAGCGCGGCGAGAAATCGATGGACGCGCGCTTGGCCGGCGAGTTGATGGAAGCCGCCGAGGGCCGCGGCGGCGCGATGAAAAAGCGTGACGAAGTTCATCGCATGGCTGAGGCGAACAAAGCGTTCGCACACTATCGGTTCTAGTGCCCGATATCCTGCCGCCCCTGAGAATGCAACGTCATCCCCGTCCAATTTTAAGAGCACGCCGAAGTGGCCCGTAAAACTCCCATCACTCGCTACCGGAATATCGGTATCGTTGCACACATCGATGCGGGGAAGACGACCACCACCGAGCGCATACTGTTCTACACAGGGGTCTCGCACAAGCTCGGCGAGGTGCATGATGGCACGGCGGTCATGGACTGGATGGCGCAGGAGCAGGAGCGCGGCATCACGATCACCTCGGCGGCCACCACATGC
>Ga0326597_10003647_pt1 | contig 22036 bp, 13 predicted proteins | sample RVTome_12_FD_203789 | JGI IMG/M metagenome (GOLD analysis project Ga0326597, IMG submission 203789) | Soil microbial communities from uranium-contaminated site in the Upper Colorado River Basin, Wyoming, United States - RVT100D185 | ecosystem: Environmental > Terrestrial > Soil > Contaminated >...
AGAAATGTCGGCTTTCAGGCATCCTGTCGGGCCTGGAGGCCGACATGGAGCATGCGAGGACCCTGACCATGAGCGTGAAGGAGCTGAATCGGCTCGAGTTATTGGGCGTTATTGGGCTGGGTGATCGATATCAAAGAACATCTGGGGACCCTCCTTTATGCCTGAAGTTGAACTGACAGGTTGTGCCAATGGACGGACCGAGAAAGCCCGCATCCTGGGGCGGGATCGCTTTGTTGGCGATCAGGAGCACGTGCCCCCCTAGAAGCGACAACCGCAGTAGGTCTCCCGGAAATCCCCGTTGAGCAGGCACCCAAACTGCATAGTCTCGCAGCAGGTGCCTGAGAGTGCTTCTTGTTGGTTGGTGCTGGCGTACGACCTCGGGTCCCTCCTGCATCCTTTTACAAAGAAGTCGGCCTCGAAAATGTTGTCCACGGCCACATAGTCTGGCCCGGCAAACGCCGAGCATGCCTCATTCCCTGACAAGAACTGGCCGATATTCAGCCTTGTTGCCGGCGGAGGCGCGCATGTCTGGATCGGGCTTGGAGCGCTCGGGGAGCTGCCCTCGCAGGCTACTAGGAACGCAAGAGCGACGATTGAGATTGCAGATTTGGTTTTCATGTGTACCCCTCTTCTTGCCCTTCCTATCGAGACGCCGAGTAGCAGGCAGCCGGCTAGACGGACTGCCACGTGGGAGACGGAAAATGCCTCTATTTGATCATCCTTGCCGATGGGGAAACCACTCACCCACTCAAACGGGCTGGTGGGTTAACCCTACGAAAAGTGTCTTCTAGGCTAACTGTGGGGTGGATGAAGCAAGGAGCGTACCGAAACGGGCTCTCCTGCAGTCATCTTGAGTTCGAGCGGACCCCTCCAATGGCTTACTCCGCGCAGAGTGCCAACAAACGTGGGGCCAGAGAGACTTCCTCTCGCGGGGCGAACGCTGCCGCATACATGAGTACGAGGACGGACGCATTGAAGCCCACCACGGAGACAAGCGGCTTCCCTGCCGAGTCTTCTTCGACAAGAACCCCCACGTTACCCAGGGCGCCGTCGTCGCCGACAACGACTGGGCGCCGTGCTGAGCCAGATCCGGCGCGACCAGCAGGAACGCGAACGCCAACGCTTGGTCCAGTCGAAGCCTCACGAAAGCAACCCCGACTTTCAGTCTGCGCACCCGACACTTTCGCCTCCAAAGAGCGGCCCATGTCACTCACTGCCGGCGTCAAGTTTGGGTCGAACCCTCGATTGCCATGCCTTCTTGTAGCGTTCACTCTTCGTCAAGTCGCCGAGCTCGTTGAAGAACCTATGAAGCAATCGATAGCAGTTGGCGGCTCTCTCGTTGTCACGCAGCTCTTCGAACATAGACGCGGCTTGCCGCCACCACTCTTCAGCCTCGCTCGTTCGCCCCATCGCGGCGGCTACCATTCCCAACCCATAGTAGTTTCCTGCGGACTCGGCTCGGGCACCTAGCTGATCGCAAATCTCCAAACTCTGTCGAAAGGACCTCTCCGCGTGCTCAACGTCCCCTAGGCTCAGCGCGATTTCGCCAGACAAAGAGAGCGAATTGGCAACCATTGACGGTTCTCCGGCCGCGCTAAAGAACGCCAATGCCTTGACAATCAGTTTCGCTGCGGACGAAAGGTTACCCTCAAGGAAGTCCAGTCGGGCTAATTGACTTTGCCCAACAGCTACCACCCGTGGTAGCGAGGCCTGTTGGGCCAATTCGATCGACTTGCCATAGTTCGCGCGGGCGTCACGGTAGTTCTCCATGCGTTTTTCAAGATCAGCGACGTCGGCGTATAGCGCAGCCCTATTGTTTGCGGGAACGTTGGTGGAATCAGCTAGCTTCGTGGCCTTCCGTAGCGTCCTTTCCGCCTCTGACTTCTTCCCGAGTTCCAACTCACAACGTGCAAGCTGCGCTAGCGTTGTTATTTCATCAAGCAGTGCGTCTTCATAGCTCGCCAGACGCTGGTGATTACAGAGCTCTCGAAAGACCACTTCACCATCTTGGTAACGATGATCGGCGACACACGCGTGTCCTCTTCGAAACTCCCTCAACCAGGTGGCCTTGCCAAATCTGGTCGCGTCCAACGGAATCCCACCGAGCGTACGAATTACGATGTCCCGTTCCCTACGACGGCCCAACAGATTCAGGAAGTACGCGAGATAGTCACCATAAACAATAGATAAGTCCCGGCTCGCCAACCTAATAGCGAGATCCAGCGCAGTGAGGAGGTTGGACACCTCGGCGTCTACCAGAGGGCGCGTTACCTGAGGCATTTTGAAATCGTCACCGTATTGCACATGAAGGAACCCTATATGCGCTTTGTAGAACGCGTTTCGGACGCCCGCCAATTCATCCTCCGAAAGCTCCTCCCTTACAAGAGAGCCGAGCGTCGGGTGGACATGTACATAGTTTTCATTGGCGACAAGCTCCATCGTCGCCAATCCCACGCGCACCAACTCATTCAGCGAATTGGACCAGTCATAACCGAAGGCATCCGCAACGGTGAGTATGGTCTTCTCGAATCCACCGCCGCGAAAGAAAGCGAGTACTTTCAAACTATCTCTTGTTGAGGCCGAAAGGTGTTCGATCGACAGGTTTAGACTGGCTTCGAGGGAGTATTCCTTTGAGCCTTCAGCGTCGGAGAATCTCTTCAAACTGACTCTGAAATCATTAATTAGCTGCTCGGGCGTTGCCGTCTTCAAATGCGGTATCACAAGGGTGATCGACAATGGGTTTCGACCAAGCTCTTCGAGCAGCCCAACGAGCTCAGCTCGCTGAGGGTAGTCGATGCCACACTGGGAGAGAATCGCCCTTGAGAGGTCAAGCGCTTCGTTCAATGGCAACGAGCGGAGTTCGAAACTTGTGGAGACGTGGTTAGGCGTGAATCCCTCGTGCGGCAGTTCTGCGACGCGACTGGTCACAAGGAGCCTGGTCTCGCCAAGACCTGACCATTTCACGCCAAGGTCGAGTAGGTCCGCGAGGGCATCTGGTTGCAGCGCGACTGGACCGCCTGGTAACAACGCATCTAGATTGTCCCAAATCAGTAATGTTGGAACTTTCGTGAGCGCCTCCGCAATCATCTCGGCTCTGGCGTCCAAGGATACGGGCGCTCCAAACAGATTTCGCGCTGTTGCATTAACTACCAACTCTGCGTCGCCGCCGCGCGCGAACGAAAGGAATAGTGCCCTTCCGAACAAGCCGATGCGGAGAAACCACGCGGCGGCCTCAACTGCGAGCGCGGTCTTACCCTGACCGCCAAAGCCGTGGATGATGCAAGTGCGTCTCGCAGCCTGACAATCGCTGCCCCGAAACACTTGCTGAAGTTCATGAAGGGCCAGCTCTCTACCCTGAAAGCCATACGCCGGACTTGGCGGTTTTCCATCGATACTCTGAGCGATACGGCGGAGCCCCCCTGATGATGAGCCGTCTTGCGATTGATTGACCGGAGTAGAGTCCCGGCCACTTTGAATAAGCGAAGGCACGAACCAATCTTGTAGCCTTATCTTCTCTTCGTTGCCACTTCTAACGATGCTAACGCGTGCTGGGCTATCAAATAGCGCCTTGCGTGCCTCGCCCATGCTGGTGCCGATGGTATAGCCCTGAACGAGAGACGAATAGAATTCCCGAAAGAACAAGGCAGATGTCGCCTGTAAGACGGAGTAGTTCATGGCCACGATGTTTTGAACGCCGCTACTGGAAAGGGCAGCCGCGACACTAGAGAATTCTGTGCCGAGCTCCGAGCCAGTCTGACACGCGTCCAATACAGCGAGCCTGACGCCCTTCTCGCGGATGATGTCCGCGATCCGCTCGGCCGCGAGAAGGTCTAGCTCACCGTCTGATGTCTCAAATGCAAGAAAGCCAGTTCCCGATTCCTCATCCCAAATACCATGACCGTCAAAGTGCAGGACGTGCCATTCCGATGTCGATAGTCTTTCTTGAAGTGCCGATGCGGTGGACGGGTACAAGAACTCGATTTCGACCGCAACTCCAGAATGTTCCACCGCGTCGATGATTGCGCGAGTGTTTGTTCTTGGGTCGAGGAAGCCCGTTGCCTTCGGGCGACTCACTACAACAAGAACTCGAAGAGGGCCGCGGATCTGCTGATATTCGCGCTGAGGCCCAGCGGTCGCCACTCTACGGCGAACTGCAATCGGAGGATTCTTGCTGAACAGATGCCGTCCGCGACAAGCTAACAATTCCCATGGTAAGCCTAGGATCTCGGGAACATGAGTCTGAATCGTGATGCTTCTGTCTGGGGCCGCCTCTTGAGTGAACTCGCTATAGATTTCAACCAATGGCGGCGTCGAAAAAACCGCTTCACCCAAGGCGCTACCCCACGCAAGCAATCGCGCTTCGATCGAGGCCGCGCGGGTGTAGTCAGGTCCAACCGGCCAACGCCAGAAGTCTTCAACATACCACCGTATCTCTCGCAATGTGGCAGTGTCCATTGGTGAAACGAAGAGCCTGCTTTCTGACGACCACCCGTCGGGCAGCGAAATGACATGACACGAGATGTCCCCCTCCCTCTTCTCAAAAGACACGACTAGTTCTCGCAACTCTACCCCGCGTCAACTACGAATATTAATGGTCGGATCTGCACAACTGTCAGGCTAGGTATTCGGAGGATAGGGATTTTGACCGCGGGTAGCACTCCCATGCCGGTGGATATTCACCGGGCTGCGTTATCCTCCTCTCCAAGTGGAAGAATAGCATCCCCGAGCTCGCGGGAGAGGCGGGCGGCAGCGGGGGGAAGACTCGTGGAGCATAAGCGGAGGCGTTACAACCTACTTCGCCCGAGGCGTCGTAGGCTTGACCACTCAAAAAACCTGTGTTTCCCGCTCTCGACTTTGTCAGAGGTCATCTTGGGGAGCTTAGGTTGTACTCTCGCCTATCACCGCGTCACGTGTCTCTCATACGATAGTGACGTCAGGACGAGTACGTCAACGCGAAAACCGTATCCCTTAACCACCTCCGAAACCCCTCGTTGTCGCTGTACTGTTTGAAGAGCTCGGTATCATCTTTGAGAACGGCAGTCATCACGCGCGCCAGAGCCTTGTCGTGCTCGATGCGGGCGTTTTGTTTGTCCGAGTGCTTCTGGGCATTTTGGTAGGCCGCATCCGCCGCCACCCGAGCCGGGATCTCCTCGGTGATGAGCTTGTGGACTCGGTCTTCGTGGGTCCACTGGATGTTTCCAAACTGGTCGTTGAAAGTCTTTAGGATGTTCGAAAGCAGGTCGAGCTCGGGCTCGGGCTTGCGGCCTCCACCGGTGGTCGGGACCGGTTCGATCTCGGCATCCTCGTCTGGGAGCTGGATCTTCATCGCCGCTTTCTTCTCCACGCGGTAGCTGTCCATGTCGATCGACTCGAGGATACCCTTGGAAAGGTCCTCCTCCTTGGGTGCTGGCAGCTTGGGCACGAGAAAGTTGAGGAAGATCGACAGCTTCTCCCACTGAGCGTTCGTGTACGGCAGTATCGAGGCGAGGAAGCCGTAGGTCCTCGTAAACGCCTTGGACTTGCCCTTGAAGTCCACCTGCCCGTCCTCGTCCAGCGCTTCTCTGTAGGTCGCCACACAGGCGTCGAGGATCGGGTCGAGCTGGTCGCGGTCCGCCTCCCCGAGGTACAGCCCCACGAAGTCGTTGATTTGAGTATCGGAATACACCTGATACCCGTCGAGCGCGGCCCTCAGGTCGTGGAGCTTGTTGGGGTCGGTCTCCTCGCTGAGCATCGTCGTGCGGTAGTAATCGGCGAACGCCGTCTGGATCGTGTCGGCATCGTTCATGAAGTCGAGCACGAACACGTCGTGCTTCTTCGGATGTGCTCGGTTGAGGCGCGAAAGCGTCTGCACCGCCTTGATGCCCGACAGGATCTTGTCCACGTACATCGTATGCAGCAGTGGCTCGTCGTAGCCGGTCTGGAACTTGTCGGCGCAGACCAGGAAGCGGTAAGGATCCTGTTGAATCTGATCGGCGATCTTGCTTGACGGGAAACCGTTGAGCGACGCTTCGCTGACATGCATCCCGCCATACTCGTGCTCTCCCGAGAACGCGACGATGGCCTTGTAGGGGCTCTTGCGCTCGGCGAGATAGTCCTTGATGGCGTGGTAGTACTGGATGGCCCGCTCAATGCCGCTTGTGACCACCATCGCCCGCGCCAGACCGCCGATCTTGTTAAGCCCCAACACCTGCTCGTGGAAGTGGTCCACCATGATCTCGGCTTTGAGCCGGATGGCGTGCTCGTGGCTTTCGACGTAGCGGCGCAACTTCTTCTTCGCCCGCTTGGTGTCGAACTCCGGGTCGCCTTCCACCTTCTTGATTAGCTTGTAGTAGCTCTCGACCGGCGTGTAGTGCTTGAGCACATCCAGGATGAAACCTTCCTGGATCGCCTGCTTCATGGTGTAACTGTGGAAGGGCCGGTGCTTAGTTGGCCCACCCACCTCGTATGGCTCGCCGAAGATTTCCAGTGTCTTGTTCTTGGGAGTCGCCGTGAAGGCAAAATAGCTCGCGTTGGGGAGAAGCTTCCGCGCCTCCATGATGCGGTTGATCGTGTCCTCGGTGGTCTCGTCGTCTTCCTCAGCACCGGCCGCGGAGAGCGCCAGGGAGACGGCCGCCGAGGTCTTTCCACCCTGGCTCGAGTGCGCTTCGTCGATGACGATCGCGAATCGGCGCCCGCGCGGCTCGTTGCCAATCTCGTCCAAGATGAACGGGAACTTCTGCACCGTAGTGATGATGATCTTCTTGCCGCTCTCGAGGAACTTACGCAGGTCCCCCGAGTGCTCAGCGTGCCCCACTGTTGCGCTAACTTGGGCGAACTGCCTGATTGTGTCCTTGATCTGCTGGTCGAGGATCTTCCGGTCGGTGACGACGATGATCGAGTCGAAGACCGGCGCATCGTCCTTGTTAAGGCCAATCAGCTGGTGAGCAAGCCAGGCGATGGAGTTCGACTTGCCGCTTCCCGCCGAGTGCTGGATGAGATAGCGCTTGCCCGCGCCGTACTTACGTGTGTCCGCCAGAAGACGCCGTACGACGTCCAGTTGGTGGAAGCGCGGCCAAATGTGCATCCGCTGCTTTTTGCCGGTCTTCTCGTCCTTGGTCTCGACCACCTGGGCGTAGTTTTCGAGGATGTCTGTCAGGCCCTCGCGAGTAAGGATGCGCTTCCATAGGTAGTCCGTCTTGAGGCCGTCCGGGTTGGGCGGGTTACCCGCGCCATCATTCCAGCCTTGGTTGAAGGGCAGGAACCACGAGCCCTTGCCCTTAAGGTGCGTGCAGAAGCGCACCTCGTGGTCGTCCACGGCGAAGTGGACGACCGGGCGCCCGAACTCGAAAAGCTTTTCACGCGAGTCGCGGTCACGCTTGTACTGCTGGACGGCGTCCTCGACCGTCTGCTTGGTGAGACTGTTCTTGAGCTCGAAGGTCGCTACGGCCAGGCCGTTGATGAAAAGGCCGAGGTCGAGCGCGAGCTGCGTTTCGTCGCGGCTGTACCGGAGCTGGCGGATAACGCTGAAGCGGTTGGCGGCGTAGCGCTCCTGCGCCTTCGTGTTGCCCGGCGTTGGCGTGCCGTAGAAGAGGTCGAGGTGGTGCGCACCGTGCTTGATCCCATGGCGCAACACGTCGATAGTGCCGCGCTTGCTGATCTCGCCCTGCAGGCGGGCCAGGAACTTGCGCCGCGTCGGTCCGTCCTGGCCGAGATCGAGTGCGTCGGCCGCCTCCGGCTGCGTCTCCCGCAGGAAAACCGAGAGCTGCGCCAGATCCACGCAGTACTCGCCGTCGTAGTCCTCGGAAGCGCCGCAGATCCAGCCGGCGCCGTAGGCAGCCGGCCGCTCGCGCACCACCTCGACCGGCCCCGCACCCGGATCGCATGGCGAGCCGGTAAGCACGGTGCAGATCAGGCGCTCGAGGCCGCGTTCGCTGGTGTCTGTCTTCACGCCTCGGCCTCCTCGGGCACGGCGTCGAAGTCGTCGGCCGCGTCGTCCTCGGCGTCGGTCAGGGCATCAGCCTCGTCGAGCGGCTCCGGTTCCTCGGCCTCGTCGGGCAGCCTCGCCGCCGCCTCGCGGACGTCGAGCTTGCCGGTGACCACGTCGGCGATCAGGCGGGTACGGTACTCGCGGAGGAGAGAGATTTCCTGGTGTGCGCGCTCGACGGCCGCAACGATGCCAGTTGTAGCACCTACGATGTACTCGACGATTTCCTTCTGCTCCTTATAGGGCGGCACCACGAGCTCGATTCGCTTGAGAGAGCGGATGTTGATTCCCCTAACCGTAGCGCCGACGACCTGAGACTTAACATGTTCGTGGAAAACGGGAGCGCGCACAGCGTGAAGCAGCCAATATGGGTTCACACCTTCGCCAGCTGCGATGCGGGCCGCATCCTGGGTCAAGTTGGCGCCGGCAAGTTCGGGCGGCACAAGTTCGGCCGCTCCCACGCCGCCACGTATCGCGAACACAATGTCTCCTGCAACGAGCCTAGAGCGGGAGTACCGGGATTCGATCTCGAACGTGGTCCGCGATAGTAGTTCAGGTCGCAGCCTTCCAGGTTCGCAGTTGCCGCCTTTGACGATGTATACGCCCTCGTCCACGTTCGGCCCAGGAAGCACAATTCCGTACATCACCGGCCGGTCAGGGTCGGTTATCTGATGGAGCCGCCGCACTTCCCAATGCTCCGGCACGTCTCCCAGCCACTCCACGCCCGAGGGCTTCAGGCGCACGTTGGAGTCGAGGCCGCGGGTGACCGCGCGGTGGATGACCGCCTGCTTCTGCTCGTCCAGCAGATTGACCATCTTCTGCTTGGCACGGATATAGCGTCGGATGCGCCGGTCCGCGTGGTCGAGGAAGCGGACGATAGCAACTTGCTCGTGAACGGGCAGAAGGCAGCTGTAGATCATCTTGAAGTGCTCGGGCCTCAGGCTCCATTGATCGGACGTAATGCCGTAGGACCAGCGTTGTGCCTCCTTTGCGAATTCTGGCGTCCGAAGAAGGTAGTGCATGTATTCGGCCAAGACTCGTTCTCGAGGCCGCTGAATGATATATGCGGGGCTGACGATGCCGCGGTAACGCGATAGTCCGACCGCACCCTGCCATGCGCGCATCTTGTTGTAGGCGATGTCTCCAGGCTGAACGAGTTTGTATTTCGACTTGTCCAGGTTCGATGAATCCTTCTTAGACGTGTCAGATAAAAGGTCGCACTGCCGAATAACTCCTCTTGAGATCGTCACGGACAGTAACGGCTCGTCGGGATGGTTTTTGTCCTTGATTTCTGCAAAAAGCGCCCGGTTGGGTTTTGTCTCCCAATGCTCGGGTACCTCCCCCAGCCACGGGACGCCGGAGTCCTTCATCGCGGGATAGGGCTTGAGGTCGGCGATCATCACAGCGCCTCGAACCAGGTCTTGATCTTGAGCGCCATGAGCTTGCGGCGCTGTTCGAGGAAGTAGTCATAGTCCGGAATCTCGTCGTCGAGCAGCGACTCAGGAAGGCAGCTCATCCGCAGGTTGTGTCGCAGTACGGCGGCATCCGTAATGCCGCCGTACTTTTTCTTCCCGCCATTCACCTGCTCGGCCAGGTCCTTGAAGTACTTTTCGGGCGCTTTATCGCCGATGGCGATGTTGATCTCGCTCTGGGCCACCACGAAGTTGGCGATCTGGTTGTAGCGGCCGCGCGAAAGCCCCTGCGCCTTCAGGTACTTCTTCGGGTAGACGTGGTGCACGTCGCTGCGGTTCATCAGCAGGTCGAGCACCGTGATGTCGCGCGAGAGGAAGCCCTTGTCGCCGAGCTTCACCTGCGCCGCCTGGTAGGTGAGAAAGTACGGGCTCCGGCCCGACGACGTATCCATAAGCTGCGGGAGCATCCCGGTCCAGAAGCTCTCGGGTAGCTCGTTCGAGATCACCGAGTCGGCGTAACTTGCGAGGCCGCGCGCCTCGATCTGGCGGATGTCGAAGTCGAAGGCAGTCTCGGGGCTGCCGGTGTAGCGGCCGCGCAGGACGGACATGGCGTACCAACGTCGCACCAACCGCTCGAGGTCGGCCGCCGGCATGCCCTCGGCCCGTCCGCGCAGGTAGATGATGTAGGCGAAGTTGACCGCATTGCGACCGCCGATCAGGTCGCTCGTCACGAAGCCCGCGGAGCGCAGAATCATCGTGATGCGGTCGAAGTGGGTCTTGCTGATGAAGGCGAGGATGCCCTTCTCGAGCTTGCCAAAGGACTCCTCGACGATGGCCTCCTCGAACTGCTTGGTCTCGAAGTTGCGCCCCGAAAGCAGCGCCACGAGGTCCTGGAGCTTTCCGCGCCCGAATTCCGACGTGAACGCCACGCGCAGCATGTCGGTGTAGGTGGGGTCGTAAATGTCATCGTTCGTGTCCGCGAGCCAACGCATCTTCGGCAGGAATTGCGAGGCCGCGAACGCCTTGTCGGCTTTCTCGATGCGCGGAAGGAACTCGGGCGCCACCGCCAGATGGCAGAAGTAGTCAATGGCCTTGCGGAGCAGGTTCCCGCCGAAGGTCTCGTTCACGGCGATTTTGGACATGGCGAAGTCGGCCTGGGACAACTCGGTGCCCGCCGAGTTCACGCGGATAAAGATCTCGGTTACGGTCTCGATGTCGAGGTCGTCCGCCAGCTCGATCACGCCGACGTAGTTGTTGATGATCTTGCGGAGCTTCTCCAGCACGCCGAAGATCGCGTCTTCGTCTACGCCGGAGTTTGCCTGCGCGTAGGCACGGGTGATCTGAAGGAGCTTTGCGTCCGGCGCAAAGATAGCCGCCACGTCCTCGAGCCAGGCCACGTCTTTGCCGATGGCCGGGTTGGCGACCTCGAAGCGCTCCTCCTGAGGATGGAAGGCGATCCGGATGCGAACCGTTTCGTAATCCTTGGTCAACACTTCGCGACCTAGGAGCGCCGCCATCAGCGCCGTGACCCGTTGCTGCCCGTCGATCAGGATGCGCTTGCCGGCTGACGGGGTGCCGTCCTTGAGCTTCACCGTGGGGTTCCGCCACGCGATCAGGTAGCCGACCGGGTAACCCTGGTACAGGGAGTCGAGCAGGTTGCGGACCTTGGTCGCCTCCCAAACGAAGGGCCGCTGGATCTCGGGGATGGCGATCTCACCTGACTTGACCCAGGTGAGCAGAGTCTCGATTGGGTGCGGGGTCACCGAGTAGCGTTGTGTCGACATGTCAGGTCATAGCCTCCCTCGCGATGGCAGATACGATTCGCGCACGCGCCCTGGCGCGTTCAGCAACCAGGGTTTCTTCGCCTGTCTGCGACAACCAGTCGAAGAAACGTTGCACACCGTGCCGAGTCGTGGATTCATCACGGCAATTCACGATGAAAGCGAACTGAACCTTCTGAATGTTGTCGGCAACGAAGACGCCGAACGGCGCGCTAACAACGGTCGCATCCGGGAATCCCAACAGTTTCGTCGCCTGTGTCTCCGTTGCTGTCTTGTGGCAGCCGATGATGTGGACAGGGCCTCCGCATCCTCCCTTGAGACCGCCCGACAACTCATGGTCACGCAGGAACGGTTGACCGACCATCTCCTTGGCGGCACCGACCGTGAGAGCGGCCGGGATGGCGTCGGGAACAACCAAGACCTCTGTTCGCCCAAACTTCACGATGAGGTGGTCGCCGTTCTCGCTTGACCCCGTTCGCCGGCACATGGTGTCACGCAACACGCGGCGCATTTCCTCTCGACGCGCACGGAAATCGAGCCGACTCCAGTCGAGGGCCTGACCACTGTGAAAACGCCCCTTGCTGGTTTCCCGCACGCCCGCTTGCGCCAGGGTGATTAGTGAGTCATGGATGGCTTCATTCACCCGTACCTTTAGGGCATCCTCAGTTGCGACGGTGCCGCCACGGAAAAGGCTCTGGCTTTTCACATACTCTTGGAAGCGCTCATTCCTCCTCCCCTCCGGAGTCTTCGTCACAGCGACTTCGCCGAGCGCGATCAACCGCACTTTGCCCGGCGCCTGCGTAAGCCCTGTCATCAATTCGGCATGACAGATCCCGATGTCACCATCGTTCTGCGCCCATCCGGCGTTGCCATTCGACAATGCAATGAGAATGTCGCAATCCTTGACGGCCTGGAGGCACACATCCCAAGTGTCCCATGTGCCACCTTGTGGGGGCGTGTCCTCGTTGATCCACACTTCGAAGACCTTCCGTCCGAAGACCTCAACTGACTCGATCTCCGTCTTCAGTTCCTTGCGAACCTCGGACAATGGCCGGCCCGTACCGTCTGCCGGGAACCCGTCATTGCAGCGACTTGAGATCATCACGCGAAGTTTCGTGGACTTCGCCATGCTTACTGTCCTCCTCCGATGATCTCGCCCAGCAACCCCTCGGTCTCCTTCTCCAGCGCCAGGATGTCGACGCGGATCTCCTCCAGCGTGCGTAGCGGCTGCGGCTTGTAGAAGTAGCGGGTGAAGCTGACCTCATAGCCGGTCTTGACGCTGTCCGGGACGTACCAGGCATCCGGGGCGTAGGGCAACACCTCACGGCGAATAAACGCCTCGATGCCGCCCTCCTCGAGAAGCGGCACCTGCTCGGTGTCGCGCAGGTCGCTGTCCGGCTCGTATTCGACAACGGCAGGCTTGCCGTTGATGGTGGCCTCGAACAACCCGCGCAGCGGGTCGGGCTCGGTGCCTCGCTTGTGAACCTTCGTGATGACCCGGGGGGCGTCTTCCGTGCGTTCGGCCGTCTCCTTGAGCGCCTTGATTTCCTTGGCTGCGTAAGCGCGATTTGGGTCAATACCCTTCAGACGCAGGGGCCGCTCGATGGTCACCTTCCGGTATCCAAAGGCGGCGTTGGGGAAAATCTTCGACTGCTCGGTTTCCTCAAACTTCAGGAAGGTATCGCAGATGCGTCGAATGTCCTCTTCCGACAGCTCGCAGTTCTTCTTCCCCAAGTTCTTGCGGAGCGGCTTGAACCATTGTGTGGCGTCGATGAGCTGTACCTTCCCTTGACGATGCTCAGGCTTGCGGTTGGTGAGCACCCAGATATAGGTTGCGATCCCCGTGTTGTAGAACATGTTAAGCGGAAGCGCGACGATGGCTTCGAGCCAGTCGTTCTCGATAATCCATCGGCGGATGTTGCTCTCGCCCTGCCCGGCATCCCCGGTGAAGAGCGAGCTGCCGTTGTGGACCTCCGCGATGCGGCTCCCAAGCTTGGTGCTGTGCTTCATTTTGCTCAGCATGTTGGCAAGGAAGAGCATCTGGCCGTCGCTGGAGCGGGTCAAGAGGGAGTACTCCGGGTCGCTTGCATGCTGGATCAGGAAGCGCGGATCCTTGATGCCACCCTTACCGCCCATGCGCTCGAGGTCGCTCTTCCAGCTTTTGCCGTAGGGCGGGTTCGAGAGCATGAAGTCGAATTCGCGCGACGGGAAGGCGTCCTTCGACAGCGTTGAGTGTTCCGGCCCGCCGACGAGATTGTCCGCCGCTTCCCCCTCACCCTTGAGTAGCAGGTCGGCCTTCGCGATGGCGTAGGTCTCGGAGTTGATCTCCTGCCCGTAGAGGTGCGTGGCGACCTGCTTACCATGCTCCTCCGCGAGTTGCTGCAGGGTTTCTTCGGCGACAGTGAGCATCCCGCCCGTGCCGCAAGCGCCGTCGTAGACCAGATAGGTGCCGGATTCGATCTGGTCGGCAATCGGCAGGAAAATCAGTTTCGCCATGAGCTTCACGGCGTCGCGCGGAGTCCAGTGCTCCCCCGCCTCCTCGTTGTTTTCCTCGTTGAAACGCCGCACCAACTCCTCGAACACCGTGCCCATACCGTGGTTGTCGAGACCGGCGTGCTTCACGGACCCATCGCCGTTCAGCACGGGGTTGGGACTTAAGTTGATGTCCGGCGAGAGAAACTTCTCGATCAGCGTGCCAAGCGCGTCGGCTTTGGAAAGCCGCGGGATTTGATTACGGAACTCGAACTTCTCGAGTATGTCTTGCACATTGGGCGAGAAACCGTCCAGGTACGCTTCGAAGTCCGCCTTGAGCTGCTGCTGGCTAGCGCGGGCCTTGAGATCGCGCAGCGTGAACTTCGACGTGTTGTAGAAAGCCTGCCCGGCCGCCTGGCGCAGTGCCTGATCCTGATGGACGATCCTGGCCTTATCCAGCGAGACCTTCATGTCGAGCACCGCCTGCTTGGTCGCTTCGAGCAGCGAATCGAGTCGCCGCAAGACCGTCATCGGCAAGATCACGTCCCGGTACTTGCCTCGGACGTACAGATCGCGCAGCACGTCATCGGCGATGCCCCAGATGAAATTGGCGATCCAGTTCAGTTGGGATTGTTCCATTGTTGACCGCTCTCGTCGCGCGCCCCGTATCGTAACGGGTAGTCGTGTGGAGAGTTTAGTATCGACGGTTCGAAGACTTGGTTCTCCAAGCGAGCGAATATCTCTCGAATAGCCGCCCCTAAGACCAAGAAGTAACCCGCAACGCCCCTGGCCTTTGTCTCATAACCCCGTTTCAACCTTGTCAAGTGAGTGTCGATCAGTATTGACGGAAGTAAAAACAGTATACAGGAGTCAACGGAGGCGAGCGAAAGAGACCCCCCCTCCGGGCTCGCTCAGAAGTAGCCGCCGCCTGAGGCGTCAAGGGAGCCGACGACGAACCCGTCATTTAGAGCCGCCCCCTTCGCTGAGTAGCTCGTCCACTTCCCTGCCCCGCAACCTTCATCAATACCTCCCCAACCTTCCCCCGGCCTATCGGAAGTACCCGAATCACAGGCGGCTCACACTTTGGCCTGAAGCTGGGCCACGTTGATCCGTTGCGATCGCGGATGGGGACACCTGGACGCGCGAGATCTGTGCGCATCTCTAACGCTGGTACTCGGAGGCCCCCCCATTTCCGAGAAGCCTGCCCTGAGTCCGGCGCGCAGTGTCTGCACTTTGACCCACAGGTGGGGGGATCTGATCGCCCGGTGTACGGGTTCGACTCTCTCCCTTGTGACCCACGCGGGGGGCTCAAACAGCATCGATCTCGGCATATCCAGGACCGTTGCGGCACCCCTCTGGACTCTTCGGGAAAAGCAAATTACTATACATTTTCAACGTGACAACGAGATAAAGACGTTGTCAGACGCAGGCCCACGATCGGGCGATAACGCACTTTCTTAAAGGGCGCTTCGCGGAATATGGGAAGACGCGGCGCGCATGTAACAAGGTGAGCTGCGATGGACGTATTGGGGGAAATCTTATCGTGGTCGAAAGACCGCCCGGACTGGCAGCGGGACGCGTTGAGACGTTTGGTTGTCAATGGGGATCTTCAGGAGGGAGACTTCGAAGCGTTGACGAGGATTTGCAAAGGCGCCCATGGCCTGGAAGAGAATCAGAAAGGCGAACCCCTCGCGAAAACCCATATTCCAGCCGATAGCAAACACGATGGTGTTGTTAATCTCGTGGACATCTTGCATCACGACGGTGTAAATGCCCTCGCAAAAGATCAGAAGATTGCGTTCGGCCAGAGGCTGACTGTTGTCTACGGCGACAACGCAGCTGGAAAGTCCGGTTATACACGAATACTCAAGAGTGCTTGTCAGGCGCGCGGTTCCGAAGAAATCTTGGGTAATGTGTTGTCAGGTGTGGCACCACCGCCGCCGTCCGCTTCAATACGATTCACAGTCGGGGATAGTGGCACACCGCTAGAATGGCCAGGTAGCGGTAACGCGGAGGAATCGCTAGGCAGAGTCAGTGTGTTCGATAGTCATTCTGCTGCGGTGTATTTGCGTGAAAAAACCGACGTCGCGTTTCGGCCGTTTGGACTCGATTTGTTCGACAAGTTGTCAGATGCGTGTGAAAGAGTTCAAGGAAGGCTCGAACGTGACCGCCGGGCATTAGGGGCCGCTGCGTCCCTGCCAGAGCTCCCGGAAGGGACCGCAGCGCATAAACTGCTCGCGGGGCTATCGTCGTTAACAAAGCCGCAAACGGTTACTGCTCTTGGCACGTTATCAGGCGAGGAAAACGAAAGGCTGGTGCTGCTGGAGAAGCAACTGGCCGACATGCTAAGGGAAGATCCAGCGAAGGCAAGTAGGGACCTGAAGCTCCGAGCCGGCCGTTTTCGATCGCTCGTCAAGCATCTGGCAGGGGTTGATGCGGCGTTAGCGCCGGATGTGTTACAAGCGGTATTCCACGCACAGAAAGATGCGCAGGTAAAGCAGAGTGCGGCAGAACAACTGCGTGAGGCTACGTTTTCGGTTGATTTGTTGACGGGCACGGGATCCGACAAGTGGAGCATGATGTGGGAGGCTGCAAGGGATTTCTCGAAAGACGAAGCCTACAAAGACAGGCCGTTCCCAGTCACGGAAGACGACGCGCGGTGCGTGCTGTGTCAGCAAGGCCTGGGACACGAAGCCGCGGCACGGTTGAAGCAGTTCGAAACGTTTGTCGTATCGCCAGCGACGAACATGTCGAGGGCGGCGAGGGCAAGATTCGCAGAGCTTTACAAAGCCTTAGACGAATTGAAAGTGACGAACGAGCTTTGCGAAGAAATAACGAGTGAACTCCGGATCGAAGACACGCCGCTCGCAGATGAAATCCAAGCCGGTTTGGTAATCGCAACACAAAGACGGATGGCTGCCATTCAGGCGGTCAAAGACAAGAAAGGAAGCCCAGCCGACCCGCCTGACCTGGCCCCTATGAAAGACAAGGTGGAGGCCCTGGCGCAGCATCTAGATAAGAGAGTAGAGCAGCTAGAAAAAGGTGTGGGACAGGGCGATAAGGAGAAGATCGTCGCGGAGCTGCAGGAGCTGAGAGCAAGAGAAACCCTCGGAAAGAACGAAGTACTCGTTCTTGGTGAAATAGAGAGGAAAGCACAGATCGCAGCCTATGAGCTTTGCCTGCGGGACACCAGAACGACGGCAATAACCAGGAAGAGTACGGAGATCACAAAGCAAGCGGTCACGAAGCAGTTAAAACGAAGCTTCGGTGATGAGCTCAGGAAATTTCGCTTCACGCATGTTGAGGTTGAGTTGCAGGAAGCCGGTGGCGAACGTGGTGCTTTGTATCACAAGCTGATCTTGAAACGGGCACCGGGCATAGAAGTACCGAAGGTCGTCAGCGAGGGCGAAGCCCGTTGTTTGTCGATCGCGGCATTTTTCGCGGAACTCAGCACAGCTGATGATCCATCGGCCATCTTATTTGATGACCCGGTATCGTCGCTCGACCACAAATGGCGCAGCAGTGTGGCAGAGAGGCTAGTGGAGGAAGCGAAGACCCGGCAGGTTATCGTGTTCACACATGACATAGTGTTTTTGTTGTCGCTTCACAGATTTGCAGAAGAACAGAATATCGAACTTCACGATCAACACTTACGTCGCCATAAGATTGGGGCAGGTGTATGCGAGGAAAGGCTGCCATGGGCGGCAACCAAAGTCAAAACGCGCATTGGAATATTGAAAAACGACTGGCAGGCGGCGAACGCCCTGCATAAAGCCGGCAACCAGCGGGCATACGAGCGAGAAGCGATTGTAATATATAACCTGCTGAGGGGATCCTGGGAACGAGCTTTGGAGGAGGTGCTGCTTGACGGCGTGGTCGAGCGCTATCGAGAGAGTGTTCAAACACAGCAAATCAGAAAGATTGCCGATATCACAGAACAAGACTGTGAACAGCTTGAAGCTGGCATGACAAGATGTTCGAAGTGGTTGCATGACCAGGCTGCGGCGGAGAATGAAGATGTTCCTCAACCGGAGGAACTGAAGGCCGATATCGAAGCCCTGGAAGAGTGGGTTGCCGCAATTAGACAGAGACGGGAGTAGCAAATAGGCGCTCGGGTTATGGATGACGCGCCGTTGGGCCGAGCGGCTGAAATTCTCCGCCGGGAGAGTCGAGTTTTCAGCGTGCGTGAATTTTGCTGGGAGGATGTCGTCGGCCCGGATCCACTGTTCGCCGTCCATTGGCCTCTTTTGTAGCGCTGGCCCGCACCGAAGCCACCGGGAAGGCATTGCTCAGATTGACAATCCGACTCCCGCGTATGTATTCTGTTCCTAGCTAAACACTTCAAAAATCAATCAAAACCAGGACTGACGGGAGTTTGGACTTGAAGCGTCCTGACGAAATGGAACTGCTCCGCGATGCCCTGAGCGACGCCTCGGGCCTACCCGACGGCTTGGGCTCCAGCCTATTGGAGCTTCTCAACAAGAAAGACGACAAGTGCCGCCCTGCGGCGATACGTGAGTTGTTGGAGGAGCTCGCGGGTGAGTGAGCGGCTTCATCGCCTCGTCATGAAGGCTTTTCGGGGCGTCCCTGGTGAGCTACCCGTCGACTTCGGAGAAGGCCGAAGTATGGCGGTCTTCGGCGACAACGGAACCGGAAAGAGTACTATCGCGGATGCACTCGAGTGGTACTTCACGGGTCAGATCGAGCTCCTGAGTCACGAGGGTCGTCAACACGCCATAAGGAACGTGACGAACGGCAGCGCCCCCACGGTGGTTGAGGTCGTGACCAACGGTTCCCTTGGCGGCACAATCAGCAGCGAACAGGCGCCCGCCGCGGGTATCTGCCAGTTGTCACGTAAGGAAACCTTCCTCCTCCGCGGCCGAACCCTGGCGGATTTCATCAACAAGACGAAGTCGGAGAAGTGGAAAGCGTTAGCGGAGATTCTCGGCCTCGAGGAAATCGAAGGCCTTCGCCAGGATCTTGAGCGGGCGCACAACGATCTTCGGAAGGATGCGAAGACTGCGGGGCAGGAGTTCAAAGCTTGCTCCGAGAGCCTTGGTCTCCCAGCAAAAGGGCTGGCAGAAGAGACGCTCCTTGCCAAGATACGGGAGGCTTGTGAAGGGGCGGGCGTTTCCCCTCCGTCCTCGCTTCAGAACGTGGGCGACGAGACCTGGCAACCGTCCGTTGTTTCTAATCGGAATCCATCGACTCATGCGACGGACCTTCAGGCGCTTGGTTCGGCATTGGACGGCCTTCCGCCTCCTGCGTTCGACATGTCAGCAGTCGATGCGTGGAACCAGATGCTCTCTTCCGCCCAGGCGGCTGATGTATCGCGGCTCGGCTTGCTGCAGGAGGCCGACAGCTTCCTGCAGAGCTCGCCCGATGGGTCCTCGTGCCCACTCTGCGGCCAATCGATGCCGAGGGAAGAGCTCGTCCAGCAAGTAAGAGACGCCGTCACCGGGCTTCGAGAAGCGGCTAAAGAGCTCGACGACCGAAGAAGCGACCTCCAGCAAGTCAGTGATGAGCTTTCGGCCGCAGAAACCCGGCGTCAGACACTCGGAGACCGAGCCAGGGCGCTGGAGCTTTCTTTTCCGCAGCTGCCAACTAGCCCGAGAGACGTACTGCGCGCATGTCTTCGGGAGAGAAAACCTGTGGCCCCAGCGGCTCTCACGGATTTCGCGCGAAGCCTCGCCCAATGGGACAACGCAGCGAGGCAGGGATGCCAGGATGTCCCGCCGCCGGCGTCCGATACGGACCAGAACGCCATCCTGGAGCTCGCGACCCTCTGCGAGAAATCAAAGGGGTGGATCCGAGCCCAAAACAACGCCACGCGCTTGGAGAAGGCTCGAGGCTTTGCGAGTCAAATCCTCAAAGCGTACCAAGAGCGGCAAACGGCCTACGTGTCGAAGATACTCCAGCAAATCTCGGGGCGCGTCGCGGATATCTACGAAAAACTCCATCCGGGCGAGGGTCTCACCGGGACGCCGTCGAGCCCTGGACGGCCAAAGGCATTGAGTTGGCGATCGACTTTTACGGCACGCGCCAGCGTCCTCCGCACGGGGTTTTGAGCGAGTCCCATCTCAACTCACTGGCTATCGCACTCTTTCTGGCGATGGCCGAGACATTCAATCAGAAATTGGGCTTTCTCGTCCTAGACGACGTCGTCAACAGCTTTGACCTCGAGCACCGTGGCCAGCTGGCAGCCTGCTCGCGATGGAATTCTCCGACTGGCAGCTCATCGTTCTGACACACAATCACCTGTTTTTCGAGCAGCTTGTCCGACGAGCCCCCGATTGGAAGAAGATAGAGTTTACGTCCTGGAGTCATGAGGAGGGTCCTCGGACCACCCGCTATGTGAAACGGGTGGCATGTTGGCCAAAGCGCGAGAGTGCCTTAAGGGCGGCGACGTAACCGGGGCCGCGACCAAAGCCCGCCGATCCCTGGAGGAACTGCTCCAGGAGGTCTGTCAGGGGATTGGCGCTCCCCTACCCTTCCGCCGCGGCGCCGGCAACGATCGGCGAGAAATCGGCGAGCTCTTTACCGGGCTTCGTCGGGGGCTGGATAAGCACGCGAAGCAGATGCTTGGGGAATTGAAGCCCCTCCTTGTGGATCTGGAAGCCGACGTTCAAACAGCCCTCAACGTAGAGGCCCACGCCAGCCAGGGAAAAGCGGCAGCATCCGAAGTGGACGCCGCGTTGCAACGGATCGGGAAGCTGGACGAAGTGTGGTCCTGTCCCTCGTGCGGGACCAGAATCTGGCTCGTCGGCACACCACAGTCGGCGATGTGCAAATGCGGAAAGGGGCGCTATCCTCCTGTTCCCGTTACGGAGACTCATCCTGCCGACGGATGAGCAAAGCCCAGGATCCTCACCCCGTTCCACCGGCCCATTGTCATACTCTTCCACCGTCGCCGTTGAGCTCGACGAGCTCAACGGAGGACCCCGTGGGCCGAAGACACCCACGTTGTCTGGCTTGACTGGTGAGCTGAGGCCTCGCCCTGGACGCGCCTGGGAGTCAATACGGCGCTGTTAAACAACGCGAATCAGCTTACGCGAATGCCCCGGTTTCCGCTCCTTCAAGCAGCCGAATAACTGCCTCCGCCCCTTCCTCAGTTTTCAGGAGATCAATGGGACGGACGTTCAAGAGAAGCGGATGATGCTGCTCAAAAAACAACAGACGGTGTTCAGGCTTCACCATGTTGCCAAGTGCGTCGAGGGCCAGCCGAAGACGAGCCAGCGTGCGAGTCATCTGCACATCTGGATGACCACCGCTCTCCCAGCGCGCCACAGTGCTCCACGACACGCCGAGGAGTTGGCCAAACCGCTGCTGAGACAGCGGCTTACCCGGATCGGGCGAGAGCCGGCGGCGTAGAGCAACAACGTCCTTTGGCGAAATTCTTTCACTAGGTGAAATCCTTTCCCGCAAAACTGAAGCTTTCATCTGATTCGAAACAGAATCTTTCCGCAAAGTTAATCTCCATTGAGCGAACCACCTTCCTTTTGACCAAAGGAATGGCCGCCCCCTTTAGGAAAGATCAAACAACCAAACTCCTGCTTATTGTAAGCTATCACCCCCACTCCAGACTTCAAAGGCACCATGCTTATGTCCCTAGCTCCGCTACAGTTTATCCAAGGATCTCGCGCACAAACCTTCTCCACTCCAGGCTTGATAGAGGTTCGACCGTAATCAAATCATTCGCACGTTCCTCGGTCCGGACCAAGCATCCAAAGTCACTCGTGCGTGAGCGTCGCGCCGGGATTGCGCGCTCAGTCCTCGCTTCACGCTTGTTGCTTGATTCTTCGCGTGATATATAACGCCGTAGTCCTATACGGAGGCGTCTCCCCCAGCCTCGGCGACCTCCAGATCAGGAGTCCTATCGGTGTAAGTCTCCCCCACCATGAGTTGGGAAGGAACCCGAGCATCGCCTGTTTGGTTCCTAACTCCGAAAGAAACGAAGACTCCACCGGGGACCTGATAGGAAGGAGGTCAGACATGCAACGCGCCGAGACAAGATGTTTAACCCGGCCACACGGGCGGGTCAGACAACGGGGTGCGCTCACGATTTTCGTTTTCGTCTGCGGGTTGGCCGTTCCGGGTCTCGCACAACAACGGGGATACGTCCAGTGGCCGATCGGCCGGCCATGGGGCGGCACCATCGTTCCTGGTCACAACATCGAGTCATTCCTGACCTACGGAACCAGGGTCCAACACGTAGATGAAGAGGGCGAGACCGTCACCGAAGTTCATGGAGGGATCGACCTCATTTGGAGCACGATGGCTGGCGCCGATCAACCCCCAGACGGGACCGCGACTTTCGGCGCGCCCGTCTACGCGATCGCCGACGGGAAGTTGCTCTGCGAGAATCGCGGCTTGAACACCTATACCGACTGGCCAGGCCGCGTCATCGT